>Ga0065707_10082647_pt1 | contig 13064 bp, 18 predicted proteins | sample SwiRhicommuniRL3_FD_59094 | JGI IMG/M metagenome (GOLD analysis project Ga0065707, IMG submission 59094) | Switchgrass rhizosphere bacterial communities from Rose Lake, Michigan, USA - RL3 v2 (version 2) | ecosystem: Host-associated > Plants > Roots > Rhizosphere > Soil | place: East Lansing... | reverse complement strand
CGCCATGCCGCGCCGATCTGGCTGGTGGCACAGGCGCTGCGTGATCCCGGAAACCTCGGCACCATGCTGCGCACCGGCGATGCCGTCGGTGCGGGCGGACTGATCCTGCTTGATGATTGCGCCGATCCGTTTTCGGTCGAAGCTGTGCGCGCCAGCATGGGGGCTGTCTTCACCCAGCGCATTGCGCAGGCGCGCTGGGAAGAGTTCCTGCCCTGGCTGCGCAGCGGCGCAGGCCAGCTCGTCGCCGCATCCCTGCGCGATCCCACCGACTACCGGAAGGCGGCATACCGCGCGCCCTGTTTTCTTCTGGTCGGCAACGAATCGCAGGGGCTGCCCGCTGATTACGAAGCGGAGTGCGATCTGCGGGTTACGATCCCGATGCGCGGCCGGGCAGACAGCCTGAATGCAGCCGTTGCGGGGGCCGTTCTGGCCTATGAAGCTCTGGCGCGGCTTGAAGATACCTGAACGCGGCAGTCAGCTTCAACTCAGGTTTGATCGGTAAACTGCCCTGCCATGTCTCCGCTCCGATTCGCCTCTCCACTTGTTGCCGCGCTGCTGCTTTCAGCTACCGGATGCGCCCTCGATGCGCCGGACAGTCCGCTGGCCAATACGAGTTGGAGGATCAGCACACTTGACGGACAGCGCCCGGTGTCAGGGACGGGCAAGATGGATTTCCGGCGCTCTGACATCAGTGTCAGCATAGGCTGCAACAGCATCGGCGGCGCCTGGCGTGTCGAGGGTGATCGGTTGGTCGCCGGACCGCTGATGCAGACGGAAATGGCTTGCGATACCGCGATCATGCGGCAGGAAGATGTGCTTGCCGCGCTGCTGGTTGCGACACCGCGCATGACGCTGGGCGGGGACCGCCTCACCCTGCAATCCAGCGCCCACACGGTGGAACTGATACGCAGCGGAACGCTATCCCGCTGAACTCCTATTCAGCACCGTCCCCTTCCGGTTCGGCATTGGGGGCATCCCTGCCATAACGCGGCAGGGATTCAACCAACGGCACATCCTCGATCTCGCGCTTGATCTCGATATGCTTGTCCTTCAGACGGCGACCGGCGGACAGGACATTGCGTTCGAAGCTGCCGACGAACTTGTTGTAGTTGTTGACAGCAGATTCCAGCCCCGAGCCGACGCGCTTCATGTGCTCGGCGGCAACAGCGAGCCGGTCATAGAGTTCGCCGCCCATCCTGCCGATCTCGCGCGCTTCCGTCGCCAATCCGTCCTGCCGCCAGACTTGCGCGACGGTGCGGGCGATGGCGACCAGGTTGGTCGGGGTCGCCAACAGCACGCGGTGGCGGAAGGCGAAGTCCCACAGTTCCGGGTCATGTTCCAGCGCGGCGGCGACGAAGTGCTCGCCCGGCACGAACATCACGACATAATCGGGCGCGTCCTCGAACTGGCTCTGGTAGCTCTTGGCGCCCAGCGTCAGGACGTGATTGCGCATGGAACGGGCGTGAAGATCGAGATGACGCTTGCGCTCGGCATCATCGTTCGCCTCGAACGCCGCCTGATAGGCGTTGAGCGACACCTTGGCGTCGATCACCAGTTGCTTGTTTCCGGGGATGCGCACGATGGCATCGGGCCGCATCCGGCCTTCATCGGTATCCATCGAATGTTCGAGCTGAAAATCCGTGTGTTCGGCAAGGCCGCACTGTTCCAGCACGTTCTGCAAGGCCCGCTCACCCCACCGGCCCCGTGCCTTGGGCGCGTTGGTCAGCGAATTGCCGAGCCGCGCGGCTTCGGCCTTCACCTGCTCCTGCCCGGTGCGCATTTCCTCGATGACACCGCGTAACTGCCCGAAGGAATCGACGCGCTGCTTCTCCAGCGCCTGGACCTGATCCTCATAGCTTTTCAGCCGTTCGCCGACAGGTGCGAGCAAAGTGCGAATGCGTTCCGCGTTGGTCTTTTCGCTTTCCTCGAACCGCGCGCCGGCGCGGGCCAGGAACGCCTCCTGCGCGCCTTGCAGAACTTTGGCCCCGGCATTCTCAAATGTCTTCTTCAATTCGTCCTGCGCCGTCAGCAGCAGCCGCTTCTGCTCATCGAAATTCGCCGATTTCTCACGCAGGGTTGCGAGTTCCTCGGCGAGAGCGCGCTTGTCGGCAAGATGCGCTTCAGCGGACGCGCCATATTCAGCGCGGAGCCGCTCCAGCGTTGCGGCATGTTCGATGCGCGCCGCTTCCAGCAAACGCGCCAGTTCATCCGCGCGCTTCGCCCGTTCGCTCTCTCCGGCGAGGTCGACGATCGCCCTGCGGAAGTTTTCCTCGCTTGCTTTCAGCTCAAGCGCGCGGGAATCGGCCAGTGCGCGCGCCTCTGACACCGGACGCATTCCCAGAAACCAGCCAATCGCAAGGCCGATGACGAGACAGATGATTGCGACGAGAACGAGTTCCATTGCAACAGTTTAACTGGAACGTTTCAGGAACGCCAGTTACAACGCCGCTTATCCCCAGTTCAAGCAGCCTTGCGCAGCTTTTCCAGCTTCTTGAGCGCCATCTGCCGCTTCAACCGGCTCAGATGGTCGATGAACAGAATGCCTTCGAGGTGGTCCATCTCATGCTGCAAGCACGTTGCCAGCAGTCCGTCCATGTCCTGCTCGTGCACCGTGCCGTCGATATCCTGCCAGCGAGCCCGGATCGCCGACGGGCGCTCCACTTCGGCATAGATGTCGGGAACAGAAAGACAGCCTTCGGAGTAGGCACTGTAATCCTCGGAAGGATCGAGGATTTCCGGGTTGATGAAAACGCGCGGCTCTTTTTTGGTCGGCTGGTGAAAGTGCTCGTGATCGCCGTGGGCATGGCACGCTTCGGGCTCAGCATCGGGATCATCCGGCTGCAGATCGATCACCAGCACGCGCAGCGGCACCCCGATCTGGATCGCGGCGAGGCCGATGCCGGGCGCATCGTACATGGTCTCGAACATATCGGCGACGAGCGTGCGCAATTCGTCATCGAACTTTTCGACGGGGGCGGAGATCTGCTTCAGGCGCGGATCGGGGACTTCGAGGATTTCGTGGATAGCCATGCAGGCCAGATAATCGCGCGCGCGGGATTTCGCAAGAAACCAAGCCTTCCACGCCGACAGTTACAAATTTTGCGCAAACGCAAAGACGGCTGGCTGGATCGGGGGCAAACGTCGTTGCAGGCGCAAAATCGCGTCGTTTGCGCGGCATCGAAATAAGTCTACTCATTCACTTGACATTAACGGGTTTGGCGGTAATGTGAGGGATATCGGCACCAAACGGCGTTTTACGCGTTGATACTGGCAAGAGAGGTTGCACAATGACTACACACATTCACTATCGCACCCCTGCCGATATGCCGCACGCGGGCTCGTTGTGGGGCTGGGGTTCCGGCGGAACTTTGATTGCCGACATGCCACCGTCGCGGTTCGCCGCACCGCATGATGGGTTGCAAAAGCGCCCAGTGCTGGGAATCGTCTTCGCCTTGGGGTTCTCGGCGGTCTGCTGGGCCGGGATTGCCCTGGCGCTGCTCTGAGCCGAAGCCGGATAGAGACCGTGGATGCCTGTCAGGTGATCGGTCGGCGTGCCCGGATGGCCTGCGCCAGAGTGCCTTCGTCGAGGTAATCAAGTTCGCCGCCCACCGGTAAGCCATGGGCCAACTGGGTCACGCGGACAGGCAGGTTTTCGAGGCGCTCGGCGATGTAATGTGCGGTCGTCTGGCCCTCCAGCGTGGCATTCATCGCCAGCAGCACTTCATCGATCCCGCCCGCCTCAACCCGTCGCAGCAACCCATCGATCGCCAGATCCTCAGGTCGGACGCCATCAAGCGCAGAGAGCTTGCCGCCGAGCACATGGTAGCCCCCTGCGAACAGCTTGGCGCGGTCCAGAGCCCAGAGATCCGCAACTTCCTCCACCACGCACAGCGAACGCGAATCGCGGCGGGGATCGGTGCAGATGCCGCAGGGGTTGGTCGTATCGACATTCCCGCACAGGTCGCATTCGACCAGCCCCTCGCGAACTGCCTCCAGCGCCGAGAGCAACTGCACCAGCGACGTTTCGCGCCGCTTGATCAGCCACAACACCGCACGGCGGGCCGAACGCGGACCAAGCCCCGGCAGGCGCGACAGGGCAGCGGTCAGTGTCTCGATCTCTTGCGATGCCATGATCCGGGAGATAGGGGTTGCGCCCCTGCAACGAAAGAACAAACCGGGCCTTATGCGCATCATCTTCATGGGGACGCCCGAATTTGCCGTCCCGGCGCTGGAAGCGCTGATCGCGGCGGGGCATGAGGTTGTCGCGGTCTACACCCAGCCCCCTCGCCCCGGCGGGCGGAGGGGCAAGGAACTGACACCCTCCCCCGTCCACAAGGCTGCGCTGTCCCACGGTGTCATGGTGCGCCATCCGGTGACATTGAAGGGTGCCGCCGAACAGGCTGAATTCGCAGCATTGGAGCCTGATCTGGCCGTGGTTGCGGCCTATGGCCTGATCCTGCCGCAAGCCATTCTCGATGCGCCGAGGCGCGGCTGCCTGAATATCCACGCCTCAGTCCTGCCGCGCTGGCGGGGAGCTGCACCGATCCAGCGGGCCATCCTGGCGGGCGACATGACTACCGGTGTCACGATCATGCAGATGGAGGCCGGTCTCGATACCGGCCCGATGCTGGCGACAATCCGCACCCCCATCGAGCGGAAAACCGCCGGGCAGTTGACCGACGAACTAGCCGACAAGGGCGCACGGCTGCTGGTCGATACGGTCCGCGAACTCGATAAGCACCGCGCCGTGGTGCAGCCGGAGGACGGCGTCACCTATGCGAAGAAAATCGACAAGGCCGAGGCGCGGCTCGACTTCAGCGCCGACGCCGAGCAGGTCGCGCGACAAGTGCGCGCGTTCACGGCAGCGCCGGGTGCATGGTTTGAGCTGGACGGCGAAAGGTTCAAGGTTCTCGAAGTCGAAGTTACGGAAAGTGACTCGGTTGGGGAGGTTGTTACTTCCGGTAACTGCCCGCCCGGCATCGCACTGGACGATGCTCTGACGATCGCCTGCAGTCCTGGTGCAATCCGCATCACGCGCATCCAGCGGGCTGGCAAACCCGCGATGACTGCAGCCGACCTGCTGCGCGGCCGCCCGATACCGGCAGGGTCGAAATTATCCTGATAAACCGGTCGGGTTTATCTACGCCTTGACTGGCATCCGCCGCACCGGCGGTTGCTCGTCCACCTAGTGCGCGCTTGCTTCGCGCATCTGTTCAATGGTGCGCTCCCACGCAGCGACGGACTTGTCCTGGACGCGAATGTTGAAGCGGTCGGTGGTGCGGAAGATTTCGAAGCGCGGCTCTTGGCTGGCTGCCATGTCTCGATTCCTTTCCCGTATTGGCGGGCAAGGTGCCATGACTTGCACGTGACGGCCAGTGATGTAACGGCGCTGACGACATGACCCGCTTTGCACTCACTCTCGAATTCGATGGCGGCCCGTTCATGGGCCTGCAGCGGCAGGCGCACGGACCGACTGTGCAGCAATGCATCGAGGATGCGGCGGCATCGATCATCGGTTCACCGGTCGTGATGCACGCTGCGGGGCGAACGGACGCGGGCGTGCACGCCCTTGCGATGCGCGCCCATATCGATTGCGCCAAGCCGCTCCCGGCATTCCGGCTGATGGAAGCGATCAATGCACGGCTGCGGCCCCATCCGATCGCGGTAATCGCCTGCGAGGAGGTGCCGGACGACTGGCACGCACGGTTTTCCTGTATCGGGCGCGCCTATCAATACCGCATCGTCAACCGCCGCCCACCCCTGACGCTGGAGCGCGGCAAGGCCTGGCATGTCACCAGGCCGCTCGACGCCGAAGCCATGCACCGCGCCGCGCAGGCGCTGGTGGGCCTGCATGACTTCACGACGTTCCGGTCTGCGCATTGCCAGTCGGCCAGTCCGCTCAAGACGCTCGATGCGATTGCAGTGCGGCGCGAAGGCGAGACAGTGCTGATCGAAACCGCCGCGCGCAGCTTCCTGCACCATCAGGTCCGCTCGATGGTCGGCTGCCTCGCGCTGGTGGGCATGGGTCAGTGGAATGAGGGGCAGGTCGGCGAGGCGCTGGCAGCGCGGGACCGGCAGGCGCTGGGGCTGAATGCGCCGCCGGAGGGGCTGTATTTCGTGCGGGCCGTTTACCCGAAATCTGAAGCCCAGAGCGCCGGATAGACTGGCGCGCTGGGCGACACTTCAGGTCAACCCTTCGCCACCACACTCTCCGGCAGTTCCGTACCGAACACCCGCTGATAGTATTCCGCCACCAGCATCCGCTCGGTCTCGTCGCACTTGTTGAGGAACGAGAGGCGGAAGGCGAAGCCGACGTCGTTGAAGATGCCCGCATTCTGCGCCCAGGTGATCACCGTGCGCGGGCTCATCACGGTGGAGACGTCGCCGTTGATGAAGCCCTGGCGCGACAGTTCGGCCACTTTCACCATGTTGGAGATCGTCGCGCGATCAATGCCGGGAACCTTGTTGGCCACGATCTGCGTCTCGACCGGCTCGGCGAGGTAGTTCAGGCCGACGACCATGTTCCAGCGGTCCATCTGGCCCTGGTTGATCTGCTGCGTACCGTGATAGAGGCCCGATGTGTCGCCCAGCCCCACGGTGTTCGCCGTCGCGAACAGTCGGAAATGCTTGTTGGGACGGATCACGCGGTTCTGGTCGAGCAGGGTCAGCTTGCCTTCGCTTTCGAGCACACGCTGGATCACGAACATCACGTCCGGACGGCCCGCATCGTATTCGTCAAATACCAGCGCGACCGGATGCTGCAGCGCCCACGGCAGAAGCCCCTCGCGGAACTCCGTCACCTGCAGCCCATCACGCAGCACGATGGCGTCGCGGCCGATCAGGTCGATACGGCTGATGTGCGCGTCAAGGTTGATGCGGATGCACGGCCACTTGAGGCGCGCGGCCACCTGCTCGATGTGCGTGGACTTGCCGGTGCCGTGATAGCCCTGCACCATCACGCGGCGGTTGAAGGCAAAGCCCGCCAGGATCGCAAGGGTAGTGTCAGGATCGAACACATAGCTCAGGTCAAGATCCGGCACGCGCTCGTCGGCCTCGGAAAAGGCCGGCACTTTCATGTCGATATCGATCCCGAACGTCTCGCGGACGTCGATTTCGATATCAGGCGCATCCAGAATGGTGCGGTCGCGGCTGTCTGTGGTAAAATCTGTCATCGCGGGAATCGCCTAATGGAGGCGGCGCTGCGCTGCAATAAGCTTTGCGTGCGAATTACGCGGCCGGACAAATTCCCGGCAATTTCGAGGGAAGCGAAAACAACCCGATGAAACGCCTTGCCAGATCGGGATCACCTTCGATCAGCATGTGCCCCCCCGCCTCTTGCGGGGTCTTCTTTCCGTAGAACACTGGCAGGAAGTCTGAAGCTGACGGCGCCGTGAAACGCAAGTCAGGCGCGGGCATCCGCTCAGCGGCGCGGTGGATGGAGAGTTCGCCGCCGCGCAGACGCGCAGCATAGTGTTCATCAGATACTTCAAACGCGACCCACAGTTCCAGCCCTTCAGCGGCATTCTGATCCAGCATCGTGCGCATGGAGAGCATCAGCGATACCGCGGTCAGTGGCAGTTGCGGATCGTGCAGCGCAGAGCGCATCGCCCACCGGCCGAGCGACTGCATCACCGGTTCAAGCTCCCTCCCCCATTCGCTCAGATCATAGACTTGCGCCGATATGGGCGGAGCCAATTTGCGCCGATTGACAATGCCGAGGCCTTCCAGCGTCTCCAGCCGCTCGGTCAACGTTTTGGCGCTCAGGCCGGGCAAACTGGCGCGAATATCCGTGAAACGCCGCGCACCCATCATAAGTTCACGAACGATCGGCAATGACCAGCGTTCTCCGATCAATTCCATGGCAAAAGCAGCGGCGCAAGCATCGCCGTACCACTTCCCGTGCGGCCCCGTTACCTTTTCCAATCGACCCTTATCATTTTGTAACTTCATGGTTGTGTTAAGTAACCACAATAGGCACGGTAAGGCAAGAACGATTCGCAGCTAGAGAGGATCACGGCATGCCGATCGACGAGAATGCGACCATCGTCGTCACTGCTTTCGACACCATGCCTCGCTTTGCGCATGGGAAGGAGCGCGGCGAGGTCCGGCCCGCGTTCCAGCGCGCGCTGGCCGATCAGTTGTGTGGTTTCAAGCAAACTGTCTGAGGAGATCGAAATGTCCTATATCGACGGCTTCGTCCTGCCTGTTCCAGCAGCCAACCGGCAGAAGTTCATCGACCATGCCAATCTCGGCGACGCCGTGTTCATGGAACAAGGTGCAACGCGAATTCTCGAGTGCTGGGAAGAGGACGTGCCGCACGGCACCCTCACCGACTTTTATCGTTCCGTAGACGGTCAGGACGGCGAAAGCGTGCTCTTCAGCTGGATCGAATGGCCCAGCAAGGAAGCGCGTGAAAAGGGGATGGCTGCGGTGATGGATGCCGCATCGACCGACCCACGCATCGACCCCGAACAGAACCCGATGCCATTTGATGGCAAGCGGATGATCTATGGCGGCTTCGCGCCGATATTCGAAGGCGGCACTCCAACCGACGCGCCTTATGTTCAGGGTTTCATCATTCCCGTGGCGCACGAAAAACGTGAGGCATATCGCGCCATGGCGGCTGATGCCTGGGGCTTCTTTGCCGAATGTGGCGCATTGCGCGTAGTGGAGGCCTGGGGGGACGACGTTCCCGAAGGCAAGCACACCGATTTCCGTATGGCCGTGAAAGCCAAGGAAAGCGAAAACGTGGTGTTTTCGTGGATCGAGTGGCCCTCACGCGCGGTGTGCGATGCTGCTAACGAAAAAATGCAACACGATGATCGCATGCAGATGCCCGAAGGCACGGAGATGCCGTTCGACGGCAAGCGCATGGTGTTCGGAGGATTCACTCCTGTCGTGAAGATGGGCCAGTAACCACTGCAACGGGAGCACGACGATGGGCAATCCCACTGGAAGTTTCATCTGGTACGAACTGATGACCACCGACGCTGCAGCAGCTTCGGCATTCTATGATGCCGTTGTCGGCTGGACGATCGCACCCGAACCCGATCCCCTCGCGCCGGGCATGGATTACCGCATGATCATGCGCGATGTCGGCCGGGCTGCGGGCGGAGTGCTCAACCTCACTCCGGAAATGACCGCGGGTGGAGCGCGTCCATGCTGGCTCGGCTACATCTACGTTGCCGACGTGGATAACGAGGTGGAGAAAGTGCTGGAGAGCGGCGGTGCCACGATGATGCCCGCTACCACCATGCCTGGCATCGGCCGCATGGCAATGGTTACCGACCCATTTGGCGCGGCCTATTACCTGATGACGCCGCAGCCACCGGAAGGCAGTGGCGAAGACCAGACCAGCGACGTCTTCACGGTCGATCAGCCGCAGACCGTTCGCTGGAACGAGCTGGTGACGCCCGACGACATCGCCGCAGTTGCCTACTACACCGAACATTACGGCTGGACCCAGGAAGGCGCCATGCCAATGGGCGAACTGGGCGATTACCGCTTCATCCAGTGCGACGGCGTAGCGATTGGCGCAGTGATGAAAAAAGCGGAGTTCATGCCGGTTTCGGGCTGGTCGTTCTATGTTGGCGTCGATGACATTGATCGTGCTGTCACCGCCGCGAAAGACAATGGCGGGAAGGTTCTGGGCGACCCGATGGAAATTCCCGGCGGAGAATTCTCGGTCCAGCTATTCGATCCGCAGGGCGCCTATTTCGGCCTCGTCGGACCACGGCGGTAAATGGGCGGAAGCGGTTGACGCAGCCTACATGTTCCAGCAATGTTCTCATTGCGCGCCATCTACGGGAGAACAGACATGGCCGAGTATACCTTTTTCACAAATCCCATGTCGCGCGGGCAGATCGCGCGATGGGCGCTGCATGAAGCCGGGGCAGACTATGAGCAGGTGATTGTCAACTGGCAGGATAAACCAGCCGCACTGCTGGAAGCGAACCCGATGGGCAAGGTGCCGACGCTGATCCATCATGCCGACGACAAAGACCGCACCGTCACCGAGGCGGCAGCGATCTGCCACTATCTCGCGGAAATGCATCCGGAAGCAGGCCTGCTGCCCAACGACGGCGAGATGGCGGATTACTTCCGCTGGCTGTTCTTCACAGCTGGCCCGGTCGAACAGGCAATCACCTCGCGCAGCCTGAAGTTCGAGCCCTCGCCCGAACAGGAGGGCATGGCCGGATGGGGCAACTACTCCCGCACGATGCGCACGCTGCAGGGCCATTTCGACGACAACGACTGGGTTTGCGGCAGCCGCTTCACCATGGCCGACGTCTACGTCGGCAGCGCGGTGGATTGGGGGCTCACGTTCGGCTCCATGCCCCCGGAAGAGGCTTTCGTCGCCTATGCCGAACGGTTTCAGGAACGCAGTGGCTACAAGGCAGCCAAGGCCATCGACAATGCCCTGATCGCGGAGATGAGAAAATGACCGTGCACAAGATCCAGAACTGCCTGTGGTATCCAGGCACCGCACTTGATGCGGCGACGTTCTATGCCCAAACCTTCCCTGACACTCGCGTTCTGCAGGTTATCCGTGCCCCCGGCGACTATCCGGACGGTGAGCAGGGCGACGTGCTCGTCGTCGAGTTCGAAGTACTGGGCATGCCCTGCATCGGCCTTAACGGCGGTGACCAGTTTCCGCACAGCGAGGCGTTCTCGTTCCAGGTACTCACCGAGGACCAGGAAGAAACCGATCGCTACTGGAACGCCATCGTCGGCAATGGCGGCGCGGAAAGCGAATGCGGCTGGTGCAAGGACATGTGGGGCCTGAACTGGCAAATCACTCCGCGCGTTTTGCAGGAGGCGCTCAGCCATCCCGATCCCGCAGCCTCGCGCCGCGCATTCGAGGCAATGATGACCATGCGCAAGATCGACGTGGCAAAGATCGAGGCGGCACTGGCGGGCACCGGCGGATGAGCGTTGCGCTCAACCACACGATCATCTGGTGCAGCGACCGCCATCGCTCGGCAGATTTCTTCGCCGCGATGTATGGCCTGCCGGAACCGCAAGACCTTTTCCACTTTCGCGTCGTCAAGCTGGCGAACGGCGTCAGTTTGGACTTCGCCGATCACCGCGAAGGCCCGGTTTCCCCGCAGCACTATGCCATGCTGGTTAGCGAGGACGAATTCACCGCGCTCTACGGCCGGATATTGACTCGCGGCATCGCCCACTGGGCCGATCCCGCCCGCACCCGCCCCGGCGAATTCAACCACAACGACGGGGGACGCGGCGTCTATTTCGAGGACCCGGACGGGCATTTCCTCGAAGCCCTCACAGTGCCCTATGGCGGAGTTGCCGACGCATGAGCGTGATTCTCTATGGACATCCCTTCTCGTCCTACACGTGGAAAGTGCGGATCGCCCTGCTCGCCATCGGGGCAAAACACGAATTCGCAATGGTGGACGGCGATCATCCCGAACACGTGGAAGTTGTCCAATCCGCCGGGCCGATGGGCAAGTTTCCGGTGCTGCAGGATGGTGAGAACCTGCTGTTCGAGACAACCACGATCATCGAGTATCTGGCGCTTCATCACGGCGGCGCCAACACCTTGATCCCCGGCGACCCAGATGCTGCCATCGGCATGCGGATGCTCGACAGGGTGTTCGACAACTATGTGATGAATACCGCGCAGATCGTGGTCGATGAATACATCCGCGCGCCCAACGCGCCTGACGAGACCCGCTGCGAGGAAGCCCGGGCAAAACTGGAGCGCACCTACACCTGGCTGGAAAGCTGGCTGGAGTCCTATCCGCCGCTCGATCACGTGACACTGGTGGAATGCGCCGCCGCGCCTGCGCTGTTCTATGCCGACTGGGTACATCCGATCGGCGATCATCTGCCCCGTCTGAAGCGGTGGCGACGACACCTGCTTTCGCTGCCGGAAGTCGCGTGCTGCGTGGAAGACGCCCGGCCCTATCGCGGATTCTTCCCGCCCGGCGCACCCGATCGCGATTGAAGCGACCTCCCTGCCCCCACCAGGAGATACCGATGTCCGAACCACTGCTCGAACTCAGCGTCACCCGTTATATCGCTGCTCCGCCCGCCAAGGTGTGGGATGTGATGGCCAACCGCCAGAACGAGTGGTGGTGCCCCACACCCTGGCGCGCCGAAGTGGATAGGCAGGATCGCCGCGCAGGTGGAGTGTGCCAGATGACCTTTTATGGTCCCGACGGTGAACAGATGCCGCAGAACGGCATTTACCTCGCCTATGACGAAGGCAAGCGCTTCATCACCACCGATGCAGTGCAGGAAGGGTTCGTGCCCTCTGGCCCCTTCATGATCGGCATCTGGGAAGTGGAGCCGGAAGGCGAAGGTACCCGTTACACTGCTCGTGCGCGCCACTGGAGCGCGGAGACGCAGAAACAACACGCCGACATGGGCTTCGTGGAAGGCTGGACCGCCTGCGCAGCGCAGCTCGCTGCGATCTGCGAGGGTGAACCGGGCTAACCCGGTGCTTTGATCCGTTCGTGCCGAGCGAACTGGATGTATTTCCTTAGGAGCCGCTAGGCGAAAGCCACCGCTTTCCTAAGCACTTGATACGCTTCCACCACGCGCTGCAGCCGCGTTTCGTAGCTGCGATCACCGCCGTTATGGTCAGGATGATATTCGCGGACGAGGCGGGTGTAACGGGTGCGCATGGCCTTGCGGTCCGCATCGCCCGAAAGGCCGAGCACTTCCATCGCCTTCCGCTCCTGCGGCGTGAAGCGCGCATTTTCGGGCCGCATATCCTCACGCCTGCGCCGGACATGGGCGCGAACGCGGGCACCGATGGCCTCCAGCGGGTCGGAAAAGTCCCCCCACGGCGGCGCAGCGTCGATCCCGGCATCGGGCCGGAACGCCCGGTTTTGCGCTTCCCACCCATGGAGCGGCGATTGCGCGCGCAGGATCTCGTCGGCGCTCATTCCGTCGAAATAGTCGTAACCGGAGTTGAATTGCCGCACGTGGTCCAGGCAGAACCAGCGGAAGTGGCCCGGACCGTCAAAGCCCGATGGCCGGACGCCGGGCGCACGAAACTCCCCCGCCTCGCCGCATTCGGGCCAGTGGCAGGG
>Ga0065707_10082646_pt1 | contig 13064 bp, 8 predicted proteins | sample SwiRhicommuniRL3_FD_59094 | JGI IMG/M metagenome (GOLD analysis project Ga0065707, IMG submission 59094) | Switchgrass rhizosphere bacterial communities from Rose Lake, Michigan, USA - RL3 v2 (version 2) | ecosystem: Host-associated > Plants > Roots > Rhizosphere > Soil | place: East Lansing, MI... | reverse complement strand
CGCTGGCGGTTCCGTCGCTGCCGCCGGTTGTATCGCCGCAGGTTGGTCGTGCCACAGCAGCAGCACTTCGCGGATGCGATCCAGTTGCGCCAGCGGCTTGGCTTCGACCACCGCAAAGGTTTCGGCAGGATCGCGCTTGACGCTGGAAATCGTGGCCACCGGATAGCCGGCGGGGAAGATGCCGTCCAGTCCCGACGATACCAGCAGGTCGCCGACCTTGTTGTCGGATTCGACCGTGAGATACGGCAGGCTGAGCTTGCGGACATCGCCCAGGCCCACCGCGATCGAGCGGATGCCATTGCGATTGATCTGCACCGGGATCGCATGCGCGGCATCGCTGATCAGGATCACTTCGGCGCCATAGCGGTCGACGCGAGTCACCTGGCCGACGATACCGAATGCATCCAGCACCGGCTGGTCCTTGAAGACGCCATCGAGGCTGCCCTTGTTGATGCGCACGCGATGGCGCAATGGATCGACGTCGACCTTGACGATCTCGGCGATCAGCGTGCGCTGGCCGATGCCCTGCGATGCTTCGCGGATGGCGCGCAGCCGCGTGTTCTCTTCGACCAGCGAATCGAATCGCAGCAGCTTGACGCGCGCCACGCGCAACTCTTCATTCAGTTTCTTGTTGTCGCGTTGCAGGGTCTCGCGATCGGCGAAGCTGCCGGTCAGCCAGTTCCAGGCCTGCGCCGGCGCCTGGACCACCGAGTAGAAGGGTTGCGTGAGCACGCCCATCCACTGGCGGGCACTGTCCATGTACAGGTTGCGGTGATCCGCAACCATCAAGACGATCGACATCACCGAGAGAAAGAAGAGGCGCGCGCCGAGCGGCGGTCCTCGGCCGATGATCGGGCGACTGTCGGAACTTAGGGTAACCACTAATATTGAGTTGCGGGGTGAGTGCGGTAGCGGCGGAGTCCCGAATCAATAAAGAACGTGGACCAGGATAGGGATCATTCGAGGTTGATCATTCGAGATTGAAGAGCGCCGGGCCGTGTTCGTCGATCAACTCGAGCATGCGTCCGCCGCCGCGCGCGACGCAGGTGAGTGGATCTTCGGACACCACGACCGGCAGTCCCGTTTCTTCCATGAGCAACTTGTCGATGTCACGCAGCAGCGCACCGCCGCCCGTGAGCACGATGCCGCGTTCGGCGACGTCAGCGCCGAGTTCCGGCGGCGTTTGTTCGAGTGCGACCTTCACGGCCCCGACGATACCGGCGAGCGGTTCCTGCAAGGCTTCGAGGATTTCGTTCGAATTGAGCGTGAAGCTGCGCGGCACACCTTCCGAGAGATTGCGTCCCTTCACCGAAATTTCGTTCACCTGCTGGCCGGGATACGCCGAACCGATTTCGATCTTGACGCGCTCGGCCGTGGCTTCGCCGATCAGGATGCCGTAGTTGCGGCGCACGTAATTGATGATGGCGTCGTCGAACCGGTCGCCGCCGATGCGCACCGACGATGCATACACGATGCCGTTGAGCGAGATCACCGCGACCTCGGACGTGCCGCCGCCGATGTCGAGCACCATCGAGCCGCGAGCTTCGTTCACCGGCAAGCCCGCGCCCACGGCAGCGGCCATCGGCTCTTCGATCAACCGGACCCAGCGGGCGCCGGCGCCTTCAGCGGACTCCTGGATCGCCCGGCGTTCGACTTGCGTCGAACCGTAGGGCACGCAAATCAGCACACGCGGACTGGGGCGCATGAGACGATTGCCGTGCACTTTCTCGATGAAGTACTGCAGCATCTTCTCGGTGACGGTGAAGTCGGCGATCACGCCATCCTTCATCGGCCGGATGGCGGTGATGTGGCCCGGCGTGCGGCCGAGCATGTTCTTCGCTTCCTGGCCCACGGCTTCGATCTTCTTGCCCGCGCGGCCCGGCTCCTCGCGAATCGCGACCACCGAAGGCTCGTTGAGCACGATGCCTTTGCCACGGACATAGATCAGTGTGTTCGCCGTTCCCAGATCGATCGACAGGTCGTTCGAAAAGTAGCCACGGAGATTCTTGAACATGGTTGTGCTTATTTGTCGACCGGTGAGTCGTTGAGCTGTGGGTCGAACGACGGGGGGCAAAAATGGTGCGGTACTCTAACAACGGGTAGGACTTTGCACAAGCCAAGGTGTATGATTGCACGCGGTTTTTCCAGGGAATTTCCCGGTTTTTTCAGGAAATCTCCAACAGCTTTTCGCGCTGCCTGCCAATCGTCGCACAGATTGGCGCAGTTGCTCGGTGACACAAAATGAGTCTGACTCGAACGGACGTTGAAGGCATTGCACATCTCGCACGGCTCGCGATCACGGAAAGCGAGCTGCCGGTGTACGTCGACAGCCTGTCGAAGATTTTCAGTTTCGTCGAACAGCTCAACGGTGCGGACATCGACGCGGTCGAACCGATGGCGCATCCGCTTGCCGGCCAGACTCAACGCATGCGTCCGGACGTCATCGACGACAGCGACCGGCACGAGAAATACCAACGCAATGCCGCGCGCGTGGAGGCCGGTTTGTACCTAGTGCCCAAGGTGATCGAGTAACGGTCCGAACGCCGGCACCGCATCGAACGCCTGTCACTAGGGGCATTCCGCAGGCCCGCACTCTACTTCAGCATCGACATCGAAACATCGAACCATGACCGAATTGCATCACCTGACGCTCGCGCAACTTGCTGCCGGGCTGCAGAAGCGCCAGTTTTCCAGTGTCGAGCTCACTCGCCATTTTCTGGATCGAATCGAGCGCTTGAATCCCGCGCTCAACGCGATGATCACTGTCAGCGGCGAGCAAGCGCTCGCGGCGGCCGCGGCTGCCGATAAGAAACTCGGCGCCGGCAATGCGGGTGCACTCACCGGCATGCCCATCGTCCACAAGGATATTTTCTGTACCGACGGCGTACGGACGACCTGCGGTTCGCGCATGCTGTCCAACTTCGTCGCTCCGTACGATGCCACGGTGGTGGCCAAGCTGTCGCAAGCTGGCGTCATCGCCTTGGGTAAGACGAACATGGACGAATTCGCCATGGGTTCATCCAATGAGACCAGCTTTTACGGGCCGGTGAAAAATCCCTGGGACCTGACCAAGGTCCCTGGCGGCTCATCCGGCGGCTCCGCGGCGGCGGTGGCGGCTCGCCTCGCTCCGGCGGCGACGGGCACCGATACGGGCGGTTCGATTCGCCAGCCCGCGGCGTTGACATCTCTCACCGGCATCAAGCCGACGTACGGGCGCGTGTCACGCTACGGAATGATCGCGTTCGCTTCGAGTCTCGACCAGGCAGGCACGTTGACCTACACGGCGCAGGACGCGGCGTTGCTGCTGCATGCGATGGCGGGCTTCGATCCTCGCGATTCGACCAGCGTCGATGTGCCGGTTGCGGACTACAGCGCGACCCTGGAGCAGCCGCTCGCGGGCATCAAGATCGGCCTGCTCAAAGAGTTCTTCGAGCGCGGCCTCGACGAGGCCAATGCCAAGCTGGTCCGCGACGCACTGAAAATCTACGAAAGCCTGGGTGCCAAGCTGATCGATGTCAGCCTGCCCAACCTGCCGCTCTCGGTGCCCACGTATTACGTGGTGGCGCCTGCGGAATGTTCGTCGAACCTGTCGCGCTTCGATGGCGTGCGCTTCGGTCACCGCTGCGAGAATCCGGTGGACCTGATGGATCTCTACAAGAGATCGCGCGGCGAAGGCTTCGGCGCCGAGGTCAAGCGCCGCATCATGACCGGCACGTACGTGCTCTCGGCCGGTTATTACGACGCGTACTATCTGCGGGCGCAGAAAGTGCGCCGGTTGATCACGGACGATTTCGCCCGCGCGTTCGCCGGAGTCGATGTGCTGATGGGGCCGACGTCGCCGACGCCGGCCTTCGACATCGGCGCCAAGGTCGACGATCCGGTCACGATGTATCTCAACGACATCTACACCATCGGTGCGAACCTGGCCGGCCTGCCGGCGATGTCGATTCCATGCGGCTTCCTCGGCGGCCTGCCGGTGGGATTACAGATCATCGGTCCGCATTTCGCCGAGGCGAAGCTGCTGAACGTGGCGCACGTGTTCCAGCGCGAGACGGACTGGCACGAACGAATTCCGGAAGCGTACAGATAGGGTGCAGATAGCATGTCTTGGGAAACAGTCATCGGCCTGGAAATCCACGCGCAGCTCGCGACGAAGACGAAGATCTTTTCGAGCGCGCCAACGGCTTACGGCGCGGCGCCGAACGCACAAGCCAATCTCGTCGACCTCGCTTATCCCGGCGTGTTGCCCGTGCTGAACCAGGAAGCGGTGCGCATGGCGGTGAAGTTCGGCCTGGCCTGCGGCGCAACCGTGTCGCAGCGATCGATCTTTGCGCGCAAGAACTACTTCTATCCGGACCTGCCCAAGGGCTACCAGATCAGCCAGTACGAAAAGCCCATCGTCGAGAAGGGCACGATGGACATCCTGCTCGATGACGGCAGCGTCAAGCGTGTGGGTATCACTCGTGCGCACCTCGAAGAGGATGCGGGCAAGTCGCTGCACGAGGAGTTCGAAGGCCTCACCGGCATCGACTTGAATCGTGCGGGCACGCCGCTGCTCGAAATCGTCTCGGAGCCGGACATGCGCTCGGCGAAAGAGGCGGTCTCTTATATGAAGAAGATCCACACGCTGGTGCGCTACCTGGAGATCTGCGACGGCAACATGCAGGAAGGCTCGTTCCGCTGCGACGCCAATGTGTCCGTGCGCCCGGCTGGCCAGGAAAAATTCGGCACGCGCTGCGAGATCAAGAACCTGAACTCGTTCCGCTACATCGAAAAGGCGATCAACTACGAAGTCGCGCGCCAGATCGAGATCATCGAGGGCGGCGGCAAGATCCGCCAGGAAACGCGGCTGTTCGACCCGGACAAGGGCGAAACCCGCGCGTTGCGTTCGAAGGAAGAGGCGAACGACTATCGCTATTTTCCCGATCCGGACCTGCTGCCGGTGGTGCTCGATGCGAGTTTCATCGAGTCGGTTCGCTCGACCCTGCCCGAGTTGCCCGATGAGAAAGCCGCGCGCTACATGCAGAAGTTCGGCTTGTCCGCGTACGACGCCGGCGTGCTCACCGCCAGCCGCGAAATGGGCGATTACTACGAGAGCGTGATCGCGAAGTTGCCGGGCAATGAAAAGCTCGCCGCCAACTGGGTCATGGGCGAATTGTCGGCGGCGCTCAATAAAGACGCCATCGAAGTGACACAGTCGCGCATCGATGCGACGCGGCTCGCCGGCCTGCTGGCCCGCATCGTCGATGCGACCATCTCGGGCAAGATCGCCAAGGAAGTCTTCGAGAAAATGTGGGCGGAAGGCCTGGACGCCGACGCCGTCATCGAAGCGACGGGCGGCAAGCAGATCACCGATGCCGGCGCCATCGAAAAAGTCATCGACGAAGTCATGGCCGCCAATCCGAAGCAGCTCGCCGACTACCGCTCGGGCAAGGACAAGCTGTTCGGCTTCTTCGTCGGCCAGGTGATGAAGGTCACCGCAGGTAAAGCGAACCCGGCACAGGTGAACGACCTGCTGAAGAAGAAGCTCGCCGGCTGAGAATCGCAGCCATCTCGCGGTCGTGGTATTCGAGCAGGTGGAGAAGATTTTCACGCGGAGAACGCGGGACAGAAAGAGATAGGGCCAGATTCGGAATCTGAATTCCTTTCCGGCCCTTTTATTCTCTTCTGCCCCGCGTTCTCCGCGCGATGTTTCCGACCTTTCAAAGTCCACAGCCTCGGTCCGATGACGCATTTGCCCGCAGCCCACTCACGCAGTAGCCTTGGCCTCATGCACGACCGCGACTGCCTGCATCGTTTTCTGTTCGAGCATCTTCCGATCCGGGGACACATCGTGCACCTGGACGCGGCGTGGCGGGCGTTGCTGGAGCATCGCGAATATCCGGTGGTGATTCGCGACACGCTGGGTGAAGCAGTGGCGGCGTCGGTGCTGCTCGCGGCGACGCTCAAGTTCGATGGCACCTTGAGCCTGCAACTGCAGGGTCACGGCCCGATGCATCTCATGCTGGCGCAGTGTTCGAATCAATTCGGCGTACGGGCAGTGGCGCGGTGTCGCGAAGAGCCAGATTCGCAATTGCTGGGGTCGAGGGACCTGTCGGTACTTTCCGGCGAAGGCAATCTCAGCGTCACGCTCGAGAACGAGGAGCTGACGCAGCGCTACCAGGGTGTCGTGCCACTGAGCAGCGACAACATGGCGGGCTGCCTGCAAGCATATTTCGAAAACTCGGAGCAGTTGCCGACGCGCCTGTGGCTGCACGCAGATGAGAGCGGCGTTTCGGGACTGCTGTTGCAACGGCTGTCGGAAGATACGAGCACGCGGCGCGGTGTGGGCGAGGCCGCGCGGTCCGCCGAGGAAGAAGTGAACGTGGACGATGCGTGGGAGCGGGTCCAGATGCTCGCGGAAACCTTGAAGCTCGAAGAGCTGCGAACGCTGACCGACCGCCAGATTCTGCGGCGGCTGTTTGCCGAAGACGATGTGCGGATGTTCGAACCCACCCCGGTGTTCTTTCGCTGCCGCTGTTCGAGAGAGCGGGTGAGCGGCATGTTGAAGGGACTCGGCGCCGTCGAGATCCGCTCGCTCCTTGAAGAGCGCGGCAGTGTCGAAGTCCGTTGCGACTTCTGCAACCGGGCCTACACCTTCGATGCCGTCGACATCGAGCAGCTGTTCGCCGCCAACCTCGCCGTCGACCGCAGCGGCTCCGTCCATTAAATACAACGGCTTATCGGGCTGATCCGGCTGCCCGCCCGGGCTCGGAAGCGGCACTCCCTGGCATCTTCGACCGGCAGGCATTGCCTGGGGGCCGTGTTTTCGGCTAAGGTCGGCGCGTTATAAGGATTTCTTTATATCTTTAAGCGTTAGTTTTAATGGCATGACCTTCGCCTTTACTCCCGCCGTCAATGTCCTGCGAGCCGCCGCCGAGCCCACTCGACTGCGGCTGCTGGCGTTGCTGATCCGGGCGGAACTGACGGTGGGAGAGATCTCGGCCATCGTCAGCCAAAGCCAGCCGCGCGTGTCACGGCATCTCAAGCTGCTGTGCGACGCCCGGTTGCTCGACCGCCTGCGCGAACAGGCGTGGGTGTATTACCGAGTCCCCGCATCTGGAGAGGGCCGCGATGCCGTCAGGCAGATGCTGGCCCTGGTCGCTGAAGACGATGCGCTGCTGGCTCGCGATCGCCGGCGACTTGAAGAGGTCATCGGCGAACGCTCCAAGCTGGCCGGGATCGGCGAGCCTGCTTCCGACTCGATCGATCCGATCCTGAGCAGCGTACTGGGAACAGCGCCGCTCGGCGCGGTCGTCGACATCGGTACTGGCTCGGGCCATCTGCTGAAAGTGCTCGCTCCTCGCGCCACTCGTCTCGTCGGCATCGATATCAGCAGCGATGCTCTGAAACTGGCGCGCACCAACGTATACGACGCCGGCATTCGCTGCGAATTGCAGCGTGGGGACATGTACGACCTGCCGTTCGCGGCGCCCATCTTCGACACTGCCATTGCCGATCGCATGCTCGCGACGGCGAGCCGGCCCGTTGCCGCGCTGAGCGAGATCGCAAGAATCCTCAAGTATCGTGGGCAACTGGTGATCATCGACGATTTCGATGCCATTGCGGCGCGAGGCGAGGGCAATCCCATCGCCACGCTGCGCGAATGGTTTCGTGAAGCCGGCTTGCATTGCGAGCGGATCCGTCCTATCGACACCGAGCTTGGACATCTGTTGATCGCCGTGGCCCGCAACGAGCGCATGGCCGCTGCCGCCGCCTGACCAGGGAGAAAAGACCATGACCGTGGAAAAACTGGCCGACCACGTTGGCAATGCTGCGAGCCGCCTGCGAGGCCGGCCCGTCGTCTCGTTCGAATTCTTTCCCCCGAAAGACGCGACGATGGAGCAGACGCTGTGGCAGTCCGTGCAGCGCTTCGTAGCGTTGGAGCCGCGATTCGTCTCGGTGACCTATGGCGCCGATGGCTCGACCCGCAGCCGCACCCATAATATCGTCACCAAAATCCAGGAATCCACGCCGCTCACCGCCGCGCCGCATCTCACTTGCATCGGAGCGCCGCGGGAAGAAATCCTGGAAATCGCCCGCAACTACTGGGCGCACGGCATTCGCCACATCGTTGCCTTGCGCGGCGATCCTCCAGCGGGCACGACCCACTATGTGCCGCATCCGGGCGGATTCGACTATGCCGTCGACCTGGTGAAGGGATTGAAGTCGGTGGCCGATTTCGAGATCTCGGTGGCCGCGTATCCCGAAGCGCATCCCGAGGCGCCCAATGCTGCGTTCGACCTCGACAACCTGAAAGCGAAAATCGATGCGGGCGCCGATCGCGCCATCACGCAGTTCTTTTTCGATCCGCACCTGTTCCTCAAGTTCAGGGACCAGTGCGCGGCTGCCGGCATCAAGGCGAGCATCGTGCCCGGCATCCTGCCGATCACGCGCTTTCCGCAAATGCAGCGCATGGCCGAACGTTGCGGCACCAAGGTGCCGGACTGGCTGGTGCATCGTTTCGACGGTCTCGATGACGATGCCGATACGCGCCGCCTCATCGCCGCGGCCGTCGCCATCGAGCAAGTGCAGGAACTGCAGCGTCACGGCGTCGACGAATTCCATTTCTACACGCTGAACCGTTCGGAACTGACGTTCGCGATCTGTCACTCCTTGGGCGTGCGTCCCGCAGCGACCACCAGTGCCGCTGCCGGTACGTCTCGTTAAATCCACACCAAGACTTTCGGAAGCCAACTCATGTCCCGTGCCGAACGTATTGCCGCCTTTCGCGGTGCGCTGACCGAACGCATTCTCATCATCGACGGTGCGCTCGGCACCATGATCCAGACTCGCAAGTTCAGCGAGAGCGATTACCGCGCCGAACGCTTCAAGGACTGGAAGAGCGATCTCAAGGGCAACAGCGACATTCTCGTGCTCACGCAGCCCGAAGCGATTGCCGACATTCATCGGCAATACCTGGAAGCGGGCGCCGATATCATCGAGACCAACACGTTCACGGCGAATTATCCGTCGCAGGCGGACTATGGCGCCGAGGACCTGGTGCATGAATTGAACGTCACGGCGGCTGCGCTCGCGCGCCGCGAAGCGGATGCGTATACGCAGCGCACCGGCAAGATGACGTTCGTTGCAGGAGCCATCGGGCCGACCAACCGCACGGCGTCATTGTCCCCCAACGTCAACGATCCGGCGTTCCGCAACATCGATTTCGACCAGCTGGCGGACACCTATCTCGTCGGCGCGCGCGGCCTGATCGAGGGCGGCGCCGACCTGATCATCATCGAGACCATTTTCGACACCTTGAACGCGAAGGCTGCGATCTACGCGGCACGCAAGGCCATCGACGAATGCGGCCACGACCTGCCCATCATTATTTCGGGAACCATCACCGATGCGTCGGGACGCACGCTGTCGGGACAGACGACCGAGGCGTTCTGGAATTCGGTTCGCCACGCACGGCCGGTCGCGATCGGTTTGAATTGCGCACTGGGCGCGAAGCAATTGCGTCCGTATATCGAAGAGCTCTCCCGCATCGCCGATACGTATGTCAGCGCTTATCCCAACGCAGGCCTGCCGAACGCCTTCGGTGAATATGACGAGACTGCCTGCGAAACCGCGGACCTGATCCATGAGTACGCCACCAGCGGACTGGTCAACATCGTCGGCGGCTGCTGCGGTACCACGCCGGATCACATCCACCACATCGCTGAGTCCGTCAAAGGCGTTGTACCGCGCGTGCCGCCGAAGATCGAGCCGCGTTGCCGGCTATCCGGACTCGAACCGCTGAACGTCGGGCCGGACAGCCTGTTCGTCAACGTCGGCGAGCGCACCAACGTCACGGGCTCCGCGAAATTCCGCCGCCTGATCGAAGCGGACGACTATAACGCCGCACTCGATATCGCTCGCCAGCAGGTTGCCGCCGGCGCGCAGGTGATCGACGTCAACATGGACGAAGGCATGCTCGATTCGGAAGGCGCCATGGTGCGTTTCCTGAACCTCATTGCGTCCGAACCCGATATCAGCCGCGTGCCGGTGATGATCGACTCGTCCAAGTGGACGGTGATCGAGGCGGGTCTCAAGCGCGTGCAGGGCAAGGGCATCGTCAATTCCATCAGCCTTAAGGAAGGCGAAGCGTCGTTCGTCGAGTACGCCCGCAAGGTGCGCGACTATGGCGCCGCCGTGGTCGTCATGGCGTTCGACGAAGACGGCCAGGCGGACACCGTCGCTCGCAAAGTCGGCATCTGCCAGCGCTCCTACCGGATCCTGACCGAGAAGGTGGGCTTCCCGGCCGAAGACATTATTTTCGACCCGAATATTTTCGCCGTGGCCACCGGCATCGAAGAGCACAACAACTACGCCCAGGATTTCATCAACGCGACGGCGACGATCAAGGCAACCTGCCCGCATGCGCACATCAGCGGCGGCGTGAGCAACGTGTCGTTCTCGTTCCGTGGCAACGATCCGGTGCGCGAAGCGATGCACTCGGTATTCCTGTACCACGCCATCCGCGCCGGCATGAGCATGGGCATCGTGAACGCCGGTCAGCTGGCGATTTACGAAGACATCAATGCGGATCTGCGCGAACGCGTGGAAGACGTGATTCTCAATCGCCGTCCCGACGGGACCGAGCGGCTGCTCGACATCGCCGGCAAGTTCAAGGGCGAAGCCGGGCAGAAGAAAGTGGAAGACCTGGCATGGCGCGAATGGCCGGTCGAGAAGCGTCTCTCGCACGCTCTGGTCAAAGGCATCGATGAATTCGTGGTCCAGGATACTGAGGAGGCGCGCCTGCAATTCGCCAAGCCGCTGGAAGTCATCGAAGGCCCGCTGATGGAAGGCATGAACGTCGTCGGCGACCTGTTCGGTGCGGGCAAGATGTTCCTGCCGCAGGTCGTGAAATCGGCGCGCGTCATGAAAAAGGCCGTGGCGCACCTGATCCCTTTCATCGAAGCGCAGAAGGCGAAGGATGGCGGCGGCAAGAAGAACAACGGCAAGATCGTCATGGCGACGGTCAAGGGCGACGTGCACGACATCGGCAAGAACATCGTCGGCGTCGTGCTCCAGTGCAACAACTTCGAAGTCATCGACCTCGGCGTGATGGTTCCGTGCGCGCGCATTCTTGAAACGGCGCAGCGTGAAGGCGCCGACATGATCGGCCTGTCGGGACTGATCACTCCGTCGCTCGATGAGATGGTGTACGTCGCGAAGGAAATGCAGCGGCTCGGATTCGAGATGCCGCTGTTGATCGGCGGCGCGACGACTTCGCCGGCGCATACGGCCGTGAAGATCGATCCGGGATACAAGGGCGCGGTGGTGTACGTGAAGGATGCTTCGCGATCGGTGGGCGTGTGCCAGCAGCTGGTGACACCCGCTACTCGCACCGAATTCGTGGCGCAGATCAAGACCGACCATGCGACGCGGCGCGAGCAGCACCATGGCAAGAAGCTCAAGAGTCCGCAGCTCACCATTGCCCAGGCGCGTGCGAACAAGTTCAACGGTGGCTGGGATGCTTACGTGCCGCCGGTGCCGCGCTTCCTGGGCCGTCACGTGTTCGAGGATGTCTCGCTCGAAGAGTTGACCCGCTACATCGACTGGATGCCGTTCTTCAACGCGTGGGAATTCGCCGGGAAATTCCCGGACATTCTCACGGACCCGGTGGTGGGCGAGCAGGCGAGCACGCTGTACGCCGATGCCCGGCGCATGTTGAAACAAGTGATTCGCGAGCGTTGGCTGACGGCTCGCGCCGTGGTCGGCCTGTATCCGGCGAACAGCGTCGACGATGACGACGTCGAGATCTATACGGACGACTCACGCGCGCAGGTATTAACTAAGCTGCATTTCCTGCGCCAGCAGAAAGGCAAGCCGGCAGGACAGTCGCACGACGCACTCGCCGATTTCGTTGCACCGAAGAACTCGGGCCGCAAGGACTACTTCGGTGCGTTCGCGGTGACTGCGGGCATCGGCATCGAGCCGCATATCGAGCGGTTCGAAAAGGCGCACGACGACTATTCGAGCATCATGCTGAAAGCTCTGGCGGACCGCCTCGCCGAAGCACTGGCCGAGCGCATGCACGAACGCGTCCGTCGCGAGTTCTGGGGTTATGCTCCGGAAGAGCGGTTGATCAACGATCAGCTGGTCAAGGAAGAGTACCGCGGCATTCGCCCGGCGCCTGGCTATCCCGCGTGCCCGGATCACACCGAGAAGGCGACGCTGTGGAAATTGCTGGAACCCACCGACACCATCGGCATCCAGCTCACGGAGTCGTTCGCGATGTACCCGACCGCTGCCGTGAGCGGCTGGTATCTCTCGCATCCGGAGTCCCGCTACTTCGCCGTCGGCAAGATCGCTCTCGACCAGGTGCAGAACTACGCTGCCCGCAAGAAGATCTCGCTCGAAGAAGCCCAGCGCTGGCTGTCTCCAATCCTCGGCTATGACTCGGATGCGGATGCCGACGCGGCTTAGTTAGAAGATTTCTCGCTGCGAACGCAAGATTAAAGCAGCGGGGCAGAAAAGAAGATGGAGAATTTTTTGATCGTTCTCCGCCGGGCGATATCGGCATGCGAGTTGGCGGAGCGTGCGAAGTCGAGTGCCCGCTCGTGAGCACACAGGCAGGCATCGACACGACCGAGCGGAAAACATAGATTGCCGCGCAGCGTATAGAGTCGCGCCTTCGCTCGCAGGTCATCGTCTTCAGCCAGCGCCGCTTCAGCTCGATCCAATGCGTCGAGCGCCTCTTCGTGTCGATCCATGATTCGCAACGCCGCTGCAACACCTAGCAGTGCGCGCCCCTTGCCTGCATGATCGAGCGAAAAGTCGAGGGCCTCCCGATAGGAGGCCAGCGCATCGTGCGTCCTGCCGAGTTGCAGGGCCTTGCGCGGCGGGAAGAAGTCGCTGGCTCGTGCACTGGCCTCGGAGCGCACCCAGTTGAAACCGACGAGTCCGTTCAACTGGCAATTGACGGGCAGGGCATTGGAGCTGGTGGGCGATGCCGCTGCGGCACAGCAGGCGGTTGACCAGGCAACGGTGAGAAGGAAAGCCCAGAGTCTACATTCCCTCCCCCGGTCGCC
>Ga0065707_10082645_pt1 | contig 13065 bp, 3 predicted proteins | sample SwiRhicommuniRL3_FD_59094 | JGI IMG/M metagenome (GOLD analysis project Ga0065707, IMG submission 59094) | Switchgrass rhizosphere bacterial communities from Rose Lake, Michigan, USA - RL3 v2 (version 2) | ecosystem: Host-associated > Plants > Roots > Rhizosphere > Soil | place: East Lansing, MI... | reverse complement strand
CCTTGGGTCGGCCTCGGGTATTCTGACGAGGGCTCCGTGGTATCCCGATGGAAAGCAGCAATACGACCAGTTAGGATTTTCGGTCGCAATTGTGGGAGACGTAAACGGAGATGGTTACTCGGACGTGCTTGTCGGCGCACTTGAGCTTGTGTCCAGCTACAACAAGACTGAAACAGGACAAGCTTATTTGTACCTTGGCTCGGCCTCGGGCCTCTCCACGACTCCTACGTGGAACAGCAGTGATCCATCAACCACCGCCGCTTTCGGCTATGTGGTTTCCTCGGCAGGAGACGTGAATGGGGACGGATTTTCAGATGTAGTCGTGGGCTCGCCGGGCGTCGCCGTTGGTATTGGATTCTACGGACGGATCCGAGTCTACTTGGGATCGCCATCGGGCCTCTCGATCCAACCCTGGACGATAGATGGGACGCAGAATTCCCTGATCGGCGCCCCTGTCTCCTCGGCAGGAGACGTGGACGGAGATGGTTACTCCGACGTGATCGCGGGGGCGACCGACTACACCGACAACGGAATCGGAGCCGCCTACGTCTATTTCGGATCGGCCTCGGGTTTCAAGTCAATGTGGACCGTGAACGGGACCCAGGACCACGCCTTGTTTGGCGCCACGGTCTCATCCGCCGGAGACGTTGATGGAGACGGCTACTCCGATCTGATTGTGGCGGCTCAAACCTACGGGGGGGGGAAGGCGTTTCTTTTCCTGGGCTCACCATCAGGTCCTGTCAGCTCCGCCTGGAATGTAGAGGGTGATCAGGATGCCGCCAATTTCGGATCCTCGGCAGCCGCAGCGGGCGACGTGAATGGAGACGGATACGCGGACGTGCTCGTCGGTGCAGTTTCGTACAGCAACGGCGAGTCTAGAGAAGGACGAGCTTATTTGTACCTTGGATCGTCTTCTGGTCTCTCACCGGCTCCGGTCTGGATCGCGGAGGGAAACCAGCGCGAGGCCTATTTGGGTGCTGCTGTTTCATCGGCAGGCGATGTGAACGGTGATGGGTACTCGGATGTGATTGTGGGAGCGTCGGGTTTTAGCAGCGGTCAGGATGAAGAAGGTGCGGTGTTTCTCTATTTGGGCTCGGCGTCCGGACCTTCCGAGGCTTCGCCGCCGCTCGCGGCGCCCATGGGTGCAGGATTTAACTGGTCCGCTGCCCCAGCGGGCGACGTGAACGGCGACGGCTACTGGGATGTCGTCGGCAGCTTGGCTTACTATGACTTGGACCAACCCAGCACGCCGGGAATTGCGTTCCTTTTCTCGGGATCTCCGGCAGGCTTATCCATCAGCCCATGGAGCGTTAAGGGGAATCAGGCGGAAGCTGTTTTTTTGGGGCGGTCTGTTTCTTCGGCAGGCGACGTGAACGGAGATGGTTACTCAGATGTGATCATCGGCTCTGACGGTACCTTTAACTCTGGAAAGGCGCTTCTGTACCTGGGATCCCCATCGGGCCTCTTGCCGGAGCCTGCTTGGACTGCCGAGGGCGCGGAGGCAAGTTTCTTCAGCTTGTATCTCGGTTCCGCTGGAGACGTCAATGGTGATGGATATTCGGATGTGATCGTAGGGGCCCCAGGTGGCACCTATGATGGGAAAGCGTTCCTCTATTTGGGGTCTTCGACCGGCCTTTCCCGATCTCCTGCCTGGAGCATGGAGCTTCCTTACTCCAGGTCTGGTGCCTCAGCGGGCGACGTCAACGGAGACGGCTACTCTGATGTAGTCATCGGTGAGCCCTACTATGGCAACGGCGCGGGTCGCGTATTCGTCTATCTGGGATCAGAATCGGGCCTATCCCCCTCACCCGCGTGGGTAATGGTGGGGAGCCAGGCCCACTCGCAGTTCGGCAGCTCTGTTGCCTCGGTGGGCGACGTCAATGGAGACGGATTCTCTGACTTGATTGTAATGGCACCCCAATACTCTGATGCTCAGGTAGGTGAGGGACGGGCTTCTCTTTACTTGGGATCGAAATCGGGCCTATCGCTCGCCCCGGCATGGATGATAGGAGGCCATCAGGAAAATGTTCGTCTCGGCTCGGTCTCCCCGGCCGGCGACGTGAACGGGGACGGATATTCGGATGTTATCGTGAGCGCCCAAGAGCCCAACATAATAAACCATGGTTTTTTCGGTTGGGCATTTCTTTACCTAGGATCTCCATCAGGCTTGTCATCTAGCCCTGCCTGGAAAGCTCGGGGGCTCGCACCCACCTGGGTTGCAACAGCGGGAGACATGAATGGGGATGGCTATGCGGACCTTCTCGTTGGGGAATATGAAGCAGATTATCAATCTTTTTTGGTGCACCAATACCTCGGCAACCACGGAGGGAAATTGCGGCGCTCAGCTCGGCAGGTCCGGTTAGGGGATGGGGAACCGCTCGCTCTCATGGGAAGATCCGGGGCGCCGGATGCGTTCCGCCTGAAAGCTAGCGTCACTCCTCCTAAAGGAGGGCATGTCGGGCACCTCGAATGGGAAGTGCGCTCCGTTCCGGGGAGAAGCCAACAAGACGAGGTCACCACTGGAAGAGGAGCTGACCAGGATCTCTCGGGGGCGCTGGCGGAGTTTGACGAGACGATTGAAGTGCCTGGTCCGGGCTATTTCCACTGGCGTGTACGGATCCATACGGACGATCCGTTGGAGCCCAACTCTCCATGGTTCTCGATGTCTGGAAACGGCATGACCGAGACCAAAGTCCGCGTCGGGGATCCGCCTTCTCCACCGATGGCACCAATCGGGCTGGGTCCGAAGGACCTGATCTACACGGATACGCCACCCATGCCATTTTCGTGGCATAGCGGTGAGGGAAGCGACCAATTCGAGTTGGAGTGGTCGAGCAATCCTGAGTTCAGGGACATCCGCGTGAGCGCCGGGATTGGAGCCAAACCAAAAAGCATCGGTGTCTACGTTCCCGACCCTGGAACCTGGCTTCGCATCCTTCAAATGGGTCGTTACCCGGATCCCCGGCAGGCGCCGATCTTCTGGAAGGTTTCCACGAACAAGAATGGCGTCACCAGCCAGGCACCCACGTCGGGATTCTGGCTTGCGCCGGTTCAAGGACCGAGGCTGCTCGCGCCATTGGACGGGAAGACGTTCTTCGGGAGAGATCCGCCGACTTTGGCATGGGATGCGAACCATAATCTCGACACGTGGGACTTGACGAGCCACGGCGGCTTCGAGGTCTGGTTCTCGACGCAGAGATCTCTCAGAAACCCTCTTGTCTTGGGGAGCGGATACGCGATCAAGTCAACTTCTTGGCCGCCTACTAGAGGGTGGATCCTCTCTGACTGGCAGCGGATCGTCGAAATGTCCTGCGGAACTACGGACGGAAGGGTCTACTACGCGGTCTTCTCACAGGATGCAATCGGGCGAAGAGCTTGGAGTCAGGTTCAATCGTTTCAGATCGACAGGGAGCCCACGACCTGTACAGGTGTACCGCCTTCCGCGCAGGCATCACACCGGCAAAGAGGGAGCGGTCGCAAGCACGGGCCAGGTTGGAAGTGGCACTCGCATTGAACATGGACCCCTATTCGACGAGCGTGGGAAAGACCTTCAAGAACGAAATCATGCTCGATCTGGCGTCGATCTGTCGAGCCTGGGGACAGTGACGGTCTCCTCCTTGACTTACAGATTCTGATGGGCAGGATTGGAGGACGTTGGCGTGGGCAAGCGGCGGCAACATGGAACGATGGGACTTCAGCTCGCGATTCTGGCGTTGAGCTCCGTGAGTCACGGAGTATCGGTTTCCAGTGCCGCAGCTGTTCCGACGCCGACACCTGCGGCGACGCCAGCGCCGACCGCCGGAATCCTGAACGAGATTCGGGAGGAGGAATACAAGATCTCCTGGCAAGACAAGTTCGTCGTTCCCGGTCATCCTGGAGGACTGCACGCCGCGAATCGGGCGCAAGACCTGAGAGCCTACTTCGAGGAGGGCGGTGTGGTCCTGGTCCGCCGCACGGAGGCCGCACCATCGTGGGTGCTCCACCTGTCGCTGGGTGAAATCGAGATGGGGGGCCATAAGTCGGAGCCCGGGCTCGCAGAACCGGTTGCATCGGGGCGATCCGTGACCTATCGGCGTCAGGGACTCGGCGAGACCTGGGAGAACACCGAAGAAGGGTTGATCCTGCGCCTGCGCCTTCCAAACGGAGGAACCAACGATCCGGTCCGGGTCGGCTTCGACGCATCCGGCGGCCTGGCGATGCTGCGCTCGGTCGATGGAGGGGAAGTGTCCTTCTATCACGAGGGAGAACGGATTCTCCGGATGCGTCTGATCGAAGCGGATACGGTCGGGTCCTGGAGGTTGGACCTCGGCGCGGAGGGACCGATCCTGCAGGAACAGAACGAGAATGCCGGAGAGGGTCGCATCGCGCCACGCAATACGGAGCGGACCGTCTCGATGGCTCTGCTCGGAGCAACCGCCCCATCCGCGACCGGATTGTCGGCCACGCCTGTCTGGACCGCCGAGAGCAACTTCACCGAGTCACAGTTCGGCTCATCGGTAGCTGGAGGGGACGTGAATGGGGACGGCTATTCCGACGTGATCGTGGGGGCGCCCGGTTTTTATGATACCCAGAAGGGTAGTGGCCAGATGTTCCTTTACCTGGGATCGACGTCAGGCAAGCTGATGAGGGCTGCATGGTTTCCAGAGGGTGATCGTGGGGCCACACTAGGGATTTCGGTCGCCACCGTCGATGTGAACGGGGATAGGTACACAGATGTGATTGTGGGGGGCCGGGGACGAGCCTACCTTTACCTGGGCACTTCCTCAGGACTCCCACCGACTCCACAGTGGACCGCAGGCAGCGACCAATCAGGCACCTCGTTCGGCCAGGTCGTCTCCTCCGCAGGAGACGTCAATGGGGACGGCTACCCGGATGTAATCGTCGGGGCCCCGGCGTCGTCTGTCGAGGGGCGCGTCTACCTTTACTTGGGCTCGCCTTCCGGTCTCTCCTCGACTCCGGCTCAGATTCTGAAAGAAAGTCAGATCGGTGAGGGCCTCGGCATCTCTGCGTCCGCGGCGGGCGACGTGAACGGGGATGGCTACGGAGATGTGATTGTAGGAGCTCCGAATCATACTAACGGTAATACGGTGTGCGGACGGGTCTATGTCTACCTGGGCTCCTCCTCGGGCCTTTCACCGTTGCCCTGGTCGGTGGATGGGACCGATGAAAGCCAGTTCGGCTGGTCGGTCGCGACGGCGGGAGATGTGAACGGCGATGGCTACTCCGATGCGATCGTGGGGGCGCCAAACGGTGGTCCGAACCACGAAGGCGAAGTTCTGCTATTCCAAGGATCGTCATCGGGGCTGTCGTCGGGCCCATCGATTATTGTGGTGGGCGACCAGGAACTCTCCCGATTTGGATTCTCGGTGGCCACAGCCGGCGATGTCAACGGAGACGGCTACTCGGACGTGCTCGCCGGCTCGCCGGTTTATACCAACGCAGGAATCAAACAGGGGCGCGCCTATTTGTACCTGGGGTCATCCTCTGGGCTGTCCCCAACCCCCACGTGGATGGTGGAGGGGGATCAGGCCGATGCTTTTCTGGGCGGTTCCGTCGACTCGCCGGGCGATGTCAACGGAGACGGTTACTCGGATGTGCTGGTGGGGGCCCCCTGGTACACCAGCGGGCAGGCTCGTGAAGGGAAGGTCTTCCTCTACCTGGGGTCGGCGACGGGACCCTCTCCATCCCCGGCATGGAACGCTCAGGGCACGCAGGACGGTGCTGACTTCGGCTTCTCCGCTGCCTCGGCGGGTGATGTGAACGGCGACGGCTACTCGGATGTCGTCATCGCTGCACCCTATTACGACAACGGGGAGGCCGACAGGGGAAGGGTCTTTCTCTACCTGGGGTCCTCATCGGGTCTTTCGACGGAGGCCGCGTGGAGTGCTACAGGCGATCAAGCCGTGATTTCCTTTGGTTTTTCCATTTCATCGGCAGGAGACGTAAACGGGGATGGATATTCGGACGTGATCATCGGCTCCTACGGGAAGTCGTTCCTCTATCTGGGCTCATCCTCAGGACTCGCCTCCAGTGCCTTGTGGACTTCTGAGAACGATTTGGGCAATGCAGTTTCCTCAGCCGGAGACGTGAATGGCGACGGATACTCCGATGTCGTCATCGGCGCGCCAGGATACAACGATGGGCAAGGACGTGTAATCGTCTTTCTGGGGTCTGCGACGGGACCATCGTCGACGCCCGACTGGACAGCGGAAGGACGACCATCATTCGATGGACAATTTGGCGCATCGGTCGCCACAGCAGGCGACGTGAATGGAGATGGCTATTCGGATCTAATTGTGGGGGCGCCGGGAAGCGAAGGCGCGTTCGTCTACCTGGGATCTCCATCAGGCCTGTCTGCGCTTCCTGCCTGGAGCGTGGGGGGGGACGCCCTTGGTTCCTCTGTCTCCTCGGCAGGCGACGTCAACGGTGATGGATTCTCGGATGTCATCGTCGCACCTGAGGGAATTCGGTTCTCCCAGTTTTCCGGCGAAAAGCCATTCGTCTACCTGGGATCGATGTCAGGCCTGTCGCTTGTCCCTACGTGGGCCCCGGTCGGTCTCCAATATACCCTCGCCTTCGTCTCGATTTCCTCTGCGGGAGACGTGGATGGGGACGGCTATTCCGACTTGATTATGAGTGAAGCAGAGTTCTCCGTGACGCACGATGCCAGCTTGGGGAGGGCCCTGCTCTACCTGGGATCCCCTTCGGGTCCGTCGTCGACACCCGTTTGGAGGGCCGAGGGGAGCCTGAACTCCCAGTTTGGCTCGATGGTTTCGTCGGCAGGCGATGTGAACGGCGACGGCTATTCTGATTTTCTCGTGGGCGAATCAGCTTACCAGATCGTGCACGGCTACCTGGGGAATCGTGGGGGCAAATTGTCGCGGTCGGCTCGTCAGCTGCGTGTGGAGGATGGAGGTCCCGTGGCCCCGCTGGGAAGCTCGGGGGCGGCGGGGTCATTCAGGCTGGCAGCCAATATCACTCCGCCTGCCGGAGCCCACGTCGGGCACCTGGAATGGGAAACAAGCCCCGTTCCAGGAAGAGGTGACGGCCAAGATGCGGTCATCACTGGAAGTGGAACTGACCAGAATCTCTCTGGAGATGCGGCGACATTCGACGAGACCATTCAGGTGTCCGGTCCCGGTTATTTCCATTGGCGCGTCCGGCTTCATACGGATGATCCGAGGCAACCCAACACTCCGTGGTTCTCGATGCCGGGGGACGGCATGACCGAGACGAAAATCCGCATCGGGGACCCGCCTTCTCCACCGATGGCCCCAATCGGGATCGGTTCAAAAGACCTCATCTACGCTGATACGCCACCCATGCCATTTTCATGGCACACCGGCGAGGGGAACGACCAATTCGAGCTGGATTGGTCGAGCAATTCCGAGTTCAGAGACATCCGGGTAGGCGCCGGGATTGCTGCTCTGCCAAAGAGCGTCGGTGTCTACGTTCCCGACCCTGAGACCTGGCTTCGCATCCTTCGAATGGGTCGCTATCCGGATCCGCGGCAGTCGCCTATCTTCTGGAGGGTTTCCACGGACAAGAATGGCGTCACCAGCCGGGCTCCCACCTCCGGATTCTGGCTTGCGCCAGTTCAAGGACCCACGCTGCTCGAGCCGCGGGACGGGGAGACGTTCCTCGCGAGGGACCCACCGGAATTGATTTGGAATCCGAACCATAACCTCGACACCTGGGATTCGACGAGCCATGGCGGCTTCGAAATCTGGTTTTCAGCCGAGAGATCCCTGAGGAAAGCCTTCGTCCTGGGGGCCGGGTACTCCATCAAGGCAAGAAGCTGGTCGCCGGGCGGGGAGACGGACCCAGACTGGCTGCGGATCGTCGAGATCTCCTGCGGAACCGCGGATGGAAAGGTCTACTACGCGATCTTCTCGCAGGATGTGATCGGGCGGAGGGCTTGGAGCCAAGTGCAATCGCTCCAGATCACCAGGGAGTCCACGACCTGCGCGAGCGTACCGCCTGCAGCGCAGGCCCGGCGCCGGCACAAGGGGAACGGTGGGAAGCACGCGCCAGGCTGGAAGTGGCATTCTCATTGAACGTCACGATCCTTGTTTGAAACGAGGGAAGGGCGACCGATGTCATTCGATGCTTCCCCTCTGCAACGCCGACGAGGACGCAACCCAGGTTTTCTGCGTCGTCTCACGGTCGTTCCGACGTTGATTGCCCTGCCATTCCTGCTCACGTGCCTTAGCCTGAACGCAGTCGATCCTGTGGAGGCGGCCAAGTCCGGTAGCCCGGAGCTCAAGGACATGAAGGTAATCCGCAACTACCGCAAGGCAAGAGACGAATTGCTGGAGGGGAAAGCGGCCGGCTGCGAGCATGCGCGTGATCTTCTCAAACGGGACCGCACCCCAGGGTACTATCGAGAAGGCGAGTTCCGCACCTGGTATTTCCCCTCACTCCTGAGAGGCCTCGTCTTCGAGATCTGCGACAAGAACTATGCCTCGGCCAAGGATCAATACGATCAGGAGCTGAGCCAGGGGCTCGTCTCGCAGAGCCCGGAGGATCTCTCGATTCTCAAGGAGCGGCGCCAGATCATCGCGAACTTGGATTTTACCGCTCCCGACATACACGATCTGAAGGAGGAAGTCGTCGACATCAGCTGGGACGGAGGCCAGGAGAAAGCGGAAATCGAGATCTCAGGGCAGGTCAGCGATGATCGGGCGGTAGGGTCGGTCCTCGTGGGGGATTCCGTCGCCGACTTGACTCCCGACCGCCTCAATCCGCGGTCGGTCCGCTTCGAGGCGCACTTGGAAGACATACGCGTGACGGAGCCGATGACGCCCATCAGGGTCGAGGCGCGAGACACTTCGAAAAACAGCAAGGTCCAGATCATCGATCACTTGCTGCCTCCGATTCACGTCGCTGGAGCGGAGAACACGTACGGCCTCGTCGTGGGAATAGATTCGTACGACCACTCCTACAGGAAGTCCGCGGACGGCGATTGCCTTGAGCAATACAAACACTCGTGCCGGAAAGACGCGATCTTCCAGTGCTACTCGTTGCCCAAGCTGACTGCGGCGGTCGCCGACGCGAATCGCTTTTACGGTCTCCTCATTCGACGAGGCGTTCCCCCCAAGAACGTCCGCCTTCTGGTGTCGGACCCGGACGGCTCGCACGGACCGACCAAGCAAGAGATTCTAGAGGAGCTCGGGCGTCTGACTCAACACTCCGGCCGTCGCCTCTTCTTCTACTTCTCGGGTCATGGCAGCTCTTCCAAGGAGAGAGGCGACCTCCTGCTACCGTGGGACAGCCGGCCGATGGAATGCCGTTCGGACAAGGAGGTCGTATCCAGCGAGATGGAGGCGACCGCCCTGTCGAGCAAGGACATCGAGAGGACCCTCAACCGGTCGACTTACGAGGAGCGCTACCTGATCATGGACGCCTGTCGAACGCCTCCCGTCCAAAGTACCAAGGCGGCGCAGGACGCCTCCTCAGCCACGGAGAACCTTCTTCCCCCCGTGAACCCGCATCCCCGCGGAGTGGGAGTTCCGCAGGACCCTGAGCCCAAAGTCGGCTACACCCTAGTCTTCTATCCGACGATCGATGGCAAGGTTTCGCTGGAGTGGAGCCAGAAGAAAGCCGGCTTCTTCACCTACTATCTCGTCCAAGGGCTTCGCCGGGATCTGTCGATCTACGAGCTGTCCGATTACCTGAACACGAACGTGGAAAAGCAATCCGCCCTGCATAACTGCCCCGATGGCAAGATCAGCGACCGTTGTGCCTTGATTCAGCGCCCCTACATTTGGGTGCCTGACATACAACTTCCGTACGTAAGGAACATGGTTCCAATGGGTGGGCCGTAGGACGCCGAATCAAAAACCCGGGTCGGAAGCCGCTAGATCTCTCGCAATGGCTCCAAAGGGGAATCGCGGGCGTGGTTCGCTGTCATCTGCTTGAACGGGAATCGGGTTCGTCGCTTTCGGGGGGAGGCTTGACCATTGTCCAGAAGCGAGAGCGAAGCTGCTATGACACGTCGTCGAGAGCGTGGCGCCGCAGATTATGGATTGTCCTTGCCGCCGCGATTACCTCCGCCTACTGCAGCCCGCACAGCGCCAAGGTGCCTCCTGCGCGCTCGGAGGCGACGGACGGCACCGTGAACGGCTGCACGTCGAGCGCCAAAGGGGAGCCGGGCCACAGACTGCTCGCACTTCTCGTCGGGGTCGGCAGCTATAAGAACCCATCGATTGCCCATCTCAGCGGCCCGCCCTCCGACGTCAGAGGCATGCAGGAGCTGCTCACCGAGCGCTACCGAACTCCTCGGGAGAACGTCTGCGTCCTACTCGACGCGGAAGCCACGACGGCGAGTTTCCGGGCTGCTTTCGATCGGACGCTCGTGGAGAGGGCGGCGCCGAACGACGTGGCCATTCTCTATTTCTCGGGGCACGGTTCCCAGACGAGGGACACCAACGGGGACGAGCCGGATGGCTGGGACGAGACTCTGCTGCTGCACGATGCGCGAGCCGACCGAGTCAAGGACCTGGTGGACGACGAGCTGAACGCCATGCTCGAGCGTCTGTACCGCAAGACGCACAACTTGGTGGTCGTCCTCGATTCCTGCAACTCCGGCTCCGCTACGCGCGATGCGGGAGAGCCCTCGGTTCGGGCAAGGTTCCAGCCGCCTGCCGGCGAGGCCTCGACCGTGCTGGCGGGATCCCTGGGGGGAGAGTCGGACCCTTGGGTTCCCGCGAGTCTGCCTGGCGCCGTGGTCCTTACAGCGGCCGCCGACGGCACTTCAGCGCTCGAAATCGGCGGCAGGGGCGTGTTCACCGAAGCTCTATTACAGGTCCTCGAGCGACCCGGCAAGGGCACCCTGACCTACGCTCAGCTGGCGCGCCAGGTCCCCCCCCTCGTGGGGGCGAGGAGCCATCAGAAGCCTTACTTCCAGGGCGACCTCGATCGCGACGCCTTCGGCGCCGGCTCCCGCCCGAGACCCGCATCCTGGGAAATACGGAAAGCCGGTCCGGTTGTCGAAATCGCCGGCCCACCCACGCCCGGCCTGGACCAAGGGGCGGAGTTGCGCGTCTATCCGCCGGGGATGGCAGGACCCGACTACGGCGATCCCGGCAAAGCGAAGGCGACGATCGTGGTGGACGAGTGCACTGGACTCAACGCCAAGGCTCATATCGACGCGGCCGGCCACAACTCGACTCCGCCGGCCGAGGGCGACCTCGCGATCCTCGTGCGGCCCTCCGATAAAACGCTTCGAATCAGCCTAAGGCTTCGACCCGAAAAAGAGGCGGGCGGAATCCCCTTCAATCAGGCCGCCGATTTGAGGAAAAGGATTGCGGAAGACCCCGATGCGAAAGTCAGCGTCGTCGTGACGGACGGTCCTGCCGACTTCGAATTGTCGAAGAGCCCCGACGGACGATTCCTCTTGCGCGATCAATCCAATGTGGTCCGGAACGCGCTGGACCATGCCGAGACAGTGCCCGTCACGCTCTGGCGCCACGCGCAGCAGAGGGCGCTTCTCTACCTGGGCGGTGAGAACGGCGGAGATTTCAACGACGAGCAGACGCTGAAGGCGGAGATCGTGCCTGCACAGCAACAGGAACCCTGCGGGGAGGCCCGGCTCTCGGAGTGGGTGCAGGGTCCTCCCAACGGCGAGCAGATCATTCCACTCTGCATGGCGTGGAACATCCGAGTGACGCTGGCGGCGGATTCGCCCAAACCCCTCCTTATCGGAGGCGTCGTTCTCTCCACCGACGGTACGACGTTCGGATTCCCGAAGGACAACTCGATCATTCGCCTGGACCCGGGAAAGAGCTACACCTTCACCGACCCGTTCAAAGCACAACCTCCGCTGGACGCGAGGGACATGGTACGGGTCTTCGGGACCCAGGAAACGAATCCCGTTCCCTGGAACCTGCTTACCATGGGAACGATCGCGAGATCCGCGGCTGCGACGAAGTCCGGCAGCGGCCCGCTCTTTCGTGCGCTCGACCGGTACTTCAAGCCGGGCGCGCGGGGCGTCGGAGAAGGCGCCGTCATACCGATCGAAGACACTACCTGGACCGTGAGCACCGTGGCCACGCAGGTCGAGGCGAATCCCCGCTTCGCGCGCGCGGATTCCACCGGAGAGCCGGCCTTGAAGCTGCGGGAGTACACGCTTCCGAGATTCGACATCCGTCCCTACCTTCCCGACGATCGAACCACCGCCCTTTACGCCGTGCTGGCGCAGGCGGACGCTTTGGCGCGCCGCCAGGTCGATTACAAGCAGCACGCCTGGGAGGGCCGGAGTGACGAGGAGAACCTCGTGGCCGGAATCGACTGCTCGCGAGCCATCTGGTTCGCTTTCACCCGGGCCGGACTTCCCTACGACAAAGGCGATGTCTATCTGACGACGGCGGATATGGCGGCGAGCCGATCGCCGATGAAGGAGTATTTTGAACGGCTCGACCCCGGGGGCGAGAAGCACCTTGGGGACATTCTCGTCTACCGGGACGACAAGCGGGGGGATGGCCATGTGGTGATGGTGATCGATCCCGAGCGCCGTATCGCCTGGGGCTCCCACGGATTCGATGGAACCGCGCGGGAGCTGCCGATCGCGCCTCAGACGGGCGTGGAGTACCAGCTCATCAAGTACAAACCCGACTGGGCTCGGTGGGATCGCAAGAACATGGAACTCAGGGCAATCTGGAGGTATCGGGAGTTTGCAAGACAAGCGAAAGCAGGGCCGGGACTTCCGGGCGTTCGCGCGCTCGAGAGCCCTTGTGACCCGAAGGCTTGTCCCCGGGCGGGTCAGGTTGCAGCTCTGCGCTCCGGAGGCCAGGCGCCGTGAAGTCGGTCCAGCGCATCGGGAAATTCGCGCTCGCCTTGGCTTCCCTTGTCGTGGGCCCGGCCTGCTCGGCGCAAAGCCTGAGCGTGCGATGTGTGCGCGGGTGCAGGGATCCCGGTCCCAACCTTAGCTTGAACCTCCTCATGCGCGACGATACGTCCGCTTCGATCACCCTCTCATGGGAGGCAAAGGACGATCCAGCGGCCGGCGACCGGGAAGTGCTGCTGTATGCGGGTAACCCCGAGATGCAGGACAGCATCCCCGCT
>Ga0065707_10082640_pt1 | contig 13080 bp, 10 predicted proteins | sample SwiRhicommuniRL3_FD_59094 | JGI IMG/M metagenome (GOLD analysis project Ga0065707, IMG submission 59094) | Switchgrass rhizosphere bacterial communities from Rose Lake, Michigan, USA - RL3 v2 (version 2) | ecosystem: Host-associated > Plants > Roots > Rhizosphere > Soil | place: East Lansing... | reverse complement strand
AAGAAGAATCCGCCGATCTCTATCGCTTATTCAAACAAAATGGTCTTCCGGATAGATACTTGCAAGAGGTATACAGTACCAAATACGTCAAAACTTTTTATACCGAAACAGAAATCGCAAGATTCTGTGTAAATTGGCAGGGGGCTCGAAAAGCTGAAGACCGTGACTTGACGTTGCAACAGGATCCAATCATCGTCTATCAAATGGGCAAGGTTGGTTCCAAATCGATAGAACAATCCCTCCTCTATTATTACCAGAGCCGTGGCACTGAGATTGATATCTTTCACGCTCATTTCCTAAATCATCTGGATCAAATGGAAAAGGCTGCCCTGGAAAGAGGTGCATCCGATCAAGGAATGCTAAAGATCCGCGAAGCCCAGGAAATTAGAAGAAGAATACAGGAAGATCCACGCCAGCAATGGAGATTGATCAGCTTGGTGCGAGACCCTGTGGCTAGAAATATTGCTTCCTTCTTTCAAAGTTTGAGTCTCAATGAACTGCTGCCCGACTGGAAGGAAAGATATCGCCGCGGACAGTTAGAAATACAAGAATTACAGGACACATTTCTGGAACTCGGTGACGAACACAGCCAGTACGCGGCAAATTGGTTCGACTCACAATTAAAGCCCGTCTTTGGCATCGATGTCTTCGCAGATGCCTTCCCTTATCAGACTGGATTCAAAATATATGAATCTGCTGGGCATACCCGCCTGCTTGTGATCCGTATGGAAAATATCAAGGACCGTATTGGACAAGCTATGCAGGAATTTCTTGGCTTGACCAACTTCACAATCCTCAATTCGAACCTGGGGACCGAAAAAGATTATGCTGCTGTATATCAGACATTTAAGAGTCTGCCGCTGCCTGCACGGTATTTGGATAAGATCTATAACACGAATTTTGCACGCTACTTCTACAGCGAGAAAGAACTCAACAATTTCAAGGATTACTGGCTGGCAGGCTCAAAAGCATAATTCCGGTTTGTTTTCAGCTGGCAACTTTTATGCCAGCGGTCTGCTCCAGGTTTTATGCCAATCATGCAGTATATCCAAAAAAATGTGGGGTCGGCCGGATCCTCCATAACTGCCATGTTGCACTATCGCCAATACATATCAGAAAAGAAACAGGGAATCTTACAACAATTACCATGAAGAGGAATAATAGGTTTCAGCGATAGTGTGCCCCAACTGCTATCGTATTGCGGACGCATGGTTATGTCTGCTGATGATGACTCTACTTCGGAATGATGCGTTTCCATATCTACATTGTAGGCAATAACGGCCATCATGAACTCAAGAAATAAAAAGTATTCATTAGATTTACAAAAGACCTTAGGAATCCTGGGAATATTATTTCTGTTGGCAGGCGTTTGGTTCTATCTATCGATCCTCTTAAAAGGTCCCCAGCCCTACTACCGTGATTACGACCCGGAAATGGCTTATTTCATGAACTCATTGGCAGCTTTCAAAGGAGCACCTTATTTTTATACGGATCATCCCGGTACACCGGTTGAAATAGTTGGAACGATACTACTAGGCACTACGTATGTGTTTTTTGCAGACCCTTTGAACTTCATAAATTACCACCTGGAAAATCCTGAGCTATTCTTGAATATGGCACATGGCTTTGTCACAGTATTAAGTATTCTTTGTGTTATATATTTTTTTCTGGCTGCATTTAGAATATTGCAGGGATCAAATGCGTACCTTGCACTATCACTCGCTCTGTTATTTTATGGTTTACATCCCTATTCTTTTACGACATTGACGGTCTGGTCACACACCTCATTTAATTTTCCACTGGGTGCTTGGTATTTGATTCTCCTGTTCAAGGTTGCACATGATACCCAGGGCCACATCTCCAACCGACTCGCTGCGGGACTCGGGCTCGCGTTGGGGGCCATGATTGCAGTAATGATAAATTTCGTGCCCTGGTTGCTGACCACTCTTATTTTCATTCTTCTTTCAAACTATAAAAGAAGAATGCCATGGAAAAGAAGCCTAACCACTGGAAGCATTGTCCTACTTTCATGCGCGGCAGGTTTCATCATACCAATCCTTCCAGCCATGCACAGAATGCCATATTTCCTTGGGTTTATATACAGGCTGTTTGCTCATCAGATGCCATACGGTAATGGTCCAGAGGGAGTTACGTCCCTTCCTCTCTTACAGAGTAACCTGCATGATATGGTTACGAGTGCCCCATTGGTTTTTATTGTGCTGCTGGCAAGCCTGTTACTCTCTCTGTTCATCTTCCTGCAGCGCGACAGTCGTATTCCTGAAAATCACGGCCTCTGGGCATTGGATTTATCCCTGTTGCTCCAGTGTGGAATGATCACTTTGGCAGTTTTGAAACATCCGGGCGAACGTTTTTTGCTGCCACTCACGGCAACGCTTCCTGTACTGCTACTTGTGATTGTTAAACTTTCGGATTTCAGCCGGAGATCCAGCCAACAGTTCGGCAATCTACTAATTGTTTTTTCCATCATAAGTATCAGTACCTTTGCTGTGTTGTCCGTTAGAACTAGGAACGCAGAATTGCTTGAAACGCGAGCTATTGAAGCAGAGATTAATCGCGCAATAGTCGAGCAGGAAAATCGGTTAAGCAAGAAGCCAGGCGAACTGCTAATCTTGTGGACCAACGCAACCTACTCGTATTGCCCTGCCCGTTTATATGGAGACTTTTTCACTTCAGGTGTGTTTGCAGCAGAAATTAATGCTTTGTGTCCATCTCAAGTCTACTTCTTTTATCACTATGACTGGGTTTTATATCATGGTACTCAAGTCGCGATTAATGATCTCCCTTGGGATATATTGGTCACCCCTACCTCAGCATTGGCAGCCAACCCTACCTGGAAGGAAAAAGCGGAGGTCTATGAATATCCATATGATGTTTCTCTCCTGATAAATGGGAAATAATCATTAACGCATGCAATAACCGGTATTGCACTCTGATCCCACAATCTACAATTCGTAGGATTGAAAGATCGAAACTTCACAAATAGACGCTGCCAGGCAATGGAACTCAAAACAGCCTCATCTACTCATACAGTTGTCTGAGTAATCTGAGTATTCAGCTTTCCAGATACCTATGCTACAATCCTCGCACTTTTGGCTTTGCTGCTTGTAGTGACAGAGGATTTCGACTCCGAGCAAGGATCAGAGACGGTGCACTTGACTATACAATTAAACGCTGGGTTGGGATTCTCACCTATCAGAGCGGCTATCAAGTAGCCAGAAATCAGCAAGGAGGGTCACATCCGCTAAAGTCAGTTGTGTATGCCCATACAGCCGTGACTGTAGACACACAGGCATGCACCTGATTCATGCTCTTGAGCCCCATGGTAAATCGCAATGAACCTATTAACTGCTGAGTACTCAGAAAAGACGCGAAAACTCTATATTCTCATATTTATTCTCCTGATCGCCTTCAAACTTTTCTTGGTCAGGTATCAACCTTTGTTAGCGATTACATATGCCGCGCATGATGACCGCCATTTTATTGATCAGGCAAGATCGATTCTAGGTGGCGATTGGCTGGGAACCTACAGCCAACTCACATTGATAAAGGGACCTTTTCTTCCTCTCTGGATCGCTTTCACCTTCCTGTTGGGGGTTCCTTTCTTACTGTCGCTGCATCTCTTATATATATTTTCGTGCCTTATCCTGATTATCGCGCTTAGACCACTGCTGCGCCGACCCGCGTATTCTTTATTTTTGTTCGCCGTTCTACTATTTAACCCGCTTACTTATGATACTTATGCTGCCACAAGAGTTACCCGCGACGCGTTATACGCAGGCTTATGTCTTTTAGCAATTGCGTGTGCAATCGCTCTCTTCCTCAGACGAAACGAATCATTGACTCAAAAGTTGCCATGGGCACTTGGGCTTGGTTTCGCATTTTCCGCACTTTCACTGACACGTGAGGAAACCGTATGGCTCGTGCCGTCCTTATTGTTTATATTTGTATTAACCTGGATTGGACTGGGTAAAAGCACGTTTAAGAATCGATTAAGAGACATAAGTATTTGGGGCCTGCTTCCATTAATTTATGTGCTCTCTATCGGCATCATTTCATTATTGAACTATAAGTATTATTCCGTATTTAATGTAACTGAAATGAAAGCTCCGGAATTCGTTGCGGCTTACAGTGCCGCACAAAGAGTAGTCCCGGAGCAATTTATGCCAATGGTTCCGGTCTCAAAAGAAACCCGCCTACGAATATATCAAGCAAGTCCTGCCTTTCGAGAGCTTGAAGCGTTTTTTGAGAGCCCTCAAAATCCATGGGATAAAATTACAGTAAAGGGAATGGACAGCCCAAAGGGTGAAATCCTGGGCGGCTGGTTCATCTGGGCTTTTCGCGATGCAGTAGCAGCTGCAGGTCATTATTCTAATGGGAAGTTTCCAGCCGAGTATTACCAGACTCTGGCAGGTGAAGTAAACAGAGCCTGTGAGACCGGGCAATTGAAATGTATCTCCAAACCGGCCACCCTGGCGCCGGTTTGGAACAACGCTTATCTGGAACCTGCGGCAGATGCCTTTTGGGAGGGTCTAAAACTCGTGGTTACATTCGGAAACATAACATCTCAGCCGGGTGAAAGTAATGCTGACGGGAAAGGGGAATTGTTGTTCCGGGATTTAACTCAAGATGAGATCTCCAAGAGCCCGGAGATTGTCCATGAAATTTCAGGATGGGCTGTCAATGCCGATCTTGACGTCTATGTCGCTGTGACGAAAATCAATGGGGAGTTAGGAACGAATACTAAGGTCATTAATGGACTACCCAGCCCTGATGTCTTTGATTATTTTCTCTCCCAGGGCAAAACGATCCCGGCCGCAAAATCATCCCGTTTCACCGTAACGACCCCCTGTAAAGCTTGCATGCTAGAGATCAGGAGCGGCAGCGAAACGTTAGGCAAATTGAAGTTGGATGGTTTATCCGCGCCAACCGCCTGGAATGACGCCGGCACGTTTGTATTTATCGATTCCGAACAAACTTTTTCCAATGGATTGGTGTATCAAAGTAAATACAATGGCATGAAGGTGGTAATTCTGGATTGGATTGGACACATTTTTCAGCGAGTATTTCCAATCCTTACGGTTATAGCCGTAATCCTTTTTATCGTATTGACTATTCGAATTAAGAAATCGTTTGATGCCTGGGCAGTTGCCAGCACCTTGGGCTTGACGACTTTGTCCAGAATGCTGCTGCTTTCCATCATTTCCGCATCATCGTTCCCATCAATGTTCACCCTGTACTTAGCGCCTGCATACCCTATGTTGATTTCTTTTGCTATATTTGTTCTAATCTCACTGTTTGGTATAATCGCTCAACATTTTTTCAACCTGCTAAAACAAAATAAATCTTTTGGATGAATCTCGGAAAAGGCTACCCATGAATGATGCGCGTCAAATAACTTACGGACAAAAGGGGACCAATTATTTTGAGAAACTCGGTATTTACCTTTCTCTTCGCATGATACGAAAGCATCTGCCGAAATCAAAGACTCTGCATGTGTTGGATGTGGGCTGCGGATATCATGCTCGTTTTCTGAATGGCCTGTTGCCGAACATAAGTTCAGCAGTTGGCATAGATTTCAAAGTGTCAGATGCGAACAAACGGATTCCCCAATTTAGCTTTGTCGAAATGCCTGCAGAGAAAGCTTTGCCGACATTAACCTCAGAAACTTTTGATGTTATCATCATGAACAATACCCTTGAACACTTCTGGGAACCTTTACAAATCCTAGCAGAGGCATATCGCCTGTTAACACCTACAGGATTGCTCCTTGTAAATGTACCGAATTGGCTGGGCAAAGTAACACTTGAGTTTGTAGCCTTCCGGTTGGATAAAGATCCCAGCGATGAAATGGATGATCACAAAATGTATTACGATATTCGAGATCTTTGGCCACTCTTGGTTAGGGTTGGTTTCCTGCCTCGTCAGATAAAAATGACGTACCATAAATTTGGCTTGAGCCTGTTCGCGGCTGCTCGTAAGACAACAAGCAATACTAACTAGGAAATTTCCAGAGCTACTGTGGCTTCTTTACTGAGATCTCCCTGCAAGGGATTCGTTAATATCCTCGACCAATCGCCAACCTCGAACTACAACGACCCTAACTACTACTCTGCTAAAACACTTTGGATGCGTCCAAAGCACAAGTGATGGGGATAACCGATCTGCATTAATATTGACACAAAAACAGGTGCAAAAGATTACTTCTAAATATAAGGTAGAAAGATTACACTACAGTCAAAATTTCGCACTTGGATTTCCGCTGAAGGTGATTTCATGCCAAAAATTGATCAGCCATCGGTATCGATAGTTATACCGACACTCAACGAAGAATTAACCATTGGTGAATTCATTGATTGGTGTTTCGAGGGACTTCAAAAAGCGGGGGTTGCCGGCCAGGTCCTGATCCTGGACAGTTCTACAGACAATACGGCTCTAATTGCCAGAAGCAAAGGTGCCGATGTGGTTTGCACGCCCAAACGCGGACTGGGGCGTGCCTACATCGATGCAATCCCGCACATCCGCGGCCGTTATGTGATCATGGGGGATGCTGATCTAACGTATGATTTCCGAGAAATTCATTACTTCATCGATAAACTCGCAGAAGGTTACGAATTCGTGATGGGCAGTCGCTATCTCGGATATATCCAACCAGGTGCAATGCCTCCTCTGCATCGGTATTTTGGTACGCCTCTCACGACGTGGATCCTCAATACCATGTTCGGAACAAAGTACAGTGACATCCACTGTGGGATGCGGGCGATTACCTTGGATGCGCTCAAAACGATTAACCTGACTTCTCAATCCTGGGAATACGCCTCGGAAATGGTTCTCAAGGCAAGCCGCTATAAACTAAGAATATCGGAAGTTCCTATCAAGTTTTATAGAGACCGTGAGGGCCGAGTAAGCCATCTGAAACGCGCTGGCTGGACAACACCCTGGAAGGCAGGATGGATCAATCTGCGTATTATGTTCCTCTATGGCGCCGACTTCTTCCTGTTAATACCAGGATTCTTGCTCTTTATTTTGGGGTTCGTCTTTACAACCAGCCTTGTAGGTGGTGAATATTCAATTGGAGACGTCTTTTTCAATTTGCATTGGATGTTGCTTGGATTAACGGTAACAACCCTGGGATACAGTGCAGTGCAATTAGGGGTTATTTCACGAATTTATAATAAATTCGATCATATTATTATCGAATCAATAAAGAAAATAGTCACCTACGATCGGGGTGTCATCACTGGTTTTGTGTTATTCATTTCCGGGCTGCTGCTCAATGTTAACTTAACCATTCTTTATATCCAGGAAGGTTTGAGATTGGCAAGTATTTACTACCCCGGCGTGTTTGGCTTGCTGCTCATGATCCTGGGATTTCAGACGTTTACTTTTACTCTCATCCTCCAGATGATACTAAGAAACAACAATACCACTACGGAATAGGAGAGGCATTTAAGTGTTATCGATAGAAGGTGTCAAAAAAGTATTTGTTACCGGTGGGGCCGGATTCATCGGCGCGCATCTGGTGAATACCCTCCTCGATACAACCACCGCGGTTGTCACCGTATTTGACAATTTCAGCACGGGACGCCGGTTTCACTTCGGGGAACGGTTATCCAATCAGCGTCTTACAATCGTTGAAGCAGATGCGAAAGATCAGGATCAATTGATGCAGGCGGTGGAGGGTCATGATATCGTATACCATTTTGCTGCCAACTCCGATATCGCCAGGGCGCAGCAGGAACCGTCTGTTGATTTTATGAACGGTACTCTCCTGACCCATAATCTATTGGAAGCCATGCGTATTACAGGTGTGAAGAGGATTGTGTTTACGTCCGGCAGTGGCGTCTATGGTGAAGTCAGTTCTACTCCGGTCTCGGAGAACTATGATCGCATGATCCCCATTTCGACGTATGGTGCATGCAAACTGGCATGTGAGGCGCTGATCAGCGCCTACAGTTTCATGTTTGACATAACGGGAACTGTTTTTCGCTTTGCGAATGTTGTCGGTCCCCAACAGACCCATGGCGTTGCTTATGACTTTATCCACCGGCTTGCCCAAAATCCCACCGAACTCAAGATATTTGGTGATGGGACACAGAGCAAACCATATATCTACATTGAGGATATCCTGAATGCATTTTTCCTGATGGAAAAGACGCAAGTCAGCGGTTTCGATGTTTTTAATGTTGGCTCACAGGATTATTTAACTGTGCGCGAGATTGCTGATATCGTTTGCGAAAGAATGGGACTGCACAACGTCAACTATATGTTTACGGGAGGGTCTCGAGGATGGAAAGCCGATGTACCGGTCTATCGCCTCAACACCGACAAGATTCGATCCTACGGCTGGCATAATAAACGAAATTCACGTGAAGCAGTGACAGCAGCCGTCGATGCAATGCTAGCCCAATTGAATTCCGAAAACCGGCGCTGAAACAGCAGGTCTGAATTATTTAGTCCAGGAGCAATCATGTTATTAGGCGATTCGATCGGCAAGATTTTTGTAACGGGAGGAGCCGGTTTCATTGGCAGCCATGTGGTGGATACGCTCCTGCCGCAGGGCTATCAGGTTACGGTATATGACAACCTTTCCAATGGAAAGTTAGAGTATATTCACCATCATCTTGATAATCCCCGGTTCCACTTTCTGCAGGCAGATGTATTGGATTTACCGAATTTGACAGAGGCCATACGTGGACATGATCTGGTTTGGCATCTTGCTGCCAACACCGATATTATTGGTGGTTATGCCCAACCCGAACGTGATTTACGAGACTGCACGATGGCCGCGTTCAATATCGTCGAAGCCATGCGCCTCACAGGCATCCGTCCGATACTTTTCTCGTCCACCGGAGCGGTCTACGGGGATCTATGTCGAGATGTGTCTGTTCCCGAGTCCGCAGGTCCACTTTTACCGGTGTCGACGTACGGCGCGGGAAAGATTGGAAGCGAGGCATTCCTATCTGCCTATTGTTACGTTTATGGTTTAAGGGCGTGGATTTTTCGTTTTGGTAATGTAATTGGAGCGCGCATGACGCATGGCGTGATCTACGATTTTATTCACAAGATGCGACAGAATCCCCGGGAATTGCTGATCCGCGGAGATGGACGGCAGGAAAAAAACTATTTTCTGGTGGAGGAATGTATCGAAGGAATGGCGTATGCTTTTCGTAATATTGCCATGACAGAAGATAAGCCCTGTGACATCTTCAATCTGGGCACGACCTCAATTACCAGGGTGACAGCTATTGCAGAGATCATTCGAGAAGAGATGAATCTTCCTGAAGCAAGCATTTTGATTGAAGGAACAAAAAAAGCCTGGCCCGGGGATCAACCGCGTGTACATTTTACCGTGGATAAGATCAACGAACTGGGCTGGAAGACCGTGTATAGTTCTGATGATGCGGTAAGGATCGCCGTTAGGCGGATGTTAGGTAAAACCGACGGGATGATGTAGGGTAATTAGCAAATGAACAAAGTCTGTATTGTTGGCGTTTGGCATCAAGGTGCAGTGGCAGCTGCATGCCTGGCAGATCTGGGTTATCAAGTCGTCGGTGTGGATCAAGACGATTTGCGGGTGCAGAATCTTAACCTGGGAAAGGCACCTCTGTTTGAGCCCGGCTTGGATGAGTTGCTTTCCAAAGGTATCGGATCAGGAAATTTATCCTTTACGACCAGTCTTGCAGAGGGCATGGCAGATACCCGTTATATCCTGATGATGTTCGATACTCCGGTTGACGAAAATGATGAAACAGATTTGAGTGGCATTTTTGCCGCTGTGCGTGACATGGCTCTGAGTATCGTGGCGGACTCCACACTTATCGTTACTGCACAGATCCCTATTGGAACTTGTGACCAAATCGCCCAAACCGTTCGGGCTGCAAATCCGGCTGTGGAGTTCGGAATCGCTTATATCCCGGAAAACCTGAGACTGGGTCAGGCAATCGACAGATTCCTGCATCCCCCGCTCCCTGTAATTGGTGCAGACGACGAAAAGACTTTTGAGCGCGTAGAGAAGCTGTTATCTGTTTTATCTTCTTCCTGGCTGCATGTAACTCTGAGAACCGCCGAGATGGTCAAGCATGCTCTAAATGCCTTCCTGGCAATATCAGTTTGTTTTGCAAATGAGCTGGGGAATCTGTGCGACGTTACAGGCGCGGATGGTACGCTCGTGGCAAAAGCATTGCGCATCGAACCACGAGTTGGAGCGAAAGCCATGTTATCTCCGGGACTCGGCTTTTCAGGTGGGACCCTTGCCCGGGACATGCGAACACTGCAAAAACTGGGTGATCTGTTTGAGATCGAGACATCCCTGATTGATGGTGCGTGGGAATCCAATCAACGTCAGAATCGTCTGGTTGTGAGGCACTTACAAAAAATATTTGGCTCCTTAAAGGATCTAAATGTAGGCGTATTAGGCTTGACCTACAAACCTGATACCAGTACATTGCGGCGTTCAGCATCAATCGAAATTATCAATGAAATGGTTCGGCAGGGTGCCCATGTAAAAGGATACGATCCCAAAGCGGATCGGTCGGAGTTGGAGCAACATAAAGAATTTGAGGTGTGCTCCGATGCTTATTCTGCTGCCCGCGATGTTGACGTTCTGGTATTAATTACTCCCTGGGCAGAGTTTAAAGATCTGGATTACCAACAGATTTTTCCATCCATGAAACAAAAGGTGATTTTTGACACTCAGAATATTTTGGACGTGAGTTTACTATCTGCGAAGGGTTTTTCCGTGATCGGAATTGGACGAGGAATGGGATTGAAGAATAACGAGGGATCCAAATGAGGATAGCAATCATCGGTGCAGGGTTACAGGCAAGGCGTCGCGCACCCGTCATAAAGGATTGGCCTGGTGCAGAGTTGGTCATTATTACTGCCAAAAATAGGCAAGAGGCAGAGTCGCTGGCAAACAAAATGGGATGCGAAGCTGGAGAGGGATGGGAGAATGTTGTTACACGTCCAGATATAGATACGGTTCTCATCTGTACCCCTCCGGATATTCACGCAGCCATAGGGATCGCGGCCCTGCAGTCAGGCAAGCACGTACTGTGTGAAAAACCGCTCACAAAAACAATAGCAGAGGCTGAACAGTTGATTGCCACCGCGCAGTCGACAGGTTTGACGCTCAAATGCGGTTTTAATCACCGCCATCATCCGGCAATATGGAAAGCAAAAGAGTTGTTCGATCAAGGGAGATTCGGCGAGCCGATTTTTGGACGCTGCGTCTATGGCATTTGTGGCCGCCCGGGCTACGAGAAGGAATGGCGTGCCGATCCCCGTATTGTCTCTGGTGGACAGGTCATGGAACAGGGTATTCATGCGGTCGATCTTTTTCGGTGGTTCCTCGGTGATTTTCAAAATGTCACCGGATTCACATCTGCGAAATATTTTGATATTCAGCCTCTGGAGGACAATGGTTTCGCACTATTACGCACGCATACCGGAGTGATCGCATCGATTCATTCGAGTTTAACGCAATGGAAAAATCTCTTCACATTTGAGATATTCGGTTCTGACGGGTACTTTCGAGTAGAAGGTCTGGGCGGGGGTTATGGAAACGAAAAACTGTTTATCGCCAAGCGGGATTTCAATGCCCCGTTCACCGAAGAGGCGATCGAATACCGAGGCGACGATCGTTCCTGGCTGGAGGAATGGAGAGAATTTGTGGCTGCCATCCAGGAAAAACGCGAACCACTGGGAAATGGTGTTGACGGCTTGGAAACTCTCAAAATAGTGCATGCGATGTATCAGGCAGCACACAATGGACAGACCGTAACCATGTGACATGAAGAAATGCATTGTTACTGGAACATCCGGGTTTATCGGTTCGCACCTAACAGAGTTTTTGCTCAAACAGGGTCTTACTGTATTTGGTCTTGATAAAGAGAAGCGCAAGTTCCATGCCGATCTACAAGGTGACTTTCATTTTATTGAATGCAATATTTTGGATCGCGACCTTGTAGCGAATGCCGTAGCGCAAATTCAACCGGATTATGTGTTCCATCTCGCGGCCCAAAGTCTTCCGAAGAATTCCTGGGAAGATCCTGAAACAACCTTTCGGATCAATGTTTTTGGAACCTTGTATTTACTGGATGCGATACGAGCAGCCAGGGTTGACCCAATCATCCAGATGTTCTGTTCAAGTGGGGAATATGCAATAAGCAAAGACGGTAAACCGATTGCTGAAGACCAGTTGCTGGAACCGTCCAGTCCTTATGCTCTTAGCAAAATAGCTCAGGATCAGCTTAGTGTTCTGTATTGGAAGGCGTATAACTTGCGAATTACGCGAGTACGGCCCTTTTTTGTCATTGGACCCCGCAAAGTAGGGGATGTCTGTTCCGACTTTGCCAGAGGTGTTGTTGCGATTGAGCGGGGCAGCGCAAGTGGGCTTAAAGTAGGAAACTTGAACATTGTCCGCGACTTCCTCGATGTACAGGACGCGGTCGAGGCGATTTATTTGATTGCCAACCGGGGCACACCGGGTGCGGTATACAATATTTGCTCTGGCACAGGTCGCAGAGTTGGAGAAATCGTCGACGGATTTCGGCAGCTTTCCAAATCATCCATTGAGCTTGAAATAGATAGTTCACTACTCAGACGTCTGGATGAGCCGGTTAAGATCGGGGACAACAGCAAACTGATCGCCTTGGGCTGGAAACCATCAATGCTTTTTCAAGAGTCGCTGCAACAAATACTTGAATTCTGGCGTCTTGAAAGCCATTCTCTGCAACAATAAAAATTAGTGTCTGGAGCATATCTTATGGTAGACAAGGAAGAATTTGACCAACATGCCGATACCTATAATGCAGGCCTCTCGCCCTATGTGAAAATCACAGGTGAATCCATCGAATTTTTTGCTCAATCGAGAATAAAATGGGTTGCCAAACAGCTGAAAACGCGCGGCGATATGCCACAAAAAATTCTTGATTATGGTTGCGGGATTGGCGTAGCCACACCTTTTTTTCTTGATGAGTTTGGAAATGATTGCACAATCACTGGAGTTGATGTCTCGTCCGCTTCACTGGATGTTGCAAGGTCGAAATACGGGGCCGG
>Ga0065707_10082644_pt1 | contig 13087 bp, 13 predicted proteins | sample SwiRhicommuniRL3_FD_59094 | JGI IMG/M metagenome (GOLD analysis project Ga0065707, IMG submission 59094) | Switchgrass rhizosphere bacterial communities from Rose Lake, Michigan, USA - RL3 v2 (version 2) | ecosystem: Host-associated > Plants > Roots > Rhizosphere > Soil | place: East Lansing... | reverse complement strand
GCGTGGCGATGGGACAGCGCGGCAGCGACGTCTCACGCGAAGTTGCAGATCTGGTTTTGCTGGACGACAACTTCGCCACGATCGTGGCCGCCATCAAAGAAGGCCGCAACATCTACGAGAACATTCAAAAGTTCATTCGGTTTCTTTTCTGTGCGAACTTTGCACTCACTTTGATCGTCGTCCTGGGGGCAATTGGATCGCTTTTCCTAAATTTGCGCGATGCCAGCGGTGGCCTGTTGCTACCTTTGACTGCAATGCAACTGCTCTGGATCAACGTGATTACCAATGGCCCTCCCGCGTTGGCGTTGGGGTTGGATCAAAATCTGGATCTGATGCAGCAAGCACCGCGTGATCCTCGCTCACCGATACTCGACCCGGTATCGCTCCGCTTCATAATTATCGCCGGAACGATTTCGGGTTTGGTCGGCCTGCTGATACTCGTCGTGCTTCCGCGAAATGGCTATGGCGTTGAGGCGTCGCGCACGCTGTTGTTTCTTTATGCCTCGACCAGTCAACTACTGCTTGCCTATTCCTCCCGTCGCATCGTCAATATCCCGCGCATCAACGTCGCGCTACACCTGACAGTCCTTCTATGCCTGAGTGCGCAACTGTTGACCGTATTGTTGCCGGGTCTGCGCACGTTGCTGGGTTTGGAGAAGTTGAATCTGGTAGACCTCAGTTGGGTAGCGGTTGCAGTCGCGATTAGTTGCGGAGCCGCCGAGATCTACAGCCGCATCGCGGTTTGGTCAGTTAATTCAAACTCGCGGCGCTCTCAATCATCCCGCGCAAACTGATCTGACCGGTGTAATTTCCAAACAGCATCCGGCCGGGGATGATGCACCACGTATCGCATGCTTTTTGCCAGACGTCCGGCAGATCGATTGAGTATTGCGGCAGGGCTGCTGGCCAGCGATGAATGACGGTTTCGCGAGGCTCCCGAATTCCCAACAGAGTCGACAATTCAAATTTGATGGCTTGCTGGATTTCGGCGTCCGGGGCGTCGAGCCATTCGGGGTGAGCAGTACCACCCATCATCACGGTGAACGAAGCGAATCGCGAATTGTCCTTGACCCGGTAATCGAAAGAGCTCGAGTTGAAAAGAATGCCGAGCGATTTGGTTTCTTCTCGCGCCGGCATCAAAACGCCGGTGCCGTGGATTGGTTGCGTAAAAGAATTCCGATCGACGAAGGTCGTGACTGAAACCATCGGAGTGTAGCGGACCCTCAAAAGCTGCTCCGCAAGTTGCGGCACACGCGATCGCAACAGCTGACCTGCGGCATAGGCAGGCGTAGCCAGAATGATGTTGGCTGCGTCGGGCAGTTCGTTGATCCGCTCGCCTCGACGAAAGCGCAATCCCAGTCGCTGATCGAGACGTTGCTCCAAACGACCCACTAAATCACCCATTCCGGCGCGGGGCGCGGCCCTGACCTTCTTTGACTTCTTGCCGGAGCGCTGGAGCCGTTTGCGGAACATCGCGCCGAGAAGAGTTTGGCCGGCGGGCAGCTTCAGGAAGGGAAAAGCCGTGCTGACGCCGAGCTCGTTTGGTTGTACGCCATAGATGCCTCGGACAAACGGAGTCAGCAGGTAGTCAGCGGCCGAGTCACCCAGATGCACCCTGGCCCACGAATCCAGGTCCTGCCGTTCGGATGTTTCTCGCTTAAGGGCCGCATGGCCCAGCATGTCTAACGCTTCCGAAAGATTCAGCGGAAACCGGCGAAGCTTGCCGTTGCGCAGGACAAACTTTGCGCGCGACTCTTTGTGCGGTGTGATTAGCTGAACCCCAAGATCGCTACAGAGCTCGCGAACCGCATCGGTAGCTATCAAAGAATGCGCAGCGCTCTCGGCAATGCCGTGATCGGTTGAGGTAGTCGAGATCAAACCGCCGGCCCGCACTTTTTCTTCGAGCAGGGTAACGCGATATCCGCGCCGGTCGAGTGCATAAGCGGCGAGCATGCCGGCAATGCCGGCCCCGACGATGGTTACTTCGCGATATCTTTGATCCAGGGTTCCGAGCAAGTTGACCTCCGCTCCTGTCAGGTTGGTCCTCAATGACGCAATTGCGCCGTCAGCTTTTGAGCAATGGTCATGCCAACCAGAGCGCGGGATTTCTCGACAACAGACGGTATTTATTGGGGGATATGCCGAGTTGCTGCGCAGAATTCCGCAGGGTCATCGGACTACTACATGCGAACTTAACGAATTTCGCTTCCGGCTATCCGCGGCCTGTGGTTTGCTCATCTCCGGTCAGATGAAATTGAAAATGAATTTCAATTTTGCTAAAAAAGAGGAGAAGAGGAAAAATTAGATGACGCTGGACATGGTCCCAAAGAACGTAATGGCGCGCGTGACGTCCGTGGCTGCGACAGACGCCCATAGTCTGCGGTTGATGGAGATGGGTGTGGTGCCGGGGGCGCCGGTACGGGTGGTCAAGGCGGCGCCGCTTGGCGATCCGATCCATGTCTGCGTGCGCGACTATCACCTCGCCTTGCGTAGGGCCGAAGCGAAATCAATAACCGTGACCCTGAGCGATTCTTCCGATCTGGACTAACTCTTCCAATAAGCTTCCAGGTACGTACGCCTCGGGCGTGTTTGAAGTGAGATCACAGAGATAGCACGCCGGTGGCGTGCGTACCGATCGCCGATGAGCGCAATTGCCAAAACCCTGAATCACTGCACTCCTGATCCGTCCCAAGTCGACGGCGCCCACTCGTTAACCATAGCTCTGGCAGGGAACCCGAACGCGGGTAAGACCAGTCTCTTCAATTCACTCACCGGTCTCAGGCAAAAAGTCGCGAATTATCCCGGCGTAACGGTTGAGAGCAAGTCCGGGTTGTGGCCGCTTTCGCCAATGGTGCCGCCGGCCCGAGTGATCGATCTGCCGGGCCTTTATAGTTTGGATGCGACTTCCCTGGACGAAGAGATCGCGCGTGACATTCTGCTGGGGCGCGCGAGGAACATCGCGACTCCCGACGTCATCGTGGTTGCGGTCGATGCTACCAATCTGGTTCGTAATCTTTATCTGGCGTCACAGCTCATCGATACCGGACAGCGCGTCGTGATCGCTTTGACGATGTTTGATCGCGCCGAACGCAGTCAATTGAGCATCGACGCCAAAAAGCTGGGTGAGGCCCTGGGTGTTGCGGTGGTGCCGGTAGTCGCGAAACGCCGGCGCGGTTTGGCAGAGTTGTCGAAGGCCGTTCTCGCGGCGATGACCCTACCTGTTTCGGCGATCAAGTCGGTGGAATTGAGTCGGGAAGCCGATCAGGCCAGCCGTCATTCGAAATTGATCAAACGTTACGCCTTCATCGAGCGAATTGTCTCTGATACGGCCGAGACCGGCGACCACGGACGCCCGAATTTTAGCGAGAAAGTCGATCGGGTGGTCACGCATAGAATCTTTGGTCCGGTAATTCTTTTGCTCGTCATGCTGCTGGTCTTTCAGACAATCTTTTCGTGGGCCAGCCTGCCGATGAATCTGATTGATCAGGTTTTTAGCGCGCTCTCCGGCAGCGTGCGGGCCAATTTGCCGGCCGGCATTCTTACGGATCTTTTGACTGATGGAGTCATCGCCGGCGTCGGAGGCGTTCTGGCTTTCCTGCCGCAAATCCTGATGCTGTTTTTCTTCATTTCAATTCTGGAAGACAGCGGTTACATGGCTCGAGCTGCGTTTCTCACGGATCGAATAATGCGCGCGGTCGGCTTGCACGGTAAGGCCTTTGTTCCGTTGCTGAGCAGCTTTGCCTGCGCGGTGCCCGGAATCATGGCCACGCGCACGATCGAAAATCCCAAGGATCGAATCGCGACAATCATGATTGCGCCTTTCATGAGTTGTTCAGCGCGTCTGCCGGTTTACACCTTGATGATTGCCGCGTTCTTTTCCGGACAAAAGGTTTTGGGAGTGATTTCGGTCGGGGCGCTGATCATTCTGGGGATGTATCTGCTGGGCATCGCCGTTGCCGTGGTAGTCGCCTGGATCATGAAGCGGACGATTCTGAGGGCGCCGGCGCCGCCATTTGTGATGGAACTCCCCGCCTACCGCATGCCCAGTGTGAGCAACGTCGCGCATTCTTTATTCAGTCGCTGCACCGTCTTCCTCAAACGCGCCGGCACGGTGATTCTGGCAATCTCAATTGTGTTGTGGGTCCTGGTGGCGTTTCCCCGCGCCGGCAGCGGCCAACCTGGAGATGCTGCAGACGCTGCGAGTGTCCAGGTGCAAAACAGTTTCGCCGGCCGCGCGGGACGTCTCATCGAACCGGCAATTCGGCCGTTAGGCTTTGATTGGAAAATTGGCATTGGCCTGATTTCGTCTTTCGCGGCGCGCGAGACGATCATCTCGACGCTCAGTATTGTTTACAACGTCGGTGACGATTCAAATACGAATTCATCCTCGTTGGTTGACGCTTTGAAGAATGCGAAACGCGCCGATGGCTCGCCCGTCTGGACACCCCTTACCGGCCTTTCCTTAATGATTTTCTTTCTGCTTGCCTGTCAATGCATGTCAACGGTGGCCATCGTCCGCCGGGAAACGAACTCATGGAGATGGCCGGCGTTTATGGTCACTTACATGTTGGCGCTGGCTTATCTAGCCTCGTTCGTAACATACCAGGGCGGCCAATTGCTCGGTTTCAGGTAGAGACAATCTTCGGCCAAATCTGAACTCCTTACGTCTAATATTCCGCGCGGCTTTATGAACAGGATGCGAAAAAGCTGGGCGGCAGAATGGATCGACGAAGGAGAATCAGATGTTCTTACGCAGGAAACTTACAGTCTCAGCATTAATCCTCAGCCTCGGCGCGTGCAGCGCTACGGCACTGGCCCAGCAGACGCAGCCCGCAAATCCAGGGGCTTCGGCTCAGCAACCGGCCCAGCAACCGGACAGCGACGGCTTAGCCCGACGAGGCGTCCGGCGCGGCAGAGGCGGCAAGCAGCGCACGCTGGCGGAAATCAATCTCACCGACGCACAAAAGCAACAGGTTCGCGCAATCATGCAGACGCAAGCGCAGAAAACCAAACCCCAGCGTGAAGAGCTGCGCCAGTTAATGCAACAATGGCGCGCCGGTACCTTGACTCCGGAAGGCCAGGCCCGTGCTAAAGAGCTGCGTCAGCAGTTGATGGAATCAAGAAAAGGTGTTCACACACAGATGACGAACGTGCTCAGCGCCGAACAGAAGGCCAAGCTTCAAGAGATGCGAGAGCTGCGGCGGGCGAATCACCAAAGATTCGGACGTAGGAAGCCCCGTTGAATTAGTCGGGACAGTCTTCAGTCTAATCATAAGCGCCGCCGGAGAGGAATCTCGGCGGCGCTTTTTTTGCGGCTAGAACTCGGTCGTCAGTTAAGGCCCAGAGTTTGTTGAAGCGCCCGATCAATTGCGCTGGTATCGCTGATGTTACCAATGGCCCGATCAATCTCGATTTCACGAATCGTTGCCAGGTTGTCGGTCATGACAACCGAATCCATCAGAATCCCAGATTCTCTACCTTCACTTGAGTTCCGGTTCAAGGTTACCCGACTCGGATGGTTACTCCGGGTCATATTGCTGGTAATCATCGCGACGATGTTTTGCGCGAGTCCCGTGTTGAGATTGTTTGCCTGAACCACAACCGCTGGCCGGCGTTTAGCGGTGCGAAGGTTTGAGTCTGGAAAGAGAACGAGCACGACATCGCCGCGCTTATAGGGCATCGTAAGCCCCCATCTCAGGACGGTCCCAATCTTCGGCGAAGTTTTGCAGGCGCGTCCGAAGGTTGGCGGCTGCAATTTCGTCTATTCCACGCTCCGGCAAGTTTATCGAGCCTTCAGAGACGAAGGTCACAATCACGCGCGCTTCGTCAACGTCGGTCGGAGTTTCCAATAATTCGATCTTACCGTTCCGGTAGACTCCTTCAATGCTTTTAGAATCGGTTGACATAAGACTAGCCTAATTCATTCGCCGCCTGATTTCGGTTTCGTCAGCTTCCTCAAGCAGCAACTCAACGGCCTGCTGAAGCATTGACTCGGCTTCTTCATTCGTTCGGCCCTGACTGGCAACGCCTAACTCTGGACAGGTCGCGACGTACCACTTGTCTTCTTTCTCTAGAATCGCTGTTAATCCGGACAATTTCATGAACGATCCACGTTGCTGATTTTAACTTAACGCAAATTAGAGTTAAAGAGAAAGGTCTTTATCAAGACATTCCGACCCCAGCACACCGGAATGCTGGATTAACCTTCAGTCAGCCTGCGAGTTTAGCGTCACCGTGGATTCTTCGGCATCACGAATTGAACTTGAAGTCAGACCGCATAAGACAGGTTGAAAAAGTCGGCCATTAAGATTTTTGAAAGAGCCGCCCTACGGTCAAGGCCCATAACACCTAACTACCCGTCAAAACACGTATAGCAAACGCGCTTGATAGCTTCGTACCCAAGCAGTTCAACTTCCGGCGTCAGGTAGTCAGACAGGGCGCGCTCTGCGCGTAGCAGATCAGTCGTCAGATATTTTTTGTTGTCGTCAGCAAAGACCGTCGTCACAACCGCGTCGCCACCCAGTTGATCCTGAACCATCAGAGCGCCGATGAAGTTTGCCCCCGACGAAATTCCGACGCCGAGTCCCATAGTCGCCGCTAGTTTCTGGGCCATCAAAATCGCGTCACCATCGTGAACGCTCACCACCGAATCAAGCTGATCCAATTGTAGAATCGAGGGGATAAACTCATCTGAAATTCCCTGGATGCGATGAAGACCGACCTTGTGCCCGACTGTTAGCGTCGGCGATTCAGCCGGTTGCAGCGGATGCAATTTGATTGCCGGATTGCGTTCACGCAAAAACTTTCCGACTCCCATGATCGTGCCGCCGGTGCCGACGCCGGCGACAAACGCATCGGGTTGTATCGAGTGAAAGTAAAGCTGCCACCAGATCTCCGGGCCCGTTGTTTTCTCGTGAGCTTCGACGTTCGCCTCGTTTGCAAACTGCCCCGGCAGAAAGACATGTGGCTTTTCCTCGGCCAACTCTTCAGTCATCCGAATGCTGCCGAGAAACCCGCCCTGGTCACGGCGCACCGGAACGATTTTGGCTCCGAGACTTTTTATTAACGAGACGCGTTCCTGGGACATCCAGTCCGGCATGAAGATAACCACCTGATGGCCCAGCGCGCGGCCGATGGCGGCAAATGAAATTCCGGTATTTCCGCTGGTCGCTTCAGCGATTGTGTCACCCGGTTGGATCCGTTCTTCCTGATAAGCCTTCTTCAAAATATGGAAGGCCATCCGGTCCTTAATGCTGCCGGTCAGATTCATGTGCTCGGCCTTGGCATAGACAACGCGCTCTTTGCCGCGATACAAAACCCGAATCGCGAGCAGCGGAGTGTTGCCGATCATGTGTTTCAACTGCTGGCCACGAGTGGGCGAAGTCGACGGCAACCTCGTCGCTAACCCGTTAGTCCGAGTGCTAAGTGATTGAATTGTAGTGAACTGATTTTGCATTGATTAGATCCGGAAACTTCTACATTGATTCGGCTTCAGCGTGTGTCTGACAGTCAAGACAAAGCGACAGGGCCGGATCGGCCGCCAGCCTTTTCGCATTAATCTGCTCACCACACTCGAGACAACGACCGTAACCGCCATCCATTAAGCGATCCTGGGCATCGTTCAAAGCGCGCAGCCGTTCCTCCAGAGTCTCGCGATGCTGCCATTCAAGGTCGCGTATACACGATTCTGTGGGTTCGCACTCCTGCAAACCTCCGACACTTTCCTGGACCAGCGGGCCGTCGGCCAGAATCTCGTGTTCGACTTCTTCCTTTTGAGCTTGTATTAGTTCCCACATTTCGCCGGCGCCGGCCACGAATTCCGCGCCGCCCAACGCCTCTGCGGTTTGAAGTAAAACTCCATCCATGATTCCCACCTCGTGTTGGTTTGATAAAGCAAACCTGTCGATGCGAAGTGAGCAAGAGTCATTCCCTGGAAAACCTCGTCGCCAATCGCCAGTGTTCGCTCACCGCCGGCTTGATTACTGCGACCTTTCACACGCCGGATGCGGAACATTCCGCAGTCTTGAGCCCGGTTCGGGGCTTTTGTGAGCAAACTCAGGCTACCCGAGGTCGGCACATCGGTTGCACATGGCTCCGTAGTTCTTACGTCGATGTCGGACTGAGAATCATCCTGTTTAGTGAGGAGATCATTATGAAGAGTTTAATCCTATTAGCTGCGCTGCTGTTCGCAGTCACGCTCAGCAGCAGTTCGTTGGTCGCCAGCAAAGCCGCACCCGGCGGCAAGAAGCAAGCGGTCGCGGTGTTTACTGAGCCGACCCGGCTCATGGGCGTAGTTCTCAAAGGCGAATACCTGTTTGTTCACGACGACGCGGCGATGGCTCGCGGAGAAACCTGCACGTTCGTTTACAAAGGCAACGCGCCCGTGACCAGCAAACTGGTCGTTTCGTTCCATTGCGTCCCGGCAGACCGCACAAAAGCCGGCACTTTTACCGTGCGTATGTCGGCGGTTTCAGGCTTCCAGGAAGTCACTGAATATCAGTTCAGCGGCGAGACGGAAGCGCACACGGTGCCGGCCGGCAAGTAGTTCTTTGGGCCCCGCAATTCGGCCGACGACAGGACCTCCGCCCGGCGGACAGGTCCATTGTCGTTTGTTTGAGAGCTTTCTTTAGTGACTTGCAAACTGTGCTGGCGCGGTCATGGCCCCGGGGCAGTTAAGAAGAGTGAGTTGTGATGATGAACACCAGCACTTTGTCGATCACCGACAATCGCACCGGCAAACAGTACGAAGTCCCAATTGAAGACGAATCGATCAGAGCCACCGATCTGCGAAAGATCAAAGTGGCGGATGACGACTTCGGACTGATGACCTATGACCCGGCCTTCATGAACACCGCTTCGTGCAAGAGCCGGATCACTTTCATTGATGGTGACAAGGGCATTCTCGAATATCGAGGTTATCCAATTGAAGATCTCGCTGAGAAAAGCAGCTACCTTGAAGTCGCTTACCTTTTGTTGCACGGCGTGCTGCCGGCTGAGGAGCAGCTGAAAGACTGGACCTGGAACATAACTCATCACACTTTCATCAACGAGAGCATCAAGAAGGTCATGGATGGCTTTCACTACAACGCACACCCGATGGGAATGTTCATCTCGACGTTGGGCGCTCTCGGCACTTTCTATCCCGACGCTAAGGACATTTTCAATGCAGAGGCGCGCTGGAAACAGATCTACCGGCTGATCGCCAAGGTGCCGACCATCGCAGCGTTTGCATACCGGCATAACGTGGGCATGCCTTACGCGTATCCCGACAACGATCTGAGCTATGAAGGTAATTTCCTGAACATGATGTTCAAGACGACTGAGTCCAAATTCGAGCCGCATCCCGTGCTCGAGCAAGCGCTCAGTGTGCTGTTCATCCTGCACGCAGACCACGAACAGAATTGCAGCACCAACGCCATGCGCAGCATCGGCAGCGCGCACACGGATCCTTTTTCGGCCCTGGCCGGGGCCGCCGCGGCGCTCTACGGACCGCTCCACGGCGGCGCAAATGAGATGGTGCTGAGGATGCTCAAAGAGATTGGTTCCCTCAACAACGTGCCTGCATACATCAAGCGCGTCAAAGCCGGTGAGTTCCGCCTGATGGGATTCGGCCACCGCGTTTACAAGAACTACGATCCGCGCGCGCGGATAATCAAAGAAAACGCGTATCGGGTTTTCGAAGTCACCGGTAGAGATCCTCTGCTCGACATCGCGCTCGAACTCGAACGCATCGCTTTGGAAGATGATTACTTCGTTTCGCGCAAGCTTTATCCGAACGTCGATTTTTATTCGGGAATCATTTACCAGGCGATGAAATTCCCGGTAGACATGTTCCCGGTGCTGTTTGCGATTCCCCGCACCGCCGGCTGGCTGGCGCAATGGGCCGAGATGCTCGACGACGGCGATCAAAAGATAGCGCGTCCACGTCAGGTTTATCTTGGCGAACGCACGCGCGCTTATGTGCCGCTCGCCGAGCGCAAACGGCATGATTGAATTCGCCATGGCCTGAGGCAAAAAGATGAGTGCTACCCAGCTTGCTACTAACATAACCGTCCGCATGGCAGAGCAGGTGGGCCTCACCGGCCACCACCTGCTTAATGATCCTTTACTCAACGAAGGCAGTGCTTTTCGGGAGTCCGAACGGCGCCGCCTTAATCTGCTCGGTCTGCTGCCTTATCACTGCTCAACAGTCGAAGAGCAACTGACTCGCGTTTACGGAAACTACAAACGTAAAGACAACGATCTCGAGCGTTACATTTTTCTCGCTGGACTTCAGGATCGTAACGAGACGCTTTTCTACCGGCTGCTGAGCGAGCACATTACCGAGATGATGCCGATCATCTACACGCCGGTTGTGGGCGAAGGTTGCCGTCGATACAGTCACGTCTTCCGGCGCCCGCGCGGGCTTTACATTTCTTATCCTTACCGCGATGAAATATCAGCGCTGCTCGACAATGCACCGACGAAAGACGTTGAAGTCATCGTAGTCACCGATGGCGAGCGGATTTTGGGATTGGGCGACCTCGGTGTGGGCGGCATGGGAATTCCGGTCGGCAAGCTTTCGCTGTACACGTTGTGCGCGGGAATTCATCCCTCAACCACGCTGCCGATTTTGCTTGATGTGGGCACCGACAATCAGGAGTTGCTGGACGATCCGCTCTATCTTGGTTGGCGTCATAATCGAATACGCGGCGAAGAATACGATCAATTTATCGAAGCGTTTGTTACCGCTGTAAGTCACAAGTTTCCCAACGTCCTGCTGCAATGGGAAGATTTTTCCAAACATAATGCGCCCGGAATCCTGGAGCGTTACCGCAATCGCTTGTGCACTTTCAATGACGACATTCAGGGTACCGGAGCTGTGACGGTGGCTGGCCTGCTCGCGGCTTCACGTTTGATCGGATCAAAATTCAGTGAGAATCGGATCGTCATTCTCGGCGCCGGTTCTTCGGCTTTCGGTATTAGCGATCAGATTGTGGCGGCGATGGCCCGCGACGGCGTTGCGGCTGAAGAAGCCAGGAAATCGCTTTGGCTGATCGACAGCAAGGGCCTGGTGCACGATCAAAGAGAACTCGATGAAGCTTTCAAAAAGAAATATGCTCAACCGTTCGAACGCACCGCCGCTTGGAAGCTCGACGATCCTGCACGGGTACAACTCGCTGACGTCGTTCGCAAGGTGCGGCCGACGATTTTGCTGGGCACCTCGGCGCAACCTGGCGCCTTCACCGAAGAAATCATCCGGGAGATGGCCCGCCACGTCGAACGCCCGATAATTTTTCCGCTTTCCAATCCAACTTCAAAGAGCGAAGCGACGCCAATCGATCTTTTCCGCTGGACGAACGAAAAGGCTTTGGTCGCAACTGGTAGTCCTTTCTCACCGATCGTGACCGGTGGTGGAACGGTGCGGATCGGACAGTGCAACAACTCGTTTATCTTTCCGGGTGTCGGTCTCGGCCTGATCGCTTCCGGCGCCTGCCGGGTGATCGATTCCATGTTCACCGCGGCGGCCGAAGTTCTCAGCGAGTTCGCTCCTTCAGCAAAAGATAAAAACGGCGCTCTCTATCCGGTGCTCGAGGATGTTCGTAGTATCTCTCGCAAAGTCGCCCTGGCCGTTGGCCTGGAAGCGCAGAAAGCCGGATTGGCCCCGAAGACCGACGTGGCTGCGCTGGAAGAGAAGGTTTCGCGGAAGATGTGGGGTCTTAACTACTGACGGAAGCGCCACAGTCCCGGTCGCTAACCTTGCCAGCGAGGGCGCTTGTCGAGTCTGAGCAAACTTTCCCACGACTTGAGTAAAAGGCCTCAAAGGCGGTTGATTGACGGCCAGGTTGAGCAAAGTTCTTGGCGTTTCCGAAACTGAGCGCGTCGGCACAGTCATTGCTCAAGCCTTTGATCGAGGTACAGAGATTCCGAAATCCCTGTTATAGATTATGAGAATCGAACGCATTCTTTGTCCCACTGACCTGACGCCTGATTCGAAAGCGGCGTTGCGCTACGGGGTGGCGCTGGCGCAGGCATACGACGCGGAACTTATTCAGATGTACTGCCAGGGCAGTTCTGACAATCCGGGTACGCTGAAGGGCAAGCCCGCTGATTTGCTCGAGGCGGCGATGCACGAGCAGGCGAACCAGCAGGACCTGAAGGCGTTGGGTTGGAAATCAATCGTGGTGAGTTGCGACGATCCGGGGGATTGCATCACCAGAGAAGCTTCGCGACACAGGGCGGACTTGATCATCATGCGATCGCGACGGCGCCCACATCGGGCGGCCCTGCTGGGATCGGTGGCTGAATCAGTGTGCCGCACCGCTCCCTGTCCGGTACTGGTAATGCATGCTGACGAACGTGATTGGATCAACGAAGGCGGGCGGAAGATTGGTTTGAAGAAACTCCTGGTGGCCTATGATTTTTCGGATCACTCCGAACTGGCGCTCAGGTTGGGCCTATCAGTCGCGCAAGAGTATCAGGCGGAACTACACCTGCTGCACGTCCTGCCTCCTTTCACCCTGGACGAGCCCGAGATTTCCTGGTACCCGCTGGGCAAGGAAGGCTTTTATCACAAAGCCGCGCGTCGTTTGCAGAAAGCGGTACCGGACGAAGCGCACTTGTGGTGCCGGATAAAGAATGTGATCTGCGAGGGCCAGCCTTATCGCGAGATCATTCACTACGCGCAACGAAACGAAATCGATCTGGTTTGCCTGGGCGCGCAAGGCGCGGGATTTGGACTGATGACGTTGTTCGGTTCAAACGTCGATCGCGTTTTACGCCAGGCGTCGTGTCCGGTGCTGGTCGCGCGGCCGCTGAAACATATCAGAAAATCCACGAGTGAATTGGTTGAACGAGAGATCGGAATTAAGTCGGAACTGGCAACGGCCGGCAGAGTCTACTCTAATGCCTGAGTCTGCCTGGCTGCGGAGCAGCGACCAGAGTTAGGCCCAAAGCGAGGCCTCGCGAGGGCAACGATAAGGTTGACGAATCCGAGTTTGCATTTTAAGCGGGTGCCGGGGGCATCGCGGCTACGTCAGAATCTTAATTCTGAGAGTCCGCGGAGCGGACGGCAGCATAAAGCCTGGGGCGTGAGCCCCAGGATCGG
>Ga0065707_10082643_pt1 | contig 13088 bp, 10 predicted proteins | sample SwiRhicommuniRL3_FD_59094 | JGI IMG/M metagenome (GOLD analysis project Ga0065707, IMG submission 59094) | Switchgrass rhizosphere bacterial communities from Rose Lake, Michigan, USA - RL3 v2 (version 2) | ecosystem: Host-associated > Plants > Roots > Rhizosphere > Soil | place: East Lansing... | reverse complement strand
GCCACTACGCGGCGGTAAAACCGACCATCCAAGCTTATCGTGCCAGTTGGGTGAAGCTGGCGCCCTATCGCGATGGTGCCGTGAATTCTCAGCGAGTGACGGTGAGCGATCCGGCGGCGATTACGGTACAGGTCAAGGCGAAGGCGGCCGAGCTTGGTGCCGATATGGTCGGCGTTTGCCGCCTGCAACCGCATATGATCGATCTCGGCTCGGATGTGCCGCACGAGTTCGTGATCGCTTGTTGCGTGGCGGAAGATTATGAAAAGGTTACTCAGGGTGCCGACGCCGTCGAAGAAGAGGCCATGCGGACCTACGCGAAGTGCACTGAGATCGCCACGTCGCTGGCTGCCTACGTGCGTGAAATGGGGTACCCCGCCATTGCGCACCACAACGGCGCCAGCGAGGTCCAAGCGATTCCGATTTTCTATCAGGTGGGGTTCGGCGAACTCGGCCGTCACGGCAGTTTGATCAACGAAAAGTATGGCGCGAGCTTTCGCCCGGGTTTCGTGACGACGGACTTACCTCTGCTGGAAGACCAACCCCGCGAGTTCGGCGTGCAGGACTTTTGCATGAACTGCAACGTCTGCCAGTTAAATTGCCCGGGCGACGCGATTCCGCAGGATTATGTGATGACCCACGGCATCAAGCGCTGGCTGATCGACTTGGAGAAATGCTATCCCTACTCGCGCCTGCGCGACGAATATTGCCATCTCTGTGTCGACGTCTGTCCGTACATCGTGAAATCGCATCCAGAGACTTACAAAGTGTTCATGAAGGAGCGCAAGCAGATCGGCTACAAGACGCCCAAAACTTATTGATGGCTTGCGCAATAAGAACGAGCGGGAAAATCTGTTCTCCCGTAAAGACGCAAAAAGGCACTAAGTTCGGAAAGGTTTCGATGGAAAAGCTCTACGTCAACGAAATCCGTCCCAACGGTGAGGTGAGCACCGTCGGTTTGTTTTATTCGCGAGCCGAGGCCGAGAAGATCGTTTCTATGCTGCGGGACATTCCGGAGCGCGCGGCAAGCCGCTACGAAATCGTTCAAGCCGTGCGCCATTTGTTGGCTGAGAAAGATGAGCGGCGGGCGCAGACCGCATCCAAGGAGTAACCATGCCCAGTGCGTATGGAGGTCGGCGTATGCGTGGAATCGTAACTTGCAAAAAAATTCTCTTGAGCCTGACCGTGCTGCTCTGTGTACCCGGAGTCGTTTCGGCGCAAAAGATGATGGTCGGCTATTCAGGTGTGACCGCGATCCAGGCTCCCTTCTGGATCATCAAGGACGCCGGCTTTTTCAAGCAGGAGGGGCTGGATGCCGATCTGATTTACATCGCCAGCTCATCGACTATGGCACAGGCGATGATCGCCGGGGAGGTAGCGATCTCCACCGCCAACAGCCAGGCCGTCGTCGACACCGGCCTTCAGGGTGGAGATCTAGTGGCGGTGGGTGCCATTGTGAATTTTGTCGCCCTTTATGTTATCGCAGCGCCGGAGATCAAGAGTGTTTCGGACCTGCGCGGCAAGCCCGTAGGAGTGACTCGCTTTGGCGCCACCACCGATTTTGCAATTCAAATGTTTCTCAAAAAATATGGTCTTGAGCCCGTCCGGGACGTGCCGATCATCCAGATCGGCGGGCTGCCGGAATTGGCTGCAGCTCTCTCGAAAAAATCTATCTACGCCGCGGCGATGTCCTATCCCATGGGGTTGGTGGCTCAACAAGCCGGAATGAAAATGCTGTCGAACCTAGCCAAGGAAGAGATTCCGTTTCTGCATCAGGGTCTGACGACAACTGGAAAATTCATGCGCGAGCGCAGGGCGCAGGCCAAGGCCTTCGTGCGCGCTTACGGAAGAGCGGTTCATTTCATGCATACCCGCAAAGAAGAATCGAAGGCGATTGTCTCGCGCTACACCAAAGTCACAGATCCGACCTTGCTTGAGGGAACCATGCAGTACGCCTACGACTTCGTGCAAAAAATCCCCTTGGTCAAGCGCGAGGCGATTCTGGTGACCATGGATGAGAGCGCCAGAAAAAATCCCAAGGCGAAACAGGTCAAGCCCGAGCAGTTTTACGACAACAGTTTGGTGCAGGAGCTGGTGAAGGAGGGGTTTTTTGCCGGCATGTGGGGTCGCTGATGACTTTGGCATTGAAGTGAAATTCTCTTTTTTCATGATGCTCCTGCATTAACCGACGGAAAACCGATCGTCGCAGGTCACTCGATTCCCAGGCTTTTTATCAAGGTCGCAAGATATTTTTCGTGGAGCCCGAGAGCCTTCGCGGCTCTGAGACGGCTCCCTCCGTTTTGCGACAGAGCTCGGAGAATGACTTCTCGCCTGCAAGCCTCCAGCGCGCTGCGGTAGGAGAGGTTTGCGTTGTCGCCCGCGCGCTGGTCTCCTACGATTCTCGAAGGTAGATCCCCAAGTTCAATTGCCGGCCCCGGTCCCAAAACGACGGCTCTCTCGATAACGTTGGCGAGCTCACGGACGTTGCCTGGCCATTCGTACGCGAGCAACTTCTCCAAAGCGGCGTCGTTGATCTCGCTAAAATGTTTTTTGGCTTCCTCCGAGAAGCGTCTCATGAAGTAATGGCTCAGAGGCGGAATGTCTTCCTTCCTCTGTTTCAAAGAGGGGAGGCCGATGGGGATGACATTGAGACGATGATAGAGATCTGCGCGGAAGTGGCTGTCCGCGACCGCTTGTTCCAAATTGCGATTGGTGGCGGCGACGATCCTCACGTCTACGCTGATCGGTTTGGTGCCGCCGACGCGCTCGAATTCTCGCTCTTGCAGGAACCGAAGCAGCTTTGTTTGCAGCTCCGGCGAGATGTCGCCGACCTCGTCGAGAAAAACCGTGCCGCCATGGGCCACTTCCATTTTTCCTTTCTTTAACTCGTGGGCTCCGGTGAAGGCGCCTTTTTCGTGGCCGAAAAGCTCGCTCTCCAGCAGTTCTTTGGATAACCCGACGCAGTTGATGGCGATGAAGGGTTTGTCTTTTCGCTCGCTCCAATTGTGGATCGAGCGGGCGAAAATCTCTTTGCCTGTGCCGCTTTCGCCAAGGAGTAGCACGGTCGACTTGCTGAGTGCGGCCTTCTTTGCGGTTTCCACCGCGTCATTCATTCTTGCGCTTTTGCCGATGACCAGGTGATAGCGCTTGTCCACCTCTTCGGTAAGGAGCGCTACTTCTCGCTTCAAGCTTTCGCGTTCAAGAGCTTTTCTGACGACGATCTCAAGATGCTTGGGATCGAATGGCTTGAGGATGAAATCGTAAGCGCCCTCCTTCATCGCCGCCACCGCGCTTTCGACAGACCCGTGCGCGGTGATGACGATGACCGGGACATCGATCCTGTCCTGGCGGAGCGCGCGCAGCACCTCCATGCCATCCATGCCCGGCATCTGCAGATCCAAAAGCACAACCGAAGGCGCTTCACGGCGAATCGCGGACAGTGCCTCCTGCCCGTCCGCCGCCATCGCCACGTCACACTTCAAGGCGCCGAGCCGCGTCTCAAGCAGCTCCCGTGATGCGGCATCGTCATCAACGATCAACACTCGTCCGCCGGTTGCATCCATCATTAGATTATTACGTACCTTTTGTTCGACAAACCGAGTACAACAAATCCTCCTCTTTCCCCCTTTGCCAAAGGGGGATGAAAGGGGGATTTCTTTTCCTGACTCGGCAATTCACAAAGCAATGCAAATTTCAAATGTGTTTGCCTAGTTCTCAGCGCAAGAAACCTCAAAAGTCGCCATCTTCCATCCTCGATCAGCGATCCTCTCTCCGCACGTGCGCGGCAACTTCTTGTAAAAACGTCGTCTTGTCAATCGGCTTGGTAACGTAGCCCGCGCAGCCCGCGGCCGCGGCGCCTTCCCGGTCTCCCTTCATCGCGTAGGAAGTCACGGCCACGACCGGGATGTCGCGGGTAGCCGGATCGTCCTTCAATCTTTTTGTCGCTTCGAGGCCGTCCATTCCCGGAAGCTGGATGTCCATCACGATCAGGGCGGGCCGTTCGGCTTTGAGAATTTCGAAGGCCTGCTCGGCACTGGCGGCCTCGCACACCTGATAGCCTTGCGATTCGAGCAGAAACTGAGTCAAGTCGCGGTTCACCGCATTGTCTTCGATCAGAAGAATTTTCTCGCCGGCCATTCTCGCCTTCCGCTTCTTTCGGCTATCAGCAATCGGCAATCAGTGATCAGCTTTCAGCAAACCGTTGACTCAACCCCTTAATCCGTAATTGGCGCCTGCGCAGAAACCGGCAGCGTAAAGTAGAATGTGCTGCCTTTTCCCACTTCGCTCTCTACGCCAATCGTCCCGCCGTGCATCTCTACCAGCTTTTTTGCAAGCGCCAGACCCAAGCCGGTGCCTTCGGGCTTGCTGCCCGTGCTACCGATCTTGGCCTGCTCGAACTCGAGGAAAATTCTTTCGCGGTCTTCGCCGGAAATTCCAGGCCCTGTGTCTTCCACCTCGACCCGCAGCATTTCATCCGAAGCGTTCGCACGCAGCCAGACCTGTCCTCCTTCGGGGGTGAATTTGATGGCGTTGCCGATCAGGTTCAGGACGACCTGTCTGATCCGGGCGGGATCCATCGGAACGCGAGGGATGAGACCGTTGCTTTCAACTCGCAAGTCGATGAATTTTTTGGCGGCTAACGGTCTTAACGTGCTCGTCGCCGCGTCCAGGACGTCCGCGATTGCCGCCGCCTCTTTCTCCAACTCCAGACGTCCCGCCTCGACCTTCGAGAGATCGAGGATCTCGTTGATCAGTCCAAGCAGATGTTTGCCGCTGTTCAGGATGTGGTTCAGAAACCGCAACCGCTTCTCTTCGTTGACTTCCAGCGACGGATCCAGCAGCACATCGGAGAAACCAATGATCGCATTGAGCGGCGTGCGCAGCTCGTGGCTCACGCTGGCGACAAATTGCGACTTGTGCTGGCTGGCTATTTCGAGCTGCTGATTCTTCTCCTGGATTTCCTGAAACAGCCGCACGTTCTCAATGGCGATCACCGCCTGGTCGGCGAAAGTCGTTACGAGTTCGATCTGCTTGTCGGTAAACGGCGCGACTTCGGTTCTGCGGATCGTGATCACTCCGATCAGCGATCCTTCCCTGAGCATAGGTACTGCCAATATGGTCCGATATCGGTTTTGTCCCGGTTGCACCAAATCCGTGAAACCTGTGTATTCAGGATCCTCTAAGACATTCGCGACATGAACTGTCCGTCGTTCCACCGCGGCTCGGCCAACGATGGTGCCCCGGGTGGGAGAAAAAGGATTTACGGTCAGATATGTTTCAGTGGAAGCAAGGCCGCCGTACATCGCCCCCAGGTGACAGAGCCTGCCGTCAAATTGGAAGAGGCTTCCTTCCTGCGCAGCGCAGAGTTGTACAGCGTTCTCGATGAGAGTTTTCAGCACGGGTTGAAGGTCCGTCGGTGACTGAGCAATCGCACGCAGGATTTCGCCTGTGGCGGTTTGCTGTTCGAGGGATTCGATGAGCGCGCGATTCCGTTGTTCCAGTTCTTTAAATAGCCGCACGTTCTCGATGGCGATCACGGCCTGGTCGGCGAAGGTTTCGAGAAGCTTGATCTGGCCATCGGCGAAAGGCCGGACTTCCGTGCGGCGGATCATGATCATGCCGATCGCCACGCCTTTTCGCAGCAAGGGCGTGGCCAGAACGGTGCGCGTGCCGTGGCGTTGTTGCAGGAGTTTTGAGCCAGAAAATTCCGTTTCAATTTCGGCTGCCAGATCGTGGACGTGCACCGTTTTTCGATCGATGACGGCCCGGCCGTGCACTGTGCGCCGGCTAATTGGAAGATCTTCGCCTCTGGCAACGTTCGGAAGCGGCCCGAAGGAAGCTTTCGAGCGGAGAAAATCCCCATGCTTTCGATGGATCACAGCATCACTGGCATCACATATCCGAGCCGCAGTCTCGGCAACCGTGTCCAATACCGGCTGAAGATCGGTTGGCGAGCCGGCGATGGAACGCAGGATCTCGCTCGTGGCGGTCTGCTGTTCGAGAGACTCGGTGAGATCGCGATTCCGCTGTTCCAGTTCTTTGAACAAGCGCACGTTCTCGATGGCGATCATTGCTTGATCGGCGAATGTCTTTAGAAGCGCAATCTGCTTTTCCGAGAATGGACGGATTTCGGTGCGGCGAATCAAGATCACGCCAATGGGAACGCCTTCCCTCATCAACGGCGTCGCAAGTACCGTGCGCGCCCCGCTCATTTGCTGCCAGGGTTTGGATTCCGCAAACTCGGTTTCCATTTCCGCGGCGAGATCATGGACGTGAATCGTTTGTCTATCGACGATGGCCCGACCGAGAGGCCTGCCGCGACTGATCGGAAGGCCGGCCGGCGGCACAGGCATCGATCCATGTGCCGCCACCCGCCGAAGCAGTCCGTCCTCGACGCGAAAAATCTGCGCGTCGGTCGCCTCACACAGCCGTGCCGCGTTCTCGGCGACGGTATCCAGCACGGATTGCAAGTCTGTCGGCGAGCGGCTGATCACGCGCAGGATTTCGCTTGTGGCGGTCTGCTGCTCGAGAGACTCGGTGAGATCGCGATTCCGCTGTTCCAATTCTTTGAACAAGCGCACGTTCTCGATGGCGATCACGGCCTGGTCGGCGAAGGTTTCAAGCAGCTTGATCTGCGCCGGAGTGAAAGGACGCACCTCGAGGCGGCGCGCATTCAAACACCCGATAAGTTGGCCCTGCTGACGGAGAGGAGCGGATAAATACGTCCGCCAGTCGCCGGCCGAACCTACCGTGGGAAAATCGTTCTGAGCTCGAATGTCCGGGATGTGGAGCACGCCATGCTCGCGTATCCAGCTATAATGTCGCTCATCAATGCTAACCGCCATGCGGCCAAGTGGGATCGGGCCAGAGTGAGCCCGCACGACCATCGCGTTGTTCTCACTAAGTCTCAGCACCACGTCATCCATCCCACACACTTGAGCGGCGCTCTCGACGATGGCGTCAAACACCGGCTGAATATTCGTCGGCGAGCGGCTGATGATGCCGAGCACCTCGGCCGTTGCTGTCTGATGCTCAAGGGCTTCGGCCAGCTCTCGGCGTAGGCTTCCGATTTCCTGCTTTAGGTAGACGTAGCGCTCCTCATCGGATGGCGATGGTTTTGTCGCTTTCGATTTTCGCGCGTCTTTTTTTGCAGTAAGTTTTGACGGCATGGTTGCTTAGTGATTGCCTGTTTAATGCCAACGATCGGCGCCGTCAAGCCGTGCTTGATCCTATTTGGCGCCGACTCCGATGAGCGCTTCGCCGGGGACTTCCAAGCCGTCCAGGGTCTGGAATTGTCCCAGTTGGTCCTCGATCTCGCTCCACACGAGGTCACGCTCGGCGGCGCTCAGCTTCGCCATGAGGTCTCGTAGAAAAAACGGCGAAAATTCCTTCAACGCGCCTACAGCGCCGGCGGCGCAGCGAAAATGCCGCCGCAGGCCGACGGCTTGGACGGCTGCGTCGTGGAAGCCGGCTTGCCTATAGATATCTTCGACCATACCCGGTTGAGCGAGAGCAAACGCGCCGGGACGCGCCGGCGCTGGCGAGGTGATTTTTGCCCGGCGACGGATCACCGCAAGCGGAATCCCCAAGTATGGATTTTTTTCTTCCGCGGACAAAACCAGAGCGACAACTTTTCCCGAAGGCTTAACCACGCGGCGCATTTCGATGAGCGCGCTTACCGGATTGGGAATCAGCATCAAGCCCATGCGGCATATGACCGCGTCGAATGAGTCCGGCTCAAGATCGAGCTTCCCGGCGTCCATAACCCGCGTTTCAATGTTGCTCAGCCCCGCATCCTGCGCCGCTTCGGCAGCGAGATTCAGCATGCTGGCGGAGATGTCCGTGGCCAATACGTAGCCCTTCGGTCCGACTCGTCGAGCCGCCATGAGAGTCTGGTCCCCTGTGCCGGCGGCGACATCGAGAACCCGGTCACCGGAGCGGAGATTGGCGAGGTCCAGCATTAGCTCGTTAGCCGGCCCGGTCGCCTCGGCGCGGTGCGCTTTGCCGCGATGCCACCTTTCGGCGCCCTCGCGCGACGCGAAGATCGATCCGGTCTCGTTTGAATCAGGCGATCTCGCGGTCATCATTCCTCCGCATGTGCTTTGCGTCTTTGGCATCGATCCGGATGCCGGAAAATCGGCAATTGATAACATGAGAACTGAGGGTTACCTGAAGCCGGCTTCGACTTGCTTGACGAAAGACAAATCAATCACTTCGTTTGCGTCTACGCTTCTGGCTTGCGGGTATTCGTCGGACAACATTTCCAAGGCTGTTTTTATTGCTTCGATTGAAGGATAGGGAAACTTCTGAGTCTTGGTGCTGAAATAACCGTAAGTTTCTAGGAGAATCTGTTCGCTCGCGCCTCGCAAGTATTTCTTCATCACGACGAGACTTTTCTCTTTATTGGTTTTGAACACGTGAATGGCGTCGGTTAGAGTCGCGACGAGCTTGACGGAAGTCTCTGGGCTTTTTTTGACCGTGGCCTTCAGGGTAGAGACCCCGACGTAAGGAACCTGAACTCCAAGCTCATCAAGATCGAGCAATTCGTGAAATCCCATCTTTCTTGCAAACAATCTCGCCGGAGTTCCAAGTATGGCGGCGTCGACCACGCCCTTCTCCAGAGCTGGAAGAACATTGGGGGGTTCTCCCAAGGGTACAATCTTAATGTCTCGCGTAGGATCGAGGCTCAGCCGTTTTTGCAGCACAAATTTTACCAAGGCGTTCGTAACATCCCCTGGAATCGCGGTGCCGATGACTCTGCCTCTCAGGTCGGCGGCCTTGGTTATTTGCGGCTTCGAGTAAATAGAAAAGCCGGTTGTGTTGGCGAACGACGCGATGATGACGTGGTCCTTAACCCCGCGCGCGTGGTACTGGACCGTTCCGAATCCGGTTTGTACCGTGTATTGCACCGCGCCGCTGTCCAACAATAGACCGGGGCTCGTTCTGCCTCCATAGATAACTTCGAGCTCCAAGCCATATTTCCTGCCCAAGCCTTCTTGTGCTGCAATCCAAAGCGGCGCATAGGCGCCGGTGAACGCGGGATATCCTATCTTGATTTTCTCAGCGCCGCCCGCGGCCCACGGCAGCGCGGCGAAAGCGAGAATCTCCGCGCAGAAGAGGAATCCGGCGACCAAAAATTTATGTCTCATCATTTTGCTCCTTCCTTGCTTTCGGTACCTGAGCGCCCTGTGGCTGCAGAAGATCTGCAGTGCCTTTTGTCCCAGCGACGCTGCACATTGGTTCACCGGCCTGGCAGTGATCGCGGCGGCATTGCCCAATTTCCTCTTACTTAATTCCGACGCCGATCAGTACCTCGCCCGGCGCCTCAAAGCCGTTCGAACCCTCAAACTCGCTGAGCTGATGTTCGATTTCAGTCCAAGCTCGCTTCCGCTCTAATTCGCCAAGCTGGTCCATCAGATGCCTTAGCCCTGGAAATGAATCCATCGTGATTCGGACGGCCTCGGCGGCAGACGTATAACTCGCTCGAGTCGGCACCTTATGAATAGCTACATCGACGAACCCACTCGCTCTGAACGTTTCTTCCAGAACATCGGGTTTGCTCAGGCTGAACAGCGAGCGCAGTCCCGATACCTCGGTTAAATTACTTCCGATGCGTCGAACGACCGCGAGAGGAATGCCACGGCACGGATTTTTCTCCGCCGTCGATAGCACGAGGGCGACAACCTTCCCCGAGGGTTTCACCACGCGGCGCATGCCGATCAGCGCTGTGCGCGGATTTGAAATCACCATGAGCCCCATGCGACATATGACCGCATCGAACGAGTCTGCATCGAAGTCGATTTCCTCGGCGTTCATGATCTGCGTTTCAACATTCGTGAGACCGGCATTTCGGATCGCTTCATCGGCGATCTTTAGCATGTGGGGAGAAAGATCAACGGCCACTACGGAGCCGGTGGGGCCGACGCGCTGAGCCGCCAGGATCGTCTGGTCGCCGGTGCCGGCCGCTACATCGAGGACTCTATCGCCGGCGCGGATATTGGCCAGCTCAAACATCATCTCGTTTGCCGGTCCGCCACGGCGCGCTTTCGCCTGGTGCCATCGTTCGGCAACCTCCCGGGATGCGAATATGGATTCCGTCTCGTTTAGGTCAGGGAGTTTCGCGGTCATGGTTCCTCCTCAAATACGGGCTGTGCTCTCGCGCCAAACACCGATGATTGATGACCCCAGGAATCAAAACTACCGGGAGCGACCACCTTCGGCTTGCTTCACGAATGACAAATCGGCAATCTCGCGCGGATCGACGTTTCTCGCTTGCGGGGACTCATCGGCCAACATGTCCAACGCGTTTTTGATCGCCTCCACCGAGGGATACGGAAGCTTCTGAGTCCTGGTGCTGAAATAGCCATAGGTTTCTCCGAGCATCTCTTCGTTAACCCCGCGCAGGTATTTCTTCATCACGAGCAGGCTTTTCTCTCTGTCGGTTTTGAACAGGTGAATGGCGTCGATTAGCGTCGCAATAAGCTTGACGGTTGTGTCGGGGCTTGTTTTGACATTGGCCTTCAAGGTCGTCACCCCGACGTAAGGAATCAGAATTCCCATCTCGTCAAAATCGAGCAATTCGCGAAACCCCATTTTTCTTGCGAGCAGTCTCGGCGGCGTCGCGAGAATGGCGGCGTCAACGATGCCTTTCTCCAGCGCCGGAAGGATATCGGGCTGCTCGCCGAAGCGGACGATCTTAACGTCCCGCGTTGGATCGAGCCCCAGCTTGCTTCTAAGAACGTATCTGACCAGCGTCGCCGTCAAATTCCCCGGACCTCCGGCGGCAATAATTTTCCCTCTCAAATCAGCCGATTTGGCTATCTGGGGTTTCGAATAAATTGAAAGGCCGGTGGTATTCGCGAACGACGCGATAATCGCACTGTCTTTTCTGCCGCTCGCGTAGGACTGGACCGTTCCGAACCCGGCCTGGATCGCGTATTGCACCTCGCCGCTTTGCAAGAGCAGCCCAGGGCTGATTCTGCCTCCATAGATGACTTCAAGCTCCAAACCATGCTTGCGGTCGAGACGTTCTTCAGCGGCAATCCAAATCGGCGCGTAGCCGCCGGTAAACGCAGCATAGGCGACCCGCGCTTTCTGAGAGCCGCTCGCGGCGCACGGCAGCGCGGGGAAAGCGAGAAGCTCCGCGCAGAAAAGGAATCCAGCGACCAAAATTTTATGTCTCATCATTTTGCTCCTTCCTTTCTTTCCGTACCTGAGCCGTAATATAGTTGCGGCGATCTGCGCCGTCTTTTGTCTCAGCGCCGGCCCCAGGCGGCGATCACGGCCGGGCCGGTGAACCAATGCGTGGCGTCGCAGAGCATTTTCAATGTATCGTCGAGCGCTTCTTTCTCAACTAAGCGCGTCTCAATCCGCTCGCGCACCTGCTCGAAGCTCAGGCGCCAGAATTCAGCCATGGGCGAAACTCCGGGGAACATGCGAATGTCGCCCTCCGCGCCGACGTCGCTAAGCCCCTGCTTCGCCAGCAATAGCGGAAGCTGACGTCCCCAGTCCACGGCTGCGCCGCCCTCCACCATCCCTTTTGTCGAAGCGTTCCAGACCTCACGGTAGGAACCGCAGGCCGTGGCAAGAACCGGATAGATGTCGTGCTCTTCGAGAAGCAGCCACCCGCCGGGCTTCAGGGCAGATACCAGGCGAGGAATAAGTTCTTCCCTCGATGGAATGTGCATCAACACGAGCCGGCTATGAATGAGATCGAAACTACTCTGCGGCAAGCATTCCAAGGTGAGATCACGGCGGCGGACCTCAAGATTGTCCGTTTCGACTCCTTCTAGAAATCGGGTATCGATATCAGTTGCGACCACTCGACCGCTCGCACCGACTTGAGAACACAGCCACCGGGCGACTGACCCTGCACCGGCGCCGATTTCCAGACAATGCCAGCCGTCAGCAATCCCGAGCGGCTTAATGCGCCGGAAGGTCGCCGGATCGAGACATTCTTCGAGCAGCGCAAGGCGCCGCCGCGCTTGCCGCCAGGCGTTGTCAAAGGCGTAAGTGCTCATTTATTTATTCTCTGGGTGAATATCACGGCAACCACTCGGCGACCCGGTCGTTGATTTCCTTGGGTAGGGCTATCCCGATTTTCTGTAGCGCGGCTCGGCCGACGCTCAGGATGCGCTGGGTCGGCGGCGCGATCGGAAGATCAGCGGGGTTGGCACCTCGCAAGATTTTATCCACGTATGCGGCAGCGCCGTAGTAGCCTTCAAGGTGGCCGACGCCGAGCGCCATCAGACCTCCGGCAAGAACATATTCTCTGTCCGTAAAAATCATAGGCCAATTGTTCTGAGCCGCCAACTTGGCGAGCGCGAAGCGCTGGGAATTGATGAAGCTGTCCACGCAGTGAAAGAAACCTTTGGCGCCCCAGGCAATCGCCTTCTCCGCCGCGGGCGTGACGTCAGCCGGAGTGCGAATGTCCAATGACTGCACCTGGATGCCGAGATCTTTCGCAGCCGCGGTGAGTAACGTGACCTGCCCAGGGTTGTTCGTGTTGTTGCCGTTCATGAACATCGACACCCGGTCGAGATTCGGAACGATGCTCCTGAGGATGCGCACCCGCTCGGCTATCAGGTGCGGCGCATAGATCGTCGTGCCGGTCACGTTCCCGCCGGTGCGCTCCAGATTATCCGCGACGCCGAGGCCGACCGGATCGTTCACGGCGCCCAAGACGATCGGAATCGTGCGCGTCGCCTTTCCCGCGGCAACGGCGGCCGGAGCATTGCCTGCGAAGATGATGTCCACTTTGCGCGAAACCAGCTCCGCCATCACGGCGTGATACTCCTGATCGAGTTTGGCGTAGCGATATTCGATCTTGAGATTTTTTCCCTCGATGTAGCCCAGGTCGGCCAGTCCTTTTTTCAACGTGGCCATCCGCTCCGGGCTGGCATTTTCGTTGGCCACGTATGCTAGCACAGGGATCGATTGCGCGGTTACCTCCGCGACGCCGAGTCCCACGAGCGATGCCAACAGGACCAACGCAACTCCCACGTTTCGTGCACTGCGTACGGGGTTCACAAAACTCCTTTTTCTGTTCTCGTATCCATTGAGCTTAAACATGTGCGCATCAAGCAAACAGA
>Ga0065707_10082641_pt1 | contig 13092 bp, 10 predicted proteins | sample SwiRhicommuniRL3_FD_59094 | JGI IMG/M metagenome (GOLD analysis project Ga0065707, IMG submission 59094) | Switchgrass rhizosphere bacterial communities from Rose Lake, Michigan, USA - RL3 v2 (version 2) | ecosystem: Host-associated > Plants > Roots > Rhizosphere > Soil | place: East Lansing... | reverse complement strand
CCTGAGCGAGGATGATCTGTCGACGATGGCTGCCCGCAATCCCGCACGCCTGCTTGGGCTCGATGGCTGAGCGATGCGAGAAAACACGCACAGGGAGGCCGGATTGGAGGGGTTCGAAGGCGGCTGCGCGGTCATTACCGGGGGCAGTGGATTGCTCGGGCGTGCGATGGCCCGCGCCTTCGCGCGCGCGGGCACGGACGTGGTGATTGCCGACATCAACGGCGAGGCGATGGCCGCGGTGGCGGCCGAGGTGGAGGCCCTGGGCCGGCAGGCGCTTGCGGTGCATACTGATGTCTCGCGGGCCGAGGATGTGGACGCGCTCGCCGACGCTGCCTACGCCCGGTTCGGCAAAGTCAATCTGCTGTGCCTCAATGCCGGCACGGCCGTGCTCAAGCCGGTGCTAGAACTCAACCGTGAGGATTGGGACAAAGTGCTCGGCGCCCAGTTCCACGGCGTGATGAACGGCGTCCATTCCTTCCTGAAGCGCTTGGCCGCGCAGGAGGGAGAACGGCACATCGTGATCACCTCGTCGATGTCGGGCGTGGGCCGTGCGGACCTGCGCTCGCTCAATGCGCCGTACGTTACCGCCAAGTTCGCAGTGACCGGCCTGGTCGAGGTGCTGGCCGCGCCTCTCGCCGAAGCAGGCATCGGCATCTCGGTGCTGTGCCCGGGTATGAGCGTGGCGGACCCGGAGAGCTTGCGTGGCCACGAATGGCCGATGGCGAGCGCAGCCTTCTACTCCGACAACCTGCTTTCGGCAGAGCAGGTGGCGCAGGAGGTTGTCCACGGCGTGCGCGAAGGCCGCCTGCATATTTTCCCGCACCGCAAGGGCAGGGAGGAGGTGCTCGCTCGCCACGCATTGCTGATGAAAGGTTTCGATCAGGCAGAGCGCACATCGCCGGCGATCGATTCCGCCTAGACCCGCTTTCAGGCAAGTGGATTTGCGGGCGCGAGTGGCCAGGTCGCGTGCCCGGACCGCTGCCGCCCTTCGAACCCCTCGCCGGCGGGGAGGGGTTCGAAGGGCTTCGGCGGGCGTCGATCTCGATGATGACGCGGATTGGCTCCTGCCACCCAGACCACGCACCTGAACCGCGACGCTTATGCGAATAGTCGGTAGCCGCCGTCGACGCCGATCATCTGCCCGTTTATGTATCCTGCCGAGATCGACCGCGATTTGGTCAAGCAGCCGATCGAAGCCGCCACCCGTCTGCTGGTCGCGCACGAAGCTTGACGAGGCGGTGGCGCCGGTCAACACTGTTCCGTCCAGCCCTCGGGCGTGCTTCTTCGATGCTCCATCCGCAATGCGCTTAGGTAAGCCTTCCGGCTGGGCGGATGCACAGGGCGAAAGCGCAAGCGGCTTGATGCTTAGAGGGCATGGGTTTGGCCTGGTCCATCCGCGCGAGCTATATTACCAGAACCGCCGCCAAGGCCGCGGCACTGACGATTATGATCAGCGCCGCAGGCGGGGATTTTCCAGCGCCGCGACCGAGCGGAAGCGTTTGCGGATCACATCGAGCGATCCGTCGTCGTTGAAAATCCAGAAGCGGTTCTCGGCGATCGCCGCGGTCACCACCTCGCCTGCCTCATCGGCCCCCAAACCGCCAATGGCGCCGATTTTCCGGCGCCTTTCCAGCAGGATATTGTCAAGCGCGGCCGATTGCGCCGCATCTTCGCGTTCAGCGTTCATGATATTGGTCATCACGATGCCGGGCAAATAGACCGAGACCCCGATCGGAATGGAGAGTTCCGCGAAATCGAGTGCAAGCGTTTCGGACACCGCAACCACAGCGTGCTTGGTAATGGCGTAGCCGCCGCTGCCGGCTACGCTGAACAGCCCGGAAAGCGACGACGTGTTGACTACATGGCCGCCCTGGCCCTGCTCGATCATGCGCGGTACGAACGCGCGAATGCCGTTGATGACACCGTGAAGGTTGACCCCGAGGATCCGGTCCCACTGCGCGTCCGTGAGCACCCAGAGCCGTCCGGGCATGGTGATTCCGGCGTTATTGCAGAGGATATGGACGGTGCCGAAACGCTCGAAGACGCGGTCCGCCAGCGCGCGCATCTGGTCGAGGTCGGATACATCGACCTCAAAGCCCGCCACGCTATCGCCATGTTCGTTGAGCTCCGCCAGTGCTGCGCCGATGGCATCGGCGCGGTTGTCGGCCAGGGCGACCCGAGCCCCTTTGCGCAGCAGGCTGCGCGCGATCCCCAGGCCAATACCGCTGGCACCTCCGGTTATGACCGCGACCCGTCCGCCGAATTGCCCGATGCTCACCCTGACCCTCTCTCGACCCGGCCCGACACGGATTCGTCCCGGCCGGTCCGTGAGGCCGGCAACGCTGTGCCGGACAAGGTTCAGCTTGCCCCGCCGGTCCCCCGCACGCAAGGCCTTGCCACTACGGCTGGATGTGAACCGCAACTTTCGTGTAACTGTCGGTAGTCAGACGCTCAATCAGGCTTAGGTCGATGAAAGAGGCTCAAAATCTATTCTCACTCGCCTCGACATCCACAAAGTTCATGTCGGAAATGGGTAGCCTGTCATCTTCAGCCGCTGACCGAAGTTGCGCTTCGCGCGATCCCATCGCCTGCAGCATGGCTGCCAGGTCCAGCCTGGCGCGACGCGCCATGGCGAACACCCCCTTGTTGGGCTGCTCTTCCTCCTTGTGGTGGTGCTCCATCTGCTCGCCCAGGACTTGCAGCTTGGCCGCCAATTTGTCTTGGTCGGGATCGGCCAGCACGTCGTTGATAAGCAGCTTGCCCGCATCGTGCTCGACCAGGCCCTCGTGGAACTTGTCCTCATTTGCCTCAGGGCTTCCGCGAAGCGCCGGATAAAGCTGCTCTTCTTCGAGTGCCATGTGGATCCGCACAAAATTGGCACACTTCGATGCCAAGCCGGCGCGTCTCCGCCTCGTCCGCCTGTTTCAGCTGACTGAACAGCGCTTCGATCCGGTCGTGATTGGCTTCCAGCTTGGCAATTGCATCTGCCACGGCGTGCTCCGGCGAGAACTATGCTGAGCAACCCAGCGCCTGGCCGCCCGTTCCCATGTCGGGGACCAAGGCCGCTTCTCGGCATCGGAAGCCGGCACAGTATGTGCGGTCGGTTAGGCGTTCCGGATGCCGGCCTTGACCGGAGCGTTCGACCAAGTCCGACTTGACGGAACCGTCAAAGTTGGCGGGGTCGCTCCCGTAGGTCAGAGGAGCGACACGGTTCCGGTTGTACACCGCCGTGCAATCATCCTAAACAAGTTGATCGGCAGTCGCTTTATGATGGTGCGTAGATCTGACCTGTTCACGCGACGTCAGCTTTGGACTGCTCAATTACGGCTGTCACCCGGAGAAAAGCAGGACCATATCAACGGAAATATTCGTTCGTCTGCGACCATGTCACCGCGCGTGAGAGCGGGGTAGGGGAAATTTTCAACCGATTTGAAGCGTTCCATGAAATGTGCGTGACTATCATCCCAGCGTACGTCGTCTCCGATCCACCGCGTCGCCAGTGCTCTGCGTCGACGCGTTTCTGAGCTATTGCCTGGGGCGCCATGAACGACGAGCGGGTGGTGGATTATGACATCACCGGGCTCAACGTTCCAGGTAACAAAATCGTACAGCTCGGGTCTTTCGCGGATGTCATCCAGATCCATCCGAGGGTCGGTATATAATTCGGTGCCCGGCGCCTCCGGCGGAGACTGATGAAGGCCGCTTTCATCATCTTTGTTGAAGGACTCGGGGGGGAATGTGCGGCCCCAAAGATGCGATCCCCGAACGTAGGTAACGACACCCGACTCCGGGGTGGCGGCATCGAGCGGAACCCAAATCGATAGCATTTGATCGCCCGTCAGTGGCCAGTACGGAAGATCCTGGTGCCAGGGCGTCGGCTTCAGGGCACGAGGCTCCTTCACGAGCAGCTGATCCGCAAAAAAGCGGATGTTGGGAGATCCGGTTATGGTGCCTGCTATCTCACCGAGACCGCTTTCTCTCACGAATGCAGCGAGTTCTGCGCTACGAAGCCATAGGAAGGAGTCCCCAAAAAAGCGGCCTTCTCCATCTCTCCCTAGATTTCTCCCAGATTCACCGTCCGACATGATCAAATCAACTGCGAGGCGGGCGCGCTCGATCCAGTCGATGCTAATGACGCTCTTTACAAGCGTCGCCCCATCCCGTTCAAAGCACGCCTTTGCATGGCCTATCGTCGTCATGATCCATCCTCCCAAAGGAAAGCATATTAAATGCGCATCGTGGCTCTAGGAGTTATACATCGCTTATACACCGCCAGGCGCATGCCCATTCCCTAGTCTCGGGATTTGCCGTAAGGCCGCTTGATCGACTTGGCAAACTTAACGCCAATCCGCTGATACCCTTCAGCTTATTATGGATCGCGCGCCTGCAGAATCTCGCCGCGGCATCATTGCTGCCGCGAGAAGTTGACATAAACGTCAAAATGGGGCAGCCAGTGCGCTAACAATATCATAGAAAAGATATATTTAAGGGGGAGAGGGCATGAAGGTGCAAGATGCGATCGCGCTGGGAATACTTTTTTTCAGCAGTTCTCCAGTCATCGCAGCGCAAGCCGGTGAGCGGCCGAATCCCGAGTCCTCGAGCCCCGAACAACGGGCGGCGCTCGGTGCCGCGAATGCTGGCGGCTCACAATCGGTTGAGGCCTCGGCGGGCGATATCGTGGTCACGGCTCGCCGCCGCGAAGAACGTCTTCAAGAGGTACCGGTTTCGGTCACGGCAGTCGATGGAGGTACGTTAGCCAAGGCGGGTGTCAATAATACGGCTGACTTGCCGGCCGTTGTGCCGGGCCTCAGGTTTCCCCGCAGCGGCCAAAGCCAGCAGCCCACCATTCGCGGCGTTGGCAATCGTGCGTCCGGCACGGCGAACGAGTCGAACATCGCGATTTACATCGACGGCTTTTATCAGCCGGACTCCTACGCTTCGGCGTTCACGCTGCTTCAAACGCAGCGGATCGAAGTGCTTCGCGGCCCGCAGGGCACCCTCTTTGGCCGCAACTCCACCGGCGGCCTGATCAACGTGATCACTACGGATCCCGGCAGTCAATTCGAAGGCAATTTTGAGCTGCGAGCGGGTTCTTTCAAAGAGCTATCGGGCAAGGGGTATCTGTCAGGGCCTATCAGCGATTCGGTCGCGGCGGACATAGCTGTTTATGGATACCGTAACAGTGGTTACATCGACGACCTCGTCAACGGCGGAAATATCAATCATCGCCGTGCGTTTGCGGCGAGATCGAAATGGATTTTCGATCTTGGTGATGACACGCGACTTGTCGTCTCGGGATCGTATATGAGTGACAAAGACCCATCAACCTATGCTTATCAACCGCTGAATGGCAACACTAGGGGTAAGCTCTTCGGCGCGCCGATACCGCTGAAACCCAGGCAGTCAGCGCTGAGCAACGCCACGGCGCCTGCTCTCATAGTCCGGCAGAGCTTGGGCACCGCTCGCCTTACCCACAATTTCGACTGGGCGACGCTGTTCGTTGAAGGCAGTTACGGTCACACGATGAACAGATTTTCCGCGGATAGCGACGCGTCTACGGCGTTGCTTGGCGGATCCGGCGGCCATTTCAGGATGGACTATCAAACCGCCGAGGCCCGACTTGTCTCGTCGGGATCGGGCTCCTTGCAGTGGATCGTCGGCGTCTTTGGCTTCCACGCCAAGACGTTTATTGACCCACTACGAATACCTACATTTACAAACCAGGTGCTTACGTCGGAGTCCTTGCTGACCGGTACGGCTCCGGCACGTTCGCTGGCGGGATTCGTGGAGATAAATTACGAGATCACACCGGGCCTTCGCGCCACCGTAGGCGGTCGCTACACTTATGAGAAACGTGGCTATACGGCGCGAAACGATGTAACCAATTTCACCACCGGGGCAAAAAGCTTTCAGACGGTCGATCGCGACCTCTCCTTCAAACGGTTCACGCCGCGCGCGATTCTCCAATATGTTTTCTCGCCCCAGGCGAATATTTACGCTTCATACAGCACAGGCTTTAAGAGCGGCGTTTTCAATGCCGGAAGCGTCGCAGGGACCAGCGTGGAACCCGAGAAGATCAAGGCGTATGAAGCCGGATTCAAGACGGAGCCTGTGCGCGGACTACTCCTCAACGGGTCCGCGTTCCACTATGACTACCGCAATCTCCAGGTTTCGGCGCGCGATCCGGCGGGTGGACCGTCGATATTCGCAAACGCGGCTGAAGCGAAAATCAGTGGCGGAGAACTGGAGGCGATTGCGTCGGTCGGAAGAGATACCAAGTTGCGGTTCGGGGCCGCCTACCTTGATGCCAAATACGAGAATTTCACCCGGGCGCAGGCGTTTGATCCGAATGCAACACTCACGGGTAATAATGCGGCAACGCGAGATGTGAGCGGAAATCATATTCAACAGTCGCCGAAGATCACCTTGAGCTCGACGGTCGATCATGTCGAACACTTCGACGCAGGCGATCTCGGATTTTCTCTCAATGCCTATTACAGCGACAAATTCTATTGGGATCCAACGAACAGAATTGCGCAACCTTCCTACGTTCTCGTCAATGGGGAGATCTCGTGGCGGTTCAAGAACGGCCTGAGACTGGCCGTATGGGGCGAGAACCTGGCGAATGAAGATGTATTCCTCACCGTCGTGCCATCGGCCAACGCAGACGCCGTTGTCTACGATCGACCGAGACGTGGCGGCGTCTCACTGAGCTATTCGTTCTGAGAGCCGTCAAGCCGAACCCGTGCATGAGGCTGGGTGTCCGGCCAGCGCGGGTTCTGCGCTACCTGGGCGCGTCAGGGGTGAGAGGGCCATCACATACTCCTGGCATCAATCACTGTAACAACCGCAGCTTTCTATTCGCCCCGATCAAGGAGTTTTCGCAGTGACGGAGTCCAACGGCACGATGGTGCGAGGGCGGCAATGAGAACGGAATCTGCGGGTGCCTTGCGTGCCTGGTACACTGTTTTCGTCCTCGCGCTGGCCACTTTCCTGTCTTACGTTGATCGCGGCGTGATTGCGGTAGTTGTCCCGAGCCTCAAAGCAGATCTCCACCTCACCGATCTCGAAATCAGCCTGCTGCAGGGCTTGTCATTTTCCGTCTTCTTCGCGTTGGCCGGGCTGCCGTTGGGCCGGCTTGCCGACCGGTGGCACCGCCGAAACTTGATCGTCATCGGGGTCTCTTTGTGGAGCGTGATGACGATATTCTGTGGCTATGCACAGAATTTCGGCCAATTGCTGATTGCGCGGATGGGCGTGGGCATCGGCGAGGCGGCGTTGATTCCCGCCGCGGCTTCGATAATAGCCGATCTGTTCCCGCCTTCTTCCCGGGGTCGGCCAATGAGCTTCATAGTGGCGGCGTCCTCGTTCGGCGCGGCCGGCGCAAGTCTTCTGGGGGGAATGCTGCTGCTCTATCTCGCGCATAATCCTCATATCCCGCTGCCCTTGATCACACAACCGGCGGATTGGCGCACGACATTCGTGTTGTTCGGCTTGCCAGGCCCTCTTGTTGCACTGCTGCTGCTGACGACAACAGTCGAGCCCCGGCGGATAACCCCTCGACAGGAAGCAGCTCCCAGCTTTTTCAAATTTCTGCGGGAGCATCGTTTCCCGCTCGCGTGCGCTTACGCCAGCTTCGCCCTGAACTTCATGGTGGGATATGCGACGGCCCTCTGGTCCCCGACTGTGCTGTCACGCGTCTATGGAGTATCCGCGGGGCATGCCGGTATCCAGTTCGGATTGACATTGATGCTCACCAATGTCGCGGGCGGCGTGATCAGCGGCTTCATTGGAGACAGGCTCTCCAAACGGGGCGTTCCGAACGCGCGGCTCCGGATCCCCCTCACCGCGGCGCCCCTCGTGGCCGTGGGCGGGATCATAATGTTGAGTGCGTCTTCAGCGACAGCGTACCTCATCGGTTACAGCATTGCAGGTTTCGGCTTGGGCGTCCTCATCGCGAGCAGCTACCCGCTGCTTTTTGAGATGGTGCCGAGTGCGATGCGAGGGCAGGGTACAGCGATCTACATGATTGTCGGCAACATAGTGGGCATGGGCATGGGGCCACTATGCGTGGCGATACTTACGCAGCTGGTTTTTCGAAACGACATGATGGCTTACGCTTCCGTCGGCATCATAACCTTGAGTGGCGCGATTGGGAGTTTCGGCCTCATGTTGCTCCTTCGCCGCAGCCCAGAACCTATGGCGTCCGGCTTTCCGTGAGCTTCAAACAAGGTGGTCGGACGGCGGCGGTCGGCTCGACTGACCGCCGCGTCGTGCATTTCGCAGGAACAGAAGAATGACGCTGGCCGATGGCAATTCCTTACCACGAAGCCGAGCGTGGAAAGCGGTCGCAACCCTTTCGGCCTTTTATGTCTTTGCGATTCTCGACCGCGTCATCCTTTCGATGATGATCGGTCCGATCAAGGCAGACCTTGGGATTAACGATTTCCAGGTTGGCCTTCTGATCGGACTGTCTTTTGCCCTCACCTACGTCTTATGCGGCATTCCATTCGGCCTGCTGGCGGATCGCTATCCGCGCAAATGGATCATCTTGGCCGGGCTGCTCATCTGGTCAGCAGCGACGATCGGCTGCGGCTTCGTGGGGGGATTCCTTTCGTTATTTCTCATGCGTATGCTGGTGGGTGTAGGCGAAGCGGCGCTTTCGCCGGCGGCTATACCGCTGATCGCGGACATCTTCCCGCCTGACAAACGCGGCCTCCCACTTTCGCTTTATCAGGCTGCTACCCATGTCGGTTCGGCATTAGCGCTTATTGCCGGAGGTCTGCTGATCGACACGCTTTCCCACGCCAGCGAAATCGTCGATTTATTGGGCCATGCCTTTTACGGCTGGCAGATGGTGTTCTTCATCGTAGGCATCCCCGGATGCCTGCTCGGCCTGCTGGCCATCGGGCTCCCTGAGCCGAGGAAACATGCATCCGCGCCCAAGCCGTCTTCGCCGGCGCGCATCTGGCCCTTCATAGTCAGGCACAGGCACCTGTGTGTTTTCTTCCTGCTGGCGTTCGCGGCCAATGTGACCTTGAACTACGCCTTTGCCTACTGGAGTGCAGAGCATCTTTACCGCAAGCTTGGGTGGTCGAAGTCCGAGATCGGGCTGGCACTGGGGCTGATGCTGCTCGCGCCCCCGTTAATCAGCCATGTGATCACCGGCACCCTTGTCGACAGGATGACGGCTCGCCGCATCAACGACGCCCCGCTTCGCCTGTACTTTTGGATGGCGTTGATTTCGCTTCCCTTTGGAATTTTGGCCTATGCGACGGCAAGCTCCGCGGTCACCCTATGCAGCCTGCTAGTATTGAAGTTGTTCTTGATCCCAACCCTCAGCTTTGCCACCACGTCGCTACAGCTTTTCACACCCAAGGAGTTGCGTGGACGCATCACCGGGCTGTTTCTTTCAGTCGTCAACTTCGCGGGTCTGGCGATCGGCCCCGCGCTGGTCGGTTTCCTCACCAACTATGTCTGGAAAGACGACGCAGCGCTTGGTGCGGTTCTTTCAACCATGATGGGAATTGGAATAACCATTATCATCACAGGAGCGTATTTCTCGCTCCGGCCGATGCGGGAAGCCGTGGCGGAAGCGCGGAAGGACGCGTCGACCAGCGCGACCGGGCCTTTGTGACCAGACCAAAGAGGGACAAATGACTCTGGACGCCGGCCCGCGATCTAACTCGGTTACAGCCTGGAGCAGTGTTGGTCTGCTTTCAGTTCTTTACGCGCTGGCGATGATGGACCGCATCATGCTGGCGATGATCATCCAGCCGATAAAGGCCGACTTTGGTATCGGTGATTTTCAGGTCGGGCTTCTCATGGGGCTTGCCTTCTCGCTGACCTATGTGGTCCTCGGAGTGCCCCTGGGCTTCGTAGCGGACAAGACGCCCCGAAAGCTGGTGATCTTCGCCGGATTGGTTGTCTGGTCGCTGGCGACATTGGGTTCGGCATTCGCCGCGGGATTTCTCTCCCTCTTTATTTTGCGGATGGTGCTGGGCGTCGGGGAAGCCGCTTTGTCGCCCGCGGCCGTGCCCTTGATCAGCTCGTTGTTCTCACCGGAACGAAGAAGTCTGCCATTGTCGATCTACATGGCGTCAAGCAATATTGGGGCTGCCGTTGCCGCCGTCTCGGTGGGCTTTCTGATCCACTGGATCGCTCAGAACGGAAACGTGGTGCCGCTTATCGGCACGAAAATTCGCCCTTGGCAATTTGTGTTCCTGTGCCTGGGATTGCCCGGATTTCTCCTTCTGCCGCTCGTCCTCCTTCTGCCCGACCCGCCCAGATCGCGCGAAGCCAGACCGTCGCCCGGCCTGAAGCCGCTCTGGCGGTTTCTGGGATCGCGCAAGCGGCTGATTGCGCCACTGTTTATCACCTTCGCCTTGTCGGTGACGGTCAATTATTCGTTTAGCTACTGGAGCGCGGAATATCTGATGAGGGTTCATGGCTGGACCAAGGCACAAGCCGGCGGGCTAATGGGCTTCATGTTCCTAGTGCCACCCCTGTTAAGTCATCTGGTGTCGGGTATTCTGGTGGACAAGCTGGCATCGAGGGGCGTGCGAGACGCACCCCTGCGACTTTTCCTTTTCATGGCTTTGCTGTCGCTGCCATTCAGCCTGGTCGCCTATCTTGCCGGAGATTCAACCATGGCCGTGATCGGCATGGTTGTGATTGCCAGCCTATTCTATCCCAGCCTGAGCTTTGGAACCATCACGGTCCAGCAGATCTCGCCGGATGATCTCAAGGGCCAGATGACAGGAGCTTTTCTGTCCTTTACGAACTTCTTCGGCTTGGCCATTGGCCCGGCGCTGGTCGGATTTCTCACCCAACATGCTTTCGGTGGCAGCGCAGCCCTCGGCACGTCTTTGGCAATGATCGTCAGCATCGGAATTCTACTCGTTTGCCTTTGCCTCGGACTTTGCCTGGGTCCGCTGAGGGCAGCGACGGATGCGTCGACGCCAGCAGGTCCTAGCGCGTCGTGAACCCGAGGGACCCAATCACCCAACAGGAGGCCAAAGACATGCTTCCCGGTGTTGCCGCTCTGAGCGGGATCAAAGTGATAGATCTTGGGCGTGTGCTGGCCGCGCCTTTTGCGACTCAGATATTGGCTGACTTGGGTGCCGACGTCATCAAGATCGAACGGCCGGGCGTAGGAGACGAGGCCCGCGTCTATGGCCCCCACTTTGTCAGGTACGCCGATGGCTCGCCGTCGGCAGAGTCGGGCTTCTACATGGCCTGCAACCGTAACAAGCGCTCCATGACGATCGATCTGAGCACGAAGCAGGGTCAGTTAATCGTCAAGGCGCTGGCCGCTAAGGCAGACGTCCTTGTCGAGAATTTCCTTCCTGGCGCCCTCGCGCGCTTCGGGCTGGATTATGCGAGCCTGGCTGCCGTCAACCCTGCCCTTATTTACTGCTCGCTCACGGGTTACGGCCAAACTGGTCCGTATATGGACCGGCCGGGTTATGACGCGGTCTTCCAGGCATTCAGCGGCTTGATGGCCGTAACGGGCCATCCCGACGAAGAACCGGGAGGCGGGCCGATGAAGATCGGTCCCTCCCTGATCGATGCTTCGGCCGGTCACTATGCCGCGACGGCGGTCATGGCGGCTCTCCTCGAGCGTGAAAGGCTCTCCGGATTGGGTCAGCATATCGACATCTCACTTCTGGATGCCGCAGTCGCCGTGCAGACGCATGCCGTCCAGAACTATCTCTTGAGTGGTGTGCAGCCCGGCCGGTTTGGAAGTGCAGGCAATGGCGGGCATCCTGCACGCACCTTCAACTGCGTCGATGGCCAGATCTATATTTCTGCAGGAAACGAGAAGTTTTATAAGCGGCTCTGTCGCGTGATTGGCCGCGAAGACCTTGCTCATGACGAACGGTTCTTGACCAATGCCTTGCGCTTCGAGAACCGCAAGGCGTGGGATGCCATCGTTACGCCCATCATAAGCCGTTGGCGGGCAAAGCCGCTCCTTGACGCGCTGATCGCAGAGGGTGTCCCTGCTTCTTTAGTCAACACTTATGACGATCTGTTTGCGGATGAACATGTAATCTTTAGAGAATTGAAACAGACCCTGCCCTACCCGCAAGCAGAAGGCGGTCAGATATCCATGGTCGCCAGTCCATTACGTCTCTCCCGCACCCCGCCACGAATAGAGCGCGCGCCTCCACAACAAGGAGTCCATACGGCAGAGATTTTGCGTGATTGGCTCGGCATGGAAGACGACGAGATCGCAGCATTTTTGAACTCGCCGAACCAAGTCGCCGGTTGAAGGCCGGTTCAATCCAGTTCGTGAGCAGTGTTTTCCATGTCGATCCATCTCAAAACCCCCATGGAGCCAGTTTGCGAGAGCAGCACGCCCCTCGGCTCCCCCTCCGAGGAAATGCTCGATGGTATCGGGACCGGCCTGCTTGCCCGCCTCGAACCGCGTGCTGGTGTCCCTGCGTGCCGATCTCTCGAACCCAGCGGTGCTGGACACCATCAGATCGTTGTGCGCGAAGCTGAACCGCGCCGTACCTCCGCCGGCGATGGCGCCAAGCTGACTTTCGCTGATCAGCCCGGAACGCCGCATCTGCGCCGCCGTGTCGGAGGTCAGGTTCAGCCTGAAATCACCATTCTGGTCCATGGCGATCTGCCGCTTGCCAAGGTTGACCCCGTGGCTGCGCAGCAGCCCCTGTGCACGCGTCAGCCGTTCATTGTCGACGACCCTCGTCAGCCGCTCGTTGCGCGCGCGATCGGCGATGTTGGGAGCACCGCCTTCGCCGATGTCGAGCTGATTGCCGGCGGTCCGTGCCAGGGCCTGGATGAAGCTGTCTAGCCCGGCCGCGTCCCGCGTCGAGGCCCCGGCCGCTGACGCGCCTTCGGCGAACCCAAAATTCTCGGATTGTCGCCGCTGTTCACCGATCCGCGCAGCGCTGCGCGTGCCGTCACGGCCGATCTCCTTTTGGGCATCGAGCTTTCCGGATCCTCGACTGCGCGGAACCAGATAACGGGATGTCCTATCCAGGGAAGACCCAGTCTTCCCGACCGCACCAACGCTTCTTCACGCGCCAGCACCGAGGTTCTGAAGCCATAGCGTGACCTCGCGCA
>Ga0065707_10082639_pt1 | contig 13094 bp, 12 predicted proteins | sample SwiRhicommuniRL3_FD_59094 | JGI IMG/M metagenome (GOLD analysis project Ga0065707, IMG submission 59094) | Switchgrass rhizosphere bacterial communities from Rose Lake, Michigan, USA - RL3 v2 (version 2) | ecosystem: Host-associated > Plants > Roots > Rhizosphere > Soil | place: East Lansing... | reverse complement strand
CACCGCCGCCCCCTCGCCCATAACTGAGTTGGGCCGTGGCTGCTGACCGCGCTCAGGGGTCAGCCCTCGCGCATTTCGATCCCGCGGATCTATTCGACGCTCTGTCCACCGGTATTGTGGTGCTGGATGCGCAGCTTTGTCCGATCTACGCAAATGTGGCCGCGCAGGACTTGCTCGCGTTCAGTCTCAATCAAGTGCGCGGACGACCGTTTGCGCAGCTGCTGCATGAATCGAACGGGCTCGTCGCGACGCTATGGCGCGCCCTCGAAAGCGGCGCAGGCATCGCGGAACGTGAAATTACGGTGCGTCCCGTCGGCGCAGCGCGCGAAGCGCGCGTGCTCGATGTCACCATTACTCCGCTGGAAGGGCAGATAACCGGCACCCACCTGCTCGTTGAGCTGGCTGACGATACGCAACGCCAGCGCATCTCGCGCGATACCGACCTGATCGCGCGTATCGACGGCAGCCGCATGATGATTCGCCAGCTCGCGCACGAAGTCAAAAACCCATTGGGCGGACTGCGCGGAGCAGCGCAACTGCTGGAACGCGAGCTGGCTGATGCAAATCTCCGCGAGTACACCGGACTCATTATCCGCGAAGCAGACCGACTGACTGCACTGGTAGACTCGATGGCAGGGCCGGGACGTCCGCCGGATAAGCAGTCGCTCAACATCCACGAGCTTTGCGAACACGTTCACCATCTGCTGCGCGCCGAAGCGCCGGCAAATATTTCAATCGAGCGGGACTACGATCCCAGCCTGCCGAATATAGCGCTCGACCGGCATCAGATTATTCAAGCCTTGCTCAACGTCGCCCGCAATGCATTGCAGGCGCTTGGGGAAAGCGGGCGAATCGTGCTACGTACGCGAGCGCTCTCAAACGTGACTGTTGGGCCGGTGCAGCACCGCCTCATGGCGAGCGTACAAGTGGAAGACGACGGAGCGGGGGTGCCCGCTGAATTGCGCTCGAGCATTTTTTACCCGCTGGTCACCGGGCGCGCGAACGGCAGTGGACTTGGGCTCGCGGTCGCCCAGGATCTGGTGATTCGGCATGGGGGCCTCATTGAATTTGAAAGCGAGCCGGGGCGTACCGTGTTTACGCTGCTGCTGCCTTTGAGCGAGGCCTCATGAGCATGCAGATCTGGGTCGTCGATGACGATGCCTCTATCCGCTGGGTGCTGGAACGGGCCTTGCGCAATGGTGGCATGACCCCGCGACTGTTTGAGGCAGCCGAGCCGGCGCTGGCCGCACTCCGCAGCGAGGCGCCTGATGTTTTGATGACAGATATCCGCATGCCCGGACAATCCGGCCTGGATCTGCTCAAGCAAATCCGCGTAGCGCAACCGGCTCTGCCCGTCATCGTGATGACGGCGCACTCGGATTTCGAGAATGCGATCGCCGCTTATGAAGGCGGCGCGTTTGAATACTTGCCTAAACCTTTCGACATCGATCAGGCACTGGCGCTCGTGCGCCGCGCGGCACGGGGTTCTCGGCCGCCGGAGTCCGAAGCCAGCGGTTCTCCAAGAATTCCGGAATTATTGGGCCGTGCGCCGGCGATGCAGCAGGTGTTTCGCGCCATCGGCCGGCTGGCGCGCTCCAGCGTCACGGTCTTGATTACCGGTGAGTCCGGCACGGGGAAGGAGCTCGTTGCGCGCGCATTGCACGATCATAGTCCGCGGGAAGCGCGGCCCTTTATCGCGCTCAATACCTCGGCGATTCCGGCAGAGCTGCTCGAGTCGGAATTGTTTGGGCACGAGAAGGGGTCTTTCACAGGCGCCGATGCGCAGCGCCGCGGACGTTTCGAGCAGGCGGATCGCGGCACTTTGTTTCTCGATGAGATCGGCGATATGTCCCTGCCGCTGCAAACCCGGCTGTTGCGGGTGCTCGCCGAAAACGAGTTTTATCGCGTTGGCGGCCAGCAGCCTGTGCGCGTAGATGTGCGAGTGATAGCGGCGACTCATCAAAATCTGCAGGAGCGCGTGCAGCGCGGCCAATTCCGTGAAGATCTCTATCATCGGCTCAATGTGATCCGCATCGAGCTGCCGCCGTTGCGCGCCCGTGCCGAAGACATTCCAGAGCTGCTGGAGCATTACCTCGAACGTGCGGCGCACGAGTTGGGCGTGGAGCACAAAAAGCTGACGGCGGAAGCTCAAGCAAAGCTCCAGGCGTATCATTGGCCGGGCAACATCCGCGAGCTCGTCAACATCTGCAGACGCTTGAGTGTGTTGGCGCCTGGCAGTGAAATCCGCGCGGAGGATTTGCCGCAGGAGATCGGCGGCGAAGCTTCATCTGCCGGAGCTGTCACCGATTGGGCGAAGGCGCTGGCTGGCTGGGCGGACCGCGAAGTTTCGAGCGGCGCGCATGCATTGCTCGAGCGTGCACAACCGGAATTCGAGCGCGTGCTGATTCGCGCCGCGCTCAAGCGCACGCAGGGTCGCCGGCATGAAGCTGCAAAGCTGCTCGGCTGGGGACGCAACACGCTTAGCCGCAAACTCAAAGAGCTCGGCCTCGAGGATTCCGCTTCTTTATAATCCCGGCGCATGTTCATGAGCTGGCAAGACATCTGGCATTCGCAGTTTCTGTGGAATAGCGTAAGCGCGTGGGCTTGGGCGCTCGCCGCCTTCCTGATTACCTTCACCGTTCTGCCGCTCATCAAAGGCTTCATCAGCGCTCGCCGCCGCAGATGGCTCCAAACTCAGCGTGAGCTTCCCACAGCCATCGAAGTGACCGCGCTGTTGATCGATCGCACCAGCCGCTGGTTTCTCTGGGTCGTCGCACTTTATTTCGCTTCCATGCAGCTGCAATTCCCTGCTCGCGTGGAACGCGGCATTACAGCCGCCATTGTTCTTACATTCTGGTTTCAGATCGGCCGTTGGGCGATGGCTGCGGTGCGATTGGCAATCGACCGCCGCGCCCACCGTGCGGGCGGGCCGGATCCCGCGCTTGCAGGGTCGCTCGACATCATTATTTTCATTGCCGGTATCGTCGTTTGGGCGATGGCGTTTCTGCTCGCGCTCGATAACCTTGGTATTGAAATCAAACCATTGCTCGCGGGCTTGGGGATAGGCGGCATCGCGGTGGCGCTGGCGGTGCAAACCGTATTGGGCGACCTGCTGGCGTCCATGTCCATCGCGCTCGACAAGCCCTTTACCCTCGGCGATTCACTGCAGGTGGATGACATCAACGGCACGGTTGAGCACATAGGCGTCAAGAGCACGCGGTTGCGCAGTATCTCGGGCGAGCAGATCATCATGTCCAATGCGGACATTCTCAAAAGTCGCGTGCGCAACAACGGACGCATGCAGGAACGGCGCGCTGCATTCACGCTGAACGTGACTTATGGCACGCCGCACGAGCAATTGCGCGCCATACCGGGGATAGTCCGGGAGATCGTCGAGCGGCAGCCGAAAGCGCGCTTCGATCGCTGCCATCTGTTGAATTTCTCGGACTGGGCGTTGCGCTATGAAGCGGTGTTCTTCATGACGGTGCCGGACTACAACGCTTACGCAGACGTGCAGCAGGCCATCAATCTCGCCATCGTCGAGCGCTTCAGCGCCATGGGCGTGGAGTTTGCCTTTCCCTCGCGGCCGCTCTATCAGCCGGAGACGGCGCAGTCCTGAATTTCTTTGCCGGTGCGCAGGCTGCCGACGAGTTGCGTCACGCTGGCCATTTTATTGGCCTGCAGATATTCCCCGAGGCCTGTGTTGATCTTCTTGCAGATCATCGGATCGTAAAACAACGCTGTGCCGATGCCCACTGCGCTGGCGCCGGCGATCATGAATTCCAATGCATCGGTCGCGTTCGTGATGCCGCCTTGCCCAATGATCGGCACGCCGAGCGGGCCGGCCACTTCATACACCTGGCGCACTTTCAATAGCGCGATCGGCTTGATCGCCGGACCTGAGAGCCCGCCCTGCACATTACCAATGACCGGTCGGCGTGTTTTGACATCGATAGCCATGCCCATGACTGTGTTGATCACGGCCAGCGCATTCGAACCCGCCTCGATGCAGCGCCGCGCGTTCTCTTTGATATCCGTTTGATTGGGCGACAGCTTGGTGATCAGCGGCTTTTTCGTCACTTTGCGGCAGGCCTCGACGACGCGTGCGGACATCTCGGGGTAGTTGCCGAACGCCACGCCGCCTTCCTTCACGTTCGGGCAGGAGATGTTGATTTCTATCGCGTCGATGGGTGAATCCTCGAAGCGCCGCGTCACCTCCGCGTACTCCTCGATGGTGGAGCCCGAGACATTGGCTATGAACTTTGTCTCGGAAAAATCCAGCTGCGGCAGAATGCGCTGTATGACGTGATCGGCGCCGGGGTTCTGCAGGCCAATGGCGTTCAACATGCCCGCGGGGGTTTCAAACACGCGGTGCGGGGCGTTCCCCAGCCGAGGCGCAAGCGTGGTCCCCTTGAGAACTACGGCCCCCGCATCCCGGTTCGAGAATCCTTCGATACGTGTGTATTCCTCCCCGAACCCTACGCACCCCGAAAGCAGCACGATGGGGGAAGCGAAGTCCAGTCCACAAAACTTCAGGCGTAGTGGATTCGCTAATTCCGCGGGGGTAACGGCCATGGCGACGCATTATCGCCATGCCGGGCTTGAGAGGATAGTAAAAATGGCGGCTCGCCTCTTAAATTCCTCCCGCTGTTGCCAGATGAGGCCGCAAAGAAGACCATGTCCCCCCCTTCTACTTGGGAAAACTCGATGCCTTCAAGGCGGACTTGCTCGATCCTTCTCAGCCTCTGCCTCGCCATTGCTGCGATTTGGGTAGAAAATGCCATTGCGCGCGGTCTTGCAGAAGCACCCCCCAAGGGAATCAATCTCAGCGGTGAATGGCAACTCAATGCCACGCTGAGTGATGACGTGGAAAAGATCATGGCCGAGCGCCGCGCGAACCTGCGGGAGCGCTTCGAGCGCGAACGTCAGGCGCACCGCCGCCGCACTTCCACTGACGATGACCTTTATAACCCGCCCCTCTTCCTGCTCGATAAAGATTTTGCGCAACCGTTCAAAGCGCCAGTGCACATTGCAATCTCACAATCCGGCCGCCGCTTTCTCACTAAGACCACTGCGGCCAACGGGGATGTAAACACCGAGCAGTACGAAGCTGGCAGCAAGAGCGTCACGTCTTTCGGCGCTGGTTTCGCAGATCGGGATACAGGCTGGCGCGACAAGGCCTTCGTCATTTCGCTGCGTGCAGCCGGCCAGGAGCTGAGAAAAGAAGAACGTTATTCGCTCGGTCCCAATGGCCGGCTCGTCATGGTGACCGCGTTCAGTGGCGGCGACCTGCCGAAAGTTGAGATCAGAAGCGTTTACGACCCCTCCGGAGTCGATTAAGCCTCCGCTTACGATAGACGATAGTGAAATTCCGGCCTGACCTCGTCTATTGGTTGCAAGCCATCTCAAAGATTTATTCTTCGAAACTTGCCGTAAATCCTATTGAACGTTTCTTCGGCTCTGGCGGACTCATCAACCTGCGGATGGCATCGAACACAACTTTGAACTGCTTGTCGTATTTCTTTTCCAGCGCCGCGAGCTTGCGCGAAAGTTCAGCGTCAGAGGCCAGAATACGTCGCAAGTGCACGAATGCCCGCATGATTTCGACATTGACCTGTATTGCCCTGCCACTGCGCAGCACACTGGAAAGCATCGCGATGCCCTGCTCAGTAAAGGCATACGGTGCATGACGAACATTGCGACGTGATGCGATCACAAACTGTGATCGGATAGAGGCAGCTTCCTGATTCGTAAGCTGAAACATGAAGTCGCCGGGGAACCGGGCGAGATTGCGCTTCACCGCCTGTACTAGCACGCGTGTTTCGACTTCGTAGAGCCCGGCCAAGTGGGTGTCGAGCATCACTTTCTGCCCTCGCAGCATAAGGATGGAGCCCGCAATGTGCTCTATGGGAACTAGCTGCGATTCATTCGATTTCGGCATGGCTGGCATCCCTGCATGGGGTAGATCGAAAGCCAGTCTATGCGAAGCGCCAAGCCTCCAGATAGCTGCATATCTGGTGCGTTCGGGCAATTATTCGTAATTAGCTATTCTATTTCTGCCTTAATCGGCCGGCTCATCAGCCCCCGCACTACTTCCTTCGCCGGCAACTTCTCATACAACACCCTGTACACTCCCTCGCACAACGGCATGCCCACATGCTCGCGCTGTGCTACCACTCTTACTGCGCTCGCCGCAAAGTAACCTTCAACCGTCTGGCCAATCTCAGCAAGAGCGGCTTGCGGCGTGCGGCCCGCGGCAAGCAATAAACCAAAGCGCCGATTGCGCGATTGATCGTCGGTGCAAGTCAAAACCAGATCGCCCAGGCCCGCGAGCCCCATGAAAGTTTCACGTTGCGCGCCGAGCGCTACTCCGAGGCGGGTCATCTCAACCAGGCCGCGCGTGATGAGCGCGATGCGCGTGTTCGCGCCAAACCCCAACCCATCCGATAACCCCGCGCCGACAGCCAACACATTCTTGACCGCGCCGCCCACTTCCACGCCGACAATATCCGTCGACGTATAGGCGCGAAAATTATCGGACGAAACGCTTTGCGCCAGCGCCTGCGCAAAGGCGGCGTCCGGCGAGGCGATGGTCATCGCAGTGGGCAACCCCGCTTCCACCTCGCGCGCGAAGGTCGGACCGGAAAGTACCGCGATCGCGCGCGACGAACCGAATACTTCCCGAGCGACCTGATGCGGCAATTTGCCCGTCTCGAGCTCAAAGCCTTTAGTCGCCCAGGCAATGCGCGCATCCGCAGTCAAGCGCGGCGCAATGTCGCTCAGTATGGAGCGCAGCGCGTGGCTCGGCACTGCAATCAATACATCGAGCGCTCCGCGTAGCGCGGCATCGAGATCGCTCTCGATCTTCAAAGACGCGGGAAGCTTTTCCTTGGGAACATATTTGGGATTGCGTCCCCATAAACGCGTTGCCCTGCCACTTCGCGCAAATTGAATAGCGAGCGCCGTGCCCCAGGAACCGGCGCCGAGAATCGCTATCGGAGCGCTGGACATCAGTTCTTCGTGACCGGCCCGTTGTCCGCCGCCTGCGCATACAGCGCATCGAAATTCACCGGCGGCAGCAGGAACTGCGGAAATCCACCCTGCGTCACGAGGTTCGACACCGCCGCGCGCGCATACGGGAACAGCACGCTCGGACAAATGCTGCCGATGGCGCGCTTCAGCTCCAATTCCGAAAGATTGCGCATCAAAAACACGCCCGCCTGCTTCACTTCCACCAGAAAAATCGTGATGTCATTCTGCTTGGCGCCAACCGTTACGGTGAGCACCACTTCACGCACATCCGGCGTCAGCGCGGCGACTCCCGTGTGCAGATCCAGGTTGATCTGCGGATTCCACTCGCCTTCCACCCGCGGGCCGTTCGGCGCCTCATAAGAGCAATCCTTCAAATAAACGCTTTGCAGCGCGAGCTGCGGACCGAGCTCGCCCTGGCCTGTCGTTTCGGGCGCGCCGCGCGCCGCGTCATCGCTCTGAATCATGATTTGTTATCCCCGTTGAGGAGCGAATCGAGCCGGCCGGATCGTTCGAGCTCGAGCAGCTCATCCGATCCGCCAATGTGCGCTTCGCCAATGAATATTTGCGGCACGGTGCGGGCCCCATGGCTGCGCGCGATCATCTCGGCGCGTCCCCCGGGGTGGGCATCCACATCAATCTCTTCAATTGCGACTCCTTTGGATTGCAGTAGCCGGCGCGCCCGTGCGCAGTATCCACACCAGCTGGTTGCATACATCACGACTTTCAATTGCGCGCCAGGGGCAGATTCTCGGCGCGCCACGCGGCGAGCCCGCCGCGCAGGTTGAACGCTTTGGTGAAACCCTGCGCCACGAGCTGCCGCACCGCAGTGGCGCTCAGCGAGCCGCTGTCGCAATACACCAGCACAGGCTTCTCCTTGTGCTTCTTCAATGTCTCGCCGGCATTGAGGATTTGATCCGACGGCAGCTGCCGGGCCCCATTCAGATGCCCCGCGGCAAACTCCGCCTGCGGGCGGATGTCGAGCACCAGCGCCCCCTGGTTCATGAGCCGGATGGCGTCTTGCGAAGACAGCGCTGCGACATTTCCGGCGCGCACCCGCAGCTCATACGCGACAACCAGCGCCACCATGGCGATCACGGCGGCGGCGAGCCAGGGATGATGGCTGACGTATTCGAGAAGTCTTTCCATTGTTGTGTCTAGGAGTCGCGCGGCGGTACAAAGGGCGGGCATTATAGGGCCTATGTTTCCCACATGGCGGGTCGCTGTTCTTGCGCTGGCGTTCATGGCGCCAGCCGCTTTTGCGGCAAAAAGCGAGGCGGGCAAAACGGAGGCGCAGCTGAAAGCGGTGCAGGCCGAGATCGAGCGCGTGCGCCGCCAGGTGAGCCGCGACCAGGTCGAACGAGACCGCCTTTCGCGCGAGTTGCGCGATGCCGAGCTGTCGGCCGGCAACGTGCGCGACAGCCTGGACGACCTCAAGCGCAAGCGCGCCGAACATGCGCAACGACGCGTGCAACTCGCCAACGAAAAATTGCAGCATCAAAGCGCGTTGGTGCAGGAGCGCGCGGCGCTTGCCGGTCAGCTGCGCACGGCTTATCTCATCGGCAGCGAAGAGCCGCTCAAGCTGCTGCTCAATCAGAAAGACCCGGCCCGCGCCGGCCGGATGTTTGCCTACTACAGCTATTTCGGCCGCGCGCGGGCGGATCAGATCGGGCGCATCGCGGAGCACGTGAAGCGCGTGGAAGAGCTGGAAGGGCAGCTCGAAGCGCAAGACAGGGAGCTTGCGGCGCTGGAAGACAAACGCCGCTCGGAGCTTGCTCGTCTCAATTCGGCGCGGGAAAAGCGCAGCACCGTGCTTGCCAGCCTGCAAAACGAAGCGCAGTCGCGCGTGAAGAACCTCGAGCGTTTGAAGCGCCAGAAGTCGGGCCTCGAAAAACTGCTGCGGGATTTGAAACGCACCATCGACCGCTACCCCGTGGACATCGACCCCAAGGAAGCCTTCGCGCGTCTGCGCGGCAAATTGAGCTGGCCGGTCGGCGGGCGGCTCGTCGCGCGTTTCGGCGAGACGCGCGCTGGCGGCGTGAAGTGGGACGGCGTAATGGTGGCGGCCGAGCGAGGTGCGGAGGTCCATGCCGTTTCAGACGGCCGGGTGGTGTATGCCGACTGGCTGCCCGGCCTGGGCTTACTCGCCATCGTCGACCATGGTGAAGGTTACCTCAGCCTCTACGGCCATAACGACCGGCTCTACAAGGGCGTCGGCGAAAGAGTGGTTTCGGGGGACTCTATCGCCTCCGCAGGCGACAGCGGCGGGCGGGAGCGTCCCGAGGTGTATTTCGAAATCCGCAAAGGGGGCCGGCCGGTCGATCCGCGTCCCTGGTTCAAAACCCCGCAGCCTTGACGATTTAACGGAATCGCCAACTCGCGCAAAGAATTGGCGACCTGTCCCTGTAAAGGTACGTCCCGATCGATCTCCCATACGCGGTAGTTTTTAGATGAATCCAGCTGGGCAGAACGGCGAACGCCCCGATCCATGGGGCTCGTTCGACCCGTACGCACAACTCATCAAATCGCTGTTGCCGCGCGCAACCAGCGTCGCCGTGTTCGACTCGGGCGGGGAGCTGCGCTGGAGCTGCGAAACGACTACCGGCCCCGATCTCATCAATCTGGTTGACGATGCGTTGTACGCCGCGCGCTCGGAGCAGGAGAGCGCCGGCGAGGCGCGCATGCTCGAAGGCAATGTTCCCGTTTACCTGTTCTGGCAGCGCGACGACCAAAATCGCCTGGTCGCTATCGTCGCGATTCTGTGCCGCGTCACCTCCAATACGGAAATCGATTCTCACAACTTCGCGCTCGTGCAAGCGCTATTGCGCCCCGCGCTCGAATGCCTGCGCCGCGATCTGCTGGCGCGCGCCGCCATCACCGATCTCAATCGCACCGTCAGCGCGCTCGACAAAGATCTTGAGATGCTGCTGACCGATCCTGCGTCGCGCGCAACGCCTGGCGACGGCGCCGACGAGTTGAAAGGCCTGCTCCAGCAAGCCAACGAACATCTGCATTGCGTAATGGCCGCGCTGATCGTGCCGGACAAAGGCATCGTAATGATGCGCGCGGAAGGCCCCAACCCGCCGGACAATCAGCTGGTGGCGCGCACTCACCGGCAGCTGCTCTCCATGGCGCAGTTGCGACGCGAGCCCGTCATCATCAACAAGCTTGCGACAGGCGGCGTGCAAGGCGCCGTGCCTTATCGGATTCTGTCCTGCCCGCTGCTTCACGCGACCGGCCGCACCATGGGCGTGCTCGCACTGTTCCGCAGCGCCGAGAGCGCTGAATTCGTCGAGCGCGATGCGCGGCTCGTTGACATCCTCGCGCGCAAGGCCGCGAGCATCATCGAGAGCAATTACGATGCAATGAGCGGCCTTTACACTCGCCCCGCTTTCGAACAACGCGTGCGCGCCGTGGTCAGCGGTCCGCAGCGCACCGCTCACTGGACCGCCCTTTATATCGATTCCGATCAGCTGCACGTGATCAATGACAATTTCGGCATGCACGTGGGCGATGGCGTCATCGGCCAGTTGGGCGAGCTGGTGCGCCGCCGGCTGCCGCCCGGCGCCTTTGCTTCGCGCATTTCCGGCGACCGCTTTGCCGTGCTGCTGCCGTCCGGTCTCGACGATGGAGCGCAGTTCGCCGAATCCCTGCGCGAAGGCGCAGAGCAGCTCAGCCAGATGCATGGCGACTCGCGTATCCACGTTTCAATCAGCATTGGGGTCGCGCCGCTCGACACCGCGGCTGGCGAGCTGATGCATTCGCTTGCTGCCGCCGAAACGGCCTGTAAGGCCGCCAAGGACCGCGGACGCAATCGCGTAGAGGTCTATCAGGCGAACGATCTCAGCATCGTGCGCCGTTTTGACGACATCAATATTGCCGCTCGCCTGCGCGAGGCCATCACCGCGGACCGCCTGCGCCTCGATGCGCAGCTGATCCTGCCGTTCGCTTCGACGGGTGAGCATTCGAAGCCGCACTATGAGCTGCTGCTCCGCATGATCGATGAGGACGGCGGCACTATCGGCCCGGACCGTTTCCTCTCCGCCGCCAACCGCTATCAGCTGATGCCGACCATCGACCGGTGGGTGATCGACAACGCCATCGCCATGTTGAAGCCCCACGCCTCGCTGCTCGACACCGGAGCGCTCGCCTTCGCCATCAATTTCTCCGGCCAGTCTTTGAGCGACGAAGAATTCAGCGATTTTCTGCTGGGTCGTATAGAAGCAAGTGGTTTGAATCCCACCGCCTTTTGTTTCGAGATCACCGAGAACGCGACCATCGGCAATATTGCGCGCGCCGAAGTGCTGATGCGTCGCCTGCGTCGCCTGGGCTGCGGTGTCGCGCTCGATGATTTCGGCACTGGGTTGTCTTCTTTGTCCTATTTACGACAACTCCCCGTCACACTACTCAAGATAGACGGCAGTTTCGTGCGCGATATTTTGAAAGATGTGCGCTCCGAATCCATGGTGCGCGCCATCGCTCAGCTAGCGCGCAGCATGAATATCGGCACCGTCGCGGAATATGTGGAAACCGACGAAATTCGCGCGCGTCTCGCAACTTTGGGGGTGGACTACGGTCAAGGTTTCGCCATTGGCAAACCCATCCCGCTCGTAGAGGTATTGCTGGAGCTGCCGATGCTCGCTGCCGCCGCTCCAGTGCGCTTGCAGGCCGATGATCTGCCGAAGCGGCGAACGGCGTCCGCATTTTGACTTGCCGGACTCAAATTTCATTTGACCGGGCATGCGGGCCTGGTGTATCGAATATCCTATAGTTATTGGGGACTCACGAAAAATGTTAACGCGTTCGCGCATACTGACAGTGCTCATGGCAGGGGCAGTGTTTGGTTTATCCGCCGCTGCCGCCGGCGATGCGCTTGCAGAGCGCTCCAGCCCCCCAACCACGCCGCCGCCTGCCACTGCAGACGCCGCGCCCACGCTGCCATGGGAAGAAGCCCAGCTCTTCGCCGAGGTCTATGAGCGCATCAAGCGTGAGTATGTGGACCAGGTTGACGACCGCCAGCTCATGGAAAAAGCCGTGCGTGGCATGGTCGCGGCGCTCGATCCGCATTCTTCTTTCCTCGACAGCGAAGAATTCGAAGAGATTCGCCTGAGCACCATGGGGTCCTACCCTGGCGTCGGCATCGAAGTGGTGGCCGAAGACTCCGCAGTCAAGATCTTGCGGCCTATCGAAGGTTCGCCAGCGGAGCTCGCGGGCATGCATTCGGGCGATTTGATCGTGAAAATCGACGACTCGGATGTCGGCGCGGATCTGGCCGGCGCCATCACGCGCATGCGCGGCCCGGCGGGCAGCAATGTGCGGCTCACGGTTCGCCGGCCGAGCACCGGGGAATTACTGAGCTTCTCCCTGCAGCGCGCCAAGGTGGACGTGCGCAGCGTAATGCAGCAAACGCTGGAGCCCGGCATTGGCTACCTGCGTATTACCAGCTTCAGTGAAACCACGGCGCAGGATGTTGGCCGAGCGGTTGCCGATCTCAGGCGCGGCAGTCCGCGCGGCTTGAACGGCGTAGTGCTCGATTTGCGTAACAATCCAGGTGGCGTGCTCGAAGCCGGCGTTGCAGTGGCGGATGCCTTTCTCAATGAAGGCGTCATTGTTACGGCGGACGGGCGCACGCCCGACGCGCGCTTTCGCATGGAAGCCACTCCTGGCGATATATTGAATGGCGCCAGTCTCGTCGTGCTGGTGAATGGCGGCTCCGCTTCGGCGTCGGAAATCGTCGCCGGCGCACTCAGGGATCACGATCGCGCTGCAGTCATCGGCCACAAGACATATGGCAAGGGCTCGGTGCAGACGGTGATGCCGCTCTCGCATGGGGGTGCAATAAAGCTGACCACTTCGCGCTACTACACTCCTTCAGGCGTTTCGATTCATGCCAAGGGCATCATTCCCGATGTAATCGCCACCGGCCCTGAAGAAGCGCCGGCGGATCTGCGTGTCGGGCGCTCGGCTATCCCTCTTGAAGCGCGAGACAAGGAAATAAGGCTGGCGGTGGATACATTAAAAGCGCGCGAGCGGCTTGCGCAGCGCCAGGCGAACACGCGGCCCCC
>Ga0065707_10082638_pt1 | contig 13098 bp, 7 predicted proteins | sample SwiRhicommuniRL3_FD_59094 | JGI IMG/M metagenome (GOLD analysis project Ga0065707, IMG submission 59094) | Switchgrass rhizosphere bacterial communities from Rose Lake, Michigan, USA - RL3 v2 (version 2) | ecosystem: Host-associated > Plants > Roots > Rhizosphere > Soil | place: East Lansing, MI... | reverse complement strand
GCTACGACGTGGCGGCCGCGCGCAATCATCGCTGGGCGCGCGGGGACTGGCAGTTGCTGCCGTGGATTCTGGGGCGCGGCGATGCAGCAGGGCGCGGCAGCGGCTCGCTGCCGCTGATCGGGCTTTGGAAGATGCTGGACAATTTGCGCCGCACGCTCTCGGCGCCAAGCAGTGTGCTAGCGCTGTTTGCAGGATGGCTGCTGCCGCTGAATGCCGCGCTGCTATGGACCGCGTTTGTGTTGGCGACCATAGCATTGCCGGCGTTGCTGCCCGTGCTGGCCGGGATTTTGCCGCGGCGTCGCGGCATCGTGGCGCGTAGGCATTGGCGCGCGGTCGGCAGCGATTTTGGGTTTGCGGCTCTGCAGATCGGTCTGGTCGTCACATTTCTCGCGCATCAGGCCTGGTTGATGGTGGATGCTATCGGTCGAACGCTGTATCGCCTGTTCGTGAGCCGCCGTAATCTGCTCGAATGGCTCACTGCCGCGCAGGCGCAGGTGCGCTTGCGGCCGGATCTCGCCGGCGTCTATCGCAGCATGAGCGCAAGCGTTTTCATTGCCATCCTCGCAATGCTCGTCACTATCGTCGCCGGCCGCGATGCCATTTGGGTGGCGATGTCATTTGCAATCCTGTGGGCCGCGGCGCCGGCCATTGCGCGGCGAATCAGCGTCTCGCCAGTCGTTGCGGGCCGCTTGCCCGTATCGGCCGCCGACTTTGTCGCCTTGCGCCGCACCGCGCGCCGCACCTGGCGATTTTTCGAAACGTTCGTCACCTCCGACGAGCACATGTTGCCACCGGACAACTTCCAGGAGGACCCGCAGCCAGTAGTGGCGCACCGTACTTCGCCCACCAATCTCGGTCTCTATCTATTGTGCACCGTCAGCGCGCGCGATTTCGGCTGGATCGGGACCGTTGAAGCTGTCGAGCGCCTCGGGGCCACGCTCGCGACGATGCATCGGCTGCAACGCTTTCGCGGCCATTTCTACAATTGGTACGACACTCGGGACCTGCGTCCGCTCGAGCCACGATATGTATCGTCAGTGGACAGCGGCAATCTCGCCGCGCACCTCATTGCCGTCGCCAATGCATGCCAGGAATGGATAGGAGCGCCGCTCGAATATGCCGCTCCGCTGGCGGGGATCGAAGACGCGGCATCTCTCGGACGCGAAGCGCAGGCGAATGGTTCTGAGGAGGATGTGTTGTTCTGGGCAGAAGCAGAGCGACGCTCTGCCGATAGCGCTAGTCGGGATGCGGCGCAGACTAAAGAGGAGCGTCGCGCGCTGAATCAGCGCCTGGTGGCGCTCGAAACGGCCGCGCGCGCGATGGCGCTCGAGATGGAGTTCGGCTTCCTGCTCGACCCGGAGCGCAAGCTTTTATCTATTGGCTATCGCGCGGATGAAGGCACGCTCGATCCCAGCTGCTATGACTTGCTGGCTTCCGAGGCTCGACTTGCGAGCTTTTTCGCCATCGCCAAGAACGATGTGCCGGCGCGCCACTGGTTTCGCCTAGGGCGCACTGTGACGCCGATCGAACATGGCGTTGCGTTGCTCTCGTGGTCCGGATCGATGTTTGAATATCTGATGCCCTCGCTCGTCATGCGTGCGCCGGCGGGAAGTCTGCTCGAGCAAACGAATCGACTCATCGTCCGCCGTCAGATGAGCTATGGCGACAAGCGGGGTGTGCCCTGGGGCGTTTCGGAATCCGCCTACAACGCGCGCGATCTCGAGCTCACATATCAATACTCGAACTTTGGGGTCCCGGGTCTTGGACTCAAACGGGGCTTGAGCGAGAACGTGGTGATCGCACCCTATGCAACGGGACTTGCGGCGATGGTCGATCCAGAGGCTGCAGCGCACAATTTCGCGCGGCTTGCCGCGCTCGGCGCATGCGGCCGATATGGTTTTTACGAGGCGCTCGACTACACGCGCTCCCGACTGCCCGAGGGTGCAGACGTGGCGATCGTGCGCGCTTTCATGGCCCATCATCAGGGCATGACGATAGTCGCCATCGCCAATGTCCTGTTCGACGGCCGGATGCGCGCTCGCTTCCATGCGGAATCGAGCGTGCAGGCCACGGAGCTGCTGTTGCAGGAGCGCACGCCGCGCGATGTATCCATCGCGCACCCGAGGGCGGAAGAAGTCAAAACGGCGGCGCGCCTCGACAATCTGTCGCTTCCTGAAGTGCGTCGGCTGCATACCGCGCACGACGCCACGCCGCAAACTCATTTGCTCTGCAATGGCCGCTATGCGGTGATGCTCACGGGCGCAGGCTCGGGCTACAGCCGTTGGCGGGATCTCGCTGTCACGCGCTGGCGCGAAGATGTCACCCGCGACGATGCGGGCAGCTATGTTTTTCTGCGCGATGTAGAAAGCGGCCTGGTGTGGTCCGCGGGCTATCAACCGAGCGGAGCCGAGCCCGAGAGTTACGAAGTCGCCTTCACCGAAGATCGTGCGGAGTTCATCCGCAGCGACGGCGGAATTATCACGACGCTGCATGTGGTGGTCTCACCCGAGGACGATGCAGAGGTCCGCCGCGTTTCAATCGCCAATACTGGCGACAGCGCGCGTGACATCGATGTCACGTCCTATAGCGAGCTTGTGCTGGCGCCGCCTGCCGCGGATACGGCGCACCAGGCATTCTCAAAACTTTTCGTGCAGACCGAATACGTGGAAGAGCTCGGCGCGCTGCTCGCCACGCGGCGTAGGCGTTCTCCCGATGAGCCGGAAATCTGGGCCGCGCACCATGCGGTGATCGAAGGCGAAGTCCTGGGCCGGCCGGAATTCGAAACAGACCGCGCCCAATTTCTCGGACGCGGGCGCGAGATACACGAGCCTGTCGCGGTGATGGACGGGCGGCCCCTCTCAAACACGGTGGGCACGGTTCTCGATCCTGTCTTTGCATTGCGCTATCGCTTGCGGATTCCGCCCAACACGACAGTGCGCGTTTCCTTCTGGACCGGGGTGGCGTCGTCCCGCACCGGCGTGCTCGACTGGTTCGACAAGCATCATGATGCCAACGCGTTCGTGCGCGCGACCACTCTGGCATGGACCCAGGCGCGCGTGCAGTTGCGTCATCTCGGAGTGACAGCCGAGGAAGCGCATCTGTTCCAGCGTCTCGCCGGCCATGTGCTTTACGCGGATGCTTCGATGCGGCCTTCTCCGCATGCTATCAAACGTGGCGGTTGCGCCCGCGATGCCTTGTGGGCGCAGGGCATTTCAGGCGATCTGCCGCTGGTGCTGCTCAAGATAGACGACGTGGAAGATATCGCCGTCGTGCGCCAGCTCCTGCAGGCCCACGAGTACTGGCGCCTCAAACAGCTCGCCGTGGATCTGGTGATCCTGAACGAGCGCGCCTCTTCCTATGTTCAGGATCTGCAGATCGCATTGGAAACGCTCGTACGCATGAGTCAATCACGCCCGAGGATCGGCACGGACAGCGCCAAAGGCTCTGTGTTTGTATTACGCACAGACCTGATCCCTGCAGCGACGCCAGGAGTGTTATCTTCAGTGGCGCGCGTTGTGTTTGCCGCGCAGCAGGGGAGTCTGGCGCAGCAACTCGAGCGCCGAGTCAAATTGCCGGGTATCGCCGCGCGGGCGCTGCGCCGCAGAGTGCGCCAGGATGCCTCTCCACGCGCTGCGACGCCGCGCGATCTGGAATTTTTCAATGGCAGGGGTGGATTCGCCGCGGACGGTCGCGAGTATGTAACCCATCTCAAAGGAGGAGAGTCGACACCTGCACCGTGGATCAACGTCATTGCAAATCCGCATTTCGGCTTTCAGGTGGCAGTGGAGGGCGGCGGATACACCTGGTCCGTCAACAGCCGCGAGAATCAACTGACGCAGTGGTCGAACGACCCTGTCGTCGACCGCCCCGGTGAGGTGCTGTATCTGCGCGACGAGGAAACTGGGGACCTATGGTGCCCTACCGCAGCGCCGATTCGCGATGACACCGCGCCTTATCGTGTTCGGCACGGTCAGGGATACAGTTGCTTCGAGCACAGCGCCTACGGCATTGCGCTCGAGCTCACGATGTTTGTGCCGCTGGCCGATCCCATCAAGATCTGCCGGCTCAAGATTCACAATACGACACAACGTAGCCGCAAGTTATCGGTGACGGCGTATGTCGAATGGGTGCTCGGCATGGCGCGCGGGGCCTCGGCGCCCTTCATCGTGACCGAAATCGATTCTCGGACCGGCGCGATGTTTGCCAGCAATCCCTGGAGCACTGTATTTGGCTCAAGAGTCGCGTTTGTCGATCTGGCCGGAAAGCAAACTCAATGGACGGGTGACCGGCGGGAGTTTCTGGGACGGCACGGCAAGCTCCATCTGCCCGCCGCCCTGTCTGGAAGCGCGCCGCTGTCTCAACGCACAGGCGCGGGGCTGGACCCTTGCGGCGCGCTGCAAGCGCCGCTCGACCTCGAGCCCGATGAGACCACCGAAATCGTTTTCCTGCTGGGCGAGTCCGCATCCGCAGGCGAAGCCCAATCTCTGCTAGCGCAGTATCGTTCGGCCGATCTCGATGCGGTGTTGCAATCCATCAAAGACCATTGGGACGGGACGCTCGGCGCCATTCAGGTGAAGACGCCCGACAGGTCCATGGATATCCTGCTCAATCGCTGGCTGCTCTATCAAACGTTGGTATGCCGCATCTGGGCGCGCTCCGCTTTCTATCAGGCGAGCGGCGCATATGGATTTCGCGATCAGCTGCAAGATGGCATGGCGCTCACGCTCTCGAGACCTGAGCTCACGCGCGAGCATTTGTTGCGCGCCGCCGGCCGCCAGTTTCCTGAAGGGGACGTGCAGCATTGGTGGTTGCCGCCTGCGGGACAGGGCGTGCGCACGCGCATATCCGACGATCGCATCTGGCTGGCCTTTGCCGCCGCTCATTACCTCAACACGACCGCGGATCTCAAAATTCTGGATGAGACCGTGCCTTTCATTCAGGGCGCGCCGCTTGCGCCAGGCGTGCACGATGCATTTTTCCAGCCGGACGCAGCCGCTGAAGACGCATCTTTTTTCGAGCACTGCGCTCGCGGGCTGGATGCGAGCCTTGCAACCGGCGCGCACGGGCTGCCCTTGATCGGCACGGGCGACTGGAACGACGGCATGAATCGCGTCGGCGAGCAAGGCCGCGGCGAAAGCGTGTGGCTTGGATGGTTCTTGCACGCCACGCTTTCAGCCTTTGCTCCCGTGGCCACTGCGCGTAACGAGCACGAGCGCGCGGCTCAATGGTTGGCTCATGCGGCGGCATTGCGCGAGTCGCTTGAACATGAGGGCTGGGACGGCGCGTGGTATCGGCGCGGCTATTTTGACGACGGAACTGCATTTGGATCGGCTGTAAACGATGAGTGCCGCATCGATTCGATCGCGCAATCCTGGGGCGTGATTTCGGGAGCGGCCGACCCGATCCGCGCGGCGCAAGCCATGTCCGCGGTGGATGAGCAGTTGATCCGGCGGGAAGAGGGCCTGGCGCTGCTGTTCACGCCGCCGTTCGACCGCACGCCGCTCGATCCCGGCTATGTGAAGGGCTATCCGCCGGGGATACGCGAAAATGGCGGGCAATACACCCACGCGGCCACTTGGTCCGTCATCGCATTCGCAAAGCTGGGCGAGGGCGATAAAGCCGCTCAACTCTATTCACTGCTCAACCCCATCAATCGCAGCAGCAACGCTCCCGACATGCGGCGCTACAAGGTCGAGCCCTATGCGATTGCAGCGGATATTTATTCGGCGCCGCCGCATGTCGGGCGGGGCGGCTGGACGTGGTACACGGGCTCTGCGGCCTGGATGTACCGCGCGGGGCTCGAAGGCATTCTCGGCTTCGAGCGGCAGGGCGACTACCTGCTCGTGACGCCCTCCATCCCTAAGGATTGGCTGGGCTTTGAGATTCATTTCCGATACGCTTCCGCCCGCTACGAAATCATGGTGGACAATCCCAATGCCGCCAGCCGCGGCGTGGCGACGCGGATCCTGTTGCAGGACGATGGCGCCACCCATCATGTGAAGATCACGCTAAGGTAATAATGCTCTCTACCTCGAACCTCGCCATTCAGTTCGGCGCCAAGCCCCTTTTCGAACAAGTCACAGTCAAGTTTTCCGATGGCAACCGCTATGGCCTGATCGGCGCGAACGGCTGCGGCAAATCCACCCTCATGAAGATTCTGGGCGGCGAGCTCGAGCCCAGCGTCGGGGAGGTCATGCTGCAAGCGGGCATGCGTCTCGGCAAGTTGAACCAGAACCAGTTTGCCTATGAAGAAGAGCGCGTGCTCGACGTCGTGATGCAAGGCCACGTGGAAATGTGGCGCGCCATGAGACAGCGCGACCTCATCTATGCCAATGCAGAGGCGACCGATGCGGACTACATGCAGGCCGCTGAGCTCGAAGAGAAGTTCGCCGCTTACGGCGGTTACGATGCTGAAGCGCGCGCCGGCAGCATCCTCTGCGATGCGGGCATTCCCGAGACACTGCATCAACTGCCCATGCGCGAGGTGGCGCCCGGCCTGAAGCTGCGGGTGCTGCTCGCGCAAGCCCTGTTCTCCAAGCCCGACGTGCTGCTGCTCGATGAACCGACCAATAACCTCGACATCCATTCCATCCGCTGGCTCGAGGGCGTGCTCAACGATTACGACGCCACCATGATCATCATCAGCCACGATCGGCACTTCCTCAACCAGGTGTGCACCCACATCGCAGACCTCGATTTCCAGCAACTCAAGATCTATCCCGGCAACTACGACGATTTCATGCTCGCCTCCGTGCAGGCGCGTCAGCGCGTGGAAGCGGCGAACGCCAAGGCCAAGGACAAAATCTCGGATCTGCAGGAATTCGTGCGGCGCTTTTCCGCCAACGCGTCCAAGGCGCGGCAGGCCACCTCGCGCCGCAAGCAGCTGGAGAAGATCAAGATCGAGGAGATCAGGCCGTCATCGCGGCAGAACCCTTACATCCGCTTCGAGCAGGCGAAGAAACTGCATCGCTCGGCGGTGACGGTGGAAGGACTCAGCCTGGGCTATCCGGAATCCGACGTCGATGTGTTGAATCATGTCAATTTCACTGTGGAAGCGGGCGAGCGCATTGCGGTTATCGGTCCCAACGGCATTGGCAAGACCACGCTGATGCGCTGCCTCGCCGGGGATTTGAAGCCTTCGCAAGGGCGCGTCACGTGGGTGGAAAACGCCCAGGTCGGCTACCTGCCTCAAGACCCCCAGGCCGAGTTCGCCACGAAAACAGATTTGTTCACCTGGATGTCCGATTGGACCGGCAAGGCGGACGACGAGCAGATCGTGCGCGCGACCTTGGGGAGACTGCTTTTCTCCGGCGATGAAACCAAAAAATCGGTCAGGGTATTATCGGGCGGCGAGAAGAATCGGATGCTATACGGCAAGCTGATCCTGACTAAGCCCAACGTGCTGCTGCTGGATGAGCCCACCAATCACATGGACATGGAAACCATCGAATCGCTGCAGATCGGTCTCGAGAAATACCCGGGCACGCTGATCTTCGTATCGCACGACCGGGAATTTGTCGGTGGCCTCGCCACGCGCATCATCGAGCTGCAAGCGGGCGGGCGCATTGCCGATTTCAGAGGCGCCTTCGATGAATATCTCAATGCTCAACGCGCGGCATGAGCAAGATCATCCTCACCCGGCATGGTCACGTAGAGGGCATCCATCCCTGGCGCTTCCGCGGACGCATGGAGCTGCCGCTGACAGCATTGGGCCGCGAGCAGGCTGCGCTCACCGGTGCACGCATTGCGAGCGAGTGGCAGCCCGTCGCGATCTACACGAGCCCGATGGGCCGGTGTCGCGAGACGGGCGAAGCCATTGCCAAGGCCAGCAAGCTCGCATCCGTCGCTGTGCTCGAGGATCTCAATGATTTCGATTACGGCGAGTGGCAGTGGCGCACGAATGAGGAGGTCCGTGCGGCCTATCCTGCGCTGCACGCGCTATGGCTATCGGAGCCGCATTTGGCGCGCCCGCCCAAAGGTGAGGCGCTGCAGGATCTGGTAAGCCGCACCGCTAACGCGCTGCGGTACGTTCTGGAACAGCACGCGACGGAAACGGTTGTGCTCGTGGGACACGACAGCGTCAATCGAGCGTTGATGTTGCAGCTTCTCGACCAGCCGCTGTCCGCTTACTGGCGCTTGATTCACTCGCCTTGCGGCGTCACTGAAATCGATATCGTGGCGGGCGACATCGAGGTGCGCCGCGTGAATGAGACATCGCACCTGAGCGCCTGTAATATATGGCCTGCCGCCCTCACATAAGTGTTCTGAAGGTGCGCAATAGATTGAGGAACCTGTCTCATGTTCGCTGCTGCAGCCGTGCGCGGCCGCACTGACAAATTCCGATTTCAATGCCAGACTATGCTTCTGACTCAATTTTTTTAGTGGATGCCGCCGCGAAAACCCCAAGCCCTTCCTTAAGCCAGCGCAAGCTCTGCGCGAGCTTCGCCCGGCCCCATCTGGGCCGAGCGCTCTGGCAACTCACCAACACCTTGCTGCCGTTCATATTCTTATGGGCGTTGATGGCCTGGAGCCTGACGGCAGGTTGGCACTACGGCTGGACCCTGCTCGTGGCGTTGCCGGCTGCCGGCCTGTATGTGCGGCTCTTCATCATTCAGCACGATTGCGGCCATGGCTCATATTTCGCCAGCGCGCGCGCCAATCAGTGGGTGGGCGCCTGCCTCGGGCTCATTACGCTGTTTCCCTACTCTTACTGGAAGAAAACCCACGCCGTGCACCACCGTACCTCGGGGAACCTCGACCGTCGCGGCTTCGGCGACGTCGACACCCTGACCTTGCAGGAATACCAGGCGCGCTCGCGCTTCGGCCGCTTTTGTTATCGCTTTTGCCGCAGCATGCCGGTGTTGCTGGGGCTGGGGCCGGCCTATCAGTTCGTTATCAAGCACCGCTTTCCGTTCGATCTGCCCTGGTCGTGGAAGAAAGAGTGGGCGAGCGTGCTGCTCAACAATCTGATGCTGCTCACCATCGGCGTGGCGTTCGGCGTTGCCGTCAGCTGGTACACCGTGCTGCTGGTGCACGTGCCCATCGTATTGATCGCCGGGGCGCTCGGCGTGTGGCTGTTTTACGTGCAGCATACGTTTGAGCACACTTACTGGGCGCGCGGCAAGGAATGGAATTACGATCAGGCCGCGGTGGCTGGCAGTTCGTATTACCACCTGCCGGCCGTTGCGCATTGGTTCACTGGCAACATCGGCTATCACCACCTGCACCACCTGGCGCCGCGCATCCCGAACTATCACCTGCGCGCGGCCTTTGAATCGAGCCCTGTTTTGCAGGCGGCGCCGCGTTTGACGTTGCGCTCGAGCCTAGCCTGCGCCCGCATGAAGCTGTGGGATGAAGAGTTGGGGCGGATGGTCGGCTTTCCGCACTGAGCCGCGGTATCTCTGTAGGTTGGGCTGAGTCTTCGAAGCCCAACATCTTTATCCCATCATTCGGGTGTTACAGGCGGATGATCCGTCGCGCGCCGTCCATGCGGCGGCGGCAGTAAATCCAACCGCGCCATATCTCGCGGCGTGACCAGCAGCGACGCCCACCCATCCTGCGCGCCAGTTGGAATCCACAGCAGCGTCTTGTCGTCAAAGCGCGCAACCACGCGCGCCCCGGCCCGGGCGCAGCCTTCTGCAATATGGAAGGAATCGAACGGACCGAAAGCCGCAGAAGCGCGCCCCGCATTGTCCTCGAAATAAATCATCACCGGATCGGTCCACTCCGCGCGGGCAAACTCGCCGTCCATCAGCGTCCAGTGCTTCTGATACGTCGCAATCGGCTCGTTCTTCGGCCCGCGGCACAGCACCGCACCGATGAGCCTGAAGAAAGGGCCGGGCTCGATACTGCCCGCGCCCGCCTGACCTGGGGTGTGGAAACGCAGATGAAGCATGGGGTCGCAAGTCTAGCAGGTTGACCGCGACCTCTTTGCCCGGCAGCATCGCGGCGCATTTCAACGTGGGGGCGTAACACCAAGGTGACGCGCGAGCTGATAGTTCGGCATTTCCGCCAGATCGTGGTCTGGCCGCTGCAATTGATGCCGCTGCGTCCCGGCGAACCTTTGCAATGCTATTGGGAAGCGCTCTCCGGGATCCGCATCGGCAACCCCTGGCGCGAGGTCGACGACGAATTCGGCGGCGATCCCGATAATTTCCAGGAACGCCACTACAAGGAATTCGTCACCTTCCTGCCTTACGTACAGCGGTTCCTGTATGGCTCCGCCGCGGGCCAGGAAACGGGTATCGCCGTGGACCAGGCCAGCATGCGCGTGTTTCGCCGCGATGACATTGCGCGCGCCCGCGTCACCTATGCGCCGGGCGAGCCCACGCTTGAATTTGAGATTGCGCATGTCGATCTCTATTTCTTCCTGGATGCGGACATCGCCATCCTCGCCTTTGAGATGCACGCCAATGACATCCCGCTCGAGCGCGCGCAGGACACGCTGTTTCGCTTTGGCCGCGCCTATCCTGCCTTCTGGAATCGCGACGGCGCCGGCGGTAATTGCCCGCACGCCGTCGAATGGCTGGGCCGTAACGGCGAGGTGCTGGCCACCTCCGACTTCGCCGCGCGCAGCAAGTACCTGTCTTTCGTGGCGCGCTATCGCTCGGCCTGCATCGCGGATCATTGGGAATATCTCTTGAAGCCGCTGGCGCTGGAATTTCCCGGGCAAAGCGCCGTGCTGCGCTATCGCCAGCTCGAGTATTACCGCATGCCTTTCATGTCGTACCTGGCGTTCGACGACCCCGAGCGGCTGACGCGCGCAGATTTCGTGCGCCTCGGCCTGGTGACGCGCCCGGGTGAGCCCGACTCGCTGCCTTATTCCCCGGTGATGCTCGCGGATTTCGAGCGCGAGTATTGCGACGACCGCTTCTGGGGCCGCAGCGGCAGCCATTTTTCCGGCGATACGCGCATCATGGTTTCGGGGCACTCATTGGCAATCGTCGGCAAGCACGAGGACTATTTCTTTTCCGGCGAGGTCACGGGCCTGCTGAGCCAGTTTCGCCACCAATACTTCCTGCTGTTCATGATTGCGCACTTTCACAAGGCCGCGCTGCTGTCCATGTCCGATGAGCTGGCGGTGGCGATGAATCGCCTGGCCGTGGGCGACATGGAGTCCGTCAAGCAATTCAAACGCACCATCCGCCAGATGATGCAGGTATTCCTGCGCTTCACGCACCGCTACTGGTTCCATGAGATGTCCAATCAGGCGCTGGCCCGCAGCGTGTTTGGCCGCTTGAGCCGGCATCTCGGCACGGAGCAGATGTACCAGGAGGTGCGCAACGAAGTCACGGACATGAATGAATTCCTCGACTCGGACAGCGCCCGCCGCCAGGCCAACACCATCCTGCGCCTGACGGTGGTGACGATATTGGGCCTCATTGGCACGGTTGCCTCGGGCCTGCTGGGCATGAACCTATACGACGGCACGAACGGCAGTGTCGGCGGACGGGTGCTGGTGTTCGTCGCAGTACTGGGGCTGACGTTGGCGCTCACCGGAATCACGGTGTATCAATCCAAACGATTCGCAGACATGCTCGACATACTGTCCGATGCGCGCATTGGCTGGAAAGGCAAGTGGCGCGAGGCGCGGCGCGCCTGGAAAAGCAGCCTTTGAGAAATGCTAATCTTGCCTGCATGAGCTCCCGGATCATTCCCCTCTCCACCCGCCTGGAGCCCGATGTCTCTACGCCGCCGGCGGAGCGGCTGGTCGCCGGGCAACCCGAGCACCGTGTGTGGAACAGCTTTACCGATCCCACCCAGCAGTTCTTCGCTGGACGCTGGGCCAGCACGAAAGGGAAGTGGCGTGTGCGCTACACGGAGACGGAATTGTGCGTGCTGACGGCGGGAAAGGTGATTCTGGTCAGCGATACCGGTGCGCGCTCTGCGTTCGGCATAGGGGATGCCTTCATCGTGCCCGCGGGCTTTTCCGGCAGCTGGGAAGTCCTGGAAGATTGCACGAAGATTTACGCCATTTTCGAGTCGCGCGCGTAAATTTCTGCGCGCCTTGCGCGGCGTGCGCTTACAATCCCCGCGCTTGTTTTACATCAGGGGAGAATCTCATGAATCGATTCAGACAGCTGCTGGCCGCGGGCGTGCTCTGTGGTGTTGCGGTGGGGGCACAAGCCCAGCTCAGTTCCACCATTACGGCGACATCCGACTATGATTTCCGTGGTTTCAGCCAGAGCGCGAAGGATCCCGCCTTGCAGGCGAGTTTGGACTACGCGTTCTCCAACGGCTTTGCCGTCGGCGCGTGGGCTAGCAACGTGGATTTCGATAATGACGCCGATGTGGAAGTGGATTACTACGCAAGCTTTACGCGGGCGATCAACGACGCGGCCAGCTGGTCCCTCGGCGCCACGCTTTATTCATATCCCGGCTCCGACGATGTGGAGGACTATCCGGAGTTTTATGCGGGCGTTGAAGTGGGCAAGTTTTCGTTCAAACAGTGGTATTCGGATAATTACCTGAAGGCCGACGCCGGCAGCGCGTATTACACCGAAGGGAATGCTACGTTTGAATTGCCGCACGATCTTTCCCTGTTGCTGCATGCTGGCTACAGCTGGGGCGATTTTTGGAAAGACGACAGCGCCGGCGGCGGCGAGCTGATCGATTACTCGGTCGGGCTAGGCTATACCGTGGGCAATTTCGACCTCAATCTGAAATGGACAGGCACGGATGCAAGTGGCGATCAGAAGATTACCGACGACGTCGGTAACAACGAAGGCCGCATCGTTTTCACGGTCGCGACGACGCTGCCCTGGGGTAAGAAATAAAGATGCCCCCTCCCCAAAGCCCCTCCCCCGTGAAACGGGGGAGGGTAGGTAGGGGCGACCAGTGTTTGATGGCTTGACATAAAGCCTCACGCGAGTGACCTGAATTCAGGATTAGCACTCGCGCGCTTCACCGCGTCATGACGCATGGATAAGGTGCGGCCCAAGCAGTTTTCAGCTGCGGGGTCGCACCATAACCATGCACGATTCGATTGCGAAAGGGCCGCCGCGCGCCCGTTGGAAGCTGCGTCGCACGATTCCGCTCGGCGCGTGGCTGGCGCTCGCTTCCGCGACCCTCGTCATTGTTTTTCTCGTCGGCAACTCG
>Ga0065707_10000897_pt1 | contig 13098 bp, 12 predicted proteins | sample SwiRhicommuniRL3_FD_59094 | JGI IMG/M metagenome (GOLD analysis project Ga0065707, IMG submission 59094) | Switchgrass rhizosphere bacterial communities from Rose Lake, Michigan, USA - RL3 v2 (version 2) | ecosystem: Host-associated > Plants > Roots > Rhizosphere > Soil | place: East Lansing... | reverse complement strand
GGTGTTCGCCGGCATCCGTCTCGGCATCGGCCGCGCGGTCAAGGGAATGATCAACGGCGAGATGCTCATCGCCTTTGTCGGCCTCGGTGCCCTGGCCCAGCGCTACGGCGCCCAGTTTGATGCCGCCAAAGTATTTGCTATAGCAATGGTTGTCCTTATGATCGGCCTCGTCAGCAACGCGCTTGTTCAAATGCTCGACAATCGGCTGACGCGTTGGGCCGGCTAAATTTGAGTCATCGTTGAGATCCCAGGCGGGAAAAATGAAGAAACAAATAACCCTGCAGGTAAACGGAGAGACGTACGACATCGAGATAGAAGCCAATCGTCTCTTGCTGCAAGTGCTGAGAGACAATCTCGGCCTCACCGGCACCAAGGAAGGTTGCAGCATCGGCGTGTGCGGCGCTTGCAGCGTGATCATCGACGGCCGTTTGGTCAGTTCCTGCCTGACTCTGGCCGCAGGTTGCGACGGCAAGAAGATAGAAACGATCGAAGGTCTCGCCCAAGACGGCAAGCTTCACCCGCTGCAGCAGGCTTTTATCGAGTACGGCGGCTTTCAGTGCGGTATATGCACGCCCGGTCAAATCATGGCCGCCAAAGCGTTGCTCGACGAAAACCCCAAGCCGAGCGAAGAGGAAGTCAAAGAATGGATGTCGGGGAATCTTTGCCGCTGCACGGGATATTACAAGATCCTCGAATCGGTGATGGCGGTGGTGAACGGCAAGACGGATCCTAATTACACGTTCCGCAAGCGGGAGACCACGGCGAAGATTCAGAGTCTGGATGTTTACAAGCCGGTGGCAAAAACGAATTGACCGCCTTCCGTCATACCCGCGAAAGCGGGCCAATTCACAGGTTGGATAAGCCTGGATTCCCGCGTCCGCGGGAATGACGCGTGAAGGATTTTGTCGCGCCGTTTATGTCTCCGTCGTGAGTAGTGATGAGTAGTACTGCGTAACAAAAAGAGAAATCATCATGGCCAAAGCAGAAAATTTTTCAGTTATCGGCAAGCGCGTTCAGCGCGTCGAAGGCTTCGACAAGGTAACCGGCGATTCCGAGTACATCGCCGACATTTATCTTCCCGGCATGCTGGTCGGAAAAGTTCTGCGCAGCCCCTACCCGCACGCGCGTATTCGCAACATCGACATCAGCAAAGCGGAAAAACTTCCCGGCGTTCGCGCCGTTGTGACCGCCGAAGACACAATCAAGCGGCCCTGGGGCGCGTTCTTTGCCGATCAGTACATTCTTTCCGTCGCTAAGACCCGCTACGTCGGCGAAGAAGTTGCCGCCGTGGCCGCCATCGATCCGGACATCGCCGAGGAAGCGATCGATCTGATCGAAGTCGATTGGGAACCACTGGCCGGGGTGTTCGATGCCGAGGAGGCGATGAAAGACGGCGCGCCATTGGTGCACGACGACAAGCCGAACAACATCGCCATGCACTTGGATCTCGAGCGAGGCAATGTCGCGCAGGCCTTCGCCGACTCCGATGTTATCGTCGAGGACACCTTCACGAGCATGCCGCAATGGCACTGCTCCATCGAGACCATCGGCAGCGTGGCCGAATACGCCACCAGCGGCAAGTACACCATCTACATGAACACCCAGACGCTGTTCAACGCGCGCTACCGCATCGCCACCGCCTTGGGCGTGCCCGAGACCGACGTGCGCATCATTCAGAGCGCTGTCGGCGGCGGCTTCGGCGGCAAATCCTGCGACGACAACAACGCTCTGGTCGCCGCCGTGCTGGCAAAAAAGGCTCGCAAGCCGGTCAAGTTGATCAACACGCGGGAGGAAGAATTTCTCGCCGGCTGTCGGCCGCGCGTGTTCATGAAGATCAACGTCAAGATGGGCTTCAAGAAGGACGGCCACATCCGCGCCAAGGAATTGAAAGTCATCGCTGACAACGGCGCCTACTCGGCCAAAGCACCGGCCATCACCGGCGTCGCCGCCATGCGCCACGATACCTGCTACAAGTATTCCGACGTCAAAATCGACGCGAAGCTGGTTTATACCAACAAGGTTCCAACCGGAGCCTTCCGCGGCTTCGGCAATCCGTCAGCGGAATGGGCGGTGGAGCAGGCCATCGACTTGGGCGCCCACGCGCTCGGCATCGATCCCATGGAACTGGCGCGCATCAACGCCGCCGAGGTCGGTTACGTTTCGCCGCACGGCAACCGCGTCACCAGCTGCGAGCTCAAGCAATGCCTCGACATGACCGAAAAGATGATCGACTGGAAAGCCAAGCGCGCCAACAAGCAACCCAACACCGGCCTGGGTTTGGCGTGCACCGTACACGTGAGCGGCAAGCGCCACTTCGGCGACTACGACGGCAGCTCGGCGACGATCAAGATCAACGAAGACGGCAAGGCGCTGATATTGAGCGGCGAAGGCGAATGCGGCCAGGGCGTGCACACAGCCATGTGCCAGATCGCCGCGGAAGAGTTGGGCGTGCGCGTCGAGGACGTGGAGATCTCCCGCGCTGATACGGATCTCACGACCTTCTGCCTCGGCGCTTTCGCGAGCCGGCTCACCTACGTGAGCGGCAACGCGGTCAAGAACGCCGCGACCAACGTCAAACAGCAATTGTTCGAGCAAGCTGCCGAGATGCTGGAAGCAAACGCCGCAGATCTCATGGCGCGCGATGGAAAAATCTTCGTCAAGGGCGCGGAGGGAAAATCGTTGACCGTCTCGGATGTCGCGCGCGCTCGGCTGTTCCGCCACAATGGCGCGCCCATCGTCGGCTCGGGTAGTTTCGATGCCGACTCCGTGCTTCCCGACAGCACACGCTTTGGCAACGAATCCGGCGCTTACAATTACGGCGCCCAGGCCGCGCAAGTGCATGTCGATCCGGAAACCGGTCAAGTTAGGATTCTTCAATTCGTCGTCGCCTCGGACTGCGGTACAGTGATCTACCCGCTCGGTGCTGAAGGTCAGGTCGAAGGNGGGCTGGCNCAGGGCATCGGCTACGCGCTCACCGAAGGNTTGCAGATCGACGAAGGCCGGCCGGTCAATCCCAATTTTTCCGATTATCGNATTCCGTCCATGCGCGACATGCCGCCGCTCCAGCATGCCTTTGCTGATTCTTACGAACCGACGGGGCCCTTCGGCGCCAAGGGTTTGGGCGAGCTCAATATGGACCCGACCGCGGCGGTGCTCAACAACGCGGTCTTCGATGCCGTCGGCGTGCGCGTCAAGACGTTGCCGATCACGCCGGAAAAAATACTCCGTGCTCTCAAAGAAAAGAACCAGCGATGATCCGATTCGATTATCAGGAACCGACAACGCTCAAGAAGGCCTTCGGCCTGATGGAAAAGTACGGGGAAGACGGCCGCGTTATCGCCGGGGGCACGTCGCTGCTGATCATGATGCGCCAGCGCCTGCTCATGCCCAAGGTGGTGATCAGCTTGGGACGCATCCCGAAATTCGATCGTATCGCTTACAACTCAAAAGAAGGCCTGCGCATCGGCGCCGGGGCGCGCCATCGCGATATCGAACGATCTCTAGTGGTAAAAAGACACTATCCCCTGTTGCACGAAACGTTTCGCAAGGTCGCGCAGCCGCGCATCCGCAACATGGGAACTGTGGGCGGTAATCTTGCGGCCGGTGATCCTCTCACGGATCCCGGTGCCAGTCTCATCGCGCTCGATGCGGAAGTCACGCTCACCAGCAGCAAGGGCCAGCGCAGGCTGCGCTTGGATGAATTTTTTGTCGACTATTATCAAACCGCTTTGGAACCGGGCGAGTTACTGACAGAGATCCATGTGCCGCCGCCGCAAAGGCCCGGCTGGGCGCACATCAAATTCACCCCACGTAGCATCGAAGATTTCGCCACGGTCGGCGTTGCGCTCACATTAAAAGCAACCAACGGGATTTGCGAGGATATTCGAATTGGCCTCAATTCCGTCGCGTCAACCATCGTACGTGCCAGAAAAGCCGAAGAAGTCCTGCGCGGTAAACCGATTACTGACGCCGCTCTGCGGGAAATGGGCGAAGTCGCGTCGACGGAATGCGACCCCACCGACGACAACCGCGGCTCGGCGGAATATAAGCTCGATCTGGTTAAGGTCCTGGTCCGGCGCGCGGCCCAGGAGGCGTTCCAGCGCGCCGGCTGATCCGGCGGTTACCAGATTGATAAGTGTAATCCCTCAGCGTCTTCAACGCCCGCCGCGGAGATTCTCTCATGCTTCCTTGATATTTGGTCGTTTCGAGAAATGCCGAACCTGGCTAGTGTATCCAACCGCCGGACCGGAACGCAGGGATGGAATTATTGGAACCGCTGGAACTACAGCGATTGACCGGCTTGAACGCTTTGAACGGGTCTAGTCCTATGTGAACGCGCGATGTGAACTTAACGAAGTTTACCCTTCGTCCATGTAGTCTCTGCCGAATCGGAACTGCTCAAAGCGTTTTTGCTTTTGGATCTGCTCGCTATTGGACGGTCCGTCGCACGGACCAGAGTAATCGATGAAGTCACCCGAACGGCTCTGCCCTGGTTTTCCGGGATCGGTGGAACCCACGGGTTCCAGTTTCTTGTGACAGTAGCCGCTACCGGCCTCCTGCTTGTCAAGGGTGGCCATATTGTAAGCGCCGTTAGTACAGCCAACGAGAGCAAACAAAACGATCGCCACGGCGGCCTTTAAACTGAAATGGTTCATATAAGTATCCTCAACGGACCAGTCTATCCTTGACCACTATCAACCCTTGAAGGCGGCTTGTCAATTGCCGACACTCCGACCCCTACCCCCCTTTTCCTGCGCTGGTTGCCCCGGTACCTGCACGCTGCTCATCAATTACACCGTCCGAAGCGCCTGGATGATATTCAGCCGCGCCGCGCCGACCGCTGGCAAGAAACCGCCGATAAGACCCATCAAAAGCGAAAAGCCCAGCGACATGGCCGCGATCGACGGTGACAACGCGAATGAGAACGCCAGCTCGGAAAACGAGCCGAAGTTGAGCGTCGAAATGGTGACGAACTGAAGCAACGAGGCGATCCCCAGACCCACGAGACCGCCGACGAAAGACAGGAACAAGGATTCAATTAGAAACGCCAGCATGATGCTCCGGCGGAAAAAGCCGAGCGCGCGCAGGGTGCCGATTTCAACGGTGCGGTTGGCGACGGCGCCGTACATGGTGATCATCGCGCCGATCATGGCGCCGGTGCTGAAAATCACCGTGATGAAGATTCCCAGGATTCGGATGAACGTCGCCATCATCTCGGACTGTTCCTCGAAGAATTTCTTCTCCCGCTTTGCGGCAAAATATTGCAGGCGGTTGTCCGCCTCGAACGCCGCGAGCACGCTGGCAAAATCACCGGGGTCCTTGAGCCGCAATGTCACGGTGGACAAGGACGACCTTTTGAAAGCATCGGCAATCTGGTTGAGATCGCCCCATAACTCCGAATCGAAACCGCTGCCTTCCGAGTCGAATATACCGACCACGGTCCAGACATCGCCGCCGAATTTCACTTTCTCCCCGATTTGCGCACCGACGAAACGGTTGGTGATTCCGGCGCCGGCGATCACCTCGCGCGCGCCCCACTTGAACATCCGTCCCTGAACAACGCGCACCTGGGGCCGCAACTGAAACGCCGCTTCCTCCACCCCGCGAACAGTCACGTTGCTGATACCGTCGGCGCCGAGTTTGCTCAGATTGATGATCGCGACGACTTCTTTCGAGCTCATCGGCTTGCCTTCGGCGTCGCGCGCGACCTGCGGCAGGTTGATGACGATCCCGGCGGCTTCCCTATCGAGAATGCTCATGATTTCGCTCATCGCCGCCTTGCGCAACACGATCATGTTGTCATCGGAGCCGGTGGATCGCAGCGTCTTCTGCACGCCGTTGGCCATCATGAGCACGGCCGAAAACACAAACACGACAAGCGCAATGCCGAGCATGGTGATCACGGTCGTCAATCGCCGTGAGATTGAACTACGAACTATGTATTTTAGCGGAATCTGCATATGAATTTAGAATGAATACGGTTCACCGCAGCGGCCCAGCGCGGCAGAGCCGCAACCAAAGCTCGGAGTATCTCCCGCAAAGCATGTCCTGAGCGAAGTCGAAGGGGCGCGAAGGCCGCAAAGGTCGGAGAATACGGGTGAAAATCATTCGTAAAAACTTTTATATTCCCCTCTGAACTTGGCGACTTTGCGCCTTGGCGGGAGCAATTTCCACTCCGAGTGCCTTCAGCTTTCAGATGATTTGCGCAGGCCGCGCAAATTTTTGAGCTACAGTAATACGGTGAACTTCCTACCCCACGTAGCGCAGCCCCTCGACGATGCGCGTGGTCAAAACCCGGCGCAACGGGATCAACGATGCGATCATTCCGACGGCGAAACCGGCGGTGCAGCCGATTAAGATCGTCTCGGGTTTGATGTAAAACACCGGAAACCAACCCTTCGGCAGCGCGCCTTGAAATCCCTCGACAGCGGGAATGGTCACCAACAGACCCAGCGCGCTGCCGAAGATCGACAGAATCATCGACTCACCGCTCAGCAACAGAAACAACTGGCGGCCGGAAAAGCCCAATGCTTTCAGCACGGCGAACTCATGGGTGCGTTCGCGCGCCGACATGACCATGGTATTGCCGACGACCAGCAAAATAATGCCGATGATCACGAAGGACATGATGTTCATCGCCGTGATGACCGCACTCGCGGCCGATAGGAAGCTTTGCTGGAAGGCTCGTTCCGTTTCGGTCTTCGTTTCGGCGCGCGAGTTGGCGAACAAATTGTCGATCTCCTGGGAGATTCGCGCCGAGCTATCGGGATCGTCGATGCGTACGATATACCAGCCGATCTCACCGGATCTTTGCGGCATCTCCTGACGCACCCTTTCGTCGACGTATTTGTAATGAAACATCATCGACGACGGATCGGTGGTTTGATCGCGCGGGTGGTAAATACCGCGAACGACAAATTCCCACTGGCCGGGATAGACATCCCCTTCCATCTGCATAATATCGCCGAGTTTGAGGTTGTAACGTTCGGCGATGTCGACGCCGATGATGGCGGCGTTGCGCTCCCGCTTGAATGCCTCGAACTGATCGCGCTCGATCAAAAACTCAGGGTAAACTTCGAAGAACGTATCCGAATCGACCGCGAGACGGGCGAAAAACTGGTTCTTGTCGATGTAGACGCCGGAAAACCAAACTGCGAAAGTAACCTTGTTCACTCCCGGCACTTGCGCGATGCGGTCGCGATAGGCCAGCGGCAGCGAAAAAACGAAAGACACGGCATGCCGTGTGATCAGCCGGTTCGCCGCCGATGCCTCGACCCCCGCGTACCACGCCGTGACCACCGTCTGCAGCAGCGCAAACGCCATGACCGCAACGCCCACGCCGACGATGGTCAGCAGGCTTCGTAGCTTGTGACGAAGTGTGTTGCGCAGAAGAAGTTTCAACAGCTCCATAATTTTACTTCGAGATTGAACAGCAACATTGCAAACCGCTCAAAAAGATCTCAGAGGCGAGGCGCGCGAAGGATCGACGCGAGGAGGCGTACCGCGGCGGTACGTTGACGAGCGGCGATTGAGCGCAACGAAGCATATGAGTCTTTGTGGGCGGTTTGCTATGCCAACTCGCCCTTCTCCAAATGCCGCACGATGCGCGCGCGCTCGGCGGCGCGCGGATCGTGAGTGACCATCAATATCGTCTTGTTGAGCTCGCGATTGAGCCGGTCCATGAGATCGAGCACTTCCTCGGCCGAAGTCTTATCCAAATCGCCGGTGGGCTCGTCGGCGACCAGGATCGCCGGGTCGGTGACGATGGCTCGTGCGATCGCGACACGCTGCTCCTGTCCGCCGGAGAGCTGGCGCGGATAGTGGTGCATGCGCTCCGCCAGTCCTACGGCGCTTAACGCCATTTCCGCATGGGCCCAACGTTCCTTTTTCGAGAGCGGCGTCAAAATCAGCGGCAACTCGACGTTTTCCAGCGCCGTCAGCACCGGGATGAGATTGTAAAACTGGAAAATAAAACCCACGTTGCGCGAGCGCCAAACCGCCAGTTCCGTTTCGTTGAGTTCGCCGACTTCCACACCCTCGATGAGAATCCGTCCCGCAGTAGGTTTATCGATGCCCGCGATGAGATTGAGGAGCGTGGTCTTGCCCGAACCGGATGGCCCCATGAATGCAAGAAATTCGCCTTGAGGAATTTCCAGATTGATATTTCGCAATACCGGAATTTCCAAGCTATCGCGGTGATAAGACTTGTACAGCTCCTGCACTTGAATGAGAGGCGGCTCCATTGCGCGCTTGCCTACTTAGCCTTAAGAGCCACCTTCGTGCCGGCTTTGATCTGGTCGTCGACTTTGCCGATGACCTTATCGCCTTCCTTGAGCCCGCCGGTAATCTCGATCGAGCTGCCGACTTTCTTTCCGGTGGTCACAGCTACCTCCACCGCTCGATCGTCTTTGATCTGAAAGACGACCTGGCGCCCGTCGCGGCTTGCCACTGCGCCAAAGGGAACCGTGAGCAGCGCCTTGCTATCCGTTGGTTCGGCGATCGCACCGGCGGCGAGAAAAGTAATCTTGGCGCCCATCTCCGGCAGCACGCGCTGGTCGTATTGCCGGAATTTTATTTTCACCATCACCGTTGCTTTGGCGCGATCCGCCGTCGGCACAATGTTGGTCACATAACCCGGATAGCGCTGCTGCGGATAAGCGTCGAGCGTGATTTCGCAGTTCTGCTGTGAAGCGACCCGCGTGATGTTCGCCTCAGCTACATCCGCGTCGACTTCCAGGGACGACATATCCGCGATGGTCACGACCGCCGCCTTGGAGCTAGCGGCCCCCGCCAATGGCGCGACGATTTCACCGACGTCGGCGTTTTTCTTGAGCACGGTTCCATCGAAGGGCGCGATGATGCGGGTATTATCCACGGCCACTTCCGTTTCTTTCACGGCAAATTTCGCCGCGGCAATCGTCGAAACCACTCGTTTATAACGCGACTCGGCGATATCGTATTCCGCCTGCGCGATCATCTCTTGCTTGACCAAGGTGTTCATTCGCTCCAGATTCTTTTTCGCCTCGTAGAGATCCGCCTCCGCCACCCGGAGGTTTTCCCGCGCGCGTTCGCGTGATGCAATCACGTCGTCATCCTCGAGGCGCGCAATCACCTGGCCTTTCTTGACCTTGTCGCCTTCCTCGACGCCGAGAAAGACCAGCCGCCCCGTCCCCTTGGACGCGACCGCTGCTTTGCGTCGCGCCACCACATAACCGCTCGCGGTCAACACCGCGTTGGCTTGCGACGGTGAAGTCAGCGAAGCAGTCGCGAGTTGCACTTCGACGACCGGCCTAAACCACGCACCGAGCACGACGAAGACCGCCGCAACGGTTGCAATGGCGCATCCCCAGAAGACAAATTTCTTGATCGGCCTCGAGCCACGAGGCGCCCTTGGATCCAGAGCCGCTCTGTCGATGCGCAATGAAGAGAGATCGGTATCGCGACTTGCCATTAAACAAATAAGACTACGGGGAATTTCCGCTTTTTCAAGACGAGATCGAAATGCTATCTTGAACGACAATGGCTGAAACGACAGCGTGGAATCCGGACAGTTATGCGAAGAACGCGCGCTTCGTCTCGGATCTCGGCGCACCCTTGCTCGAATTGCTTCAGCCCAAGCCGGGCGAACTCATTCTCGATCTCGGCTGCGGCGATGGCGCGCTCACTGAAAAGATCGCAGCTGCGGGAAGCGCCGTTATTGGCGTGGATTCGAGCCGCGCATTCGTTGAAGCCGCCCATGCACGCGGGCTGAATGTCGCGCTGATGGACGGCCAGCAACTCNCGCTCANACGACGCTTTGACGCTGTCTTTAGCAATGCCGCGCTGCACTGGATGAAANGGCCCGAAGCGGTCGTCGAGGGCGTGGCCGATTGCTTGAANGCGGGAGGCCGGTTTGTCGGCGAATTCGGCGGCAGGGGTAACGTGCAAACCATCCGTGCCGCGCTCCACGCCGGCTTGTGCGCACGCAGCATCGATCCGTGGACTATTGATCCCTGGTATTACCCGTCGCCGGAAGAATATTCCGCACTGCTCGGTCGATTCGGATTCACAATAAACTATATCGAACTGATTCCGCGCCCGACCAAACTTCCGGGCGACATTGCGGCATGGCTGGAGGTGTTCGCCCAACCGTTTACAAAATCAGTTCCAAGCGATCAAAAACATGCGTTTCTCGACCAAGTCCGCGGCGCGCTCGAACCCATCTTGTTGAAACCCCATGGCAGTTGGTACGCCGACTACGTAAGACTGCGATTCCATGCCGTGCTTGGGTAACTTGCGAAGTCATCGATAACTTCCGCACGGTGAACGTTCACTACGCCCTAAACCCGCCGTAAACCACGGTCGTACCGAACTTCCAGAAGCAATCGACATCTACGAATCCGGCTTCGCGCAACCAGGCAAGCTCCTCGTCGAGATACCCATTGTTGTGCGGGCCGTGGTAGGTGCTTGGCGTCGCAGCCCTCGCTTCCGCCAAGCTGGATTTGCCGTCGCTCGACCGCCTGATAAAAAGGTCAAGATATTCATCGCGAGCATGGCGATATCGCTCGCGAAGCGATGGAGTTGCCGCTCGTACGTTATCGGCATTGATGAAGCAACCGCCCTGGCGAATCAGCGAAAATACTTCTTTGAAAATAAATCGCCTGCGCTGGTTCTCGGTAAAATGATGCAGCGCGCGCGCCGAAATGACCGCATCGAAAGACCCCTCCACCGAATTGAGCCAATTCACGTCCTCAAGAGACGCTTGAACAAATTTAATGCGTTTTCTTAGATTAGTACTACGCTCTTCACCAAGCGTCAGCATTGCCTCTGAAGCATCCAAACACACCGCCGTCGCATGCGGCCGTTCGTTCAACACCGCAGCGGCCAGCGCGCCATAGCCGGCGCCGATGTCGAGAATTCGGATCGCTGCGTCGAGCGGATGCGGAATCATCCGCAATACCATTGCGGTCTGTACCTCACGGATCGGCGCCTGCCACCCGCCTTTGGCGGCCCACTGCTCGATAAAAGTGCTGCTGCCCCATGTTTGCTGCCATGAGAGTTCTTTCCTGGATGCGCTTGAGTCTGATTCCGGCATGCCGCCTCCCCGCCCGCTTGTGATGTAACTCATAGCTAGCTCTGCGCGGTAAACCTGTCAATGAAAGGAGGATTTTCATCACGCCTTGAAACAACCGCTGGATTGCTGTTAAGCGATGTGTACGTTTAATTTTGGAGGGGTTCATGCAGTTTTGCAGGTTGTATTCAGGAGACGATGGAAAATCGCATTTCGAAGACTTACCACAGGCCGATGGATCGAAGTACTTTTTGACAAGTCTTTCCGTCAAAGCCCTGGTTTTCAAAAACGACATGAATCGCGACGATCTACACGGCTGGCACACGGCGCCGCGCCGGCAATGGTGCATTACGTTGTCGGGCAGTGTCGAAATCGGCATAGGCGACGGCACGAAGAAGACATTCAAAGCCGGCGACGTCTTTCTCGCCGAAGACGTGACCGGTCAAGGCCATACCGCCAAGCCGGTGAACTGGGCGCGCGCCTTCGTGCATGTGTGAGCGAGATTAGAATTGGCTCGATGCCTGATCGCGCCTCATGAATCGCTCAAGAATTGCCGGATCACCCGGTGAACTTCCTCCGGCGCGCTGGCGAAGTAATTGTGTTTTTGGTTGGCGAGCAGAACAAATTTGGCGCCGGGTATGCCCTTGGCCAAAATGTCGGATGACATCCGATGGCTCATCACGACTTTGGGATCGCCTTCGCGCTCGCCGACCATGACCAACGTCGGCGCGCGAATCTCTTGGAGACGCCTGCTTGTGTCATGACTTTGGCGCGCCAGCACGTGTCGTAGATAAAATTCCACCGGGCAAACATTCGCAAGCCGCGCCCGGAAAAATGCTTCCACGCGGTCCGGCTGACTGCGGGCGAACTCAGGCGTAAATCCCACCTGGATCGTATGCTCCCGGATGTATTTTTCATAACCCCTCTCGATCATTTCCTTGCACATCGTAAGCGGCAGCCCCACGGGACCGGGAAAGGACGCGCCGGTCGATGCGAGAATCAACTTCTTGACCCGGCCGGGATATTCCAAAGCGAGCAGCTGCGCGACTCGCCCGCCCATGGAGTGGCCGAGAACGATGGCGTCTTTTACTTTGAGTTCGTCGAGAACAGCCACGGCGTCGTCGCAGAACATCCGGGTACTGTAGTCCGTCGACGGCTTGCTCGACTGGCCCGTGCCGCGATAATCGTGCACGATCACCATGTGGTCTTTCGCAAACTCAGAAACTTGAAAGAGCTTCCAGATCTGCCCGTCGCAAGCGGTTTCGCTGAAAAACATGAAGGGCTGGCCCTGGCCGTGAACTTCGTAGTAGATCTCACCGTCTTTGACCTTTACTGTCGGCATTGCATCCTCGCATCAAGGCTTTTGTGTATAGCCGCTAATCCTTTATGAAATCGCGAATCAACCGATGTGCTTCCCCCGGGTTCGAAAAGAAATAGCTATGCCGCTCGTTCGGCAGCACGACCAGCTTCGAGTTCGGAATTCCTTGGGCGAGGATTTCCGACGACATCCGGTGATTGATCTCACTGGTCATGTTTTTATCGCCATCGCCGACGAGTATGAGAGTCGGCTGCTTGATATCTTTCAACCTCTGGCTGGTGTCGTGTCCCTGGCGAGCCAGCAAGTGGCGCAGGTAAAACTCCACCGGGCAGAGATTGTTCATTCTGACCTTCAGATAAGCCTCGATCTTTTCAGGATGAGCTTTCACGTACTCATCGGTCCAACCGACCAGAATCGTGTGATCGCGTTCGTACCTCTCGTAGCCCCATTCGATCATTTCCCTGCAGATCTTTAATGGCAGGCCTTTGGTCAGCGGATAATGGGCGCCCGTCGAAGCCAATACCAGCTTGTGAACTTTTCTCGGATGATCGAGGGCGAGCAATTGCGCCACCCTGCCGCCCATCGAATGGCCCACCATGATCGCGTCTTGAGCATCGAGATGATCCATCAATGCCGCCACGTCCTCGGCAAACATCGTCGTCGTGTAATCGATGGACGGCTTGCTCGACTGACCCGTGCCGCGATAGTCGTGAATAATCACGCGGTGGTC
>Ga0065707_10001266_pt1 | contig 13106 bp, 9 predicted proteins | sample SwiRhicommuniRL3_FD_59094 | JGI IMG/M metagenome (GOLD analysis project Ga0065707, IMG submission 59094) | Switchgrass rhizosphere bacterial communities from Rose Lake, Michigan, USA - RL3 v2 (version 2) | ecosystem: Host-associated > Plants > Roots > Rhizosphere > Soil | place: East Lansing, MI... | reverse complement strand
CAATTTTAAGGAAGCCATCGTCAGCTATGATCGAGTGCTCGAGGATGAGGCCCGCAAGGACGTAAAGCAAAGTGTAGAATTGGCCGGAGAGTCCGGTAATGAGTTGATGATGCATCTGGCGCTCCTTGACGGACGCCTTGAAGCGGCGCGCCAACTCCGGACGCAAAAAGGCAAGATAGGATGAGACCCGGTGAGCTGATTTTCAAACCGGCAAGACCCTGACTTAGGAAACTTTATGCCTTTATTAACCCCAACAGAAGTTCGCGTCCTCGGCTCGCTGATCGAAAAACAGATCACGACGCCGGAATATTATCCGTTGACCCTCAATTCGTTGACGGCCGCGTGCAATCAAAAAAACAATCGCAATCCCATAACGTCGCTGGCCGAAAGCGAAGTGGAGGACGCGCTCTACACTCTGCGCGAGAAGAACCTGGCCTACGTTTTTCACGGCAGTACCAGCCGCGTGCCGAAATACAAACACGTCGCGCCGGAAGTGCTGCACGTCACGCCGCCGGAACTGGCCGCGATGTGCGTTTTGATGTTGAGCGGGCCACAAACGGTCGGCGAGATTCGCACGCGTGGGCACCGCCTCTATGAATTTTCGGGTCTGGAAGAAGTGGATGAAACTCTGCGCGCTCTCAAAACCAAAGATGAACCAATGGTGATGTCGCTGCCGCGCCAGCCGGGACAGAAAGAAGCGCGCTTTGCGCACCTGCTCTCTGGCGAGCCGGAAATAGAAATCTCCGAAGCCGGAGCTGAGAAGCATCCGCGACGCGCCGGCGATCCCGACCGGGTCACGAAACTTGAAGAGCAGGTGCAAACACTCGCCCAGCAAGTCGAAAATCTCACCACTCAGTTTGAAGAATTCAAAAAACAGTTTGAGTGATGAAGCGGCTTTGCCTCAAGAGCATTTTGTCCTCGTCCGCGAAGCGGACTGAAAGAGAATAGCCCAGCGCTTCAGCGCTGGGTGATGCGGTAGGTTCTTAGAAGTCCGTGAAGCGGACGACTGAACACACCTCTAAGCCTGCAACATTTGAGACTCAGCCGTCCGTTTCACGGACTGATGCATGTATGTCTCCATCGCAATCCCACCGATGAATCGGTGGGCTATTATCATTCGTCGGCTTTGCCGACTCTTGAGTCAAGCCTGATGAAGAAATGCCCTCACTGTCACGAAGAATCGTTTGGCTGGCGGGAACTGATGGGGCTCGACTATTTCAGTTCCGCTGAATGCAAAGCCTGCGGGCAACCGGTTCGCAATAACGGAGTGAGGCTATTTCTCACGTTTCCGGCAATTATAGCGGCTCTGTTTCTCGGCGGAATCCTGCTCTCGGTTCTCCCTGGCTCGATGGAAGCGCTTGGTTTTCTGGCGATTCTTCTTCTCATCGGAATTTCGTTGATCCTGCTGGCGAAGCCATCCAGGCTTGAGGATCCAAACCCCGGGCTTCCGTCGTTCACGCCCGACCTGAATAACAACAAGATGATTATGGTTTGCGGTTGGCAGGAAGATGAACTGATCGGAATAGTTGACGATTTCAGAGAACAAAGCACAATCGATCCACCGATGGAGATCGAAATCCAGAAACAGTTTGACCGTGAATTTGTCCTGACTTTTCCAGGCGACATCGCGCCATGGGATTTTGCGGCGCTGGTTAACTATTTGAATTATCCGATCGATTTCGATTCGGCCGGACGCACGCTGGTGGTGGCCGGCCGAACCACGCTGAACGCTGACTTCAGCGGTATCCCCGAATCACTCATGGGAACGGAAGCGATCCTTTATGTCCCCGAAGACGATGACGACTACACCGTCGTTTACATGCACACTGAAGCGGGAGACAACTTTGCTATGTCCATGAATGAAATGGTTTGGCAGGGTGTCGACGAGCCTCGATTGCCGGCTGCCATCACACCGCTCAACCAGTAGAGTTCTTTCAGGGGCGTGAAGCGATTTCGGTGTGCCCTGATTTCACCCTCTCTGCGTGGCCTCTGCGTTCTCGGCGTCCCTGCGGTGACTACCTTCAAAACACTCAACGCAGAGACGCAGAGAACGCCGAGGTGGCGCAGAGAATTTCAAAAGCGGAGCACTATCCGCCTTGCGGGTTTATTGAAGGCCCCGACTTGGCTGTGGTAGCTTTCGTTGCCTTGGCAGTCGTTTCAATTTACCAAAAAGCGGCCGCGATTTTCAGATAGACTAACTAGCCAGTCGATTAGGCTCTCGCCAGTGAAGACAGTCATGAAGATTCCCCTTTTCGTATTCACTACGTTTGCGTTCATAGCGATCACTTCCGGCTCAGTCGTTGCTCAAAAGCAAAAGGTTGTTCCGGTCTGTAAAGAATCAACCTTCGCAGCCGTCAAGTCTCTGCCGAAGATGGAATACGAATGTCCGGAAGGGCTAAACGATTACGATGAGAAGATTCTGAAACTGCCGGCGCGGCTGGCCGCCTTGCGCAGCATTGAAAAAGAGTTGGCAGGATTTAATGACGCCGGGTGGTGGCAAGCCGGCACAGACGAATTGAACGCGTGTGGCATCCACGGCGGCGCAGGTGAGTTAACCGATGATGAAAAGGAACGGTGGAGGCAAGGCGACTACAGGTTCAACCTGATGGGCAATCATGACATTCGTCTGTTACTGCTTGATGACCCTTGCTATCAGACGGGCTTTGCCGGTTCGAATGCTTTCCTGCTTTATCGCAAGGACGGAAAGGTCTTCGTGTCCCAGGTGCTGAACGGCTATTACTCGCGGGTCGATAATTCGGTGGGAATTGATTTCGCCAGGCTAAACGGGCAGCAGATTATCGAGATTTCAACCGGCAACAGCATGCCGCCCTCGATGGTTTACTACTATTTCGCCATCGATCCGCTCACGAATAAAGCGGTCCCGAAAAAGATTTTTAAACAGGGGAAGAACTTTACGAATCAAGTCTATTCGGACATGTTGCTGGCCGAACCGAAGGATGCAGGTTTACCGGCGAACGCATCGGAACTAAATGTGATCGTGAAAGGCCGCCTGGCGCCAAGCTTCAGCGCCTATGACCAAAATGAACGTGGTCGCATCGAAGCCAGTGGTCGAAGGTTCCACCGGATTATTTATCGTTGGAACGGCAGGTTCTATTCGCCGCGTTAAGGCGAATTACGAATGCGTCTCGGGTAATCGACGCGCGCGGGAAATCGCGTAAGCCGCAAGAAACAGAAAACCTGGAATTGCGAAGACTGGAAACCAAACCCCACGGGCAAGGTTGCCTCCCGGCAGCCACACAAATCAGATAGAAGATCGGCAAATCCGTGGCGAGTTTGATCGGGCGCGAGTCTGAGGGATTCGTTTTTCCCGCTCATCATGATGGCAAAACCCTCGGGTTGAATCTCATCCTGGTTAGTGTTGACGCGCTATAAGCTTGAGTGTACTCTGGGCGCGTTTTCGTAGGTACCCACCAAGCGGCGTCGCCTTGGTCCAATCAGTCTCGCAGTTGGTGCTGTAATTCTTGTTGGCTTTCTTAATTTCCAGAGCCTGATAGCGTCCCGTTCGTTAGAAGCAGTTCGTTTTGTCTCTACAAACCAAGACAGGAGGGTATGACATTGCAAGAAGACGACCTGACGGCCTATGAAGACTTGAGGGAGATTGCTGCCCTGCGTCACTCCTTTCACATTGATGGCCGCCTGAGATTAGAGTTTCTTTCAACCGTGTCCAGACTCCTTCGTGAATATGAAGTCCCAGTCAGCAACCGGCTGCTGAGTTCACTGGTTCTGGCAGTGCCCGACGAACTAGCTGACGGGAACGGGCACGAGAATGGCTTTGAGTCGCTGAATCTTCAAGCTGCAAAAACCGGCACCAGAGGATCTGCGAAGAAAGCGGCAACCAAGCGGCCGAAACCGCCTAAACCACCGATCCCGCCCGTGCCGCCGAACGGCTCACAGAGGCCGAGACCACCGAAACCGCCTGTGCCCCCGGTGCCACCAGTGCCTCCGCTGCCACCCGTGCCGCCGGATTAGTCTCAGGCGCAGACAAGCCTTAGGTCACTGACACCACCGCTCTCCGGTGAAGTAAGCCGGGAATTCGCCGGCGACGATGGAATCATAAGAACTGCCTGTCAGGCCGGCTTGGGAATTGATCCCAAACCGGCCCGGCGAAAGACTTGTCCCTCGGCTTAAAAGCAACGCGACAATTTGCTGTAACTGATTTGCCGGACATGATTAGTTTGGTCGAAGAGATAACAGGTCTGCTTTCCATGCAGTTGTTTAATCCCCATTTGTGCGATCGAGTAATCAACTATGCCGAAAAATCGAATGATTGGTCAGCAGCCTCAATTGGTGAAGAGAATCAGGGTACATATGACTCTGCGGTGAGACCCCAGTATCGGTCGGCGGTAACGTTCTCGCCATCCGAAAAATCGCTGGTTCACCGTGAACTTGTTAAGGGCATTGATCGGTACGTGCGACCGCAACTCAACCGAACCTGGCACGTTGACCGCATGCGCTATGCTGATACTCACATAGTTCGTTACGTTACCGGCGGGTTCTACGTAAGCCATGCAGATGCGGGATTGGACAGAAATGACAGGTACTTCACTGTCCTTTGCTACTTAAACGACGACTATCGCGGCGGATATACGTCGTTTCCCACTATGAATTTTTCTGTCGTTCCGCAAAGAGGCAAAGTGATAGTTTTCCCTTCCACTTACATACATCGCGCCGAGCCAGTTTTGGAAGGCACAAAATACATTATGGTCTCATGGCTGGTTGGTAGCGATCCGCCGCAGTGGATTTAGTTCGACGGCGTAAGGCATTCAACGGCGACGCTCAGAGGTAATGAATCAACACCATATCGTCGTATCGGCTGAGAACAACTGTTACATGGCCTGGCAGTGCAGGCTATTCCATTATTCCTGTATGACCCATCTCGGGGTTCGTCCGGTTTTCATCGTTCACGATTTGGATCATGATTGGCATCCTTACTTTATCGACATCGTCGGAGCGGGAGGAATTGTTCGCCGCGCCCTTACCTACCGCCGAATGATTAATGGCACCGATTATTCACCGAGAAACACCGCCGGCAGCTTATTGCAGGCATCTCAGATCGGCTACCCTCGCAATGACTTCATCGTGCTTTGCGACGCTGACATGATTTTCTTGCGCCACATTGTTTTCCCGCAAGCGTGTGCAGCCGAGGGGTGCTCGAATCTGGACTATAGCGACAAACGTGTTCGAGCAGCCGCCACAAAATTCGGCATCAATCCGCAGTTGCTCACGAAGAGAAAGAAAAGCATTGAATGTGCTGTGCCACATGTGGTGCCCGTATCAAACGCCCAAAGAATCGCCGAAACCTGGTTGGGTGCGATCGATTCTTTTCAGTCGGGCGTATGGCAGGCAAGCATGTACGCTTTTGGTTTCGCTGTGCTGAAGCTGAAACTTAAGCTTTCATTAACGCGATTCGTCGCGCTCAATGACGAACCGCATGAGAAAGTCGGGCGAGCAAAAATCATCCATTACGCTTACGGCGACAAAACCTGGAACAAGCGCGACTACTGGTACGCCCGGAATTCGTCGAGGGTTTGGAAACCATCTGTCAAAGCGCCGCCTGGAACCGTGCTGGGAGAGATACTTTCACAGATTCTGGCGGCCGACGCATTCTACTCAAACGCTAGCCGCTATCACTCAAAATGAACATAATGTAAGACTCGCGGAACTGCCTTACCTGGAAATGTATTTTGTGATCTTCATTTTAAGATGAGACCAGTGAGAATTGCAGATGGCAATTGCGGCTGGAACTGTTCTGGGGCATTACAAAATTCTCTCTAAGCTCGGCTTTGGAGCGATGGGAGAGGTCTATCTGGCCCAGGATCTAAATCTGCGTCGCACGGTGGCGCTGAAGATACTCACGCTCGATCCTGCCCAGAGTCCGCAAGCCCTCCGTCGATTCATTCAGGAAGCCCGCACCGCTTCTGCGCTCAAACACCCAAATATCGCGCACATTTACGAAATCGGCGAAGTGGACGAATTGAGTTTCATCGCAATGGAGTACGTCGAGGGTGTGACCCTACGTGAGCACGGTCCGGTTGGGCTATCTGAAGCAATCGAGATTGCCGAACAGATTGCGAGTGCTTTGGTGGCCGCGCACGCCAATGGAGTTGTCCATCGCGACCTGAAACCTGAAAACATCATGCTCAGCCGTGATGGCTATCTCAAGGTGCTCGATTTTGGTTTGGCAAAAACGGTCACACACGATCAAGGCATAACGAGTAATCCGGAAGGATCTACGGCCTCGACAGTTTTTACCGATCCAGGGAGCGTGGTTGGGACGGTTACCTACATGTCACCGGAGCAAGCCCGGGGACTCGCCGTTGATCACCGATCAGATATTTGGAGTCTCGGTGTAATCATGTACGAAATGATTACCGCTCGCACGCCATTTGAGGGCGGGACGGTTAGCGACATCATCTCGCACATTCTACATCGCGAGCCGCAGCCTATCGCGCGGTTTGCCCGGAACGTACCGGAGTCTGTGGAGTGGTTGGTGATAAAGGCGATAAGCAAGGATCGCGAGGGCCGACATCAAACAGCAAAGGAACTGCTTTCTGATTTGCGGCGTCTCAAGCAGCGCTTGAGCATAGATGCTGAGCTGAAAAGCATGTCCCAGGAGCAGGCCCAAATTTCTTCCGGTCAAAAAGGGACGTCGACAGACGCTCAGCAGTCTCGACCATCTGAGCCGATGTCGAGCGTCGAATACATTGTTTCAGGAATCTCGACGCACAAGAAGGCAGCCGTCACTACGATAGCACTGTTGTTATTAGCTGCGATTGGTGTGGTTTTGACAATCTCCTACATCTTACGTTCGTGGCGTACGACGGCGCCGGCAACGCCGGTCGCGCGCAGTCTCACGCGGTTGACCTTTGGTGGCGGCTTGCAGAGTGGGCCGTCGTGGTCTCCTGACGGTCGGTTCATAGCTTACAGCTCGGATCGCGCAGGCATGTTCGCAATTTGGATACAACCGGTCGGAGGTGGGGATCCCATTCAAGTGACCCGCTCGTCATCGCATGATTGGCAACCGGACTGGTCACCTGACGGCAACAACGTGGTTTTCAGGTCTGAGCGCGAAGGCGGCGGGCTTTATGTCGCCCCCGCCTTCGGCGGGCGAGAAAGGAAGATTGCGTCGTTTGGTTATNACCCCAGCTGGTCACCGGACGGCTCCAGGATTTTATGTTTAAGGCCGGGNGATCCACTCGATTTTCCTCGAATCTTCATAGTGCNTCTCGACGGCAGTGAGCCCGTTGAAGTTTCGACGCAGGGCACTGGTCAGGAAACGTGGATCAGGCAGCAATCAGTAGCCTGGGATCCTGACGGCAAAGGTATTTCGTTTCTGGCTAACGACGGCAGTTTCTGGATGCTGCCGCTTGCTGGTGGAAAGCCAGTCAAACCCGAAATCTCAGCAACGGTGGCTAAGCAACTCAAGGATGCATCTGTTGAGTTGGAGCATTTCTGCTGGGCGTCTTCGGGCGCAGCGATATTCTTCGAGGGAGAGTCAAAGGGCGTCAGGAATCTGTGGAAGATTACGGTGGATGCTAAGACACGAGCCTGGATCAGCGGACCCGAACGGTTGACGACCGGACTGGGGCCGGATACAGAAATCGCGATCTCGAAAGATGGCAACCGTCTGGCATTCGTTACTGTTACAAAGCAGACGCGCATCTGGTCGTTGCCGTTTGACGCCAACACCGGGCGCGCAAAAGAACCAGGTCAGCCGCTGACAGGTTCCGATCTGGACGCTGCTTTCCCGGACATGTCGCCGGATGGTTCGTCCCTGGTTTTCACTGCGCGTCGGCAGGGAACCGACCAACAAGAGCTGCGGCTCCAGTCGCTGACCGGCAATTCAGCCAGGGTGCTCGCTTTCGACGAATTCACACGCTTTATGCCGCGCTGGTCTCCCGATGGAAAATATCTGGCTTATACCCGGTACCGGGCTACCGGGCCAGCAGCGGAGAGACCATACGTAATTGTTCTCTTGCCGCTCGGCGGTGGCGAGGAAAAATTGGTAACTTCGGAAGGCGTTTGGCGCGACTACCTGTACGATTGGTCGCCGGATGGGCAATGGATCGCCGGCAGCACCAACCGTAATCACAAAGAACGATGGGAGATAGTTTTGTTCCCAGTCTCAGCGGCGCCGCATGCCGAGACAGGTATGCGTCCTGTAATTGCTGATCCTGAAACTGATTTATGGGCGCCGCGTTTCTCTCCTGATGGCAGATGGATCGCGTACCTGAAGCCTTCGCGGGAGGGCGTCTCGGTTCTTAACGTGATCTCGAGTGCCGGCGGCGCGCCAGTGCGTCTCACGACCGACTCGTCGTGGTCCGACAAACCGCGCTGGTCTCCGGATGGCAAGAAGATCTATTTCATCTCAAATCATGGCTCGATGTTCCTGAACGTCTGGGGTTTAGGATTTGACCCCACAACCGGTAAACCTGTCGGTGAGCCATTTCAAATCACTTCGTTTGAAAGTCCCGGGCAGATAATTTCCACGCGAATCTCTTCGCTGGAAATGACCTTCGATCAAAGTCGGCTCCTTCTTCCTATCACACAAGTGTCCGGAAGCATCTGGGTTCTCGACCAGGTGGATCGTTAAACGATCAACCTCACGGACCGACAATCTGTATATCTGCCGTTGAAATGTTGAAGAAGATATTATTGACGGATTCGACTTTGATGCGCGCCATTGTCGTCAGTGGTAGATCGTTAGGCAGCGTAATCTGGGACGAACCGGCGTTGGGCACATTTTGCGCAAGCACGATCGGATGGTTTTCGTCCCCACGGATCAGCAGGACTATTCGTACCTGCGTGCAATTAATCGGGGTGAGATCCGTTCGACCCACTGACCACGCTACGGTTTGCGTCGAGCCACGTGGCCAGACGGCGCCAGCACCCGGCTCGCTGACTTCGAATGGACCAACATTCGCAGAGCCTCGCCTTGAAACAACCTGCACGTTCACATCATCAAACCCATAGAGACCGCGCCCGTCTCGCGCGGTTACGCGAAACACCATCGTTCGATTGTTCGCGGGTTTCGCTTCGGCAACATAGATAGTCGGTGGGTTCATGATGAAATCCAATGCTGGAAAAAAGCGCCTCGTGTCCAATGAACCCGGCCACGACCGAAACAGCGGCCGTTTCTTCAGATGATCGCCAGTCTGTTCAGGGTGTGGCGGATCGGGCGGTCCGAGATCGAATTCCTCCCAGGTAAAGATCAGAGCATCGCCATCGCCATCGGTGCTGTTTTCTACCGTCAAAGCGAATGGAGTTCGCCCGGGCACAATGAAATCCGGACCGGCATTGACTTCAGGCGCAAATCGATTGCCCGTTTCGACTTTCAGCGCACATACGTCGCCTCCTCCAATAGTGTCCGAGCTGGTGAGGAACGACTTGATTTCTCTCAAACTGATAGCGTGGAAATATGGATCAGCGGTGCTTTGAATCGTCTCGTTGCCGCAAATCCCCGAAGCGCTTGAGTATCCCATGATGGTCGAACCACTACCGGGCTCGTAAGCAGTGTCCTTGTTACGAAACTGGCAGCCGGCGGTGGTGCCGTTGAACGAATGACTCGCGCCGAACTGATGCCCTATCTCGTGCGAAACATATTGGACGTCAAAAACGTTGCCGGTGGGGTGCGGGCTGCCGCTCAACCCCATACCTTTGTAATACGGTGAACAGGCGCAGGGTTCAGCCGCAACTCCGCCGGGAGCGACGATGAAAAGATGGCCGACGTCATAGTTGTCCAGCCCGATCTGGAGCTTCAGGTTGTCTTGATTCAACATGAGCAGACTTTCATCGTTGGCAAAATCATCATAAGGATCATTACCGGGATCGGTATAAATGATCTTCGGTTCATCGTTGACGAGAATTAGACGGATGCCGACGTCAACTTCAAAGATCAAGTTCACCCGGTCAATCGTCCGATTGATGGCAATCAGAGCTTCTTCAACTGGATCCATCGGCGGATCGTTCGGATCGTGGAGACTATGAATGGCTTCGACATAACGATGCGATGCGGCCACTGCTATTCGATAGACCCGCAGAGCATCAACGGATGGATGTTGCCTGAGCCGATCCGGCCTCAGATTGGTGCCCGGTTTCCCAACCATGCGCGCAGCCAGACAAACAATGCGATCAGGATCTTCGCCTAAGCTATTTTTGAAATAGCTAACGTAAAAATTGGCATCCTTTCTGCCAATCGCATCAACCAGAAAGACGCCTGACGCCGACAACGCCATGGCGTGAAGTCCCAGCGGAGTTCGCTCAAACCGCACGCGTGCCGTGGCGTCATCCAAACCCTTCCCCCGATACGTTTTGATCCGGGGAAAACGTGTTGCCAATCCTGATTCCATGATTGGCGACTCCTCGATTTGGAACCGTTCGAATGTACCGTCGGGACGTGGCAGCGTTATGATCACGGGAGGTTGATCTGAAGCGGCCGTGAATTCAGCGGGGGCGCGTTTGAGCAGTTCGTCAAACGATGAGGTTTTGAGTCGGAAGGCGTTGAACGACTGCGGCTTCACTTTGACGATCGATCGTTCAAAGCCGATCTTGTCATTGGTCACTCGTTCCCAAAGGCCGTCGGAAGAAAGATCGCGTGACGATGGCGGGGTTGGCGTTGGACCCGGCGCTACGGAACGACAAGCAGCTGTGAACGCGAGGATGACGAGGGCTGCGTGGAGTCTAAGGCGGTTCGCGGACATCGTGGTTTACCTCTCAGACGGTGGGAAGCTAACGGCGAAAACGTGCCGCACCTTACGTATGAAGAATTCCGCAAAGAATAACTCTGAGACTAAAAAGCTGGGTACGTCGCACTGCGGCAGGATTATTGTCATCTCGCCACACGCGGATGATGCCGCATACTCTATAGGAGGATTAATTCGGAAGTCCATCTTCAGATCGCGAATTCAGATAATCACGCTTTTTGGCCGGTCTAATTTCCTGCGCGCTTCCGGGTTTGAAAATCATTGGCAAGCAGTGACGACTCTGAGGAAACGGGAGGACATGGCGTTTGCCGCACGCATTGGGGCGCAGTTGACCTACTTTCAGTATCCCGAGGCGGCGCTGCGAATAGGTACGTCTCCTGAAGATCTTTTCGCAATTGCAGAGGTTCCACGGGTAGAGATTCCCGGGAATTTGACGGACAGTCTGACTAAACTGCTCGATCGGCTGCGGCCGCGCTGTTTGTTTGCCCCGTTGGCAGTCGGCTATCACCGCGATCATCTGATCGCAAGACAAATCGCCACCAGGGAAGCAGTACAGCGCAAGCTGCCGATTATCTTCTATGAAGACCTTCCTTACGTGGGAAGCTTTTCTCGCGAAAGACTGATCAGGCATGCAAAATTAGTAGATCCGAGGCTTCGCGCCGGGTATGTACCTATTGATTTGAGCGGCAAGTTGAACAACTTGACTGTATACCGAAGTCAGGTGGGTCCACCTGAAATGCAAATCGTTGCTCAGCACGCGACGCAGCTGCGAGACGGCCAACCATTTGAGCGGATCTGGTTCGCCACTTCGCGGGATCAGCTCCTCAAGGTTCTGGAGCCATTACCTCTGCTTTAATCGAAATCAGCACTTTGCGCCGTCAGCCTGAGTCCGGTCGAACACGGTGCTACCGGTATTAACCTGGCGTTTATCCGACGGAGACCTGGGGGACAAACCGCCGGCTACTGACTTAGTTTCGCAGTGATTGAAGGGGAGTTGGCGTTAGCGGCCGCACGTCCACAGCCGGTTCGCGCTTTTTATTTTCGAGGCGCACGCGCATGTTCCTTACTAATTCATAAGCCCACAACGAGAGTCCGACTACTTCAATAAACCCGGAGACGCCCATGATCGGAAAGGCGTTCGGCGTAAAGTCGGTGGCAATCTGAAAAGTCACGCGCATCGCGTTTCCCAGGTTCAGCAAAATGAATGTGGGCCAGAGCGATGCCGCCCGGCGCAGGTCAACGCCCGACAGAGTGGGGACGATTTTGCTCGACACACCGACAATCATCATCATGATGAAGCCGACGGTAATCGCGTGACGGTAGGCGCCAAAGAATGCGTGCGAAAACGGAATGTGCGATCCGGTAACGGGCATGTAGATTCCGAAATTGTAAACCGGTACGAACACCAGCATGGCGGTGGCTGCGATAAACCAGACATGAGCCGCGCGAATGAATTTCAATCCGCGATCGTTTTTACTTTCCGGTACCGGCGCGAACAGGCGGAACTGGCGCGGCACGCCCAGGGCGATTGCCAGCAGGAGAACCGTGCTCAACCATTGCAGCGACAGCAGCCAATGATTGTGGCCGGTCATGCCGGCGATAAAACTGGTCGCGCCCACAACCAGGGCGCCGTTCACTCCCCAGAAAAGAAAATTGCGCCACGCCCGGGACGGCTCCCGAAGCCCGTAAGCGTGCGGTAGAAAACGCAGACTGACGCCGAGAATCATTACGATGGCGATTCCCAACAGCTGCACATCACGGTAAGGAATATTGAAAGTTGCCAGGTTGAACAGAAGTTGTGCGCGGCTGCCGGGCAGTTCGAACAATTTGAAGATGATCGGATTTGCGATCGCTGCGACGACAAACCAGGCGAGGGCGGCATAGACGAAGCGATCGTAAACCTCCGGCTTGTTTGCCTGCCGTAAGGTTTTGACGATTGCCAGCCCGAAGGTGATTACGGATGCGAGTTGCAGCGTGGCGGCGAGGAGTTCCAGCGGCAGGGCTGACTTCGAAGGCACGATCAAATGAGCGACGGTTTGTAAGGCGATGCCGGCAACCATCAGCGGCAGCGAAGAGCAGGCGAACCTCGGTCGCCAAAGGTTCGTCTGCTTGAATCGCGGAAACACCTGATAGGCAAAGCCCATGATGAAAAAGCCGACGAAGCCAAAGACCATNGCGTGCCCGTGCGCCAGAATCCATGAGTAACTGATCGTATTGAAATTCTGATTAAGGCCGATCGCCAGCAGATTAATCGCGCCCCAAACACAACCGAGCGACAACACGGTGGCGATGCCCGCGATAAAAAATGGTCGATAGATCGTATCGTCGTTTGCGCGTGGTACCACCCGTGCTTCGAAGTTGCCTGCTGCCTGGTTTAGGTTG
>Ga0065707_10082637_pt1 | contig 13107 bp, 15 predicted proteins | sample SwiRhicommuniRL3_FD_59094 | JGI IMG/M metagenome (GOLD analysis project Ga0065707, IMG submission 59094) | Switchgrass rhizosphere bacterial communities from Rose Lake, Michigan, USA - RL3 v2 (version 2) | ecosystem: Host-associated > Plants > Roots > Rhizosphere > Soil | place: East Lansing... | reverse complement strand
CGCTCAGCCGTCAGCGGCTTGCGCTCAACACCTTCTTCGCGATTAGATACAGCAGCCATTTGGCCTCCTGAACAGGTTGAATGGTTAGAGACGCCCGGTGTGTATGAAGCGCACCGGGCGTTTTGCTTTGGGACGAAGCTCACGCGTCGGCCAGCAATCCCAGTGTTTCCAGCTTCGCCAGCAGCGAGTTGAACTTGGACCGCAGAGAGTCAAGGTCCGTGGTCAACGCCGTTGTGGTCGAAGTCGTGGTCGTGGTGTTGGTCGCATCGGCGATGGTTGCGGGCTGGGCCGCGGGAGTCACGCCGAAGAAACCGATCTTGGTATCCGCGAACTGCACGCCGTCTGCATGCCCGTCGCCAACCTGTTGTGCTGCCATCGTATTGTCCTCCGAATTGGTGACGGCATCCGCCGCGGGCACGGATGCCTATGGCGATCAGCCGTCTGCGTGGATGCGAGAGGCGAGTTGCGGGTACTGGGCGACGTAGCCAAATATCACGTCAACTCGGCACGGGAACTGGTCGTTGTTGATGTCATACGCGCGCACAATGCGCATGCTGACGCCGTCGAAGACCTCCCTGGCCACAAAGTCCACACCGTCCGGCATGATCAGATCCGCCGTTGCCACAGTGAACGCGCTCTTGTGGTACACCAACGAACTGTTGATGAGCCCCGCGTTACCCGCGGCGAGCTTCGAGACCGCCCCGGCGTTGGTCGGATAGCCGGATACGTTCTGAAGCGCCCCGGAGACGACAATCGGCGGGCTGATGGCCAGGCTCGTGGCGTTCGCGCCCGAGTTCGCCGTGATGACGAACTGCTGCAACACGCCCGTGCTGACCTTCGTCTCGGGATGCACCCGAAAGCAGCCGGCGAACGTGATGACATCGCCCACGAGAAACGTGGTCGTTCCGGTGTCCACCGTGATCGTTGCGCCGTCTTCGGTCGCCCCGTTCACGTTGTACAACGTGTCGCCCTGTGCCGCGGTGCCCGTGGTGTGATCCGTCACATGGGTGCTCGACATGAAGTCGAAACCCTGCGTACGGCCCATCATGCCCTCGCGGTACTGCTGCTCGATCGCGGTGGACTGATGGAACAGGCCCTTGAGGGCATTCACCAGCTTCACCTCGTGAGTCGTGCTGAGCAGTGCCGAACGCTGACCATCGTCGGGCGCGAGATTGTCCTGCAGCTTCTGACGGCCCAAGCCAAAGGCCAACAGATCCACCGCCGTACCGTCCTGATCCACCAGGTTGTAAACCTGCTTCGTCAGTCCGGTCAGACACGTGGCCTCCATGTAGGACGCTACGGTCGCCATTGCCGGCTCGATGATGCGCTTGGAGAAGTCCTCCAGATCGAGGGTCAGTTCCTTGGACGTGAAGTTCATGTCCACGCCCGCCTGATTGGTCACTTCCAACGTGACCGACTGCTCCTGCGTATCCTGCGCACTCATCGTCCGACCGGTACGGATGACGTACTTGTTCGGCAGGCGAATGCGCAACGAGCTACCGTTTCGCGATCCCTCACGGGCGCGGGCGCCGCCTTCCTTGAAGGAATCATCGTACTGCTTGTCCACGCTTCCAAGGAACGTGGCCTTCTGATGCAGAATCCTGAGCGCTTCGCGCAGGATCACATCAGAGGTGAGGATTGTCTGAGTCATGTACAGCTCCTATCGAGCTGCACCGCCTTTAACGGCCCTGGCGTTTCTCGCGCAGTTGCTTCGTTCTCCAGGCCATCCAATCGTTGATCGGCATCTTGGACGGATCAATCTCTCCGCCCGCAGACCCGCCACCGATTGGCGCCGGAGGGGGCGGCGCAGTGGTGACTTTCGGGGGAGGAGCGGGACGTGACAGTTCAGCCTCGATGCGGCCGAATTCTCTCAAGCGCTGAGAAACATCCTTCGCCGCGAGCCGCGCAACGAGTTGCGGGTTCTTGGCGATGTGATAGGCGATCTCCGGGCCCTTCTCGGAATCCTTGATGGCTTCCAGGAATTCACCGTGCAGGAACGTCAGTGCCGGGTTGCTGATCGTGACCAGATAGTCCGGCGTCTTCTGCGCGAACTCCTGATGACGAACCGCAAACTGGTCGTCTAACGCTTTGGCACGCTGCTTTTGCTGTGCCTCTGCGAACGCCTTTTCAGCGGCAGTTTTGCCTTCAGTACGGGCCTGCTCGATAGCTCGCTGGACGGCTTTCTCGTTTTCCTTTCGCGACCACGCGGCAAGTGCCTTGTTGAACGCTTTAGGATCGTCGTAAGCCTCCGGATCGGGCTCCGGTTCGGATTGCTCCTGAACCGGTGGAGCTGCCGCCGTTGGGGCGGGCTGTCGCTGGTGTTCCTCGAAGCGCTGACGCCAGAACTCGCCGTACTCAATACCGGCCTTTGCTCGCGCGTTCAGCTCCTCGATGCGTTCCCTGGTCTCTTGCGCCTTCTTAAGGCGTAGAGCTTCGCTATCAGGGTTAGCGTCATTGCCCGTTTGCGGTTGGGCTCCCGTAGTCACCGGTTCGGGCGTTGCGCCCTCGGTCGGTGGAACCGTGCTCTCTTGCGCCGGAGCAGGCGTAGGATCAGGCATTAATGTAACTCAGGTTTCGCACTGAACGCCAGTGCCAGCGGAATGAGAAAGGCCCTGAGAGCTTTCGCCGTCAGGGCCTTGTAAAAAGCCGTTAGGTTGAATTCGACTCTCAGGCGATGAGCCTGACCACCTCGGTGGATAGTTCGAGTGTCTCAACCGGCCCGATGCTGTTGGCATCGAATATCAGAGCGATCTCCACTGCCTCGCGCGCCGACTTTCCAAGATGCATGGCCGCAATGGCGAAGTCTCGCCCAGAGCCTATAGCGTGGAAATGCTCGAGGACAGGTGTTGCGATCAAAGCGCATTCCAACTTGAAAGGCCCGGCCGGCGTAATAAGCAGTCCGGAAAAGTCCTTCAAAGCTGGTTTACTCTTGCTCTGATCCTCCAGCCACTCTTTCGCCTGAAGTAAGTCATCAAGCTCGCCGGCAGCACCGAACAGATCACCATTCGATAAGCGGTAGATCTTTTGCACTCGTCGCTTAAGACATGCGGAAATCCCTGCCGTATCACCGGCCAAGGTCTTACCGTCCCATGCAATGGTGGTCAAAGCTGTGTCAACCCCTGCTCCCGAAGCAACTGCCGCGCCTTCAGGAATACGGCCAGTTTGTTTTCCGGTGCGATCTGCGTATCCCTACCGATACGCTCGCGGAGCACGTCGTCCACCGTGGGATGCGCGGCTATGGCGACGGGGATCATGCCCGCTCTCGCAGATCAATGATCGCCTGTACCTTACCATCTACCCAGCGGCGCGCTTCGGTGGTGTTGTCCGGATAGGGATTGTCGAAGAATCCTTTGCCCGCTACTTCATCCTCATAGCCGCAATCGTACGCAGGCTTGCCGCTCACTTCTGCCGACTCCGCTTCTCCGCCTCGAAGCGCTTGTTGAACTGCTCCCGCTGCACATCGCGGCGTTCGCGGTCGGTCATGCGCGGGGGAATAGCGGGAGCGGGCTTTGTGGCTGGTTTGGGCTGTTTCATGTCTGTTGACTACTCAGGAACGTAATCACGCCGGCCGCATGCACAATGGCCGTGCGGATGGACTCACTATCGCGCCCCTTCTTGCGGCCTGCTTTCCACAGTTCCGCCAAGTCGGCCAGTTCGTCCAGCTTCTCAGCGATTGGGTCGCGGGCAACTTCGATCTTTCCGGGGTCTGTGCTCATTGCATATCCATCGTGACAGGCGTTCGCCGCCTCGGAAACGCAAGCTCATTGTATCCGCCCTGATCGTCCTTCATGTACTTCATCAGCGCGTATTTGCCTGTGCGCGGGTCCTGTCCAACCTCGCCGGCCAACAATAGATTCTTCAGCTGCTGACCCATCGTGTCCGCGATCAGCTTCTGGAGTTGCGCGGGCTGCATCTGAAGATCCGCGACAGCCTGAGCGGCCTTGACCTGTGCTTCCTGTGCCTGTGCAGCGGACTTTGCGGTATCGGCCTGTAGCTTGCCCAACAATGCCTGCTCTGTCGGACTCGGCTGAGGCGGGCCCTGCGGGAGCATCGCCTTTTCGTCGTCCGTGAGCTGATCCGGCGGGATGATGCCCTGCTGAATGAGCGGGATGCGCAAGCGGCGCTCCAACTCCTCGGCACCGTCGAAGTCCAGATTCTTCGCGATCAGGTCGCTTGCGATCTGCTGGACGATCTCCGAAGCACTCGCCAGCCGCATGAGATTGTCGGCGGCCATCTGGCGCTGGGTGGTGTACGCGGGACCGATGTCCACCGCGATGTCGTACCGGCCCTGTGACAGATCATTCAGCAACGTCCCATCCGGGAGACGCTGGTTGATCTCGACAAACTCTTCTTTGTTGTCGATGCCGAGGATGCGAATGGTTCTTTGACCGTCGTACACCCTCGGAATCATGTCCACGAGGATTTCACCCGTGAACTTGATGGACTCCGAGAGGTTGTCCATGAACTCGTAGGAGCTGACATCGCCTTCGGTGTTGCGCTGCCTGATTGCCCCGGGGAGCTCGCCTTGCTGTGGCTCACCCAGGCTCGGACCGAACTTGCCCGTAGCGGCCTTGATGTCGTCCTGTGCCTGCTGTGAGAGCGCAACGAGAGCGGTGGGAACATCGGGCATCGCCTCGCGGGAAGGCTTGCCGCCGTTCGGCAGATCCTTCACGGGATTGAAGAACAGGAACAGCGGGTTCTTGCCGTTCGCTTCCCGCCACATGTTCTCGTAGCCCTTGATTTGGGCTGGAGTCACGAAGTACGGCGAACGCGGGACCATCGCCACCGCTTCGATCTCAGCCGTACGGGAAGCGTTGTACGCCTTCTGTGGGTCTTTCGCCTTACGTACGAGCCCGCGGTACTTGCGCTTGCCTTCGATGTTCGACACGCGACCATAAACAGGCACAAGCGGGATGTATTTCCACTCGTAATCGATCGGGCCTTCGAGAATCCCAGCTCCACACAGCTTCCACCAACGGATGATCGTGCCGTCCGCCTCACGCTTCTTCACGACACGGACCGGCGCAATACCTGATCCCTCAGGGGGATTTCGCAACTCCTCCTCGATCACCTTGATGGTGTCGTAATCAATCACCCGCCCGTCATCGAGCAGCGCCAGAATCTTCTTCTTCTTGATGCGCTTGTAGAACTCACAGATCCGGATCTCCTCCGTGGTGATCCAGTCTGTATCCCGATCCGCCATATCGATGTCGGATTCCGGCATATCCGGATAATGCGCAGTGAACTGAGCGCGTCCGATGCGCTCAGTCACCATGCCCCACCAGGCGTCTCGCTTCAAAAAGTCCTTCGCGCTCGGGTCCCAGACCACCGTGAACGGATTCTCGATCCGCGCGATGCAGATTTCCTGATCGAAGCTGTCCTCGACATACTTCGGGTACACCCTCCATGCGCCGAATCCGCCCTTGAGCGCGAAATCAAAGCCCGTGTTGTATGCGGTGCGTGCAGAGCTGTTGCGTTCAATGCTGCGGATTAAACCGGCATAAATGTTCGCGATCTTGCGGTCTGACTTGCTGTCAGCCGGCAATACCCGAATCTGTGGGGTGTTCTGGCGCTGGTCGCCCTTCACCTGATCGATTGCAATGGATGTGCGGTCGAATGAGTAGCACGGACGGCCCGCGCGGTTCTTGCGGTCGCCTTCCGACCACTGCGCGCCCTCTTCATCGATGAACCGGATGTCCTCGATGGCCAGGTCCCGATTGTGGCTATCGGCCGAGATACCTTTGGAAAAGCAATCCTTCGCTTCCGCGACAAGCTTGTCTGAAACTTCTTTGTTCGAGGGACGTGCCATGGCTATGCGGGGAGATCGCTCAGGAAGTCGAAGTGATGCGATAACTCAACGGGCTTCGTGATCGCGATATCGAGCCCGCTCATGACTCCATAACGGGTTCCGTCCATAAGGTGATCGTTGCTCTTCACGATGCGTCCCTTGTCGTCACGTCGGTACAAGCGATACTCCGCAAGCCAGTTCTGGCATGTCTTGAACACTTTGAGCCGGCCACCAGAAAGGCGCTGCCACACGGCATAGATCCCCGCTTCCACCGCATTGTTGGCCTCGATCAGATTCAGCCCCAGGTCCTGGTACTGCTGCATCAGCTGCTCGCCGTCACGCTGTGAGCGCCCCCGCGCTGCGGGATCAATGACTCCGGGTATCCACTCACCGCGAGCTCTGACCGCCTCTGCGTGTACGCTAGGCTCTGCCTGACCGCGGTAGTGCTCGGAGTACAAATAAGCCGTGCCACTGTCTCTATCGAGAGCGAGCCAGCCCACGGCCGTGCGATTCCAGCCCACGTCCATCGCGTAGCATCGTGGCCAGTGCTCTGGGATCACGAACGGATCGCACGTGATGTCGCTCTCGGGTACAGGGAAGATCGCCCCGCTTCCCAGCTGTGGGATGCCCTTCGATCTGGCATCTCGCTGGTGAGGCGGCAGCGCATCCCACAGCGCTTTCTTGATCGCTGGCGACAAATGAGGCGCATCATCCCAGGTCGCCATGACGAGGAATCTGTCCCCGTCCTTGCGCTCGCCGATCTGCCCGTCCGGCAGAAAGTGCATGACCGTCTCGCTCAGTCCTTCGAGCGGCGTGAACGTGCTCATCAGCATGCCGTCTGTCGTCATCAGGCGCAGCAGGCATTCGGTGTAGATGTCTAGCGGGGGCTCTTCATCGAGCCAGATCACTTCCTGTTCCGTACCCTGAAACGCTACGCGCCCTTGGTCGTAGCTCTTCAGGTTCAGAACGCTGGTGCCGCCGCTCACATGGCGCACCGTGACCGTCTCTATCGCATCCGGCACGCCTGCCTTAGGCGAGCAGTGGATGATACAGTCACCCGGAATGAGCGCCGTACCTTGCGCCCCTGGGTCACTCGGGGGGCCCAGTAGTTTGGTCTGGGCTATATCGCGAGTGGTCTTTCCCGTATCACCAGCAGCCCATGCTCGGACAGGCTTATCGAACCGCCTGCCCACCCACCAGTGCGGATACCGCCCCGTGAGATGCAGTGTGAGCTCGTATCCGCCAACGCCTTCGGACTTCCCGACTCTGTTCGCGGCGAGCATGCACCGCTCGCGAATGTGGCCGGCGGCGAAGAACTCCACGTGCTTCGTGTAGAGCTCACGGCGTAACGGCCCTTCATCGGGGTAGTACGACTCGATTTTGTTGCGTTCAGTGAGTCGTAGAATCTCCCGGTACAGGTCCCGGATTCGGCCCAGTTCCTCGTCCGTCGCCACGCTCAGCAAGGCGGGCGTGAAGCTGGGCAAGCTCGGCGAAGAGACTGTCGCGGGTTGGGCGCTCATCGTTGATGTTCATGTCGACGGTCTGGGCGGGCTTGCCGTCGATCCGGTCGTACAGTTCCTTGATCGCGAACTCGTCGCCCCCGATGGCCTTCGCAATCAAGTTGCGCGCGACCATGCTGGCCGCCTCTCCGCGGGGTATCCCTTCCGCCTCGTATTGCATCAGCTCGCGGCGAAGCGCATCCGTCATGATGCGGTTCCTCTTCTCGCCGTTCTTGTTGCCTTTTGGTGCACCGCCAGCCATTCAAAATCCTGTTGTATGCAACTTCAAACGATTGAATCATCTGCGAATCAATGCGGGGGTCACGTGATCCCCTGCAGGTCACTGATCTCGTAATCCAGCGTCCGGCGGATGGTCCCGTCGCTGTCTGTAGCCTCTGCAATGACCTGTCTGCGCTCCACGCCCATGCTGTTGCGGATCGCGTTCGTGGCGCCGCTGAGAGTGACCGCCATGGATGTTGCGGGGGTCACGGTGGTCCAGTCTGTGACTGTGCTGCCCTGATCCAGATCCTCAATGCGATAACGCGCGGTCGTGGGTGTCACGACGGCAAGGTCGGCGGATAGAGCGCGTAGGGTGAAGCGCAGGGACTCACCCTCATTGATTCGCAGCGGCGGGGCCTGCCCGGGTCCGAGCAACTGAAAGTCGAGTCTGGCGAGCATCAGAACAGCAGCACGATATTGCTGGCTGCTGTACCCGTGCTCAGGACCTTGTCCACGCATAACGGGTGAAATCCGGCCGGTACCCCGGTAAATGTTGGTGTGCTCTGGTCGCCAGCCATTCGGACGGCCAGGTCACCGGTCGTGCCGACATAGACCGCGCGTGAGGGCGGGTCGTATACGGTCGAATCCGATGGGGTCACCGTTCTGGACCCGGCAGCAGATGAAATCTCGCGACTGACTTTCTCGCTTCCCATAAGGCCCTCTTAGATACCCAATCCGAGCCGTAGCGTCATACGGCTGTATACGTTTGTGCCCGCCGGTGCCCCACGGGATGTGATCAGACTGACCGCGGAATCCTCTTCCACTTCCGTCGTGGCCGGCGGGTCTTGAGAGATCACCCGGCCGGCGCTTATCGTGAGGCTGTATGCCTCGCCGGCCAGAAATGCCGTCAGGCTCGCGGCAATGAGCTCGATTTCAGCATCCGCGTACAACGGATGATCGCTGCTCACATCCGGGACAATGGCGGATACCGTCAGGTCTTGCCGGGTGATCGTTCCTGTCGTACCCCAGCCTGTGCCGTCGTGGACTTCAGCGTCGAAATCAGTTGTGGCTTCGGCAATCGTGTCCAGTCCGCCGTCTGCCCTCAGGCCAGCGGTGGCTTCCGCGGCCACCTGATCACCGACGGCCAGATCGGTCGCCGTCGTCTCTATGCGATCCGTAGGGGCCGCCAGCTGGGTGATGGTGACGAAGCTCCAGCCGGACTGCGGCAGGATGTCCACGTCCGAGGTGATCTCAACGCCCAAGGTGGTGGTAGCGATCAGGCGGGCTACAGATCCTGAGGTGTACCGCAGGGTGCCGCGGACAAAGGTACACGTGATCTCTGTGGCGCTCTGGGCGCTGATAGTCTGGCCGACGCGGTGGCCCTGATCGTCAATCAGCTCCACGGTGGCGATCTGGTCGAGATTCGTCCCGGGGATCGTGAAGGTTCCGCCGTTGGTGATGGCCGACACGTCCGTGATCGTCGGGGTGGACGTAGTCGAGATAAATCCAAGGTGTACCGCGCAAAATCGGCCACTGGTCACCGATTGGGTGATCGTGGAATTGCTCGATGTGTGCTGCGGGCTGTCGGTCTTGGTGAATAACCCGAAGTGCGGCCTGCCGCTGCTGGTCAGCGCATCGATGATCTCGGTATAGGCCGTCCCGTTCGTTGGATTCGGGTCGTAAGTACCCGAGGTCGCGTTCGAGCACGCGATGATGATCGCGTAATCCGCCGGCTGACCGTAGGGTGAGCCGATGTTGATGCTCGTGCCCGTGCCTGTCTGTAACCCCGGAGTCGTCAACGACCCTACGGCGGTGACGGTGTTGTAGGCCCAGCTCGTGGTCGCGGGGTAGCTTCCTGATGGGGTCGTGATGCTCGACCCGGACATTGCCGCAATCGCGGTCTCGTCCCACGTCCAGATATCGATGCCGCTGAAGTTGGTCGAGCCCTGTGTGAGGGATGCGCTCTTCGTACCCTCAACGCCGCCCACCGCAAGGGTCGCGGTGTGACTGACGCCGACTTCCGAATTCCACGCCACTGGGAGCGTGAAGCGCCGGTTACTCCCGGCTGCAATCGTGACGGAGCCTGTGGGCGCCGCCACCTGTTGAGCGCTCCACGTATCCGCTGCAACGGTGTTGGTCTGGCCGATTGCCAGAATGGCCTGTTTGTTCGTTCCGGTGTCGATGTTCGTGTAGGTGTACGCGACCGACCCGTTCGCGGCGAAATCCGAAACCGTCGCCTCGATGTCCGCGCTACCGGCAATAGTCAGGACATTTAGCGCTTTGGTGTTCGAGAAATAGGTCTTGCAGACCGTGGGATCGCTGGCATCGTCCCAACTTGCGCAAATAGAGCCCTGTTTGATCGTTCCGGCCTGAGTTTTTGCGGCACAGCCAATGCCCCAAATGGCCGCCGTGTCATTGGTCGCAGAACCCGTCCCATCGCGCCGAGAAATCAGATTGATCACCGCCTGCGCAGGAGAGGCAAGGCCGGTGATGTGATTCGTCGTGCCGACAGACGTCAGTGCATCGACAATCTGAAGTGATGCAACGAGATCCGGGATGTACAGTGCGAGGACGGCGACCGCATCAAGGTCAGCATCAGCCGAAAACACCACGCCGTATTGAGTCGTCGTGATGCTGCTGATGGTGACCGTGTAGAGTTGCGTCGTCGCATTGCTGTTCTGCTGGGCGGCGACAAACGTGCTGTCGATACCGCCCGCAAGCTGCTCAGCCGCCTGAGCGCTGGAGGCGACCCAGTGGATACATGCCTGAGATGATGAGCCCGGGACGTATATCCCATAGCTCTGTAGTCCATTGCCGGAATTCGCATTGATCGTGCCATTGGCGGTGAGCACGATGAACAGATTCGGCGCACTGCCCAGAGAATGGGTAACCGTGACGGTCTGTCCCGTTCCTGGGTCTGTCGCGCTCGCCACGCCAACATGCGCGAGAACCCCCGCCCCGCCGATCATCAGCGCCCCGATTTGATTCTGATCGGGGCCGGTCCACGCTAAGCGTAACGTGGTATTACTGACGAAAGAGGCGGTCGCACTCGATTGCGAGCTCGCCGCGCCATTGATCAGTCTCAGAATCGACGTGTTTCTGAGCGTCGCCTGCGAGACCGTGGTTGCCGCGGCATCATCGCTGCCGATGTTACAGCCGACCGAGGTCGTACCATCGGTGATACCCACCGACAGCCGCGCGTTAGCGGTCGTTGTGTTGACAGCGGTCGGTGATCCCGCAAAGACTACTGAGGCTTTGATCGGCTCGGACGCTGAAAACTGATCGGAAACGAAATCCTGATTCCCGTCGCTACTCGGAGAAGCGGCGGTGAGGAAGTCGACTCTCAGACTCATGGCGCGCTGATCAGTACCGCGCCGTTGTGCTCAGTGAGGCTGAGCGTTGTTCCGACTAGCGCACCATTGTTGAACGTGGTGTCTTGAGAATCAAAGTCGGTCGCGTCGAACTTGTACCACTGATGACCGGATCGCGGGGTCAACAGAGTCACGTTGCGTGTGCCGTTGAAGATCGGATTACCGACCAGCAACACGTCATACGTCGATGTGCGAAACCGTCTCTGGTAGACCCCGAGTGAGATCGGGCCCACTTCGATTCCGGGTGAATCGATCGGCTCGCCCCAATCAAATTCATGCTCGTCCAGTCGCAGGAATATTTCGGGGTTTTCAATGTCGCTGTACTGACAGGACCATCCGCCCATCAATGCGGGGAATACCGCGCACCAGCGCATGTGCTCTGTGACGCGAGACCACACGCCGATTCGGCTCGGGGCCGGGCCGTGACATTGCCAGAGCAGGTCACGAGGGTCCGCGAAAAACTGACTCGCATGCGCGATCTCGCAGACCTGTTTCAAGTAGGCAGGCTGACCGGGATTGGTCGTGCCGCCATTGATGTTGGTGCCCCACCCGCCGAAGGTGTTGCACACCAGCGTGCCCGTCGCAGGGGTGACCGATACGGCGCCATTCGCCGGGTACGTCCGTATCGATGTCAACTGCGCGGGGGCGGCGTCATCGGTCCACCAGAAAATACCGTTGGCCGCATTCCAGAACGCTGTCGGGTATTCGAAAATGCCCGCGTCAATGCCCACAGATTTGATGCGATCGATATCGCCTGAGCTGATCGACACATCAGTCCAGGCGCGACGACAGATATTCCCTATGCCATTCATGACAGTCCACCACGTAGGCTTCTGCGCCCGGATGTACTGTTGTCGTCTCAGAAAATTAGCGGTCTGCGCATTCTTCATCGCCACGGTGGAGGGCGAATTGGATGTGCCGTTCTCGTCGTAGTCGTAGGTCTTGGAGTCGATGATGACGCAGTTGTCGTACATGACCCCGTTGAGATAGGACGCACCCCCGGCACCGTACGTATCAATCAACCACTTCGCGGACCATTCGGACCACGTCAGTCCATCCACGGAATCCACACGCGTACCGGCTTGATTCACGCAGTTGTAATTCGGGAAACCGGCCACCACGCCACCTGACGGGAATGTCGTGCGCGCCCAGAGATCTCCAGCCCCGGACCAGCCCAGAACCTTGTTTCTTAATGTCGCGAACGTTGAATTGGAGTTGTGTAGCTCGCGCGTGAAGCCTGTGTAGATGACGACCTTGCAGTCGGCATTTACCGCATGGATAGCATCGATGTGGGTCTGGAGCTGGGAAAGTGTGACACCGGGATGCCAGTGCAGAACAACCCAACGATTGACCGCGCGATTCTGTCGCTCAGTGGCGTTGTCGTCCGCAGTGCCGTAACCCGGGCCGCCCTGAAGGTATGCCGCACGCGCGGGGTAGGTCAGACCTGCCGATGTACCGGCCGGTGTGCTCTGTGATCCCGTGGCGGACCATGAGCCGGCATTGGGTGTGCTGGCGGAATCGTAGGCCCTGACGCGCGCAATGTACGCCGTAGAGGCCGTCAGACCTGTGATGCGCTGAGGGGCCGTGGCCGCCGCAGTGCTATAGGTGAGCGTCTGCACAACGCTGGCAAAGCCCGTATCCGCAGCCAGGGTGATCTGTAGCTGGTAACTGGAGATCGGCGGGCTACGGGCATCCTGTGAGGCGGTCCACGTGATATCGAGTGCAGTTGCATCGTCGGCCACCTGGTCGAGTGCACTGATGACCGGTGCCGTAGGTCCCTGAGTATCCGGACCGATATACGTCTGCCAGAGACCGCCAGCTATGGCGCGCTGGACGGCTTTGGAGACAACGTTCTTTGCCATCAGAACGTTTCGAGGATCGGGCCTTTGAGTGGCACTCTCGGATTTCCTGCCCCGCCCCACTGACCGGGACGGTTATCCAAGACCGGACGCGCATTTCTGAAGATGTCGTCCATGTCGAGCAAGTAGGCGAAGTGATCCGCGGTGAGACCGCCACGCTGGCGGGGTGAGCCAAATCCATCCGTGTTCTTCACACGCGGACTGAAACCGTGCTTCGCCTCGAATGCGTCAATCGCGCGTATCGCGGTGCCCTTGGGCAGATCGGGACGCTGACCCATGTTGGGCTCGATGCCGAATGCGAAACCGGGCTGGCCGGCTCCTGCGTCCACGTCATAGGCCCCATACCAGTACATCGTCTGCGCGATCCACTT
>Ga0065707_10082636_pt1 | contig 13113 bp, 12 predicted proteins | sample SwiRhicommuniRL3_FD_59094 | JGI IMG/M metagenome (GOLD analysis project Ga0065707, IMG submission 59094) | Switchgrass rhizosphere bacterial communities from Rose Lake, Michigan, USA - RL3 v2 (version 2) | ecosystem: Host-associated > Plants > Roots > Rhizosphere > Soil | place: East Lansing... | reverse complement strand
GCAGAGCTTAGCGGTTGCGGCGGCGGCTCGCTACTGTCGCCACTGCCGGTGCTCGAGGCCGATGTGGTCGAAAGTGCCAGATTAGGTTCGCGGCGTTGCGGGTCGGTGGCCCGGTCGTCGGTCTGTGTCCCGCTATTGCCCAGCACCTGTTGCAAGGCTCTTGCCATGTCCCGTGCGCGGCCATTCTGGACCGCATAGCTATAGAGCTTGGGCTTGCCGCCTGAGCCCGCGTCGAGCTGCCGTATCCAAGGCTCGATCCGGGCAAAATCGGCGGGGTCGGCGGCGATCGCGATCACCGAGCGCATCCGGGGCAGCGGGACAAGCCTGACCCTGGAACCAATGATGTCGATCGGCGGCTGGAAGATCTCGTCCATCTCCTCCGCCATCGTATCGGGATCGACATTTTCGAGCCGATATGTCCTGAAGTTCATGCCGGCGAGCGCGTCGACATCGAAACGGGCGATCATCATCCGCGCGGCCTCACGCTCGCCCTGGCTGCCGCTGATCAGGATCTGATTGCGTGCGACATCGGTGCCCGCGACGATCTCCTTGCCGAGAAACTGCTCGACGAGCCGCGCCATCTCCTTGGCACTCGCATTTTTGAGCGTGACGATCTCGGTCGCATAGCCGGCGACCGGGGCGGCCTCACTGCCGACGTCCGCCACCGTATTCGACGCTCGTGCCGCCTTCCGCGACACTACCCTATAGCTTGAACCCCGCACGACAATCGCCGCATCCACCGAGCCAAGCGCATTTTCAAGGAGGGGAAGGAGCGACTCGCGCGTGACCGGCTTTGCCGTCCGCAAGGTGACATTGCCGGTGACCGATGGATCGACGCTGTAATTGACCCCCAGCATCGATCCCAATATCGCGTCCGCCACCCGGCGCACGTCCGCATCGACGAAGGCCAATGTGTAGCCGTTGCGCAGGTCGTAGCGGATGCGGCCTATGGCGGCGGCATCGGCTGGCTCTGCCGTCGGTAACGTCGCGCCACCCCGCGCAGCGGACGAAGACTGCGCGGGCATTGGCGCCGCAAGCGCGGTCGAGACTCCGCCGATCAGAAGCAAGGCCATGTGAGAAGGAAAACGGCTGGTCATGTCATTGTCCTGACGGAGAAGACGGAGCTGTCGGGGAAGAAGATGGTGGTGCGGCCTGGCCGCTATCGGTTCGGTTGCGGAAGTCGAGGCCGACCTGCTCGGTCTGCCCGCCCATTTCGAAGGTCGCGGTCGTCGTAGACAGCGTGGTCAGCTGCCAGCCATCAACGGTTTCGCCACGGCGAAGCAATTTGGTTTGCCCATCGGCACCACGGATCAACGCTACGCCCGGTGTGCCTCGCCCGACGATCAGCCCGACCAGAGCCGGCACGGCAGCGGGTGAGGCGGCTTCGGCGACCGACATGTTGCCATCTACCGCATCTTCGGCTGCGGGTGCGCTACGGCTTGGATTGAACAGGGGCGATGTGGATGCCTCGGCCAATGGCTCAATCGCGACCATGTCGAACGGGGTCACGCGCCCATCCAAGCTGATGTCGGCCGATGGCGCATTTCCGTTCAGCAGCGACAGCGGGACGGCGATGCTGAGCAGCGCGGCAACCGCAACCGCGAGCCGCGGCGCCGTGATCAACGAGGTGGGCGTGTCGCTCATGGTCGCGCGCTCCACAGGGCGACCGCGCGCGCTTCCAGATGCGCCGGCAGATCGGGCGTGTCGCCGGCGACCACCGACCAGCGCTCGAGGCGTATTGCAGGTGAGCTGCTCTCAATATCGGCGAGGAGTTCGACCAAATTGGTCTCCGGCCCGGACGCGCTGATGTCGATGGCGATTTTCCCCGCCTGACGGCCAAGCGGCGGGACCGGTGCAACCGCCAGGGGCGTGATCTGCGCACGCGCGGCGCTCGCCTGGACCGCCGCGGTCAATGTGGCGCTGGCCGCATCGCGGGTTCCTGCGACGACCATGGCCGTCGCTGGGACCGGATCGCCCTTTGCCGGCTCTTGCGCTGCCATGATCGCCTGCATCCGCGCGAGGCGTGTACGTGCCAGGGCAAGATCGTCGAGATTATCGCTGTTCCACTGCCAGAGCGGCACCACCACCAGATTGAGAATGGTGATGAGCGCGAGCAGCAGCAGGCTGACCGCGATCAGCCGGCGCGACAGCGGAGACAAGGCATCGATCATGGCGCGTCGCTTTCATAATCGACGTCGACCAGATCGCCCTGCCCCTCGGTGCGCATCGTGACGCGAACATCCGGCAACAGCGGCTCGGACCGCAAGGCCGTGTCGAGCGCCGCTTCGTCACTGGTCGCGACGGTAAAACGGAGCGATCCAGCGGGCCGGCGTTCGATCTGGCGGAGCCAGTCGGTTGGCGGCAAGCGCTTCGCCAACGCGTTGAGAACGGTCGCAGCACCCGGTTGCTGCGCCAGCGGCGACAATAGTTCGCGCCGTTCCTCCATCTGCCGGGCCTCACGTCGTGACGCTTGCCGCTCGCGAACCTCAGGGAGCAAAACCTGCACTGCATTATTGGCGCGAGCCGTGAGAACGGCGCTCCCGGCAAGCGTCGTGAACGGGATGGTCGCGAGCAGGGCCGTGGCTATCAACCACAGGCGCTTCCCCCGCCAATCAAACAGCGGCGTACCCGCATCCTCCGCGCTGGCCAGGCGGACATCCCCTGCGCCATCGGCGGCATAGACGAGTGGTAAAGCCAGACCATGCTCGGCGAAGCGTTCGCGCAATGCCGCGATCCGCGCGGTCTTCGCCATGACGACGCGGACATGGAGGCTGTCCCCTTCCACCCGACGCTCGGCGATCGACCAGCTGAGCAAGTCGGGCCGAAGCGGCGAAAGCTCGACCATCTGAAGAGCGACGGCTGAGACGGCGCGCGAGGCCGCGACTTTGGGCAGGGTCAGCGTTGTCGTGAAGATATCGGGCGCATGGAGGATGAGCGCGGGCATAGTGTCGCCGATCAGCTCGGCAATGTCGGCAAAGGCATCGCTATCGAGCGCTTCGAAGGGACGCTCTTCGATGAAGCGCTCGCCAGTGTCGCCGGTAAGTCGCTCGATGGAGACCCGCGCGGGTTCGACAAGGATTCGGACTTTATTGCCGCTCTTCCGGCGTTCCGGCTTGAACGTACGCGCAATGCCGGCAAGTTCGGCGGTCCACCAGCGCCAGAAATCGACGATCACAGGCGGCAGTGACGGTGGGAAGGCGCTGCTGATCATCGGCACGCCATCGAGATCGCGTCGAAGCGGCAGCTGCCGTTGGTGGTGACGCGCGGCACCATCGCCATCGTTCGCTCCGCTCCGCTATGTCCGACAAAGCTGAGTAGGATCGGCGCGCTATCATCCTTGCTATCTGGACTGGTCTCACGTGAGAAGGTGACCGACCGAAAACCTCCAGCCAACCGAACAGGCTCGAGCGCGGCCGCTGGGACGGCACCGCTGTTCGGCAAGGGCGCCAGCTTCAGCACCAGCGCATTGCCCGCAGCATCGCGCTCGACATCGAGGGTCATTTCCACCGGCCCAATAGCGCCCAACGCCGCGGGTGGAACGATGCGCGCGACCAGCGCGTCCGAGCTGACACGCAGTTTCGATCCCGGCCCATCCCCGGGGATAATCGCTGCAGCAAGCCGGTCGAGCGTCGGGGCCAATACCGCGAGGTCACTCGCCTGGCGCGCATGAGCACCCCGGAGCGCCTCATCCCCGAGCGATCCCGTCGTCCAACCCAAGGCAATGAGCAGCAGGCTTCCGGCCGCCATCGCCGCAAGCAACTCGACCAGGGTAAAGCCATTGGGCTGGGTCATTGGCTGATCCGCTCGAGGCGGCGCGTGACGAAGCTTTCAAGCCGCGGACCATCGTCCTGCAGCACATCGACCTTGAGCTCGGTCAGCGCGAACAACCCCCGTGGATCACGCGCGACGAGGGTGCGGGTGAGCCGCCATTGAAGGCCCGCCTCGCTGCCATGATCCTCGGCGAAGCGCTCGCTGCTCGCGGCTTGCGACAGGATCGCGCTTCCGAGGCGCACTGCATCGGCATGCGCTTCGGCCGATCGCTCGCGCTGGCGCGCGCCTGCCGCACCGTCGATCACGATCATCAACAGCACCGCCGACACGACGAGCGCGACAAGCACTTCGACAAGGGTGAAACCCTGCTCAGCGCGGTGCATGGACAACGCTAGCATCGAGCCACGATATTTTCAGGAGCGGCCGGCTGCCAATGCTGATTAGGCCGCCATTGCTCGATCCATCGGGATAGAAGACCGGCTGCCCAGTGACGCCAATCGCCGCTTTGAACCGAGGCCTAGACTCGCCCTTCTTACCATCTATATCGAGGCGGACGACCCGCCCGCTCGTCTGTGCTTCGGACGCGGCGCGCGCAATCTTGCGGCGCAGTTCGTCGAAAAGGCGTTCGCGTTCGATGAAGGGGGGCCGGCGTGAAATCGATGGCACGGTAAGCGCCGCCAACAGGCCGATCACGCTGATGACGACCAATATCTCCATCAATGTGAAGCCCGCCGTCGGCATAGTTTCATCAGTCGGCGGCTGACAGGTCGGCGTCGTCGCCACGTCCCCCCTCCTTGCCGTCGGCACCGTAGCTGATCAGATCATAAGCCCGCCCCGTACCGGGTTGGCGGTAGATGAAGGGACGCCCCCATGGGTCGATGATCTGGCGCTCGCGCCGCACATAAGGTCCATTCCAATCGGGCTGTGCTCCATTGTCCTTCCACAATTCGGCCAAGCCCTGTTCGGTGGTCGGATAGGTGCCGAGATCGAGCTGATAAGCGCTCAAACTATTCGACAGCGTCTCGAGCTGGATCCGCGCGGCCTTATGCTTGGCGCTTTCGAGAAGCTTCATCACCTGTGGCACCGCAACCGCAGCGATCAGGCCGATCACCACCAGCACGACGAGCATCTCCATCAGCGTGAAACCCCGCTCCTCATCCTCGGACGTGACGATGTATTTCCGGATCATCCGGCAAAGTCCCCCATGGCGAACAGTCCTAACATCACGCCCGCGACCAGCGTTCCGACCAGGCCGCCAAGCAGGATGATCGTAACAGGATTGGCCAAAGCGACGATGCGGTCGATCCGCGCCTTGACCGCCTCGGCCATGATCGTGCCGGCCTGCACACTGGTCTCACCGAGCTTGCCGCTCTCCTCGCCCACCTCGATCAGCCTGACCACCGTCGAAGGCAAAAGACCGCCGCGGGCGAGCGCGGCCGACAGCCTATGCCCCGCGCGAATATCGCGTTCGACGCCGCTCAGCCACCCGCGCCACCGCGCACTGCCCAGGGTACCGCGCACCAGCGGCAAGGCATCGACAACGGTCAAGCCATTCAACGCGAGCGTGCCCAGCGTCCCTGCGAACTGCGCCGCCAGATACTGGTCACGCAGAGCCATCAGCGGCAAATAAGGTCGAACAGGCGCTACCCAGACACGCGCCGCAGGCGAACGCAACAGGACAGCCACGGCGACGGCCAAGCCGGCCGCGAGTAGCAGCGCTAGACCACCATGATTATTGACGACTGAGGACATTGCCAGCACCATCTGGGTGAGCCAGGGGAGCTTCTCCTCCTGCCCCTCGAACAGTGGTTCGAACTGCGGCACGACCATCGTCAGCACCAGCGCCAATGCGCCAATCGTCGCGACCAGTACGGCTGCCGGATAGCTGAGTGCGGTGATGAGCTGGCGTCTGGCCGACGCCGTCAACTCAAGACGCTCGGCGAGCGATGCGAGCGCCTCGCCGAGACGTCCGCTCCGCTCGGCGGCACGGATCACGCCGGGCACATAGTTGGGAAAGGCGTGAGCCTCTTCCATCGCGACAGCGAGACTGCCGCCGCCCCGCACGCGGATGAGCGTATCCCCCAAGATCCGTCGCACCGCCGCCCGCGGGCTCTGGTCCCGCAACAGATCGAGCGAACGGTCGATCGGAACCCCCGACCCCACCAAGGTGGCCAATTGCCGCAACACCAGCGCCTGTTCCGCAACCGCAATGCCGCGCGAGAACTGCACCGGCTGCTGCAGCAACTCGCTCAAGCTCTTCTGCCCGCTGCGCAGATCAAGCGGCGTAAGCCCATCGGCGAGCAGGCGCGCTATCGCCGCCTCGCGGCTCGGCGCCTCGACCGTGCGCCATTCCGACGTTCCGCCGGCCGCAACAAAACAGCGCCAGGCGGTCATAACGCCTGCACCGCCCGCTCGACTTCGCCGAGCGTCGTGCGCCCGGCCGCGACCAGCGCCAGCCCGTGTCCGTGCAGCGTATCTTGCGGCCGCTGATTCTGCACGGCCGCTTCACCGCCACCGGCACGTATCAGCGAGCGGAGTTCGTCATCGACCTCGATCACCTCGATCAACGGGATGCGCCCGGCATAGCCGCTGCCACGGCAGGCGGGGCACGCGCCCGCATCGAAGATCTGGGGCGGTGGCGTCAGGCCGCCGCGCGAGAATATCACTTGCTCGTCAGCGTTCGTAGGCCGGGCTACTCTACACTCGGCGCAAAGCGCGCGGATCAGTCGCTGCGCGATCGTGGCGATCACCGTCGAGGCGGTGAGATAGGGCTCGATGCCGATGTCGGCGAGCCGGGTGAAAGCTCCAAGCGCGCTGTTGGTGTGTAGGGTCGACAGCACGAGATGTCCGGTCAGCGCCGCGCGCATCGCGATATCGGCGGTCTCGCGATCGCGGATCTCGCCGATCATCAATATGTCGGGGTCCTGCCGCAGGAAGGCGCGCAAGGTCTCGGGATAGCCAAGCCCGATCTCGGGGCGAACCTGGACCTGATTGATTCCGTCGAGCAGCACTTCGACCGGATCCTCGACCGTCAATATCTTGACCTCGGGCCGCCGGAGCCGCGAGATCGCCGCATAGAGCGTGGTCGTCTTGCCGCTGCCGGTGGGACCAGTCAGCAGGATGATCCCATGCGGCTGCTTGAGCGCGCGACCGAGCGCCGCCAGAGCACCCTCCGGCAGGCCCAATCGCTCGAGATCGAGCGGCACGGTGGTCCGGCCGAGCAGACGCAACACGATGCTCTCACCCCATGCGGTCGGCGAGGTCGACACGCGGACATCGACCTCGCGCCCGCGCACCGCCAGTCTTAACCGTCCATCCTGGGGCAGACGCGACTCGGCAATATCGAGCGCCGACAATATCTTGATGCGCGACGCGAGCGGCGCGGCAAAGGCGTGCGGATAACGCTCTGCCTCGATCAGCCGGCCATCGATCCGGTACCGGATCAGCACATGGCGCGCCATCGGCTCGATATGCACGTCAGAGGCGCCGCGACTTACCGCGGCGGTCAGCACTGATTGAACGAGGCGAATGACCGGCGCATCCGACGCGTCCTCGAGGAGCCGGTCGATATCCTGTTCCGCACCGCTAGCATAATCTCCAGCGATCCCGCCCAGGCTCTCATCATCGATCGCGGCCGTCCCCAGCGCCTCGACAATATCCGAAAGGTTCGCGACCAGCGGCCGCGGTTCGAGACCGCTTGCAAAACGCAAGGCGTCCAGCGCTTCCTGGTCCGCGGGATCGGCCATGGCGACCGAGAGAATCCCGTCCTGCTGGGCCAGCGGCATGACCGCGCGGCGTTGCAGGAAACGGATATTGAGATCGGCGAGCAGTTCGGCGTCAGGCTTCAGCTCGGACCGACCAATCCGCGGCAGCGCCAAGGCCTCGCTGAAGATATGGCTGAGATCGTCCTCGGCGATCAGGCCCAGGCGCACGAGCGTAGGCGCTAACCGGCCACCGGTCCGCTCGCGCACCTGTTCGGCGCGTGCCAGATCATTGTCATCAAGCAGGTCTCTCGCCCTGAGCGCCTGCAACACCCTGTCCACGCTGCAAATATCCCCCTTTGCGTTTGCTACGATAAGGGGCAAGGTTGGGCGCTGTCACGTATCGATTGCTCCATTGGTCGCATTGTCGAGACCAAGCCGCAAAATCATGGTTTCCGGACGAAAATGGCGTTTGATAAGGTCGAGAGCTGGACTGTCGAAGCCGGACAAGGCGCAGCTCGTGTCAGCTCCGGGCGGATTACATCCATTGTGGATGCGATAGTTTATCAGGTCGCAGGCACGGGCCTGCGCCGCTTGGGCGCTTTGATCGGCACCGCCATCGTTCATCTTGGCTTGCTTCTGTTCCTGCTCTTCAAATTGTCAGATGTCGTTCCGCGGGCGGGCGGAGAAGCCGGCGACAACTTGACGCTGATCGATCTTGGCCGTGACACAGAAGCCGAACAGCCAGCGGCATCCTCCCCGGCAGCGGCGCCGGCGCCCGCGGAGCCGGCGTCTCCGATCGACAGCTCAAAAGCCGCGTTACCGGTCGAGTGGACCGTGGCGAAGATCTTGGTCGCGCGACCGTCAGCGCCCCTTATTGCCGCGCCGAAGCCTTCTTCATCGATCGCGGCATCGGCAAGTGCGGCGTCGGGTGGGGGAATCTATGATCCCTATGCCGGAGCTTCGCCCCGTTGGTTGCAGCCGCCGCCCTCCTTTCGCTCCGCTCAAAATGCCGGAGCCGACCCCATTACTCTCACGGCGAGCGCGATCCGGCCGGATCTCTTGCGTCAACTTCGTGTGTTTCTAAGGCGCGGCGACAGTGCTTCTCCGCCTCTCCGACTGCTGCTGACAATCGAAAGTGGACAAGTCGTCAACGTAGCGCTTGTAGAGGGATTGCCACCTGCCGCCACCAAGGCCGTACAGCGAATATTTCTGGGCCAAAAGCCTTTCACTAAAAGCGATCCGGCCCTTGGCTCTCTCGCTGGAGCCGCTGGCCCGCAAAAGGTTTTCGTGACCATTTAGTATCATCCGCAACCCCCGCCTCCTGCAGCGCGATGTGTCCGAAACGGAGCAATGGGCGATTGCAAGCAACATCCGATTCGTTCAGCTTGGGTTTATGTAGGGGCAAGATGGGCTTGAGGGATGAGCGTGATTCGGGCCGCCATATTGTGCGGCGTGGTTCTCGGCTCGCCGGTGGGCGCCGCGGAGACGGTCAGCTTTAGCTATGATGCTTTGGGTCGACTGACGCAGTCGGCGAGCACGGGCAGTGTCAACAATGGGGTGACAGCGTCGCTGAGCTACGACGCGGCGGGTAACCGCACCAACTACACCGTTACGGGTTCACCCAACATGGCTTCAATCGACAGCCTCGGCGGTGCTGGCGGCGTCGGCAGTATCATGCGGCTGCGGGGCTACGCACCAGTGCGCGCGGTTCGCTGAGCCTTCATCAGGACAATTGAGCTGGTGCGGCCGGGCATGGGGATGCCCGGCTTTGACAAAGGGGGACCCCTCTATGACGATAGCGTCTGTGCTGACGTTACTGCTGCTGGCCTCTGACCCGCCTGCGGCGCCACCGGCTTCGCACGCTGCAGTAGCAGTCTCGCCGCCGGCCCAGGCACCCTGCCGGCTACTGACGGTCGAGGCCAAGGGCGGTGGCGAGACCTTCCTGAGCTGTCGCCGGGCAAGCGTGCGCCTCGAGTCGGATCGGCGCTACGAACTGTCCTGGAACCCGACCATCAAGCAGCTGGCCGTGGTTGGTCATGGCGCCGACAATGATCAGATATTATTGGTCTCGTCTCTGGAAGAGGCGGCGCTTCTGGTCGAGGATCTGACCGGCGAACTGCTGGCGGCCGCGATCGAGGCCGAGCCGAAACGCCCCTTCATCGGCCTCAGGGTAACCGACCTCAGCCGCTTTGGTGGCGCCAACGCGCTCAAGGTAGGGGCGACCGAGCCGGATACGACCAAGGGTGCGGTAGCATTCGAATGGCCGGTGGCGCTCAATCTCGAGCCAGGCCCAAACAACCCGCACGTGGTCCTGGTCCGCTGAGGCGGCCGAGCATCGACCTCAGGAGAATCGCAAGATGAAGCGCGGCTGGTTCAAGCCTTGTTATCTGCAGCTGGTCGCGATCATGGCAGGCTTGGTGGGTCTGCCGCTCACCCAAGCGGCAGCGCTTACGCCCGTGCCAGCACCGCCCGTCTTTGCCGCGACCGACGGCAACGGCGTCGACCAGGCGCGCAAGACCTATGTGGTATCCAGGACCGACCTGACAATCGGGCCGAGCGCTCCGCAGGGGATGAGCTTCGGGCGCTTTTGGATGGGCAGCGGAGGTTGGCGCGACACCCTGGCGGTAACGCTGAGCGGGACCACCGCGGCCCCCGTAGTGAGCTATGGCGGCAACTCCTATACGTTTCAGCTCAACAATGGCGTTTATCAGTCGCTACAGTATAGCAGCTACACGCTGACCACGAGCGGCAACGACTATATCTTCACGATGCGGGGCGGAACGGTCGTCACCTTTGCGGCTGCGGTGGGAGGCTACGACCGCTTTGTCTCTAATCTCGGCTGGGCGAAGAGCATCGTCTATCCCAACGGAACGCGCTGGGATTTCCACTATCGCAGTCAGACCTACTGTCCCCAGCCACTCAGCGGCGGCTCCTGCGGCGTCGCCAATGCGACCTCGGTGCGACTGCAGTCGGCGACCAGTAATTTCGGCTATCAACTCAAGCTCGAATATGCCGCCAACGCGCTGACCGATATCAACGGCCTCGATGCCTGGAACAACTTGACCAAAGTGACCGCGATCAACAACGCGGTCGAAAGCTGCACGCCGACCGCGGACAGCTGCACCCTGACACAAAGTTGGCCATCGGTCAGCTATGCTTCCTCAACCAGCGGCGGGGTGACCACCGAGACGGTCACCAACGCGTTGGGTGGGATCACACGCTACACGATGCAGAACGGCCGCATCACCGGCATCAAGCGGCCAGGCTCCTCCACCGACAACGTCACGATCGGCTATGATGCCAGCGGCTACGTCCAATCGATTACCGCCGACGGCATTCCCATGGCCTATAGCTGGTCGACTTCGTTCAACGATTATATCATGACGGTAACTGGACCGCTCTCGACCCAGCGAAGCTCACGGGCTGAGGCGAACACGGGTAAGCTGCGGCTAACGACGGATGCGCTGAGTCGTAATACCAATTATACGATGACGAAAACGGGCGAGATCATCGTCATTGATGACCCAAAGAATGGCAAGCCCCTCGCCACGCTTGATGCTCGCGGCAATATTACCGAGCAGGGCGTTGCCGATAGCTTGGGCACGACGAGCAAAACTATTTTTACCTATCCGGATACCTGCGCCAATCCCAAGACCTGCGATAAACCCAAAAGTTCCACTAATCCCTACGGCATAAACGCCAATTATACCTATGATTCCACGCATGGCGGGCTGACGCTTTATCGGGGCTATGCGACTTCAAGTGTCACGCCAGGAACGCGAACCGCATATACATCGATTGCATCGGGTTTCACGGGCGGTGGCACGATCTATCTGCCCAATGTGACGGGCTCGTGCCGAACGCTTTCGTCCGGCTCGAGTTATGGCTGCACTGACATGGCCGATGAGGTCAAGACAACCACGGTCTACGGCGCTTCCTCGGCCAACTATCTCCCGATCACGGTGTCGACCGGAGCCGGCGACGGCTCGCTGGTGGCGACCAATGCGATGACCTATGATGCCGTCGGCAATGTGCTGACGGTCGATGGTCCCATGGCTGGAGCGGCGGATATGGTACGGGCCCACTATGACGCGCTACGACGTGTCGTGGGCACAGTCTCACCCGACCCTGACGGGGCTGGCCCCCTCAAGATGCGCGCGACACGTACGGGCTATAATGCGGACGGTCAGGTCACCTTGGTCGAGCAGGGCACGGTCAACGGTCCCTCGGATAGCGACTGGGCGGCGATGATCGTGCTGCAGGCGACTGCGACCACCTATGACGGCAATGGCCGCAAGGTCAGGTCCGAGTTCATCAGCGGTGGCGTGACGCAGGCGGTGACCCAATATAGCTATGACGCCGCGGGTCGGCTCGACTGCACCGCGGTCCGCATGAATCCCGCGGTCTTCGGATCGTTGCCAGCCTCGGCCTGCATCCTCGGCACCCAAGGCAGCGACGGCCCCGACCGCATCACCCACCAAGTCTATGACACCACCGGCGCGGTTCTCAAGGTCCAGCAGGCCTATGGTACCCCCCTCCAGCAGGACTATGTGACCTATAAATATTTGGCGAATTCCGGGAGCCTGGACGAGTTGATCGATGCCAATGCCAACACCACTCGGTATCAATATGACTCGTTCAACTCGCTTATTAAGACCACTTACCCGTCGCCGAGCACCGGACAGCCTTTTGGTGCTACAGAGGAAAGAGCGTATGACGCGGCACGAAACCGGGTTAGCACGAAAAAGCGCACGGGCGACCTAGTCTATTACCGCCGCAACGAACGAGGCCAAATCGAACGAATCGAAATACCGCACGGAGCGGATTTAGATATCTACATGTATACATATGATCTTATAGGTTTGAAAACAAAAGATCAATCATCGATCGGGAACGCATTTTCTGCAGTAAACGCGTATTCTTATGATGCTTTGGGGAGATTGACATCGGACTATGCCATTCACGATTATGGTGTGCCTTCGTATAACTGGACGAAGACGATGCAGTATGACCTCGCGGGTCGTCGTACGCGGCTGACGTGGGCGGATGGCTTCTACGTCACCTATGAATATGACGTGCTGGGCGAGCTGACCGCGATCAAGGAAAATGGTTCGACCCCGCTCGTGAGCTTTAGCTATGACGATCTCGGGCGCCGAACCTCGATGGTTCGCGGCAACGGCACCAGTGTCAGCTACAGCTATGACGGCGCATCGCGGCTGTCACAGATCGTCGACGATCTTGCCGGCGCGACCGCCGACCAGACGGTGACCTTCAGCTACACGCCTGCCAGCCAGATCAAGCAGCTTACCCGGTCCAACGACGCCTATGCCTGGACCCAGCATTATAACGTCAGCCGCAACTATACCGTCGACCGCCTCAACCGCTACACTGCGGCTGGGTCGATCATGCCGACCTATGATCAGGGCCGCCTGAAGAGCGCCGGCAGTACCATCTATAGCTACGATTCGGTCGACCATCTAACCGGGGCGACCGGTGGCCATGTCTTCCACTATGACGGCGCTGAACGACTGGCTGCAAGCATCAGCGCGAACGAGCAATATGATTATGATGGACCCAAGCTGATCGCCGAGTACAGCACCACCGGCACACTGCTCCGCCGCTATGTCCACGAGTTCGG
>Ga0065707_10082635_pt1 | contig 13134 bp, 11 predicted proteins | sample SwiRhicommuniRL3_FD_59094 | JGI IMG/M metagenome (GOLD analysis project Ga0065707, IMG submission 59094) | Switchgrass rhizosphere bacterial communities from Rose Lake, Michigan, USA - RL3 v2 (version 2) | ecosystem: Host-associated > Plants > Roots > Rhizosphere > Soil | place: East Lansing... | reverse complement strand
GCCATTGAGCCAGATCAGCTCCGTGGTCCACAGCACGATGCTGCATGGGGAGACGAACTTGCCAAATGGAGATACGCCCAAGACACTTGGGATCAGCTTGCATTTGGTCTCCGTCTTGGTCCTAAGCCTAGGGCTATTATCACTACTACTCCTCGGCCTATTCCGGTTGTTCGGAAGCTAGTTGCTGATCCGTTCTGCTTCGTGACACGAGGCTCGACGTTTGATAACAGTGACAACCTTGCTGAATCGTTCCTGTATCAGATCGAAGACAAGTACGGCGGTACACGTCTAGGCCGGCAGGAGCTCAACGGGGAAATCCTTGATGACATTCCCGGCGCTCTCTGGAATAGGGAGTGCATTGATAATTATCGCTGCCCCAAGGATGAAGTTCCTGATATGGAACGGATCATTGTAGCTGTCGATCCCGCTGCTTCTAGTAATGAAGGGTCTGACGAAAATGGAATTGTTGGGGTGGGTCTCTCACGAGACAAAGACGGTTATGCCCGAGGATATGTTCTCGCGGACCGCAGCCTTCGAGGAACTCCTGAGGAATGGGCTAGAGCCGCAGTTCGACTCTATCGCGAACTTGGTGCCGACCGTATTGTGGCGGAAAAAAACAACGGTGGCGAGATGGTCTCATCCGTTATCCGATCCGTCGATAGGTCAGTTCCAGTTACCCTTGTTCACGCTTCTCGAGGCAAGCACATTCGAGCAGAACCTATCTCAGCTCTCTACGAACAGGGACGTGTACATCATGTAGGTCGTTTCGACGAGCTCGAAGACCAGATGTGTATGTTCTCGATCGACAACCTCAGAGACGGTAACATGGGATCGCCAGACAGAGTTGACGCTCTGGTGTGGGGTCTCAACGAAATCTTTGATAAGATCACCAGTCGTAGGCGCAAAACACCCGATGACACGCTAAAGGAGCAAACCACAGGGTTCAATCCCGGGTACGATCCTAAAGCCACCGTCGAAACTTCACACACAGGATGGATGGCTGGATAAATATGGCTAGCACTAAGTACGAAAAGCCCAAAGAGAAGAAAGATGGTACACCGATCGACGTAGTTCCTGTTGAAGGAGTGGTTGATCCGAAGTACGTTCCCGAGGGTTTCGACTCAGTGGATGCTTTCCTCCAAGATATGCGGGAGCAGTATCAAGCTGACGTAGATTTCGATCGCGTCAACCGTGATGAGGCTCTAGATGACAAGAAATTCGCTGCCGGTGAGCAGTGGGACCCAATCGTTCTTGACCAACGTAAGGGTCTTCCTTGTCTCGTAATCAACAACATTCCCCAATTTACAGCCCAGCTCGTTGGAGATTGGCGCGAAGGCCGTAGGGCCGTTAAGGTTGTCCCTAGTAACGACGAAGATGTCGAAATTGCTTCGGTTCGAGGGGACCTAATTCGCGCCATTGAAATGCAAAGCCGCGCCGACCGCATCTATGACAGTGCTTTTGAGAGCCTGGTGCAGTGTGGTGACGGGGCTTTGCGTGTTTCCGTCGAGTACGCTCGTGATGACGTGTTCGATCAGGACATTTTCATCCGCCCAATCGAAGATTGCCTGTCCACCGTATGGGACCGCTTCTCAATTGACCCTACAGGTCGAGATGCTAAGCGTGTTTTCGTGGATGATCGCATTCCTCGGAAGGAATTTGAGGCCAAATGGCCCGGCTGTTCCCCGGATAACCTCTCTGAAGACACGTATCTCAACAGAACCGATCTAATCGGCTGGGTTGACGACGATTCGTACAGAGTAACTGAGTATTGGAGGCTCGTAGAGCGCCAGCGTCTCATGGGTTTGTTCGAGAATGGCAAGGTCTTCGAGATTGAAGGTGAAAACCTCGCCTCGTTGGTCGAGCAGAACGGTCAACCTGTACGTACAAGGGTTTCTTGGTGTTCTTACGCCCAGATGCACCTCGTTACTGGCTTCGCTGTCCTGTCAGGCCCCTATGAATACCGTTTGAACCGTCTACCTATCGTTCGTATGAGCGGTCGGGTGGTCAATGTCGGTGGCCGGCGAGTCCGTTACGGCTTGGTTCGGTTTATGAAGGACCCCGTTCGCCTCAAGAACTTCTGGCGTTCGGTGGCTGCTGAGCAATTGGGCTATGCGCCTAAGGCACAGTGGATGGCTACCGAGAGTGCTGTCGAAGGGCGGGAAGAGACGATCCGAAAGGCTCACCTTACCCGTGATCCGCTCCTTGTCTTCAATGATGAGGCTGAATTCGGCCGCAACGTTCTCCGTATGGACCCTCCTGCACCGCAGGCGGCTCTCCTAAACGAAGCCAACGTCAATTCACAGGACATGAAAGATGTTACGGGTATCCACGATGCCTCCCTCGGTATCCGAAGTAACGAAACGTCTGGTCGAGCAATCCAAGCCCGTCAACGAGAAGGCGACGTGGCCTCGCTTACATTTTACGACAACGCCAATGCTGCAATTCTTGAAGCTGGCGACGTTATAAATCAGCTCATTCCTCAGATCTACGATGGCACTCGTGTTATTCGTACGATTGGTGAGGACGAGGCGATGAAGTTCAAACGGATCAACGATCCTATGGACCCAAGCTCGATTGACCTCAGCGTAGGGATGTTCGATGTGGCCCTGTCCACTGGAACCTCTTACACTACACGGAGGGTAGAGGCAGCTCAGGCTATGATGGACGCCATCCAAGTCTGGCCGCAGCTTATGTCTGTTGCAGGCGATCTTGTTGCTAAGGCCCAAGATTGGCCCGGGGCTGAGAAATTGGCTGATCGACTTAAGAAGACTATCCCTCCCCAGTTCCTTGAAGATGATGATCCTGACAAACAGCAGGCGTTCACTCCTGAACAGGTCCAAGAGTTCCAGCAGAAAATGATGGAGCTTGAGGCTGAGAACAAGGAGCTCAAGGCAGACAAGACTATCGACTTCAAGAAACTTGAGATCGACAGCTACAATGCCGAGACCGCCCGTATCAAGGCTCTCTCCGATCATGAGGTTGACGCCAATGAGATGGAGTTCAAGGCTATCCAAGCAATTATAGATGGTTCAGCCAAACTTGACGAACAAGATATTCGTCGTGACGAGTTTGAGCAGAACACTATTAATCAGAGAGAAGACAACGCACGCCAGCACGATCTGGCCGAGAAGTCTCTCAAGATGAAATCGACTCCTACTGCAAAAAGCACTTCTAGCAGTAAGAAATAAGTCGCAACATAGAGGCGCAAACGGTTAAAGGACCGATCAAACTTTATATATGAGTACAGAAAACACTCCCGTCGAGTCTCAGGAAGACGATCTCGATACTTTTAGCGCTGAATTCTTTGGCCAGAAGACAGCCCCGAAAGAGCCGGCCAGCTCAGAGGAAAAAGACGAAGACGATCTTGAAGACAGCGATGCACCTACAAAAGATACTCAAGACGGGGAGGACGATACCCCCGCAACCGATGACGACGCTGATGAAGACGACGCCGAGGATGAGGATCAGGATAACGATGAAGACGAGCCTGAACCCGAACCCAAGCCGAAGAAATCTCGCGCCCAGGAACGTATCGAAGAGCTAAATGCCAAGTTCCGTGAAACTGAACGTCAGTTAAACGAACTCCGCGCTAAGTTCGAACAGAAAGCTGAACCTGCCCCTGCCCCTAAGGCGGAGGTAAGTAACACCGGCCCCACACCTGAAGACAAGAATGAAGACGGAAGCGACAAGTACGAACTTGGCGAATTCGATCCTCAGTACATCCGAGATCTTACGCGACATACGCTCCAAACAGAGCGGGAAGCGTTGAAGATCCAAGAACAAGCGGATGCTGAACAACAGGTAATGACACAACAGCGTGCTGAATTGCAGGCTAGTTGGGAGCAGAAGCTAGGTCCCGCCCAGGAGCGTTACCCTGATTTCCTTGAGAAAGGTGAGGCATTGATCTCACAGTTCGACGGACTTGACCAAGGCTATGGTGAGTATCTTACTTCCACGCTTATGAGTATGGAGTATGGACCAGACGTTCTGTACTACCTCAGTAACAATCAGGACGAAGCCAAGGCTATCGTGAACTCTGGTGCCGCTAAGGCTACCATTGCTCTCGGTCGACTCGAAGCTAAGTTTGCGTTTGCCAATGAGGAAAAACAAAAGGCTCGTCCTAAGGTCTCTAAGGCACCCACTCCACCTGCTCACATGAACAAAGGTTCAGCGGCAGCGATTGCGGATGTTCCGGCGGATACGGACGATCTAGAAGCCTTCGCCAATGAATTCTTTAGTAAGAAAAAGCGAAGGAGTTAAAACTCATAATAAGGAATAGTTATTAATGGCTACTGTAACTGTTGATCAAGCAAAACTGGTTCTCAATTCGTTTGCTGCGATCTTCCAGAATAACCTTCTGTCTAAGGACCTCGTGACCTGGCGGAAGTTCAACAACGAGATGAATGATCGAAACGCCCTTACGGTCGTTGAGCAGGTCACACCTCGTTACGTCGTGACTCAGACTACATCTGGTGTTCAGGACCTCTCTGCCGGCGTGCAGGATACCGTCTTCGGTTCCGAGCAGTACAAGGTGGATCAGGTGTTCGGCGCTTCGATGGGCTGGGGCGACTTCGTTAAGATCCGCGACATCGGTGATGCTCGTGAGTCGGAAGCGATTAAGGCGGCTGCTCTCAACCTTGCGGAAGAGATCGACCAGTACATTATGGGACGCATTCGCGGCTTCTCGTACAACTGGACTGGTACGGCTGGTAACAACGTTGCGACGTTTAATGACGTTGTGGCTGGTTACACTCGCCTGAAGGAAGAGGGTGTTGATGACTCGGATATCCGGGCTGTCCTGACCTTCGCTGACAAGCAGGCTCTCGGCGACTGGGTTGTGAACAACAACGACTCGGCTCTCTCGGGTGCGGACGGTATCTATCGTCAGGGCTTCACTGGCACTGTCGGTGGCATCCCCACGATGTTTACTCAGCAGCTCCAGAACCATACCAACGGTAACGATGTTACTGGTGTGACGGTTGACGGTGCGGCTCAGAACGTTACCTACGCCTCTGTAGCTGTATCCGGTGGTCCTGGTCAGTTCAAAACTCAGACGATCAACCTGACTGGCTTCACTGCCAATACAGGCACTCTGGCGGCTGGTTCGGTCTTCACGATCGCTGGCGTTAATGCTTGGGATCATCGTGCGGGTCAGTCCCTCGGTCGTCTCCAGCAGTTCGTCGTTGTGACGGGCGGCACGGCTGATGCCAACGGTGATATCAACGCTCGGATTTATCCGGCGATCATCGTTCAGGGTACCAGCGATGTCAACACTGCTCACGCGACTGTTGATGCAGCTCCGGCTGATACGGCGGCTCTCGTCTTTGTTGGTGCAGCTAGCACGGCCTACAAGCCTCGCCTGATGCTCCAGAAGTCGGCGGTTGTGGTGAACACAGCTGACCTGATCATGCCGGCCACTGGTAAGGCTATCCGTAAGTCTCTGACTGCGGTTCCTCTCAGCGTCCGCATGTGGCAGGACTCGATCTTCGCCACTGGTGAACACCGTATCCGGTTCGACGTTGCCCTCGCGGCTGACGTTTCCGGCGCTGGTCGTAATCGCATCGTACGTGTTAACGGCGCGTAACTAATATGATAGGGGCCTCTGTTTTCGGACACGCCCCTATCTTCTTTTTAGAAGTGGATAAAGAAATTGAGCACTGTTAAAGAGCGGTATGCCCCAGTGGTAATTGCTGCAAACGGCACGGCTACAGTTAATAGTGAGCAGGTTGGCGGATTTCTCGCTCTTACTTCTGGCACTATTACGATCACGCGTAATAACGAAGATGGTACGACTACAATTATTGTCAATGCGGTCCCTGTGACTGCGGGCATCTGGACACCGATCCCATTCCTCGTAGGTTTTCACGGAGCGACTTGCACTCTCGCAGGCGGCGCTTCCGGCACACTAGGAGTCTAATATATGCCTGCTGCAATTAAAAGGTTCGGCGAAACCCAACCTCGCTATATCGTAGGTAACTGGTATCTTCCTTTTACTAACGGCATTCTCGCAGGCGGTGCGGCTCCCGGCGCTAACGTCATTCGACTAACGCCTTTCCAAATCAATGAACCCATTACGATCTCTGATCTCGCGGTTCGCATCTCAACCCTGTCTGTTGGTGGTCTTTGTCAGGCAGCTATCTACGCTTGCCGCCCCACGTCTAACCTTCCCGGGAAACTTCTCGGTCGTACAGGTAGCATGTCCACTACATCGGCAGCGACAGTGTCAGCCGGTATTGAAGGGCAGGATGTTAAACTGGCTCCGGGCATCTATTGGTTCGGTATCAATCAGGACAACGCTACTGTTGCCTTTGTGATGCAGCCGACGACTTCAACTAATATGGCTCGTATAATCGGTTCGCCGACTGTAACAGAAGTGCTAGAGACAGGATCTTCGACTTCTCGTCCGTGCCAGTCTTTCACTCAGACGTTCGGCACTTGGCCCGATCTTACTAACGCAACTCTTGCTGTTTCAAGCAACCACGCTATTGGCGCTTTCAAGGTGTCAGCCGTAGGATAAGGGACCTAACATGATACCAACTTACGTCAACCAAGTGCGGGGTATCTCCGTTGCTGGTCAAGACATCGTCCTTCTGGCTGCTGGCCAGTCCAATGAAGTAGGTTGGGGTACAGGTCCAACAAACGGTATTAGCTACACTCTCGACCCTCAGGACACGCGGCTTCAAAGCCTTGACCTAGGGTTCGGCAGTAACTTTGTCTCCAATGGTGATTTCGCCTCTGGTCTTACGACTGGGTGGGCGTTCACCTCTGGGGCTTCCGGGGCTGTAGTCAATGGCCAGATGGTAGTGACTAAGGTTGGTGCTGGCTTTAATACAGCCACATACACGATCACAGGTCTTACCATTGGCCAAGACTATGAAATCTGGGTTAAGGTGTCGTCTACTGCGGTAGGTGCCCAATTCCAGATTACTACTACAGGAGCAGGATCTTCGGTTCGCTCTATCGCTGGACCGTTCACGGATCGCTATCTTAAGAAGCGTATCACTGCTACTGGTACTTCTCACAATCTCGTGTTCCTCTTCTCTGTTGATACGGAGGCCAATGGCGCTACGTACACAGTGGATGATGTGAACTACCGATTGGTTGAAACTTCGGGGGTGTTTGACAGAATTGCTATCGAGCCTCTCGAGTGGCCAGATCGTACGAACATCGCTGCCTATGGAACTTCTCCGGCCTATCACATGGGTAGGGAGTTGCTTCGTCAAGGGGCAAACTCGGTAAAGATTATTCCTACAGCTTGGGGCGGAACAGCCCTAGTGGGAAGCGTCTGGGCCTCTCCTTCTGGAGCACGATATGTCTACGCTCTTGATCGACTGACGGCTGCTGTTGCAGCTAATCCGACTGCTACCGTGATCCTTAGCTGGATACAAGGAGAACAGGATGGTCTGAACGGCCAGACCGCTGCGGCATATAAATCAGCATTCTCGGCTATGGTCGATGGTTATAGAGCCGTTGCTCCGAATATGAAGGTAGTCATCGGTTCGATGGTGCCTGAGTACATTGCTTCGGTCCCTGGTGTTGCGGTTATTGATACAGCCCATAAGGCTCTGCCAGCGGAAATGACAGCCACTCAGTTTGCTTCTATGATTAGTGGCTTCCAGATTGGGGCCGATCCTCCTCATTACACAGCCCCGGGCGACCGACTCATCGGTAAACGAATGGGACAAACGTACGGCGGCTTGCCGTTAACTTCGAGCTAAGGGACACCTAATGACGCTAGTTTCTTCAATCATTAATGATTCTCTGCGTGAGACTAACATCATAGCTCTCGGGCAAGCCCCTACCTCGGACCAGAATACTGAGGGCCTAACCCGCCTTCAGGCTCTTGTTTCCTCAGTTCTGGGCAACGAAGCTGGTGAGAACCTGTATCCGTTCCCGGTAGGTAAGAACGAAATCAACGCACCTAAGGGCTATCCTTGGTACGCTAATGAAGTCCCGGGGGATATTTTCCTGCCTGTCAACCTGCGGCTGATGTTCAATCTCGACGGAGAAGGCTCTGCTAACCTGCACCCTAAGCCCAGTGATGGCGCTCGTATGGGAGTAGTGGACGTAAGCCAGACGCTAGGGACATATCCTTTCGTGATCTACGGTAACGGGCGCTCCATTGAAGGAAGTGACACCATTACTCTTGATGAGAGTGGTATCTCGCGCGAGTGGTTCTATCGAGGCGATCTAGGTAACTGGGTTCGTGTCACAGACATTGCTCTAACAGATGAGATGCCGTTCCCAAAAGAGTTTGATGACATGTTCGTCATCATGCTGGCAAGCCGGCTCAATCCCCGGTACGGACAGACTCTTGATCCTGATAGCCGATCGATGTTGGTTAGGGCTAGAGGGCAGTTCAGGGCTCGCTATAAACAGGACATTCAGATGCCTGTCGAAGACGCTCTCTTGTACCTCTCTGGGGATTACCGCTATGGAGGTCGCTACCCGAATCGTAGCTTTGCCGATCCTAATGATCTGTTTAACGCAGGATACCCATACTAATGGCACGCCCGGTAAGGAAAAAGATTAGATGGCCCGCATGGCGCTATGGCCCTGACGGCCAAGCCCAAATCTTTCAGAGCGCTTCAGAAGTGCCTGAGGGGTGGAAAGACCATTCTGTTCCAGTACCGGAGCGCCAATCCCGAGGTGACGTTGTTGTCGATCGAGCAGCCTTAGCCGAACAGCTTAAAGCTCGTGGTATTAAAGTGAACCCTATGTGGGGTGCTAGTAAGATGCAGGAAATCTTGGAGAACGAATAATGGTTGCTGTCCCTCTCGGTAGAGATGCCTATCAACGGACGTTTGCTAACGAGCCGGAAATCCACTGCCTTAATCGTTTCTTCGAAGAGAACCCTACTAACCTTGCTGATGGTGTAGCTCTTCTCGCCCGTCCGGGCACAGTACCTCTCGTCTCAGCAGTAGGTGATGGCCTCATCCGTGGGTTCTTCACTGCTCCCGGCCTTCACGATGGAGACTTGTTCTTCGTGTGTGGAGACACTCTATATCGCTATCAGCCTGACGGAACCCTGATTACTATTGGTGGTTTGGTCTATGGTACTGGCAAAGTCTCGATGGCCTTTCAGACTGGCGCAGGATACGAAAGACTGTTCCTCGCCGATGGTACACTGCTACAATATTACGCCGGTGGTTCACTGGCTACAGGCACTCTGACGGAGTCTGGCTCCATTACGAACCAAGTGTTCGAGATCGGTGGTACCTTCTATACGTGGAGTGCGACCCTGAATGTGGATAGTGCCGGCACTTCGGCCGATCCTTGGAGAGCTAAACTAGGGGCTAACGATACAGAATCTCTGGCCAACATGGTCAAGCTTCTGCACTTCGATGGCGTACGGGGTGTTGACTTCTCACAGAACTTGGGCGGTCCGTCCTCGCTGGTGACAGCGGTGTCTGGTGCTTCCACTATGACAGTGACCTCTAAGTCCGACTCGCTCTCTGCAAATGACATCGCTACTACGGTGTTCAGCGGAGCTGGTTTGGCTTGGGGAGACACGACTCTCAACGGAGCGGGCACTCACGTCTTACAGGGTATCGAAATGCCTGACGGATTAGGTGCCCAGTCGGTTGCCTCTCTTGCCTCGCACGTTCTAGTGAGTGTCGCTAATAGTGGTCGCTTCTACTGGATTGAACCCGGGGACGTAACGATTGATCCTTTGAACTTTGCTACTGCTGAAAGCCAGCCCGATAATATCGTGGATATGCTCTCAGTCGGAGACACAGTTTGGATGATGGGTGAAGGTTCTACTGAAGCGTGGTACGCCACAGGACAAGCTGTTGCTCCGTTCGCCCCTACTCAGGGACGCGTGTACGCGAGAGGCGTGGTTCAAGGAACTGCGGTTCGTATCAAGGATCAGGTTATTCTAGTCGGCTCTGATGGTGTCGTTTATTCAATTGGTGGAGGGGTCCAAAGGATCTCTCATCACGGTATCGAAGAAAGAATTCGTACCCAGCTCGAAAGGGAGTTAAGCGCCTAATGGCTACGATCTTTATGGACAATGCCTCTATTTATGGCAATCGAGATACAATGCTCGATGGTATGTACGCTGAAGCCACTGGTACTGGCAATCTTGACATGACAACGGTGGGAGGCCTAACCGCCTTCCACTTCCCCGCCACTCCCGGCATCTATCGGTATTTCCGATACGTCCTTCCGTCCACCGTCTCGACTACATTGTTCTGTGCGCTACGAGTACGAGTGGAACATCTTACTGCGGTTGATGGCCGCTCTCCAGCAGTTACCTTTATCATCCCTGGCAGCCTTGGCAACCCTACAGGGTATGTCACTGTCTGGATTGACATGAATGGTCGAGTGGTGGTGAACACCGATTACACTGGAACGACTACTCCGGGCAACACAATCAGTGGATACACTGCTGAACTGGCTCGAAGTGCTGATCCTGTGATCTCTGCCAACACTTGGCATCACATGGAAATCAAGGTCGTTGCCGGTGGTGTAGGAGCTGGCGAAGTTGAAATTCGTCTGGACGATAACGACATTCCGATCATTTCGACTGGACCTATTCAGACTTCAACTGGTACTGGTTTCACTGGCTTGTACTTCGGTGTTCAGACTAACACCTCCACGTCTCAAGACATGGAAGCTTGGATGACTGACATCCACGTTTGGGATACTACAGGAACTCGTAACAACGACTTCCTTGGGGATGTGTCAATCACGACTCTTTGGCCCAATGAAGATGTGGAGACAGGTTGGACTCCCAACTATCGGCATAAGCTCGGCCTCGGTGTTCTCAAACTTGTTAACGACAATGCTTTCAGTATTGGGTACACGGCAGCCGATGCCGCTGCACTTGAACTAGGGTCTGCGGATTACACTCTTGAAACGTTTATTCGTTTCAGCAGCCTTCCGACTACCAACGAGCGACGCTCGATTATCGCTAAATGGCGAGAGGACAATAACACTCGTTCGTTCCAGCTCAGTAAATGCGGACCGACTCTGAACAGTGGTAACGTTGAATTCCGTATCTCTACGGATGGCTCTGCTGTTACTACCATTCACAGCTACCCTTGGGAGCCCGAGACAGATAGATGGTATCACATCGCGGTCGTAAGAGACTCAGGATCTAACCTTCTGTTTATTGATGGCGTACAGCAGGGTGTTCCTGTCGCCGATGCTAATACGTATTACAACGGCACTGCTGTTCTAATCGTAGGTGCTAGGACTGGAGCCGGCTCGGGAGGTGTTTCTCCTGTGGCTCTGTCAGGTATTCAAGGCTGGTTGGATGAGACGCGTATCACTACACTCGTAGCTCGCTACACAGCAAACTTCATTCCGACGACAGTTCCATTCGGGCGTAACAGCACGGATGATCCTAACTTCGCTGATGTGGTTCTGCTTGCTGGATACGATACAGGGATCGTCGATGAGAGCTCCTACGTAAGGACTCTGACACCTCGTAATCAGGATGCTACAAGCGGTTCGATCATTCCGGTTATCAATACACCAGATGACGGCAACTTCCAATACGAGACGATTAATCAAGAGGATAGCCCCACAGGTGTTCCTCGCGATGACACCAACATCTCAGCCTCTCTGTACGCTGCTGCGGCTATCCTGACCCTCAGTGATAACCCTGCTGATACAGAAACGGTAACGATCGAAGGTGTGGTCTATACGTTCAAGACTGTGTTGGCTTCGGCCTTTGATGTCTTGATCGGTGCAGATGAAGAAGAGTCTCTAGCCAACTTGATGGCGGCTATCAACGAAGATGCTGGTGCGGGCACCCTCTATGGGACAGGCACTACTGCACATCCAGATGTGTATTCGACTGGTCTGCCTTCGCCTCAGGTTAAGGTTATTGCTAGAACAGCGGGAACAGCGGGTAACGCCCTCACAGTTTCCGAGACGCTTGACGGTTCGTGGGACAATGCTACCCTCACAGGTGGTGCTGACATCCCCGGTCCTTCGTCTTTCCGGTTTACTCGTCTGCCTCCGGGTGTGACGACTATCCGAAGTGTTATGGCGGTTACTCGAGCGTACAAGACGGAGGCCGGCCCGGCTAAGATGATCACATCTTTTGTCGGTCCTGCTGGCGCTGCTGACGACGGGTCCGAGAGGTCTCTGACAGTTGAGCCTACTTACCGGATTGAGGTGTTCGAGGAAGACCCGGATACGTCTGGTCCTATAACCCCATCGACCCTGCTGACTGGTAGAGTAAGATTCGATAGAACGGAGTAACTGCGTGTGGCCGGAGAAGTTGTTGATAATGAGAGGGGGACACCTGTTACGCAGGCCCCTACTCTCGTTTCCCTTATCAGCCAATCAAACCCGGTTATCACGCAGGCTCCGGTCCTCGTTGCTGTCCGACCGCCTGTTGCAGTTTCGATCAGGGTTACACAAGCCCCAATCCTTACTGCTCACAGGGCCCCAAATGCAACAGGTGTTCGTACTACCCAAGCAGCGTTTCTCGTTGCGGGAACGAGTGAAGGAAACGTACAGGTGAGAGTCACACAATCTGCTCTTCTAATCGCCACACAAGACGGTATTCCCGGGCAGACTAGGCAACGGGCTTGGACCTTCGATTTCGATGGTCATAGCTTCTACGTCCTTGATCTCTCCGAGGAAGGTACTTGGGTTCTTGATCTGACTACGATGCAGTGGTCTAAGTTTGAGACACCCGGGCACGGTAGTTGGAACATGATCAACGGGTTGTTCTGGGAGTCCAACCGAATGGTTGTGGCTGGTGATGCTATCAATCCAAACGTTAATCGACTTGATCCTACTAGCCATCTTGATGATGGTTGGCGGCCTGTCGAATACAAGGTCTCTGGTGGTATCGTTTCTCGTGGTAGAGACGGCAAGCGACTCAGTTCCCTGCGTATGGCTGTCAGTGCTGGACACGTAGGTGATCCTACAGGTACTCCCTCTATCACTATGAAGTTCTCCGACGATAACGGAGACACATGGTCTAACGATTACACTACTACGATCCTGACTTCTTCGTACAGTCAGCGAATTGAATGGAACTCTCTCGGCCTTATTAAGAACCCGGGCAGAGTGTTTGAGTTCTCTGACACAGGCGGATTGGTTCGGATTGATGGAGTAGAGGCACAGATTGAAGGAAGCGAGTAATGGCTAGAGCCCCAGCTCCTT
>Ga0065707_10082633_pt1 | contig 13141 bp, 16 predicted proteins | sample SwiRhicommuniRL3_FD_59094 | JGI IMG/M metagenome (GOLD analysis project Ga0065707, IMG submission 59094) | Switchgrass rhizosphere bacterial communities from Rose Lake, Michigan, USA - RL3 v2 (version 2) | ecosystem: Host-associated > Plants > Roots > Rhizosphere > Soil | place: East Lansing... | reverse complement strand
TTGGAGGAACTCTGTGGAAAGATCGCTTGTATTGGTAAAACCCGATGGCGTGCAGCGCGCGTTGATCGGGGAGGTAATTTCGCGTTTGGAACGCCGTGGTCTGCGTCTGGTCGCTGCCAAATTCATGCAAGTCAGCCAGGAACTTGCCGAGACCCATTACGCCATTCATAAAGGCAAACCTTTTTATGAAGGCTTGATCTCATATATTATTTCTGCCCCGGTTATGGCGATGGTCTGGGAGGGACCGAACGCGATTGCTGCGATCCGCCAGACCATGGGTGCGACGCGGCCCACCGAAGCCGCGCCTGGTTCGCTTCGACATGACTTTGCCCTCGAAGTGGGCCGCAATCTGACTCACGCCTCTGATACGCCGGAAAATGGCGCGAGTGAAGTTGCATTATGGTTCAAAGCAGAAGAGCTGGTCGACTGGAAGCGTGAAGTCGATAGCTGGGTGTTTGAAAAGTAAAGTACAAATATACATGGCAAATCGGCAAACGTCTCGCATTGTAGCGAGACGTTTTTTATGTGTTTTAGGATGAACCGGATTGACGATCATAGTTGCGGAGGAACATGCCGGTAGAACTTCAAGCAACGGAATATATGCTAGCACATGATCGGTGATGGCGGTGATAAAGCCAACGACCTTGTTGTTCGCCATGTTGATCGCCAGTACGATTTGATCACTATTCTTCAATAATCGAAGATGAGTTTCCGGGCTTGGCGGGTTGGCCAACCCACGAAAAATCCCTCCAGCTGCTCTGATTCGATATTATCTGCAGTATAAAGATACTCTATCATTTTGCGAACCTCCCATAAAATTTTGTGACCTGATATGCGGATTTCTGCTAGCAACCCATATCAAGCGTAAGACCTTCACGGCTGGGAGTCATTACATAACTAGGCTGTATTTCAGTCATTGTCTGTTCGAGCATGTTATCAAGCTCATCGTCGCTATGGCCCGGGTCGTAATGAAAAGGCACGAATTGTTTTACGTTTGTCAATGCGGCAAATTGGAACGCATGCCTGATGCTGCTGTGTCCGAAGCCTATCCGGCTTTGATATTCCTCATGCAGGTATTGGGCATCGTGGATCAAGAGGTCGGCACCCTCTGCGAGTGAATAGCCCGAGATCCAATCCTTTTCCTGGGGGAAGGCCATGGTGCCAAGAATGGGTTCATGATCGGGCAGATACGTGATGGCGGCGTCAGTGCATTGAATGCGGTAACCGATCGTCGGATTGGGGTGGATGATCAATTGCGCGCGAATGGAGAACTCACCGATCTCGATGAAGTCGGCGCGTGGATTCGCTGGCAATTCGTGGAAATGAAGGTCCTCAGACAGATCGCGCACACTGACTGGAAATAGGGGCGGCGATAGATATTTTTGCAGCCGCGCATTCAGGCTGAGTGTTGTGCTGGCTGGTCCCCAAATGTGGATTTCCACCCCCGGGCGGCGTAACGGAGCGAAGAAGGGCAGTCCCTGAATGTGATCCATATGTAAATGCGTCAACAGAATATGGATGGTCTTCAAGTCAGCCGGTATATTCTGACCTAGATTTCGGAGGCCCGTCCCCGCATCCAAAATTAGTTGGGTGCCCTCGCGCCCTTCGACCGAGACGCAGGATGTATTTCCGCCATAGCGGACAGTCTCCGCACTGGGAGATGCCAGGGAGCCGCGGGTGCCCCAGAAAGTCACTTTCATTTTGATGTGGGTCGTTCCCAGAAAAGTGCCATACCACCAAGGAAGCGATCAGCCTGTCCGATCAGAGGGATGGCAGTCACCTCGATCTCCCGCATTTCGCCGTCCAGTCCGCGGATCCAGAATATTTTGTGAGCCGGGCAGCGTTCTGTCACTGCGATGACCAGCGGCAAGTCTTCCGGTGGGATAGGGTTTCCATCATGGTCAATCGGGTGAAAGACCGTGGACCACATACGAGCTGGCATCACACCGGTTTCATTGTACTGAGTTCCCAGGATCCGCTCGGCTTCCTCATTATAGAAGATCAGGTCGCCGTCGGGGTTCACGATAAAGATCGGCATTGCCAAATACTCAGACAGATGGCGTGCCAGGATGACTTCAATTTCCTGTTGGGACATGAGGTGCATCTCCTAACTCACGAGTCTGGAATCGACGTGGTTTGTACTGACTAAAACTCGTCAGGATATTTTTGAATTACTGCACTTTCAACAATACCTTCCCATCGCTCCATAATTCTTCAAGATCATAATGCTCACGCTGGTCGGGCGAAAAAAGATGTACAACCACATCGCCGTAATCGAGCACGAGCCAGCCTTCGTTGGCTTCACCGGTGACCCGGCTTTTCTTCTTGTATTCCTTTTTCGTGGCTTCCAACACGCCCTTGGCAAGGGCATCCAGCATACGGTCGCTGGTGCCGTTGCAGATCACGAAATAATCGGTAAACGAGGCAACGTCTTTAATATCCAATAAGAGAATGTCTTCAGCCTTTTTATCTTCAAGGGCGTCGATAATTTTGTGCGCGAGTTCGAGTGCGTTCAGGTTTCACCTCTATGGTTATAAATGAAAATTAATGGTGGAGGGGTGCGGCGAACAATTGGCTGTACACCGCGCCGCTTGGTTTCAGGTCACTTTTATAAAGATGCACCGAGTCTACTCTGGCAGTGCCCACTGAGTCAATCTTTAGTTCTTCGAGAGTAAGCCGAATCTTGTGCAAATCGGCAGCGGAAACATCCTGTTTAACACGCCCGAGGGTGAGGTGTGGGGAAAAGCTCCGCTCCTCTGATGGAAATCCCAGCCGGGCGCATGCGGATTCAATTCCACGATACAACGCCTCCAACCCAATCGGGGACTGGACTCCCAAAAAAAGCACACGCGGCCGCTTCAAGCTTGGGAACGAACCCAGTCCGCCAATGTGGATATCAAACGGGTCAAGCTTGCCTGCTTCGATGCCAAGCATTTGGGTCAAGGCATCCATATTCGCAGGCGTGACGTCACCCAAAAATTTCAACGTAAGGTGAATATTTTGTATGGGCACCCAGCGGACGATCGCCGTGCCGAGAACTTTTCGCAGGGGTTCCGTTTTTTGTAAAATGGCTTGATGGATCGAACCGGGGATTTCCACCGCGATAAAAGTTCGCAGAAGTGCCATGCAGTTAATTGGCCGGCTTGTTGGCGAGGGCGCGCTCGACGGCGTCTTTGAGCTCGAGGAAACCTACCGGCTTCGTAAGATACGTGGATGCGCCAGCTTCCATGCCGTTCTTGATATCAGACGGCATACTCTTGGCAGTGACCACAATGACGGGGATGTTGGCAAGTTCCGGTTCGCGGCGCATTTGACGTAAAATATCAAGCCCGGATATCTCAGGCATCATGATATCGAGCAGGATCACGTCTGGCTTTTCAGAACTCATCAGTGAAATGGCAGGTCTGCTCTTGGATGTCTTAACTACCCGAAAACCGCTGACACGCATCATCTCTGCGAATAGTTCAGCGGCATCCTCTTCATCCTCGATAATGAGAACAGTCTTTGGATCCATGCAAAAGTAACGATAGCATAAGAATTATGAATATGCAAGAGGGTTGTCGGTTGTACATGATATTGTAAGATTTTTGCCTGAACGACTATCTATGTTTTGCCAACAGAGTAGCTACGTTATTGAATGGAGATATGATGAGCGAACTGGAAGATTTTCGTGCAGAGAAAGACGATTTTTTTGGACACCATCCGCAGAGCCCATTGACCCCGGAGCAGAAGCGTGGATTTCAAGGCTTGAATTACTTTCCGGAAAGCGAGGCTTTGCGCCTGGAAGTGTTGGTTGAACCCCTCAATGATCCCAAACCGATGCTGATGCAGACGTCCACGGGCGGTGTGCAGGAATATACGCGTTTTGGAAAATTCAGCTTTCAAGTGGATGGGCAGACTGCCGAGTTGACGATCTACGAAAGTGAGCATGGCTACTTTTTACCTTTCGTCGATTCCCTGGCCGGACAAGAAACCTATCCCGCTGGGCGGTATCTTGAGCCGGAACCTCTACCTGGGAAACGATTCCTGGTGGATTTCAACATTGCATATAATCCATATTGTGCATACAACGAGATGTGGTCCTGCCCGATCACCCCGGCGGAAAACCGGTTGAAAATCCCCGTGCGGGCCGGTGAGAAACTGTTTGAGGGCGCGGCGCACTAATTTCAGATCTTATTTGCGATTTCGGCCGGACGTGATTGACCTGTGTGGCGTGATGGTCTGCACCAGAATCCACGCCACGTCACAATCAAAAACGACCAGTGTTATAACTGGTCGTTTTTATTTTTGCTCATTCTGCTGAAGGATATGCAGCAGCGCTTCATATTCCTCGCAGCAATCCGTGCAGGTATCCAGATGTTCTCGCATGAGTGGCATTAGCAGGGCTGCATCTTTTTTGTCAACCTCCCGTTCCACGTATTGATCGAGTTTCTCATAGAGTTCATCACAGGAAATTTCCTCGGTCTCCAGTGTTTCGAGCACGCGCAGAAATCCCAAAATCGTCTCATTCGAAACTTCTTTCGGAGGGTTGATGACGTTTTGAATTTTCTTAATAAACGCTCTTAGGTTCATACGCTGATATGACGGTTAAAAATTCATTAATCTTACTTTTGCTCGAAAAGCGAAAGGACATCGTGAGGTGCAATATCCTCTGTAGCCAGCCTGGTACGGAGACGGAGACGGGCATCGTGCAAGAGTTTGTATAGAGCATTGCGATTAGTTTTTAGTTTGCGGGCTGCATCTTCAATCGGCATATCCTGCATGCCCAGCAGGATCAATGCCTGCCGCTGTCGATCTGTCAATTCCTCCTCTATTATTCTGCGGACACGTGTCAACATATCGGAGCGTTCGGCTGAGACTTCGGGCCCGGCATGGGAGTCGGCGAGCAGGCCTGGGGGCGGAGGAGCGTCCTCGTTTTCAGTCAGCTCATCCAGGGACGAGTCGCGCCAGCGTTTGCGGCGGAGCTCGGTCAGCGCGATCCGCACGGCGATTTTGTGCACCCAGGTGGTAAATTGGCTGCGACCCTCGAAGGTATCCAGCTGGTCAAGCACACGGAGTAGGGTCTCCTGGGTCACTTCATCGACCAGCGCGCCAAACTGGGGTTGATCTGGAGAAAGCCAACGGGAGAGGGCGTAAGGCAGGCCCTTTTGAATAACAGCGCGCAAATCTTCCAATGCCATATTCCGGGTTTCGCCGTTTGCCCTCAGATCAGCCAGCCATGCTTCGTTGGTTCTTGATGCCATGATGGGAAAATTATAAAGCAGGAATGACAAGATTAACGAGTCTCTTACAAGTTTCTTACAGGCAAGTCCCCTGCACTTTTTTTTGTGCGTACGAGCGCTCTGAACTCTTGGACTCATCTGTGTCAGCCGGTCTGTTTTTCTTCAGCGACTGCTTTCTCGGCGTCTACGCTCGCGCCTCATATGACAATTGAAGCAAACTACTTCACAATTTCCTATTTCACGCATAATATTTTCAGTCCCCAAGCCCTGTTGGATCATATCGGCAATATTGTATTTCTTTTCACCTCTAACATGGTCGAAAGTAAGTACTACAGGATCACTCTCGCCGCAGTCGATGCAAAACCTACTGGAGAGATAATCCGATACAATCTGTTTTGCTCTTTCTTTTCCTCTTTGACGGGACAACTTGTTTCTTTCTTTCACGTACTCGGTATCGTTTGCATAGCGCTCTCTGCTATCTTTCTGCTGGCAACTGATACACACGGATTGCAGATATCGTCTCTCTGTATCCCTGATATTGAACTCTGATTCATCTTTCCAATCAGTACAGCGAATACACCTACGCATGTTGTCTCCATTGCAGAAACATCAAATAAGCAGAAAATTTTGAGAAGTCGATAGGAGTTTAAAATCGTAACTCCCCTTACATCGACTGGGGAGTATTGATTTGGAGCATTTTTCTCTATTTTAGTGGGCGTACAGGGACTCGAACCCCGGACTTCTACTGTGTGATAGTAGCGCTCTAACCAACTGAGCTATACGCCCAAAAGCGATGCAGATTATAGCCGAGATAGACTTGTTCTGCAAGCATGCCGCAAGCGGCACTCGGCTTTATTTGGGCAGCACATCCCATGGGTTAATTTTATACGTGGACGACAAGATCTCGAAGTGTAAATGTGAGCCCGATGAACTTCCTGTTGTTCCAATCGCCCCGATCACATCACCCTGGCCGACACTTTGTCCGCAGCCAACATTGAAGGCGCTCAGATGCGCGTATAACGATTGAAAACCATTTCCATGATCGATCATTACCATATTGCCGTAGCCGTAATTGTTCCAACCAGCATATACGATCACGCCTGCATCGGTTGCGTATACGGCTTCCCCTTCGTTGCCGGCAATATCAATGCCGCGATGGATCGCAGAATAATCAAAGCCAGAAAGATAATGGTTGTTCGACGGCCAGATAAACGTGCCATATCCCACCGCCCCGCCGCTGACCGCATCACACGCCCCTGGTCCCAACACGCGCGCAGAAGCCGGGTTCTCACGGGTGATGCCCAAGGGCGCGCTCCATGAAATAAATTCACGTTTGCCGCCGGGTATCACCAACCAGGTTCCATCGGGAATACTGGGGTTATTGATATCGCCCACGGCTGCCACATCCAGATGATTGGCTGGTAGATTCAAAATATCATCCACTTGCACACCAAAATATTTGGCAAAGCCGGGCAGGCCGCCTTTATTTTCAGCGAGCCATTGCCAGTAAACACCGTCGACCGGCAAAATGATCAACTCCTGCCCAGGTTTGAGTGCGTGAGGGTTATCCAGCAACACACCATAATTGCCCCATAAGATCGTTTCTGGTCTTAGACCAAACTTCTCTGCGATACCAAAGACCGTATCGCCATCTTGAACAATATATTTAACGATCTCCTGGCGTGGGCGGGTTGGGATGGTGGTAAACGGCTGGGCGACACGCGGGATTCCGTCAAACGTATTCGACTCCTGCTGCGGGACGCTGGCGATCCCCTCTACAGCCACAGCTGGTTCGGTCGCGGATGCCTCTATCGCTCCGCCGGCCTTTACTGACTGGGCGTAAAACGATTGAAGCAGCCACACGACTGCACCGATCATGGCAACCGACAAGATCGTGGTGCCCACTCTTAATAGAGATTCCCCCAAGCCGAATCCCACCAGCAATTCCACAAATCGCGCGAGAAGTCCGCGCGAATTTTTTTCGTCATCCATATATACTGTATTCTCCGCAGAATATCATAACCGTGCCAAAAATCGCAGTCAAGCGACGGATTTGAACGCTAACCTGACGTTAACCCGACGTTTTGGGTACGCTCTGGAAAATCAACCGTAAAGCAATAATGCCTGCCAGACAGATCGTACCTCCAATGATGATCGTGATGGGTACATTCCAGGTTTGAGCCATCCAGCCGATGACAAAACTTCCGAATGGGGCAACACCCTGCAACGCCCAGAAATAAATGCTGAACACCCGCCCGCGTAATCCGTTGGGAACAGATATTTGGATCATGGTATTCATAGTAACCAGTTGCACAACTGTTCCCAATCCGATGAAAGCCAGCAGGGCATAGGCAAGAATAATATACCTTACAAACCCCAGCGCGATAATGGGCAAAATAAAACTTGCCTGTCCGATCAAGAGCATTTTCTGCTTGTCGAATGAACTGAAGTAGGCGACGATCAACGCAGCGATTACAGCGCCCACGCCTTGCGCAGCATACAGGTTACTGGTGCGAGTCGCGATCAACGCCTCGGTATCGACCGCAGTTTTCAGAACATCTCGTGCGAGCGCTGGGAGTTGTTGAACCAGCGGTACACCAAAGAAGCCAACCAGCGCTGCCATAAGAATAACGGACAACACAGCCGCATTATTCCGAATATAAGCCAGCCCTTCACTAAACTCATTCCTCAGGTTTCTTTCGTTATTTCCCTCGGTTTCGATCTTGAAGGTCGAACGCGCAATCAGCAGGCCGATGATCACAAAGATAAAGCTGATCCCATTTGCCAGAAAAACACTGCCTTCAGTTCCGGTCAGCGCGATCAGCCAGGCTGCGCCCAACGGACCAAGTACCCGTCCGATGTTGAATGCTGTGGTCTGTAATGCGATGGCGCTGGGCAAAGCCTCTCTCCCAGCCAGTTCAATTAACATCGACTGACGGGCTGTCACTTCAATGGCTACAGCACTACCAAAGAAGAATGCCATCGCCACAATATGCCAGATCTGAATATGACCGGTGAACGCCAGGAAGGCAAGTCCGAATGCCTGGACCGACATGATGGCTTGAAACAAGATGACCGTTTTACGTTTATCCCAACGTTCAACGAGTACGCCAGCGGGCAATGCAAATAACAGGGTGGGCAATGTATTGGCAACGCCGATCAGTCCCAAATCCAGCGGGCGGCCCGAGATGCGATATGCAAGGTAGGGCAGGGCGGTGGCTTGCATCCAGGTGCCGATGACGGAAATTAACTGGCCAAATAGGAATAGAACATAATCCCGCGATGCCAAGGCCGGAAATCGCTGGACGAGTTTGGATTGGAATTGATTCACGCTGATTTAGTTAGACGAGAATTTGTGAAGAGCCTCAGGCAGGGACAACCAATTCGGGTTTGTCGTTGGTGGTTTTGTTCACCAGTGTCGAGACCGGGTATGCGGACATATCATCCTCCGGGAAAGGCCTGATGAGCGGCTGCAGGTGTTCGGGCGTCTGAGGTGCGGGGTCCAGCCATTTGGCATAATCGCGCGGATGCAAAATAACCGGCATTCGGTCATGAATCAATGCCATCAGTTCGTTAGGTTGGGTTGTGATGATGGTACAAGTTTTCATACTGGAGCCGTCCGGACCTTCCCACGTATCCCATAACCCAGCCATGGCAAACGGTTTGCGGTCTTTCATATGGATGAAATACGGCGTCTTGGATTTTTTTTCGCCGAAGGCTTTCCATTCATAGAACCCATCAGCCAGAATGAGACAGCGCTTGTATTTGTACCCGCCGCGGAAGGATGGTTTTTCCGCGAGCGTTTCGCCGCGCGCGTTGATCAGGCGGCTGCCAATGGACGGGTCCTTTGCCCACATGGGGATCAAACCCCAAACATAAAAGTCGGCTCTGAATTTATCATCATTCGGAATTGCCAGCACAGGCTGAGTGGGCGCGATGTTAAACCGCGGCGCAAATTTTTCGGGGAAGCTATAGTTGCTAAAGGCATCCTGCAAGTCTGCAGGATTAACAGTTAATGTAAATCTTCCGCACATGTTCGCTCCTTTTCAAACCTCTTTACAATTCATATTTTCTTTTTAGGGTTTAACTTTCGATCATCACCATCACGGATGGTGGTACCAATTGTATCAAGATGTTCCAGAATTGCCTGGGCATATTTTCGGCTGGTTTTGAATAGATCGCGCACTTCCGCCAGCGAGATCTGACCGCTCTGCTGGATGGCGTTCAGGATCTTTGCCACCATGCGATCATAATCTTTTTTTTGAAAGATAACATCCGCCGAAACAGAAGATAACTCCTCGGTTTCCAGCAATGCGTTCAGGATTTCATCTCCGACTGCAGCCTGACATTCCTTGATACTCGGCGTGCTGAAGGGATTGGATTCAAACTTTCGCAACAACACCTCGACCTTGGCCTGCTCCTGGCCATCGAACCTGATCTCATGCCCGACCTTCGCGACGTATGTAGGATGGTCTGTAATATTCTGCTCAACGATCAATTTATGGATGATTGCATTAAAGCCACGGGAAGTTAGCTTTAGTTTGCTTTTCAGTTCTTCCCGCGGAACGCCGCGCCGTAACCGAAAATCCTTGTGATAGGTCTCGATCAATTGCAGGGCTTTATCCCGCAGCAGATTCCAATGCGGCAGAGTAATAACGAGCGCATCACTTGTGCTTGCTGGAGATTGCTCCTCCAACGGGATTAGTTTTCCGGCCGCGATTAATTCGTGGAATGCCATCTGCGCTGGCTCAGGTTCAAGACGCGAGCGTATGTCGATTTCCCTGCTGCTGGCGAGTCCCAGCCCTATTGCTGCTTCAAACAACACGTCCGCTGGTGAGCCTTCTGCAAGCGAGGCGAGAGATTTTAGAATCTTGTCATCGAATCTTTTATGTCGGCCCTTGGGTTGGTGATCAATGATCAGACCGCCGCCAAGTGTCTCACCCGGCGAAGGACGGCGCAGGATAAAACGGTCACCTCTGACCGCAACGACTGAATTCCGCAGTTCTAGCTGAATCCAACCCTCGTCGCCTGGATACAATTCCTCAGCGCCCAATATCCGCAAGGTTGCGATCGTTTCGCTGGCACCGATGTAGAACTTCACTTCATCACCATGCTTGAGCGATGCGGATACATCTTTCAAGATGCGAACATTTGCATCCAGCCTGCGCGTGGGTTGATATAAGTTTGGATGAGTGACAACCTCTCCGCGCTGGATCTGTTCGATGTTAATACCTGAAATATTTACAGCCGTGCGCGAACCCGGCAGCGCGATATCTTCTTTTTTTCTATGGGTTTGCAAACTGCGGATTCGGCCGGTGAGACCGGTTGGGAGGATTTCCACTTCATCACCCACCGAGAAATGTCCATCGCTGAGCGTGCCGGTGACGACTGTCCCAAATCCGCTCATGGTGAAGACGCGGTCAATGGGCAGGCGTGGACGATTGAGATCGAGTCGCTGAGGACTCGCCTCGAGGATCTCACTCAGCGTTGATATAAGTTGATTTAGCCCAGTCTTGTTTTTGGCTGAGACGCGCAGGATGGGCGCATCCTGCAAAACGCTTCCGCTGACAGCGGCGCGAATGTCTGTTTCCACAAGATCAAGCCATCCTGAGTCAGTGACGAGATCCGTTTTGGTGAGGACGATCAATCCGCTTTGAATCTGGAGCAAATCCAATATGGCAAGGTGTTCCCTGGTCTGCGGCATGACGCCCTCATCCGCCGCGATAACCAGCAGAGCCGCATCGATGCCGCCGATGCCGGAAAGCATGTTCTCGATGAAGTCGCGGTGACCGGGTACGTCGACGATGCCCACTTCCTCGCCGTTGGGGAGAGTCATCCAACCGAACCCCAACTCGATGGTCATCTCCCGCGCTTGCTCCTCTTTGAGACGATCAGGATGTGTGCCGGTAAGTGCTGCAATCAGTGAGGATTTGCCATGATCTACGTGGCCAGCTGTTCCAATAACGCGCATGGAAAATAAAATCTTTCCGCTCCCATCTTTTTCTTTGAATAGAATCACGAGGGGAGATGGGATTATTTATGATGAAGCGGGTTTATTTTTTGGTCTTCCTGGCGGCCTTGTTATGACCCATAATTCGTTCATAAGCGGAGAGCCACTCATGGGCAACATTCATCAATTCCTGAAGCTGCTGTTCCGTGGCATCTGTGGTTTGATGCATTTGATCCTGGATCGTTTGGATCGATTCAGCGAGAGGCGGAATCCGTTCTTCCAATTTTTGCAATATCCGGCGCAGATCTTTTGAACCTTCATCCTGGGAGAGGGTGTAGCCGGTCCAGCGTTTTTGATCATCGGCTTTGAAGGAAACCCACTCCTGTCTGAGACGGTCTTCAGCCAGCCGCTGCATTTCGGTGACTTCATTGATACGGCGTTCCAACTTCGTATTGAGCTCGTTGTAGGTTTCCTGTGCCTTTTTGGCTGAGCGCAGGGCATCATCGAGCGCGACGGTTTGAGTGTCGAGGAAGCTGACTTGTTTTTGGAACTCGTTGAATTTATCGCGCCACTCCTTGTAAGCATGCTCACGGTCGATCTGTGCCACAGTTTGTTTTTCAATAAAATTGGATTGAGCGGCTTTGCGTTCCGATTCGGAGACCATCAATTCCTTGATGCGGTTATCCAGGTTCCTGAAGCTATCGGCGGTCAGATCCGCTTTCGAACGTGCCGCGTCAATGTGGGCGCGCAGGGAGACGAGATCACCCTGCAGATCCGCCACGCGTTTCAGATCCTGCTTGCGATTTTCCTCATATGCGCGTTGGGCGCGGGCAACATCCTCCGTCACTCGAAGGGCTTCGTCAATGGGCGGTTTCACATCTTTAATTTCTTGGTGTAAACGTGTTTCCTCCAGGATACGCGCTTTGATATCCCGCTTGAGCGGAGGGATCTCGGTGAGCCCTTGTTTGATCTCCTCAATTTCCTTATGGAACGGTTCCAGACTTTTTTGATATTGCTTGATGATTTCCTGCTCCCGCTTTTGAAATCTTTTCTCGATCTCGTCGAGAGCTTTCTTCATTTCTTCGCGTTGATTAGCAACGATCGCATCGAATTGATCAATGCGGGCAGTCGTGGAAAGTGCTCCTGCAATCTGCTTATCAAGAGGCTTGATCTGTTGTTTGACGGTCTCGATATTTCCTTCGTATGAGGCGATACGTTCCTCCAGCGCAATGATCGCCGCCTTATCCTTGCGGTGTTCTTCGTCCAGCCATTGCAGGCGTTTGACGATCTGTTCAAAATCCATTGTTCCTCCGGCGCGTAAACTCTTACTATTTTTTGATTATACCGCCTCAACGCCCGAGCCGTTCAAACATGGTGGGCAGGTCAGATAGAAAGTACTGGATGAACTGCGGAAATAACCCCAGGATGATCAGCCCAATGATTCCCAACCCAAGCATGATCGTCTGCAACCAATCTTCGTGTAGCTCCCAGCCTGTATACTCTTCTGCCATACTCAAGACAGCCAGTGAGCGAAAAGAACTGGTAAGCAGGCCAATGATCCCAACCCCCATCCAGAGCGCTGCACCGAGAGATAGCCTAGAAAGATTTTCCCATAAGGCGAGCCTGGCCGGGAAACCAGCCAGCAATGGAAATGCGCCTGCGGAAAGCGACGCCAGGATGAGCGCCGCGCCCGCAAAGGGATACGTTCTTAACATTCCACGAACGGCGCTGAATCGCATCGAATCGCTATTTTGTTTAATCACGGTCAGCGCCAGACTCCAGACTGCCAGCCCCAACGCACGTGCTGGAATCAGTAAAAAGAGGATGAGAATTCCCACTCTTGCGTTCACGCTGAGAGCGAGGATAGAAAACCCGGTCTCGGCGATGGAACTATAAGCCATAATGCGCCCGAGGTGGCGTTGTGTCGCGGCCCATAAGCCTCCCGTTACGACCATCAACAAGCCGGTAT
>Ga0065707_10000787_pt1 | contig 13141 bp, 9 predicted proteins | sample SwiRhicommuniRL3_FD_59094 | JGI IMG/M metagenome (GOLD analysis project Ga0065707, IMG submission 59094) | Switchgrass rhizosphere bacterial communities from Rose Lake, Michigan, USA - RL3 v2 (version 2) | ecosystem: Host-associated > Plants > Roots > Rhizosphere > Soil | place: East Lansing, MI... | reverse complement strand
CCGGAATACAAACCATCGTGAAGAGAAGAATCGTCCATAGATTCGCAAATTACTCTGATTCGGAAAAGCCGCCTTCGTTCATTGCTCAAGTTCCACAACCAGGATGTTCACCGCGCGTTTCGCTTTGATTACCTCGAGCCCCAGGTCTTTGAGCAGAGGGAGCGTGACCTCAGGCTTGCCGTGTTGACATGGCAGCTCCCAGTCATACTCCCCGGACAGTTTTGTCTCATCAATCACGATTGAATCGAGTACGAAGTGACTCAAAAACTCGGTTAACTTATCGATGCCGTTCCGCTTGCTTGTGCCTCGGCCGCGCAGTACCCGAAAATCTCTTTCTTCATTCTTCGCGGCCACAGTGAGTTTTGCTACCTGGCCCTGAATCACGCGCAGCACGTAGACATCTTTGTCCTGCACCTGCCATTTGGTTTTCAGTCCAAAAGTCGCCGCCAGAGCATTCTGAAACAGCGGCAACAGTTGCTGCTCGCGTCCTTTCGGCACGCGCGCGACTGCGCGGTAACTCTGGGGAAAGGCTCCCTTCGGTATCCGCCAATCCATATGATCGAAGTCCGTCTGATAAGCAACGTCAACCAACACCTGCACCGGGACACCGTCAGCGGTTAGATAGTTGCCGCCCGGCCTGTAGAACGAGCCTGACGTCGCAGTTTTGATCGGTTTAATGATCACGTCCGCGATTGGGTTCACTCCATCCTTCCAATCGATCTCATCCTGGTCCCAGGCCAGATTTGAGTCTCGGGTTTCCGGTGCCGGCAAAGCGACGGTCTCCCCCCGCAAGAGATCTCGCAGTTTTTGAGTCGTCAGATGCTCCGGCCTGGTGTTGGCCAACAATTTGCCATCCCGATCAACGATGATCGTGGTGGGAATTGAATGAATATCGAATGCCGGCCAATTCGCTCGAGCTGAGTCGAGGCCAATCCAGGATTTGAGCGGCACCCCCTTCAAGAAATCATTAAGCTGCCTCTCTTCGTCGTCAGTTATCGAGATGAAAACGATTGGTTGATCGGCGAGCTCCCTGGCCATTTCATTAAGGTGCGGGATTTGATGGACGCACGAGCCACACCAGGTCGCCCAGAACTCAATGACTACCAGCTTGCCTCTCAATTTGCGCCAATCCGTAGCAGCGTCGGGAGGGGCCTGCAGGAGCTTATCCACTTTCAACGCGGGCGCATCGCGAAGCGCCGCCTGCTGTTTTTGACTTGTCTGGGAATTGGCGATGACCATGCCGGAGAGCGCTGTGGCCAACACAGCCAGCGTCAGGACACTTAGAAAACGAATCCGCTTGGTTGCGGTCATATTAGCCTCCTGTTTTCTTTGCTTAGTCTAAAAGGGAAAATTTCGGCTGTGAGTTAGTGAGTGACTCAGAGGACGGAAAAGTTGCAGGTAAACACGCATTAAGCAATGGAGTCAGTACCGCATATGGTAATCTGCCCGAACTGAATTTTGGGGCAGGGATGTTAGTGTCAGGGCCTGAGCGCGTCAATTCAGAAATCCGACCCAGCGAGGCCCGAAGGATCGGCATGTAATAGCCACGACCGGTCAGGTCGTGGTGACAGTGTCCAATTGGAATCTCGCAAAAATGAGCGTCGCGCCAGCGTCGTCTCAGTCACTGCCCGGTATTGAGAACGCGTTGAGCCAGAGCGGCTAACTCTCGAGGAGCTTCGGAGAAGACCATATGAAAACGCTGGTTCTATTGATGCTGCTTTTGTTCGTTGCCCCGGTTGCCTGCGGGCAAACCATGACCATCAAACTATTTTTTCCCAACACCAGGTTGAGTAAGGTTGATTGCGGGGCGAAGGTTTTTCCGGTGACGAGAACGATACCAAAGACTACCGCCGTTGCCAGAGTGGCGCTGGAGCAACTGTTCGCAGGTCCAACCAGCGACGAGAAAGCCAAAGGCTTCTATTCTGACTTTTCGGAAGAAACCAGATCATTTTTCTTCAGCGTGAACGTGAAGGGTAAGGCCGCCTACGTTAATTTGAGAGATCCGACAGCCACGCCCACGATGGGTAATTTCACGACAAGTTGTGGTGGCTCGAATTTCTTTGGGCAGGTCGAGAGTACGCTTAAACAATTCCCTTCAATTAAAAAGGTCTTCTTTGCGATCAAAGGCGACGCATCACTTTTCTACGACTGGATGCAAATTGGAGAGTGTCCCCCGGAACTGAAAAACTGTGATGCCTCAAATTTCATCAAGTAAGCATTTTCCGCAGATTACGCAGATTCCGCAGATTACGCAGAGAAGGAAAGAACCTAAACCGATTTGTGAAATCTGCGTAATCTGTGGATGACTACCGGCTTTCTATCAACCTGCTCGCCAAATTCACATTCTGCATTAGTTTATAAACCGGAAAAGTGTTTCCCGCCTCCAGGTAAGCATCAAAGAAGTTCCAGTCAACCAAACCGTCGTCGCTTTCGGCTTCAAGCAGGTAGCAGGCGAGGATACCCAGGGGTTGTGCGGTTCTCACGATGATTGTTCCGGCAGGGAAGGTCATGCTCTCTTTCTTGTACTCTCCGGTTAACTTCACTTCGTTGTGATTCTGAAACGCGCGCGGCGCCCGGGTGACGCTTCGCATCGTGAAAGCATCGACTTCGGCTGCGAGTGGCGCCGTCAATTCCTCGACGGCAATTCCGTGTTGGCGGAGTTTGTCGATCACCCCTTGCAAACGTTTTTCCGGAGTGAAGATGTAGGCGCGCGGCGCGTTTACGCTCCTGGTCGCGCCGAAGATTCCGTAATCATCCATTCGCAAAGGCTTGAATTTATCTTCGACCGCAGCGGTCATGTCTTTACCTGAGCGCGGGTTTTTCACTTTCACGACTTCGCCGATCAGGATATCCACGGGCTTTGGCAACGCGCGCATTTCAAAGGCTACGCCTTCCGGAACTATTTCGTTGCTTAAGAACTTGCGCACGGTTTCGTCGTCGGCGCGTTTTGTCAGTTGGTAAATTTCGGCGGCGTTGGTGGCGGCATATTTGAAAATCTCTTCGACAAACGCTTCCGTTACTTCAACGCGGCGCTTGAACGTGAGATAGCTGTACGCTTCGGAAAGAATTGTCAAACGGTTACGCAGACCGTGGTAGTTCTGTCCGATGCGCGGCTGATGCGTGAAGGCCTCCCAACGGGTTTTCTCGCCCGCGGTGGGCAAATTCGTAAAACGCGGAAAGTTGCCGTAATAGTAACTGCGAAACTTGTGATCTTTCAGCATGGCCCGGGTGATTGCGGGCAGCATTTTGTCACGGTGATAACTGAGGATCGCCGGATTGGTATTCGGATTAAGCGGCTGCGAGTAGGTCAGATGATAGCCATGATAAGAGCCATTGGTGGTGTGCAGATCCACGGTCAGGTGAGGGTCCCAGCGGTTGCATAGGTTGACGAGCGATTGCGCTTCGGGGGAATCGAGCTTCATGTAATCGCGGTTGAGGTCAAAGCCTTTCGAGTTTTCGCGCACACCGACTCCGCCAATTGGCCCGTTCTGCGCCGTACGATTATTCACGCTGATTTTCTCGTTCCCGTCGGCGTTGTAGATCGGCGCGATCAGAATTATCAACCTGGTCAGCAGCGGCCGGAGGTCGCCGAACAGAAGGCGCCGTGAAAGGTGCAACATGGCCTCTTTGCCTTCGACTTCGCCGGCGTGAATATTGGCCATGATAAAAACGACAGGCTTGCCCGTGGCCCGCGCGTCGCGCGGATTTGAAATTGGCGAGTCCGAGAGAATCATCAGCGGCAACAAGCGTCCTTCTTCCGATTTACCGAAAGACTCAACCCGAATGAGCGGACTGCGCTTTTGCAGTTCTGCGATAAACGCAAGAACTTCTTCGTAACGAGTTGTCTCTTCGTAGTTAGTCAACTCGGCGCGCGATTTTAGTTTGTCATCCGGTTGTGCGAACGTCTTTGTAGTCAGACCGAGAAACAGAAACGAAATACAAAACGCGATGGTGGCACGTCGCATTAAGGGCTCTCCTGATTTGGTTTTGTTGACCGCAAATAGCGAGATTGAATCATTGTCTCATTGAATCAATGATTCAATGAAACACCGGGTCAATGGATTAGATTGGGAGCGATGAACAGAGGATCAACTAAGCCCGCGTTCATCGGAAATTGGCCCGCAACGCGAGCGAAGACTGGCTCTGCCACGCCGATGCGCGGCAAGTCTCTGACTTGCCGGAAGGCCTTCTTAGCGTTTGCGGTCCAAGACCGCCGGGTCGAAGACCCTTAGAAGAATTGAAAGCATGTGTCGGCAAGTCGGAGACTTGCCGCGCATCGGCGTGGCAGAGCCATAACCAGACATGCGTCCTCTGGGCGCTCGATTTCGGTCGCCGAGCGGGCGGCAGCCTCGCGTTGTCCGCTGTCGCCCGCTCCGCGGGCTCAAAGATTATTTCTTCGGCTGATCCTGGGGCTTACGCCCCAGGCTTTACGCTGGCGTCCGCTCCGCGGACTAAAGGACGGAGCAACCTCTCACCCCTTAGCTGCCTTCGTCCTCACAAAAGCGTAATTAATTTGCGGTAATGAATTGAAGTTCGCCGCCTTCTTACAAAACTCTTTCGCCTGGCCCGGATCGCCTTTGCCCTGATAAGCCTGGCATAGACGATAGAGATCATAGGGATTCTGTTGATTCGCCTGCTGCAGCTCGCTCACCGCTTTGTCGTAATCCTTCTCTTCGATTGCGATCAGGCCCAGAAGTTGATGCGCCTGCCGCACCTGCGCAGGATTCTTCAATGCCTCCGTGCCTTTGCGAAAAGCTTCAGCCTCGGTCTTTGCCGTCGCCAGATCTTTCTTGCCCAGGGCCACACGCGCCAGGTTGTAATGATGAAACAGACCGGCATTGTCCTTGATCTGCTGTGACAGATTCGAATCTGTGGTCATCTTGAGCGCTTTCTCGTATTGCGCTTTGGCCTCGTCATACTTACCCATCTCCAGCAGGATGTTCCCTTTGAGTTGCAGGTCGCCGGTCATGCCCGGAACGTCGCTGGTCTTCTCTCCCAAAGCGTACTGCTTGTCGACATTGCCCAGAGCCTTGTCCCACTTGCCGCTATCGACATCGACGACCGTCAAAGCAAACAGCGCGGTCCGCCGTTCCGCGTCACTGCGTGCCTTGCCGGTTATCTTTTGGATCTCGGCGGACGCTTCGTCGGCGTTTCCCTTATACAGCAAGGCCATTCCGATCCCCTGATGCGCGTTGATGAAGTTCTGATCGATCGCCAAAGCCTTACGATACTGCGCGATCGAATCGTCAAACTTGCCCATCTTCAAAAGCAGCTCGGCGTACGAGTCGTAAGGATTTGGATCGTTGGGAATGAGCTCAATGTATTTTTTGAACGCGGCCTCGGCGCTGGCGTAGTCAACATTTTGCCGGTAAGCATAGCCCAGCAGGTTGAAGGCTGAAGAGAAAGTCGGCGCCAGTTCGGTGGCTTTCTTGTAGTACTCGATGGCCTTTGGCACTTCCTGTTGGCCGAAGTAGTAGCCGGCGAGAGCAAAGTTGGCGCGCTCGTCATTGGGAAAGGCCGTTACGAGTTGATCGAGGTATTCCTTCTGCTTCGCGGTATTGCCGTTGGCGCCGGCCTCTGTGCCGAGGATCAAAAGCCTCTCCCCGGGCGAAGCTTTGTCGGCGAGACTTACGGCTTTCTTCAGATGTTCAAAAAATTCCTTTCCGGTGGGACTGACCAGAGCCCGGTTCAGCTCAGCCAGGGCGAAGTTTGGATCGAGCGAGATCGCTTTATCGTAATGGGCGATCGAATCCTGAATGAGCAACTTCTCATTAAGATCGCGGCCTTTTAGAAATTCCTTCCGGGCTTCCTCCGAAGCAGTTGTCACTGGAATTTTGCCGGCGGCGCCGGGCTCAGCCTTCTTCGCGATTGAATTGTTGTTACCCTCGACTACGTTTGCGCAACCCATGAAGCTGACGGTTGCCGCGAGAATCAGGGAAAGTAATAGAAGAGTGGATCTGTTGCGAGACTTCAATCTGATGCGGAACATGGGTTTTCTCCTTCGGATATTCGCGCAGGAAAGATGAATCGCGCCTGGGCTTCCGCGATCTGGGGAGAAGTCAGTACCACCTGCGGTAGCGGGTGGTTGATCGGGCGAATCAGGACATCATAGCCGGTACCAAGTGCGCCTTAACTGTTCAGATAGAAGTGAACAATTCAATCAGTGAACGCAACCATTAAGAATGAGGCGAAGGTATCTAAGGCGAGTTCTACGGTCAAGAGGATCACTCTCAAAATAGTGTTAAGAGTTGTAAATTCTTTGCGGGCCTACACCGGCATTGCTTTGTGTCAGTAGCGGGCGGTTGATCTTATCGTTTCAGGATCCGAAAACGCGAACAATGGAAGCAATTGACAGGATTAACAGGATTAACAGGATGCGAGGCCAAATGAGCGGGAATGTATTCTTCAAATCATGTGAATCATGTAAATCCTGTCTAAATTCTTAATCGGCTAAATCAGCACTCCGGAGGAGTGCGTACCGACTTCAATTGATCGTAATTTCGATCGGAGCGGCTTCGTGGGAATCATAGCCCTCGGGCCAGTTGGAGATGTTTATGCCGTAAAGCCAATCCGATTCCGGTGTCACCGCAAAACGAATTGTCACCGGATAGCCGCGCGCGACGCGCAGCCGCGGCGACCACGAGTCGACCTTCCATTCCTGAATCAGAGGCGTCTTCGGATCTTCCCAGCCAATCAGACGCGAGCCGCAATCAGTTCCATTAACAAACAAAGTCACACGGGTTTTGATCCAATTAGTTTGCGCGTCCTTGTCCAGGACCGGTTGGATGTGCGCGCGCACCTGAATCACTCCGACTTTGCGACGCTCAGGGCGACCGGGCAGCACAAATTCAAAGAGGCCGGCGCCGGCCCCCCAGATGTAGCCGTCGCCCCCTCCCAGTTTTTCAAATCTGCCGCGGACGACCGCGTTGGGTGTGTAGCGATAGAGGATCGATCCGTCTTTCTGAAAAACGGTTTTGGGCTGGACCGCCTCATCCGTCTCAGGCCGTTCGAAGGCGAATTGACGAGGGATCAGATGCCTGCCCGCGTTCGTTAAATCTGGTGGCGGTGAAGCGTTGGCCAGCGAGGTGAACAGTCGCGACGCGCCGGTTACCTCTGCGAGCACCGCGGCATCGCGCGGCGTTGCATAGGTAATCCCGTAGCCGCGGTGCGGGTCGGGAGTGAGAATCCAAAACATTGCGCCGCCCGCGCCTTCTCTGGCAGCATGATCGAAGTACGCGCGGTACCAATCGACCTGGCTGAACCCCTGGTAACCTTCAGGGCCCATGCCAAATTCGCCAAACACCAGTGGCTTTCTGATTGAATCGCTTGCCGCCACGCGATTCTCGATAAACTCGCCCAGTGCTTTTGGCGAATCGACGAAGACGTCGCCGTCGTTGATCGGGTAATTATGAACGTCGCAGTAATCAATATTCGGCAGGGAATGATCTTTTAGCCACTCGCGTCTTTCCGCCGCCGTGCGGTAGCCCCAATCGCCCGGCGCGATCAAATGATCCGGATCAAGCGACCTGAGATGGCTGCTCATCTCGTTGAACCAGGCCCGTCTTTCTTCCCAGCGGCCGGTGACACATTGCGCTTCATTCATCAACTCATAGCCGAAGATGTTCGGATCGTCGCGATAAAGAATTCCGGTCACAGTATTGCGACGCGTGACGACCTTTTCGAGGTGTTCGCGATAAAGGCGGCGCGCCGTCTCGTTCGTGTAGAACTGCATCGCGTTTTCGAGGTTGATGCCGAACGGAGATTTGTCATCGTCCGCACCGTTGATGCCGGCCCAGCGCAGGTATTGCGTGATGCCTCCGGTGTCGCGCCACCAGTTGGTCAAACAGAGCTGCACGCGTAAGTTGTGGCGCGCCGCTTCAGCCAAAACCTGGTCGAGAAAGACGAATTCAGCTTCATTCCATTCGCCGGGCCGGGGGCGAAACGAGTGGGTGCGCGGCCAATCTTTGACGTCGGCGCCGATCGGTTTGACATCGTTTGGCCCACCTTCGCCAAAAGCCCAGACGCGCACGACCTTGATCCCGGCACGGGCACTCTGCCGGAGCGTCTCGGGCATACGTGCGCGATCTTCGTCGCGGTACATCACGGACACATTTGCGCCGACGAAACGAAAGGGCCGGCGATCGATTACGAACTTTCCTCCGAGCGTCTGGACAAACCCCGGCCGGCCGCGCGCGCCGGCGCTGCGCCAGCTGTAAATTGCGAACAAAATTGCCGCGCCCGCAATTAATGCGAACGCGGCGAGCACCAATCGTTTCCTGACCATGAAAAGTATGTCTGGAGTTCCGCCTTTCGGCGTCTTAGGTAGCGCTCCAGGATATTCCGCCTGAAGGCGGGACTCCAAACGATGAAGCGCTATCGCGGATTCGTCAATCGCACAAAGCCCATAATCGCGCAAAATGCCCCCGCCACCACAAAAACATTGAAGAATGCCCCAAAGCCCAGGACTGAATCGAAATCATTCTGCTGTGCGCCCATCACGGCGATGAAGCCAAGCAGCACAAATTGTATGTGATAAATCAGCAGGCACACCGCGGCAAAGCTAAACCAGCGGGTGGAAGCTCCAAATGCTCTGGCCCGGGCAAACCCGAGTACGGCCGCGATCAGCCAGCCGATACCCCCTACTACCAGTGAGCCAATCAATACGGCTGCAAAGTATGCCGGTTGTTTGGCGGTCACGCCGGCCTGCAACAAGAACATCGCGGGGAAGAGCATTTCTTATGATTTCTCCTTCAGAGAGATTTCGAATTTGATTTTCCGGATGCTGATGTCAGTACCATCTGTGTCAGCAGATGGGATCAGGATGAACTTAAGGTGATTCCTTAACCCACCCGCTAACGCGGGTGGTACTGACTCGTGCGCAAAAACGAAAACGCCATTTGCGCAGGCGCAATTACCGCTGGCGCAAACGGCGTCGCTCGATCAAGCTTCCCGTCGCCGGTCGAATGTCCGGGTTCGCGCCGGCGAAACAATTTTCGTAACAGCAGGTCGGTCGCAAGCAATCATCCGGTTTAGAACAGTGATCCTTGCAGTTCATCCTACTGGGTTATGTGAATCTCCTCTTCCTTATTCACATGGCGCAGGAACAGCAGTAACGCGCAGGCGCAGAAGACCACGGCCAGGGCGACGGCTATGACGCCGTCCCACATCCAATGTCCGTTTTGGCCGATGAATCTAAAGAAAAATACATAAATCGCGCCACCCAGCGAGGCCAGACCTACAATTGACAGCAGAAAGTCAACCATATTGAACCTCCGGCTTTCACTCAGTCTTCAGAATGAAGGTATCGATAAAGCCGAACCCGCATTAAAAATGAACCTGGTTTGGACGGCTGCATGTTACCGCCGACACGTATCGTAAGGCAAGTGTTTGGAAACAGAAGTGCCAGCCATAAGTTGAATTTCTGTCACGGCTTTGCAGACAACGGCTAATTAGCGCTGATGGCTCTGCCACGCTGATGCAGGGCAAGTCTCCGAGTTGCCGAAAAAAATGTCCGACTAACTTCAGGAAGCTCCGATCAAGGCAGATTGAAAATAGCATTTGCTCCCCTCCCTTTTTGGGAGGGGAGCAGCTACGGCAAGAGAAAGCAAATTACTTATGTCGGGCTTTCAGCCCGCGCGGGATCTTTTTGGGTATCGACTCGTAGCTGCGCCCCTGCCCTAACCCCTCCCAGAGTGAGGGGAATCTGCTTAGTCTTCGACAAGCTAAAGCTTGTCGGACATCAATTACAGTTCGCCTTATTCTGTGCGGCATCGACGCGCGTAATCCGGCCATCAACCCTGGGCGCAATCGCAGGCACAGACTGAATCGCCTTCATCACCACGTCCGCTTCCAGTGGTCCGTCGTTCGGCCCGATCAGCACTTTCGCCCCGCGAAACACTTCATAGCCATCGCCCGCCTGCAAAGCGACGTAAGCGCTCGTTGCCAAAGTGTAGGTCTGTTTGTCGTCCAGCCCTTTACCGTTGACCGTCACGCTCGTCAGGCGGGCACCCGGTTTTAACCGCGCGTCGTAGACATAACGCATTCCCGATACTTGCGGAAAGCGTCCGGGCTGTTCTCCCGGACCCGTACTTGCGACGCCGTATTCCAAAGCGGCCCGCAGGACCGCGCCGGAGAGTTGGATTTTCACTATGCGGTTGTTGTAGGGCAGGGTCTGGAGCACGTCCCGGCGCGTGATATTGCCGGGTTCGACTTCAGAATCGGCTCGGATCGATCCGCCGTTGACCAGGGCTACGTCGGCACCGGTCGACTGCCGGTAAACGTCGGCGATGAAATTAGCCATGTTGGTCTCTTGCGTCCGCACCATGGCGCTGGCCAAATCGAGCTTCACTTCAGTTTTTCCGACTACTTCGTCGAGGCTATTCAAGAGGTCGCCATATTTGGCAATCAACGGCGCAAAATCGGGGTCTTTCTCGACTCGTTCGTTCACCGGCCAGACTTTCCAGTCGATACTTTCCAGTTTGCCGGTGGTTCGGGAAATGTTCAGATCGATTTGACCCAGTTCCCGCGCGTCCGAAGTCATTTTGAAGATGGGTGTGTGACCGGCCATCGATTCGAGCAAGGTGTGTTCGTGACCGCCGATGATCAGGTCCACCCCCGAACAGCGCGCGAGCTGTTTGTCTTCACGCATGGAGAGATGCGTGAGTGCGACGATCACCTGCGCCCCGGCTGCGCGGATTTTCGGAATGACGCGGGCAGCGGTTTCGCAGGGCTCGCGAATGTCTACGTTGTTTCCCGGCGAAGAAGTCTTGATCGTGTCCGGCAACAGAATGCCGAAGATTCCAATCTTCACGCCTTCGAACTCGCGCACGACGAATTCCGGAGTATCGGCGAATAGTTTGCCGGTCTTCTTATCAAAAACATTTGCGCCCAGCCACTTGAAATTCGATTCACGTACCCGGTCCAGTAGCACATTCGGACCGTAATCAAACTCGTGATTGCCGAAGGCGGCGTAATCCAACCCGGTCAGATTCCACGCCTCAATCATTTGCCTGCCCTGGAGCATCCTGCCGTCCATTTTGGTGTTCGACTCGATCGACGGAGAGATCGTATCGCCGGAAAACAANAAGAGGGTGTNGGGTGATTCGCGCATAATCTTCTTGCGCAGCGTGAGTACGCGCGCAAGNCCGCCNCTCTTTCCGAAATCAACCGGGGCGAATTGATAGACNTCGTTGACCTGCAGGATCGTTACCCGCACCGGACATTCCGATTTTTCCTGGGCCGAGACCGCGGTGTAGAGCGCGACCATAGCCAAAAGAGCCAGTGCGATCGCAACGCGTCGTGAATAAGAGTGTTTAGGATTCATGGCTCGACACCTTTCGAGGACAGGTTTGCATCGAAGCGACCTTGGAGTGCGGCGACTGGTCGCCGCTTTAAAAAGCGCTGACAAGTCAGCGCACTCCAAATGAACATCCGGGATTGAAAGACGTTGGATTATACTTGAGACGACATTTTTAGAGTTATGCTTTTCAACGAAACCATTTTCATCACAGGCTTTCCCGGATTTCTGGCCACGCGACTGGTAAAGCGGCTGGCCAGAGAGAATGTGCGTTTTATTTTGCTGACCCAGCCTCCGTTGCTCGACACGGCCCGAGAAACAGTGTCCGGCATCGTGCGAGATACCGGCGTCGCCACGGAAAACTTCAAGGTTCTCCCCGGCGATATCACCGAACCCAATCTGGGACTTCCGCCGCAGGAGGCTGAAGTTCTTCGTCAGGAGATCACTTCAATCTTTCACCTGGCCGCAATCTATGACCTGGCGGTTGATTGTGCGGTCGCCTCCCACGTGAACGTTGAAGGTACGCTGAACGTCAACCAGTTCGCGAAATCCGTGGTGAAGTTGCAGCGCTACAACTACATCTCGACCTGTTATGTGGCGGGCAAGCGCGAAGGCTTGATTCTCGAGAATGAGCTGCATCATCACGAAGGCTTTCGGAATCATTATGAAGAGACGAAGTATCTGGCCGAGCTGGAAGTTGAGACTTTGAAATCAGAGTTGCCGGTGACGATTTACCGGCCGTCGGTCGTGTGCGGTCATTCGCAAACCGGCGAAACGGCCAAGTACGACGGCGTCTATTATTTGATTCATTACCTGCGCAAATGGCCGGGTGGATTGACGCTGTTGAATATCGGCAATCGCGCCGTTTGTCTGAACCTGGTGCCTTTTGATTTTGTCGTGGACGCAATGGTGGCGCTGTCAAAAGACGATCGTGCCATCGGGGCGACGGTGCAGTTGGCCGACCCGGCGCCGCTGACAACCGAGCAGCTATTCGACGCGATTTCCCAGGTAATCAAAGGTCGCGATTCGCTGACCACGGTACCAGCGGGAATCGTCTATCCGGTGCTGATGTTGCCATTTGCGCCTAAGATAACCGGACTCCCGCATTCCGCCGTTCCTTACTTTTTCCTGGAGCAGACTTACGACACCACTCGCGCGAACGAACTGCTCGAGCCGCACGGAGTTATCTGCCCGCGGTTTCCGGATTATGTTGAGAAGTTGGTGAATTTTGTGGCCACGAATCCGGCGTTGTAACCGGTACGCTGATCGGTACGCACTCCTCCGGAGTGCTCCAAGTGAGGTGAGGAGGTGACCTCCTCGTGCATATAATCCGCCGCTTGCTAAAAATCTTACCTTGATCGACCTGTTAGGATCAGTTCTACAAGACAGTGGGCCAGATAAGAGCACTCCGGAGGAGTGCGTACCGCTGGAGGTCGGCGTACCGGAAGTGAAGAAGTCTTTCAAAGGACGAGTAGTCTTATCGAAAGAGACTTCAGATAACTGGTATTCGCGCGGATACTTTCCGCATTTCGACGGCGAGGGCGTGACGCAACATGTCTGCTTCCATTTGTTCGACTCGCTGCCGCAATCTCTGTTAGCGCGATGGCGCGAAGGATTCTGCGGTACGCACGCCTCCGGCGTGCTGAAGCCTACTGAGGTTTCAAGCGAGTGGCGTCGCCGGATTCATGATGCGCTTGACCGCGGCTATGGCGCTTGCTTTTTGCGGGATAACAGGCTGGCGGAGGTCATTGAGAATGCACTGCTAAATTTCGACGGTGAGCGTTACACATTACACGCCTGGTGTGTAATGCCGAACCACGTCCACACTCTTTTTACTCCACTCAG
>Ga0065707_10082632_pt1 | contig 13146 bp, 11 predicted proteins | sample SwiRhicommuniRL3_FD_59094 | JGI IMG/M metagenome (GOLD analysis project Ga0065707, IMG submission 59094) | Switchgrass rhizosphere bacterial communities from Rose Lake, Michigan, USA - RL3 v2 (version 2) | ecosystem: Host-associated > Plants > Roots > Rhizosphere > Soil | place: East Lansing... | reverse complement strand
GGCTTTCGACAGCGGGCTCCTCCAGACGCGGGGCGAGCCGGTCCCGGTAATCGTGACGGCCGGCCTGCTCGATTTCGACGTATCGGCGGAGGGCACACTGGTCTATCAGGCAATCAGCGCGGTGCGGAACGAGGAACTGGTCTGGGTCGACCGCCAGGGCCGCGAGGAACCTCTGGGTGCGCCGCCCAGACCGTATATCTACCCCAACATTTCGCCGGACGGCAACCGCGTGGCGCTCGACGTGAACGACGGCGGCGCGGCTCGCAACATCTGGATCTGGGATCTGCGGCGCGCGACGCTGGAACTGTTCACGAAAGGTCCCGCCCACAACCCAATTGCGACCTGGAGCCCGGACGGCCGTTACCTGGCCTTCGGCAGCGAGCGCTCGGGCGTGTCGAACGTGTTCCGCCAGGCATCTGACGGCAGTGGCGAGCCGGAGCGCCTGTTGGGCAGCGACGTCCTGCAGATGCCGATCAGCTACGCGCCCGACGGACGGCTGCTGGTCTCGGTTGATGTGGCGGGACATCAGCGCGATATTCACCTGATGTCGCTGGAGGGAAACCGCACAGTAGAGCCGTTGATTCACAGCCCGGCCAACGAATTGTGGGCGGAGGTTTCCCCCGACGGTCGCTGGGTTGCCTACGACTCGGACGAATCCGGCCAATTCGAGATCTATGTGCGCCCGTTTCCCGATGCCTACAGTGGCAGCCGCTGGCAGATTTCCTCCGGCGGCGGCAGACAGCCGCTGTGGTCGCGCAAAGGCAGCGAACTCTTCTATCGCGATTTCAGCGGTGCGCTGCTGTCCGTACCGGTGACGCCAGGACCGGCATTCGCTCCAGGCCGTCCGGTCAAGGTATTTGAAGGCACCGCGTACGCCGGCGCCGGGGCGCGAGGCGGCGGCCGCACCTATGACGTCGCGCCCGATGGCCGCCGCTTCCTGATGCTGAAGTATACCGGGCAGAGTCAAACGCCTCAGCTCGTCGTCGTGCTGAACTGGTTCGAAGAACTCCGCCGCCTTGCCCCGATCCGCTAGCACATCAGCGCAGCTGCATGTAGTTGCTGAAAACATAGTCAGCCACCTTCGTGCATGACATCGCGGCAGCGGTGATGTCGAATTCGAAGTGGATGCCGCCGTAGACGCGACTCATGCCGGCTTCGTCCGCCAGCTGTGAGAGCGTGCTGTACTGGCGTGTTACGTCGGCACCAGCGCCCGCCGCGCCGGTCCACGTCCAGGTCACGCTGAAGGGGATCTGATCATTCCCCAGTGCCCGCGCGAGTACTCGCGCGGCGCTGGTCCCGATACAGCCCACGTTGCTCGCATACGAGGGATAGGGCGGCGTGGGGAGCAACGGTGTCCAGGTGAGATCGGCGATCGTGGCGTCGTTCTTGTCGTCGTTCGCATTGGCGATGGCGGTGACCGGCCGCCACAGTTGATAGGTGAACTTGCTGGTGTGGGAAGTCTGCAGACCGTCATGCATCGACGCGTTCAGCAACGCAAATAGCCGCGCGGTCTCGATCAGAGACATCTGCCGGCTTTCCGCGAGGTCACGGGCGACAGCGTTCCACAACGCAAAGGGCCCGGGGCGGTAGTTCACGCCGGCTATCAGCCTTGCAAGCTGCGTCTGTTCGGCGGTCCTCACCACACTGTCGACGCGGCCGACATCGTAGACCTGCTGGAAGTTCGCCGCGTACTCCGCGCTGTTCAATGGTGGGGGTGGCACCGGCAGGAATTGCGTCGGGGTAAGCAACGCGAAGGGAAGTATGTTGACGAAGCGCGTGCCTGTAGCCACCTGGCCCGGCGCCGTGGGTTGCCACAAGCCCGGCAACACCGGTGGTGTAAAGGCAGGGTCCGGGCCGGCGGAGCCATCGGCCGCGCGCCACTGCAGGATCGACTGCGCCACCTGCTTGCCGACGTCCACGCCCTGCGTGGCCGCGGGTTGCGGGAGCGTTGCCAGCCGGGTCGCCAGAGCCGCATCGAAGTCCGCGGTGGCGGCCGGATACAGCGAGATCATCACATCGCGTGCGGCCTGTGCGGCCGCGGCTTCCTCGGACGCCGAAGTGCTGCCGGTCACTTCTGTCCGGTAGGGCGTGTACCGCCGATTCACGGAGTTCACCGCGTCGAACATCGCGATGTGCAGCATCGCGTACTGGCGGAAGCTGTACAGATTTCCGGCGCCCTGGTTCTGCGTCAGTATCCGGTTCCATTCCAGGATCACAGCATTGGTGCTGACTGCCGCGGGTGGTGGTGGCGGCGGCGGCGTGCTGTCGACCGGACTGTTGTCATCATTGCAACCGCCGAGAAAGACGGCTGCCATCGCCACCAGTACGCAGACTCTGTACCTGCCCATCTGATTCGCTCCTGCTACTTGCATCGGTCTCGGCCCGTTGCCGGATAGGCCGATACTGGCGCACGGCGTAGAATCAGTCGGGGTCTTGCCGGGGTGAAAACGGGGCGAAATCGAGGCAATCAATGGTGCGATTCGGCGCATTCGAGTTCGATGCGGAGGCGCGACGGTTGCGGCGCGACGGCGCGGACATCCATCTCGCGCCCAAGGCTTTCGTTCTGCTGGGGCTGCTGCTGGAAGCCACGCCGCGGGTGATCGGCAAGCGTGAGCTGCATGAGAAACTGTGGCCGGGCGGCGCGGTGGCGGACGCGACGCTGGTTGCGCTGATCAAGCAATTGCGTGGAGCGCTGGACGATCATGACCGGCGCGCGCCGCTGATCCGTACCGTGCACCGCGTGGGCTATGCGCTGGAGTCGCCGCTGACGCGTCGCGGACGGGTATCACCCAGCGTACTGGCGCGCTGGCTCTTGGCAGGACAGCGACGGCTGCCGCTGGTCGCCGGTGAGAACATCGTGGGCCGCGATGCGGCGGCCCAGGTGCGCCTGGACGATCCGGCGGTGTCGCGGCGGCATGCGCGCATTGTGGTGAGCGGCTCGGGCGCGCTGCTAGAAGATCTCGGCAGCAAGAACGGCACTTTCTTCGGCGGCCAGAGGCTCGCGGCGACACCGGTGCCGCTGCACGATGGCAGCCAGCTTGCCTTTGGCACGATGCTCGCCACCTACCGCGAATCAGGGAGTGGCATGCCGACACTGACTCATCTCGGGTCGGAGTGACGGAACTGCGCCCGGAACGTGTTGAAAGTTCAGCGACCTGATGCCACTTTTTCCAGTCAACGAGATGCCCGCATAATCGTCCATGCTCAGCGTCTTCTTATCGTCCTCGCTGATACCCCACCGCATAAACGCTGCTCGCCACTAGCGGATGCTGCCGAGTAAGGCGCGGTCGAATTTCCACGCGCTGCGAATCTCTCTGTCTCCTACTTCAATCACTCCAATCGCACGTCCGGGCAATCCCGGCACAGATCAAACAAGCCTGCGCCTTATTCCATCGCAAGCGGCCGGACGTACTTCAATCCGGTTCGGTGAGTTCCGTGGCCTCACAACAGCGCGTGCCGGTGGCATACGCTGCTGCTGCGCCGTGAGGCGCAGATTGAGGCTGCCCGCAAGGGGCCGCTCGAGGTGGCAAACCGAGACAAGGAGGCTTCATTGCAAAGCCCGGGAGGATTGCGTTCATTGCGAACGCTGCGTCACATTCTCGCTATGGGAGAAAAAGCGTTGTGGTGACTGAGATGTACGCCGGTGGCTGGTGTGCGTCACTCTCTCGGCTTCGCCGAGGACAGTGACGCACGCGTGACGCGGATGAGCTGGCGCAGTCTGCTCTATGTCAGGTGCTGCACTCGATCGAAGACTGCTGACGCAGTTGCTGTCCCAGGGGACGGGACAGCGAAGACGAAAGTGGGCGCGCCACGAGCGCCCTAGGATGAGTCTGGACCACAGCCCTGACCGGGATGCGCGGCGCGGGTGGTCCTGAAGCCGCTGGGAGTCTGCAAAGCAGACGGGATACGACGATGGCCCTCGTCACCAGGGAGAAAGCGTCTTCAGCACGAACTCTGCAGAGCTAGTGCCGAAGACGCCTGCGCCAACATAGATTTACTGACACAGACAGGCGAAGCATCGAACCGTCAAGGCCATTCGCAATGAGACAAATAGGGATCGAACCTTTCGGTCGCAGCCGTTCTCACGACCCGATGACTGCTTGGTGTCAAAGACTGATCTATATTGATGAGGCACGCAACCTTGAGTTGCTAAACAAGAATCACGCGTACGCGGCGATACGCTGGCATGTGCTCCACTTGTCCAAACTCATTCAGCGGCGTTCGATAGATGAATGTCGCTGCGCAACTGCACGAAACATATGGCTCCCCTGAACCCCTACCGTGCTGAACGAGTCCGGGATTCGACGCGCGACGACCCTGATCGCGCGTCACAATTGCTGGAGGAACTAACGCCACATCACGGCAGCTGACCGTCGAATCGTAGACTTTATTGCAAGCGACATGCGCCGCAGCCACTGCTCCTGAGTAACGGCCCGCGCAACAACGACGCCAGTCATGTGATCCATCAAGATTTCGATTTATTGATTGCCAACCAACATCTTTTCGCTACGAGCTACTGCAGGAAGTTGGCCCGCTCGCGCAAAAATTGAAGTGCATCGCAATCCTGCGTGCCCAGCTTCCCCGGTGTCTGTCCAAGACGCGTCCGCCATTGCTGCGTCTCGGCGGGCTTGATGCCCATGGCAGATGCAGATATTTCCACTCCCTCGCGGTACCATATGTTCGGTTTGAGATTCGTCACATTTTCAGCGTGGAACCCAAAACCGAGGAAGAACACCTGCTTAGCTTCGGCTAAGAGCGCATGTGCGCGCTTGAACTCAGTACTCTCAGCGTCGTGCTCGCCGACCAATCCGATGCGACTAGCTATTCTGTCCCAGTCCGCGGGAGCAGCGCCGTAGTCCAGGACGTGCGGTCCAGCGGACAGCGCCAACTCGGGCAACTCGCCGAGAGCACCATGCAGGTGGATTATTGGAATATTCCTGACGATGTCGATCAGCACATCGCGTCCCGATACTTCACCAAACATCGCCGAGAGTCTCAGGAGAAGCAGTTTCTCCAGCGACCGGTCGTAATTGAAGGTCAGAAATGCGACCTTGTTTCTTCCGAAGTCCTCCGCGCTGTCGCAGCCACTCAGCATTTGTTGCCACAGATAGAGAAACCAATCGCGCGCAGGATTGGCGTTGGTTAGAGATTGGCCTTTTTCTCTGTGAAGAATTTCGTCTGCGATGACTAGGCGACCCATAGCGGCGAACGACGGATGTTTTGCGAGAAAGTAGTCAATTGACAACGGCGCGGCTTGGCTCGCAACTTCCGCCAGTTTGATGAGCGCTTCATCGGCGTCTGGGAATTTGGTTTTGATACGGACGCGCTGCGCGTCGTTGTATCGGTTGCTTTGCATCAGTCCTAGTAACTCCCCCCTGAGGGAAAGTTGTACGGCTGACTCGCACCGGCACCTAAGATAAATACAGTTTCGGTCGTAATCATAGAGGAGTGGCGCGCCCGGAGAGATTCGAACTCCCGACCCTCGGAATCGAAGTCCGATGCTCTATCCAGCTGAGCTACGGGCGCACTGAGAACAAGGCGACGTGACCGTTGGTCACTCTGTGGTCACTCGGCATTCTCCACGAATCCGCACCACTTGTAAAAATCCCGGCCTTTCCAGAGTCAAACCGCACATTCGTACGGGCGCGCGGAGGAAAACAATATCTGAACTCGATGCAGGTGCGGAGTCTACCAGCCGCGCTGCCGGACGGCGAATTCCACGACTTGTCGGGCCAGCAGGGAGAATTGGGCCTGGAGTTTCGGGTCGGCGCAGCGGCCATCGGGGTCGAAGATCGGTTCGGCGGTATTCAACGTCATGCCGAGCGGCGTGGGCCAGCCGCGCAGTGCGTGGATGATGGTTCGGACGGACGTGAGCGTGGTGCCGGCGCCCTGCCAGCCGAAGGCAGTGACGATCACTCCCACGGCGCGATCGTGAAAGTACGGGCGGGCGTCGTCGCGGAGATCTTCGAGCAGGTCGATCGCGTTTTTCAGCAGCCCGGAGATTCCCGCGTGGTATGCGGGTGTGGCAAGGATCAGGCCGTCGGCGCGGCGTACGGTGTCGATGAACTGCTGTTGGAGTTCGTTGCGAGCCAGCTCCTCCGGTGCGTACAGCGGCAGGCTTGCGAGCATGGGACCGGCCAGCAGCGTGGTCGACGCTCCCGCCTTTTCCGCCTCTCCGAGCGCCAGCGCCAGCGCTTTCTCGGTCGACGATCCGGCCTTGGTCGTGCCGCCGATGCCGACGATGTGCGGCCGTGGCTGGTTGGGTTGCGCGCTCATGGTGGAAACCTTAGCACGCGTCGCGATGCCAGTCATAACCCTCGGCTATCATGCGGCGCTGTTGCCGGACGCTGCGGCCGTTGGAACCCCACTGGATGAGCGAACACAGTCAATTCCGCCTGCTCGGACAGCGGCGTTTTGCGCCGTTCTTCGTGTCGCAGGCGCTCGGTGCGTTCAACGACAACGTTTTCAAGAACGTGCTGGTAATCCTCGCGACCTATCACGCGGCCAGCTATACCAGGCTCGCTCCCGAACTACTGACCAACATCGCCGGTGGACTGTTCATCCTGCCGTACGTGCTGTTCTCCGGCATGGCCGGACAGCTTGCCGATCGTTACGACAAGACGCTGGTGTTGCGCTCGGTGAAGGCGTTCGAGATTCTCATCATGGCCGTCGCGGCGTTCGGCTTCGCCACCACCAATATTGAAATCCTGCTTGGCGCGCTGTTCCTGATGGGCGTGCATTCGACCTTCTTTTCGCCGGCTAAATATGGATTGCTGCCCGAAGTGCTGGCGCCTTCGGAGCTGGTGGGCGGCAATGCGCTCGTGGAGATGGGAACGTTCGTCGCCATCCTGCTGGGCACGCTGCTCGCCGGCATCCTGGCCAATCACGGCGAGATCGACGTCATCGTCGCGACCCTGCTCGGCATCGCCATCCTGGGACTGGTGGCGAGTCTGGGCATGCCGCGGCTGACACCGGCAGCGCCGCAACTGAAAATCGACTGGAATCCGTGGACCTCCACCTGGGACAACATCGCGGCAGCACGCAAGTCGCGCACGGTGCTGCTCGCGATCATGGGGATTTCCTGGTTCTGGTTCTACGGTGCGCTGGTGCTGGCGCAATTGCCGCTGTATTCGATGAACGTGCTGGGCGGCAGTGAACAGGTCGTCACTGTGATGCTGGTGATGTTCTCGGCGGGTGTCGGTGTCGGCTCGCTGCTGTGCGAGAGACTTTCCGGCCACCAGGTCGAGATCGGACTCGTGCCGTTCGGCTCCATCGGCCTCACGGCGTTTGCAGTGGACCTGTACTTCGCGACACCTGGGTCGCCGGGCGGTTCTGGTTTATCGGCGAGCGAGTTCGTGCGGCAACCCGGCTCGTGGCGCATCCTCATGGACCTGGGACTGATCGGCGTTTTCGGCGGCCTGTTCATCGTGCCGCTGTATGCGTTGATCGGACAGCGAGCGCCGCGGGAATCGATGTCCCGGGTCATCGGTGCGAACAGCATCATCAATGCGGTGTTCATGGTAGCGGCCGCGTTGCTCGGTGCGGCGGCATTGCAGGCGGGATTCACGATTCCGCAACTGCTGCTGGCCACCGGCATCCTGAACGCGTTCGTCGCGATCTATATCTACAGCCTGGTGCCGGAGTTCCTGCTGCGCTTCATCGCGTGGCTGCTGGTGCACGTCATCTATCGCCTCGACAAGCGCGGTATCGAAAACATTCCCACGGAAGGCCCGGCGCTGCTGATCTGCAATCACGTGGGCTTTGCGGATGCGATCGTGATTTCGGCCGCCTGTCCGCGGCCCGTGCGCTTCATCATGGAAAGCAGCATTTTCCGGATTCCGCTGCTGAGCGCTATTTTCCGTGGAATGAAGGCGATTCCGGTGGCGCCGGCACGTGAAGAACCGGAAGTCTACGAACGCGCGTTCCAGATCGTTGCCGAAGAACTGCGCGACGGCAATCTCGTCTGTATTTTCCCGGAAGGCCGGCTCACCGCCGACGGCAACGTTGCCGAGTTCCGCTCGGGCATGATGCGAATTCTCAAAGAGACGGCGGTGCCCGTCGTGCCGCTGGCGCTATCCGGCCTGTGGGATTCGATGTTCTCGCGCAAATACGGGGCAGCCTGGAAACGCTGGCCGCGACGCTTCTGGCCGAAGATCGCGCTGCGAGCTGGAGCGCCGATCGCTGCTGAGAAGGTACATCTCGTGTCGTTGCGAGAAACGGTCGTCGCCTTGCGGGGACCGCAACCTTAACGTCGGCTGCGTTGCGCCTGGGCGCGCCAGTAGCGAATGATGACGTAGCCTGTGGCCATCCCGCCTAGATGCGCAAAGTGAGCGACGCCTTGCGCTGTCTGCGTCACGCCCATGTACAACTCGAACAGGCCGTACAGAGTCACGAACAGCCACGCTCGCATCGGAATCGGCGGGAATATCAGGACCAGCATGCGCTGCGGGTAAGCCATCCCGAATGCCAGCAGTAATCCGAACACCGCGCCCGATGCACCGACGACCGGCGCCGGCGGGAGATTCCCGAACGTCACTACGACGAGATGCATCAGCGCAGCACCGATGGCGCATGCCAGGTAATAAATCAGGTAGCGCTTCGGACCGAACAGCCGTTCGATCTCCGAGCCGAACATGAACAGCGCGAACATGTTGAAGAACAGGTGAGTCCAGCTGCCGTGCATGAATGCATAGGTGAGGACTTGCCAGGCCTGGAACGGTGCGCCGCCGTAGTTGACCGACTGTGGCGGCCATAGAGCCAGGTAGTCGTCGAACGCACCGCCTGTAGCGAGCTGCAACAGGAAGACGCCGATATTGGCGAGAAGCAGGGCTCTATTGACGGGCGTGATGCGATCGAGCATCCGGGGAGTATGGCGACGGCCCGCCGCGATTCAAACGGAGGCGCCGAAAAAAATATCGGCGCTCCGTTGCTGGGAATGACCGCGATCAGACGGCTTTGAGCGCGAACGCCTGCTGCGCCCGGTACGTGAGACCCAGATCGCGAGCCACCGCCTCGTGCGTGATCGCACCATCGTGCACGTTCAGCCCCTGGGCCAGGCCGGCATCCATTGCCATCGCCTTGGTGGCGCCGTGATCGGCGAGAGCGCGAACGTAGGGCAAGGTCGCGTTGGTCAAACCGAACGTCGACGTGCGGGGCACTGCACCCGGCATGTTGGTCACGCAGTAATGGACAACGCCGTCGACGGTGAACGTCGGTTCGGCGTGCGTAGTGGGCCGGCTGGTTTCGAAGCAACCGCCCTGGTCGATGGAGATATCCACCATCACCGAGCCCGGCTTCATCTTGCGGACCATGTCGCGCGTGACGAGTTTCGGCGCGGCGGCGCCGACGACGAGAACGGCGCCGATCACCAGGTCGGCCTGCGTGACGAGCGATTCGATGGCTTCGGCAGTCGATGCGACCGTCTTGAGGCTGCCGGCGAAAATCGAATCGAGCGCGCGCAGGCGCTTCAGCGAACGATCGACGATGGTGACATCGGCACGCATGCCGACCGCCATTTCAGCGGCGCTGGTGCCTGATACGCCGCCGCCGAGAATGACGACCTTGGCCGGCGCGACGCCCGGAATGCCGCCGAGCAATACACCCAATCCACCGTTGGCTTTCTGTAGCGACGCTGCGCCGACCTGCACGGACATGCGCCCGGCGACTTCGCTCATCGGCGTCAGCAGCGGCAGCGAACCGTCGGACGCCGTGACTGTTTCATAAGCGATCGCAGTCGCGCCCGATGCCATCAATGCCTTCGCCTGCTCGAGATCGGCGGCGAGATGCAGATAAGTGAAGAGTACCTGGCCGCGGCGAAGCATCTGGCATTCGGCGAGCTGCGGCTCTTTCACTTTGACGACCAGGTCGGCCGCTTTGAACACATCGGCTGCGGTTGGAACGATGGTTGCGCCTGCCGCCTGGTACGCCGAGTCGGCGAGGCCGATGCCTGCTCCGGCGGTGCTCTGGATCAGCACTTCATGTCCGGCGTTCACCAGTTCGCGCACGCCGGCAGGCACCAGGCCCACACGGTACTCGTGATTCTTGATCTCTTTCGGTACTCCGACGCGCATGCAGTCCTCACTTGATATGGCAACAGCCCCTGGATAGACCGGTACTGTAGGGGCGGCGCCATGGCAGGATATTGCAATAGTCCAGCCTGAATACTGCTGGATGTGGCAGAATCCGTCGCCAAACCGTACTTCCACGACGGATTCTGCACCATGGCGTCTCCTGTTGTATTAGACCGCTTCGACCGGGCCATCCTGCATGCGCTGCAACTCGACGGGCGTATCGCCAACAGCGCACTGGCGCAGCAGGTGAATTTGTCAGAATCCGCATGCCTGCGGCGGGTGCGGGCTCTCGAGGAATCGCATCTCATCGAGAGCTATACCGCGGTGCTGAATCAGCAGAAGGCGGGCTGCCCGGTCAACGTGTTCGTCAACATCACGCTGGATCGACAGGACGAGAACGACCTGCGCAAGTTCGAGGAAACGGTGCGCAAGATTCCGGAAGTGATGGAGTGCTACCTGATGACGGGCGACTACGATTACCTGGTCCGTGTCGTGGTCGCCGATACCGCCGACTTCGAGCGCCTGCATGCGAAACATCTGACGCGACTGCCGGGCGTCGCGCGAGTGCATTCGAGCTTTGCGTTGCGGACCGTGCAGAAGTCGCGGGAATTGCCGATCAAGTAGCCGGAGCCAGGAAGGCATGCCCCCTGATCGACACGGCTTTCACCAGCACCCACACCGGCATTCCCTGCTTCAAGTCCAATGCAACGGACGCTGCCCGCGTCACACGCGACAGGATCACCGCGCCGCCGACATCGACGTGAACGAGGTCCGTCTCCGCATCGTCGGCTGCGATACTCGCGATTGCGCCTTTGAGCACGTTACGCACACTCAATCCTTGCGGCTCGCGTGACGCGAGGATCACGTCGCGTGCGAGCACTTGAACGCGAACCTTCGCTCCCGGCTTTGCATCGCGCAGACTGACATGGACGATGCCTGCTCCGACCTGGATCGAAGCGAGACCGGTGTGCGAGTCCGCCGCTACGATGGATCCAGTCAACACCGAGCCGATCGCATCTGCGCCGACGATGGCCCGCAATGCCGGGTTCAAACTGATGGCTTCGATGCCTCCTTGAGCAATCGCCTGCCCGCGATCCATCAGCACGACATGCGATGCGAGCCGCAGCACTTCCTCGAACTGGTGACTGACATAGACGATGGGCAAAGCGAATTCGTCGCGCAGCATTTCGAGATACGGAATCACTTCGTCGCGCCGGGCAGCATCGAGAGACGCCAGCGGTTCGTCGAGCAGCAGCAGGCGCGGCTGCGACAATAGCGCTCGTCCCAATGCGACACGTTGACGTTCGCCACCCGACAACGCAAAGGGCCGGCGTTGCAACAGGCCATGCAATGCGAGCAGGTCGACGACTTTGTCGAAAGCGATGCGCCTGGCCTGCGCTGGCGCTCGACGCTCGCCATATCGCAGGTTGGCAAGGACGTTCAGGTGCGGGAACAACCGCGAGTCCTGGAAGACATAGCCGATGCGTCGCTGCTCCGGCGCCAGCCGCACACCGGCGCTCGAATTCTCCAGAACGGTGCCGTCGACTTCGATTGTCGCCTGCTCCGCGTGCAGCAAGCCGGCGACGATGTTGATCAAAGTCGTCTTGCCGCAGCCCGACCCACCGAATAGCGCGACGACGCCCGGCGTCGCCACTTCGATGGCGACATTCAACTCGAACGCATCGCGACGCTTGATCGCCGTCAGCTTGAGCACGCTAACGCCCCATGGCGCGACGCATGCGGCGTGCGATCAGTTCGGCCACCAGCAAGCCGGCGAGCCCGAGCGTGAAGGAGATGGCTGCAAGACGCGCCGCCATGGCTTCCCCACCTGGCGTCTGCAAAGCTGTGTACAGCGCAAGCGGCAGCGTGCGCGTCTCGCCGGGAATATTGGATACGAAAGTAATCACGGCACCGAACTCGCCCAAGCCAGCGGCGAATGCAGTCACCGCACCGGCGAGCACACCGGGCAGCATCAACGGCAACGTGATGGTGAAGAAACGATCCCACGGCCCGGCGCCCAGCGTTCGCGCCGCCTCCTCCAATCCAGGATCCGCACCCTCCAGGGAAATGCGAATCGCGCGGACCACCAGCGGGAACGTCATCACCGCCGTCGCCAATGCCGCACCGGCCCGGGTGAAGATGAGCTGAATTCCGAACGTGTCGTGCAGCCAGCCGCCGAACCAACCCCGCATGCCAAACATCAGCAGCAGCAGATAGCCGATCACGACCGGAGGCAGGACGAGCGGCAAGTGCACCAGCGCATCGAGAACGAGCCGACCGCGCGATCTACTGCGTGCCAGCCACCAGGCCACCAGGATGGCGCATGGAACGCTCGCCAGAACGCTGCGCAGCGCGACATTCAAGCTCAAAGCAACGGCGTCGAGTTCAGCCGCGGACAGCATGTGGAGCAGGCAGGTTCAAGCATCGACCTTGCGTAAAAAGTGGTCAGTATAACGACGCTGGCGACATAAGCGCGGCGAGCGTAGCCAACTCGATATCATCCGCCTAATATTCGATCTATATTCGTCCCTGGGAGGCGATCCCAGGGGTCTCGCCGATCGGACATAGCACACGAGGGGTTACGCATGAGAAGGGCAATTTTATCGGGCTTGATGCTGGCAGGGCTGGCCTGCGCCGCAGCGGCGAACGCCGAATGCATCTATCCGAAGGCGCCGGCCGATATTCCGAATGGCGCCAAGGCCACCGAGGAAGAAATGGTCGCGGGCATGAAGGCCATCAAGGAATACAATACGCAGGTCAGCGCATACCTGAGCTGCCTGGACATGCAGATGGAAACCGACATCGCGGCCGCGGGTACGGACGCTCCGGCGGACCAGGTCGCGCAGATCAAGGCGATCAACGCGAAGCGGCACAACGCCGCAGTGGATGCGCTGGAAGCGCAGGCCGCGCGCTTCAACGAACAGGTCAAGGCATACAAATCCCGGGACAAGGAAAAGAAGAGCTGATCGACCATTGCGACTGCAACGGTTGACTAAACAAAAGCCCGGCACTGCCGGGCTTTTTTTCGCCCGCACCTGACCGGGTCAATATAGTAATTATGTGAATAAGGAAGCAG
>Ga0065707_10082630_pt1 | contig 13167 bp, 12 predicted proteins | sample SwiRhicommuniRL3_FD_59094 | JGI IMG/M metagenome (GOLD analysis project Ga0065707, IMG submission 59094) | Switchgrass rhizosphere bacterial communities from Rose Lake, Michigan, USA - RL3 v2 (version 2) | ecosystem: Host-associated > Plants > Roots > Rhizosphere > Soil | place: East Lansing... | reverse complement strand
CTTTGGTGATGCCGTTCTTCCCCAACGATGCGATGTGCTATGTAGCCGGGTTGGGCAATATGACCTTCCGCCGCTTTCTGGCTGCCAATATCATCGGGCGGGGCATCGCCAGTTTTCTAACCGTGGTTGTGGGTGCATACAGCGATCAGATCCCGGGTCTGCTTTGGATGGCGATTATCGGCTTTATCGTGCTGGGCATCATTGGTTGGATTGCGGCGAGACAATATTCAAAATCTTAAATTCAAACCAGGAGCGGCAACTTGCGTATTGCATACTTCACCCCATTCCATGTTCCGTTAACCGGCGGTACGGCAATATTTGCGAGTCAGCTGGCTGAATCTATGCCAACGTTCGGACATCAGGTGCTTGTGATCACGGCGAGCGACAAAGATCATCACTATCATATGTACAAGGAAAACCTCACCATCGTCCGGTTAAGTTCGATTCACGATCCCTTCCATGCCTGGGAACTGTTATTTTTTCGCTCTCATCAGACCATCATTAAGACCCTGCGCCAGTTTCACCCTGATGTTATCCATGTATTTGCATCCTTACAAACGGGGATGTCCGCGCTGATCTATGCAAAACATGCTCACATCCCCATTCTCATCACAGTGCATGCTTCATCGAGTCCCGCGCCGTCCAGCCTTTTCAGACCAGTCATCGAAAGCCTATATTGGCGGTATGCCAGCAGGATCATTCAACAGTACAATGCCATCCTCGTAGCCACCCAAGGCATGGAAACACAAATTGCACGGATGACCAGATGCAAAACCACAACCATCCTGGCGGGAGAACATTCCAGCCTGGAAATATTTGCGATGCACGAACGCATCTATCACAAGATCCTGGGCGAATCGGGCACGCAAAAGTTTTCCTCACGCTGACAAAGGATCAACGGAAAACTGACTCCGCTATTGAACAACTCCCGTCTTTCGCGGGCAGCCCAATTTAATACTATAATTAATTGTGCCCAGTAATATTTCAATCAAATCAACCGGGAGATCAGTGTAGAAATGAGCCTCGCCAGGATCAATGACAATTTATTCCATCCGCCCAGTTGGCTGGTGCTGGCGCTGATCGGGGGTTTTATTACGGTCGAAGCGGTTATATATCTATTTCCAACGCCCATTGAATTTCCCATGGACGACACCTATATCCACTTTGTGTATGCAGATAATTTGATCACCCACGGTAAATTATTCTTCAGTGATGTGAACGAAACCGGGGTGGGCAGCACAAGTTTACTGTGGGTATTTCTGCTGGCCGGTTTAAAACTATTGGGAATTCCCTTTTCCATCTCAGCCAAAATTATGGGGGTAATGGCGTTGATGATTGTGAGCGGAGGGATGTACATATTATTGCGCCCCATCTGGAAATCTCCCTTTTTGTTTTTAGCCTTATTCCTCATATTGATCTCCGGAAATTTAATCTGGATATCGCTGAGCGGGATGGAAACCATGCTCTTTTTCGCCCTGGGGATCCTGGCTCTGTTGGCATATCAGCATGAAAAATGGATTTTCATGGGCATCCTCCTCGGCTTGATGATTCTCGCCCGGCCCGAAGGGTTGATCCTTTTTGTCGTCATGCTCGGTACCGATATGTGGATCAATCGCAGGCTACGGGGAGAGTTGATCATGGCGGTGCTGCTGTGCACTGTCATTTCGGCGCCTTGGTTTATTTATCTTTTTCTTCGCACTGGCTATTTCTTACCATCCAGCGCCATCGGAAAGCAGCTCACATTTTTCATCGGCATGGATTACGTCGCTGGTCAAAATCCTTATTTGGCCACACTGCTTCAACTACGACATGTAATTTACCCGTTCACATGGCTGACATATCTACTGGTCTTTGCCCTGGGCGGCAAGTCATTACCACGTCCATACTTGATGGAAGGAAGTACATTTGGGGTTTTGAGTTATGCGCCGTCCCTTTGGGCGATCGTGGGTTGGGCAGCGATCATCTTCCCGCTGCTCTTTATTGCATCTCGTGATCTCCTGACAGGGGAAAAGTGGCGTCCATCCAAGCTGGATGCGAATTCGACTCCACTGGTGATATTCGCTCTGTGGCTATTGTCTCACAACCTGGCTTACATGGTCTTCATGCCGGTCATTGGAACAGGCAGCCGCTACGGCGTGATGAATCACGCGGCGGTTTGGATATTGCTTGCCCTCGGAGCTTCCAAATTTTCACAACATAAATCCATCCCGGGCTTTATGATGACCGGCGGGCTGATCGTGATCGCCCTTGCCAACAATATGTATTGGAATAGGGTGTATGACGCAAACATCGAGCACATGCGAGAAGTGCGGATCGCAACCGCCCGCTTTCTCCGCGACTCGATCCCGCCGCAGGATCTTTGTGCCGTGTTTGACATTGGCGCTGTTCGATATTTCTCCCAGCGCCCCATTGTGGATATTGGCGGACTGATCGATCCCGAAGAAATCCAATGGTTCAGGGATCACAAAGCAGATGAATATCTGGTGCAGGCTGGAGTCACCTGCCTGGTCCTCCCCGGTCAGTCAAACGAGACTGGTGAGGGCTGGATCGATTTTTTGGACCTGCTGGGTTTAAATCATACTTCGCAATTCAAGTTGGAGAAAATCGCCTCATTCGAGATGGACTCCGAAAGATGGCTCCTGGGCTATTTACCGACAGCCAATCAGCAGAAGTCAGTGGATATTTATCGGTTGATCCCGGTGAAGTGAGTGCCTCATCAAGTTAGGATCTCGTATGGCATTCCGCGCACTTCCCACGCTTTGCGATTTGTTTCGCCCCGCACTTTGACCGGTAATAGCCTGGCCGGCACACCGGAATTCGGAATCCAGATCCGATTTTTGATCGGCAGAATCAACAGCCCATGATCATCCCCAATCGGTGTAAAAGTTTCATTCGGCTCCTGCTTGAAAACGGACAATCCCAACTGCACACAAAGCTCATCCGCCCAGCTGATTACATTTTCCGAAGGCAAACCAATCTCACTAACATTTAGAATTTGATGGCTGTCAAAATCACCCTGAACTGCATTCTTCAAATGATGCCGCGCAATGAATTCAAGCACATTCCCGGCCGCGTCCTTGAAATAAACAGAATTTGAATTCCAGCTCTCGGAAGCGAATTCGTCTTCTCCGGTTTCATCATGAAGTAGAGGGAGCCGATTAGAAATCCAGGCTTTCGCAGCCTGAAATTGATTCTCAGGGATATTGAACGCGAAATGATACGCACCATCGAAATCAGCCTGCGCCTGTGTGAAAACGAGAGACATATTCCCTGCTTGCACTTCCAGACTTCGAGCCGAGAACTTCACAGGTAACTCAAGCAGATTGGCATAAAAGTCCCGTTGAGACGGTAGATCACGGGTCAAAAGTTCAAGAGACGTAATATTCATCTCTATCCATCCATCTATGATATGAGTGACCTGCCACCCTGGCTAGTCCTCCCTCATCCAGCGTTTCACTGCAGCACGGGGATGCACATAATCAGCCATGGCATCCAGCAGCCTATTGGGATCTGAGTCACAAAACAACGTATCGCGATGCTCCTTGAAAATAAAGCCTTCATTCACAGCATGATCGATGGCAGCCAGTAATGGAGCATAATAGTTATTCACATTCAACAGGCCCACCGGTTTCTCGTGCGCGCCCGTTTGTGCCCAAGTGATCGTTTCAAATAATTCATCAAAAGTTCCAAAACCGCCGGGCATGGCAATATAGCCGTCAGCCAGTTCGTGCATGCGGGCTTTGCGGCCATGCATATCCGTTGCAACATCCATACGGGTTAAACCGTCATGTGCTAAAGGCTTGGTATTCATGGACGGGATGATGACACCGATCACCTCACCGCCCGCTGAAAGGGAACCATCCCCCACCGCTCCCATGAGGCCGGTCTTACCGCCGCCGTAGATCAAACGGAGTCCTCTTTCAGCGAGGACCCGGCCCATCGTCCGCGCGGCAGATAGATAGTCCGCATGAACGGAGTCAGAAGATCCGCAAAATATGCATATAGAGTTCATAGATCCATCCTTTGTAGGGTAAATAATCTGCGATTATTGTAACAGTCTTGTAAACAAACTCTAATCATTTTCCTACGCAGAGTCACCCCGCTTTTTGGTAGAATAACTGTACTTATTAGGAGAAAACTTATGGCCGGAATGGAGCGATTTACACAGCGAGCAAGGCGCGTACTCAGCCTGGCACATCAGGAGGCAGAACGCGCTCGCAATAATAACATCGGCACCGAGCATCTTTTACTTGGACTGATGGATGAAGAGGGCGGAGTGGCTGGTCGCGTGCTGCGCGAACTCGGCATGACGCCCGAACGTGTACGCGAGGTGATCAATCGTGTGGCGACCAGTTCGGCTAGCTTTGATGCAGGCAACGTTGAACTTGCCTCAGACACCCAACAAGTGCTTGAACATGCAGTCGAAGAAGCACGCCGGCTGGGCCACCATTACATTGGCACCGAACATATCTTGCTGGGGCTTGTGCGCGTGGATGGCACAGCCATGGAAGTATTGCGGAGACTCGGCGTGACCGCAGATCAGATCCGCAGACAGACCCGCCGCGTATTGAACGAATCCGCTTCCTCCTCACCGACGCCAGCTGGAACGTCCTCGACGCGTGGTGCAGCGCCGAATGCGAAGACTCCGCTGGTCGATCAACTCGCATCTGACCTGACGACCAAAGCCGAGGAAAAGAAACTGGATCCGGTCATCGGCCGCCAGATGGAGATCGAGCGTGTCATTCAGATCCTGGCGCGCCGCACGAAGAATAATCCCGCGTTGATCGGTGAACCCGGTGTTGGCAAGACCGCCATCGTGGAAGGTCTCGCTCAACGCATTGTAGACGGCGACGTGCCTGCGCCGTTGATGAATAAACGTTTATTGCAACTCGATGTGGGTTCCCTCGTGGCGGGCACGATGTATCGTGGTCAGTTCGAGGAAAGACTGAAACGCGTGATCGACGAGTTGAAACAATCAGGGGCGATTTTATTTATTGATGAAGTGCATATGCTCGTTGGGGCGGGAGCCGCCGGCTCTTCCGTCGACGCTGCAAATATTCTCAAGCCCGCGCTATCGCGCGGCGAGTTACAAGTCATCGGCGCGACCACCATGGACGAATATCGCAAGCACATCGAATCCGATGCTGCATTGGAGCGCCGCTTCCAACCCATTACGGTCGAAGAACCCTCCGAGGCTGAAACGATCGAAATCCTCAAGGGCATTCGCAATGCCTATGAAGAACATCACCATCTGGTGATCTCGGATGAAGCGCTGGAAGCTGCCGCGCATTTATCCTCCCGCTACGTCACCGAGCGCTTCCTCCCAGATAAAGCCATTGATTTGATCGATGAGTCTTCGTCCCGTGTGCGCATGTATAAAAGTGAAGCCGCAAAAGAATCGAAGGACCTGTTCGGTCAATTGAGAACCGCGCGGCAGAACCGTTCGCTTGCCCAGGAAGAAGGCAACGGCGAAGATGTAAAGGAATGGGAAGAGCGCGAGATCGAATTAGGTGAACAGATCGAACGTCTACGCACTGGTTGGGATCGTTCCACCAGCCCGGTTGTTTCAGCGGAAGATATCGCCGAAGTGGTTTCCATGTGGACTGGTGTTCCGCTCATGCAGCTCGCAGAAGCTGAATCCCAGCGCCTGCTCAAGATGGAAGAAGAATTACGTAAGAGCATCATCGGACAGGAAGATGCCATCGTGGCGATCTCCCGTGCAGTCCGCCGGGCACGCGCCGGGTTGAAAGATCCAAAGCGCCCGATCGGTTCGTTCATGTTCCTCGGTCCCACCGGCGTTGGCAAGACCGAGCTTACCAAAACCCTCGCCAAGTTCATGTTCGGCAGTGAAGATGCGGCCGTGCAGTTGGATATGTCCGAATTTATGGAACGCCATACCGCCTCACGTCTCGTGGGTGCGCCTCCTGGATATATCGGCTATGAAGAAGCCGGCCAATTGACTGAAGCGTTGCGCCGCCGACCGTATTCCATTGTGGTCTTCGATGAGGTCGAGAAGGCCCATCCCGAAGTCCATAATATGTTGCTGCAAATCATGGAAGAAGGCCACCTCTCCGATGCGAAGGGCCGCAAAGTGGACTTCCGCAATGCGATCATTGTAATGACCTCCAACATCGGCGCGGACGTGATCAAGAAACAGACTTCTGTTGGTTTTGCGCTCAAACGTGATGAAATCACGGAAGAGAAGCTTTCCTACGAAGACATGCGCAAGAAGCTGAACGAATCCCTCAAGCGTGCGTTCCGACCTGAATTTATTAATCGTCTGGATGCAACCGTGATCTTCCGCTCACTGAACAAGGAAGATATTCAAAAGATCGTCCGGCTCGAACTCGATAAGGTTGCCGAACGCCTCAAGGAACATGAGCTGGCGCTCACCGCCACTCCCGAGGCGCTGGCAGTACTGGCTGACCTGGGTTATGATGCCGAGTTCGGTGCACGGCCATTACGCCGCATCATCCAGCAAAAAGTGGAAGACCCGCTATCAGACCGTGTGCTGGGTGGAGATTTCCAAAATGGCGACGCCATCCTGGTAACTTTGAATTCAGATGGCGAAATAATACTCGAACGTTCACGTGAGCCGGAAGTCGAAAAAGAAGCAGCGCCGGTAGTGTAAGTTAAGTACAGAGCATAAATGTCCTTCCAGGGGCAGGTCTTGGACCTGCCCCTGGAATTTTGTAATACTTTCTTAATATGATTTTGCTCACATGTGTTGTCTAACGTGCAGACCAAAGAAAAGGAGTAATCATATGAACACCAATCTTCATACTGCGACACTGGCTGGGGGATGTTTCTGGTGTTTGGAAGCCGTTTTTGATGATATCAAAGGAGTCCACAGTGTAGAGTCAGGCTACGCTGGCGGAGCGATCGCGAACCCATCCTACCGTGAAGTCTGTAGCGGAAATACCGGACATGCCGAAGTTGTACAGGTGCACTTTGACCCAAATATCGTCTCGTATCGCGATCTATTGAACGTCTTCTTCGCCATCCACGACCCCACGACCATGAACCGCCAGGGTGCAGACGTGGGCACGCAATACCGCTCCGCCATCTTTTATCACGATGACGAACAGAAAATGGTAGCTGAGGAGCTAATCAAGAACTTGAACGCCCAGAAAATCTGGGACAAGCCCATCGTCACCGAGTTGGCCAAACTCGACAAGTTCTACATGGCTGAGGATTACCACCAGGAATACTTCGCACGGAATCCATACCAGCCGTATTGCCAGGCTGTGGTCGCGCCGAAAGTTTCCAAATTCCGCAAGCACTTCCTGGAGTTGTTGAAGAAGCAACCCGCGTAGCTGGATGAAAAAGTGGTCGCCATTTTTAGCGACCACTTTTATTTTCAAAAACAAGTTGGTGGTCTCGATACGTCCCGCGAAAGTCACGCGGGACTACTCAGCCACCGGATTTACTTCCATAATCACACAACTTGCGAATCGGGCAAATGTCACAATTTGCCTTGCGGGCTGTGCATATCTCACGTCCAAGGCGGATGATATTCAAATGCGCGGCATAATATGTCTCGGGCGGGAAGAGACTTTCGAGATGCGGATGTGCCTGTTCGACTGTCATCTTCTCAGGGTGGAGACCGATGCGCCCGGTCACGCGATAGACGTGTGTATCCACCGGAAAAGCAGGCATGTTCAAGGAAAAGCATAAAACAATGGCAGCGGTTTTGGGTCCCACACCATTGAATTTCGTCAGCCAGTTGCGGGCATCATCCACCGACATATCTTTGAGAAACGATAAATCCAAACCGCCGCGTTCTTGTGTGATGGCTTTCAACACCTGCTGAATACGCGGACCTTTTTGATTTGCCAACCCTGCCGGGCGAATGGCTTCGATCACATCTTTTGTCTGCCCATCGCGCACGGCTTCCCAGGTTGGGAATTTTGCACGCAGAGCATTGAAAGCGCGGTCACGATTGATATCGTTCGTGTTCTGTGAAAGAATGGTCGAAACCAGTTCATCAATCGCCGGTAATGGATTACGCCAGATGGGCTCGCCATAAAATTCCAGCAAACGTTCATGGACTTTGACAGCACGCTGAGCTAATCTGTTCATCAGGAACCAGCCTCCTTAATCAACCGCAAGGTGTTGTTGACCACATCACGATGTTTCTCGGGAATTAACCGGTCAAACATCGCCGCTGTGAGGCGATACAATATCAACGCCGCTGCCCCACGCGATTGATATTGGGAGGTGTTCGTATCGAGACCCCAAGCCATACGGAAGGCACGCGTCCACTTCGTATCACGCCCGACCGAATCCTGGATCAGGTCAAAATAATGATTCTCACTGACGATCATCAGCCCTCTCTGCACCGCCACTGCTTCCAGCAGGTTTTTCACCAGGCCCCAGGTTGCGTACAAAACAGTCGACTCATGTCCGCGCGCTAGGCCGTTCAAGATTTTGTGGACTTCCTCGGCGCAGCCCATCACCTCTTCCGCGGCAAATTCATCTGCCTCAGGCTGCAGCAAGGTCCAGTCAAACTTTTGGGCAATGATCTGTAAAGCCAATAGTGAACCATCTTTATCGAGAACGATCTGCATGCTGCTCAAACCGGGCACAACCCAGATCGCACGCCGCGGGTTTTCCAATGCAGATTTTTCATCTTCCAGCAGGGTATATTTCAGGCTGACCAGTTTACCATCCCAGTAGCGCAAGGTGTAACGGTCATAAGGCTCATCGGGCAGTTTACTGACATAGATATCGAAATCGACATCGCTGTATTTGCCTTCCTGCCCGCGCGCATAACTACCCACGACGCCAACGCCGATGACATCCGGCGAGTCGATTTTTGCAAGAACAGATTGGATAAAGGGTTCGGATAGGGTCATAATATTTTTTGTTATGTCACCCTGAGGAAGCGTAGTAGTCGAAAGGTCTCATGCACTGCAACAGAGATGCTTCGCTATCGCTCAGCATGACAAATCTTTAATTACTTCTGCACTTTACCATCTTCCACCTTCCATATTTCAGACCTCTCCACAAAGTCATTTGCAAATAAATTTAGATCCGTTGTGGTGAAAAGCACTTGTTCGCTCTCGCCGATATATTTCAATAGATCGGCGCGGCGCTGCACATCCAGTTCAGCCATCACTTCATCGAGCAGGATCACAGGCCATTCGCCGGTGCGATCCTTCATCCAGTTTACTTCGGCAAGTTTCAATGCCAGCAACGCCGTGCGGACCTGGCCGCGCGAGCCATAATCACCCAGGTCAATGTTGTTCGCAAGAAAACGCAGTTCATCGCGATGCGGACCGATTGTCGTCACACCACGCGCGATCTCCTCATTGCGAAGTTCCTTCAAACGCGCACGAAAGCCATTTTGAATCTCAGTAAGCTCCAAACGGGAACGATCAATGACCGTATCCAGCTTAAGCCCGAACTGGCCATTCGGTTTCGGCAATGGATCGTAAGCAGGCTCATAGGCGAGGCGCAGAATCTCGGATCCATGAGTCAGTTCATGATGAACGCGGGCAGCGAGTCGTTCCAGCTGCTGAATGGCTTCGATCCGCCACAAGATGAGCTGCGCGCCGAGGCGCGTCAGCGCATCATCCCACACTTCAAGTTGGTCGCTGTTTCCGCCGCGTTCTCCCAGCATTTTGAGCAGGGCATTACGCTGTGTGAGTGCCTGGTTGTATTCGCTCAAAACACGCGCATACGCAGGCGTGGATTGCGCCAATGCAAGGTTGAGATAACGACGACGGTCATCCGGCGCGCCCTCGATGATCTGTGACATTTGCGGCACAAAGATGACGGCGTTGAAGTGACCGATCACTTCATTCACCGATCTCTTCACACCATCGAGCAGAATCTCTTTGCGCAGCCGTTGACCGTTGACACCAGTCGGTTCAAGAATGAGCCGCACTTCCAGCCGATGCTTGCTGCGCGCACGTTGATAATCTGCCACTAAGCGCGTAACAGCCAGGCCGTTCTTTTTTGCTTCATGAAAGTTAATGATCTGCCGGTCGACATGCGTTTGAAAGGAAGTGAATGCCGCGACGAAATAAATGGCTTCCAACACACTGGTCTTGCCCTGCGCATTGGCGCCCGTCAGCAAAACCACCCGCTGGGGAATATCAATATCCAGGCGGGCAAAGTTGCGGAAGTTCGTGAGCGAGAGGTGTTTGAGGTACATTGTTTTGTAGGGGCGAGGTCATCCCGCCCAATTTTGTCACATGTATAAGCGGGGTTTCCCCGCCCTTACAGAATCATCTCTAATTCAATCTCATCCCGCAAGGGAATGTTGTTGTCACCAACCAGAGAAATGCCTGGTTTGAGTTTGCGCGATTCATTGACCGCGCCGCGAAATATTTGCACCAATTCAAAACCGCGCCTTTGATAGAAACCGAGTGCGTTCAGGTTGTCATTGGTGGTGATCAGAGAAATGCGTCTACAATTCTGTTTCCGTGCTTCTTCCACAACTGTATTGAGCAGACGCGTACCGATGCCTTTCCCTTCCTGCAGACTGTCGAGAGAAGTGACTTCACATTCGTTATTAGAAATAATGAATGTGATCAGGCCGATCCATTCATCAGCTTCTTCTGCAACAAATCCATCCAACTGTTCGGGGTGATAGATCTCGCCGTGCACGACCATGAAATCGGCGTTCCAATGCTCCATCCAAAATTGACGTAGGCGGGACAGATCGTCAGGAGTTAATCGGCGAATATCCATTTACAAATCACTTCGATCTCAAACTTCCTGATCGGCTTCCACTTCCTGCGACGGCCGCCACACCCGCGTCGCTCTTTCCGTAAACAGGACCCCGTTCAAATGGTCGATCTCATGCTGGAAGATACGCGCCAGCCAGCCCTTGGCTTTGACCTTCATCGGCTTGCCGTGCCGGTTCAATCCTTTGACCTGCACCTCGGCATGGCGCTCCACTTCCCCCACCAAACCTGGAATGGAAAGGCAACCCTCCACACCCATCAGCTTCTCTTCCGAAGTTTTTACAATTTCCGGATTGATCACCGCCCAGACCTTTTTGGGAGCATCTTCATTCTCTTCATCTTCTTCGCGTTCATAATATTCGATCACGATGATGCGGTCAGAGAGACCGATCTGCGGCGCAGCCAGTCCCACGCCCGGCGCTTCGCGCATCGTTTCCACCATATCATCCAGCAGAGTGTGCAGGTCTTTATCAAATTTGGAGACGGGGCGCGCCTTGCGCTTCAATACAGGTTCCGGCAGTGTCACGATGGTACGGAGAGTCATTCTTTACTTAACCTCAGGATATAAAAGTTTCTAGATTTTACTCTTATTTCTGGTTGCGTTTCTCTTCATCTTTAAAGTCCTGGGCGCTCCGATGATACGTTGCCAGCCATTCAGCCATGCGGTCACGTTCAGCCGCCACTGCGCCTTCATTCTTCTTTGCGGTACGCTCCATACGGCGGCGATCGATATCCGATTGTACAGTAGCCGGGTCGATCACATCTTCAAATGCCAGTTTATTGCCGCCCACGGTGATATAAACGGTGCCAAAATTGAAAACATTTCCCAAAACACCTTTGCGCTCATAAAAAGTCCCCAATATATTTTCCAGCGGCGCGGCACTTCGGCTCTCCGTGCCAAATGGCTTGCGGTCGATATCAATGATCTGGTCAGTGGTAACTTCGAATTTATCATTACTCCAGTCCGCCACTTCATAGGCGAACCAACCGGCAAGGGGCACGAATGCAATCAGGAATGCCATCGCCCACGCATCGATCGTAATGCCATTTTGAAATGAAATAAAGTCTTCATTCGGCAGAAAAGCCAATTGAATTAAACGCGCCATGAAAAGCAGCGCAGTGCCCAGGGTGCCCGCCACCGAGACCCAGGAATCGATGACCAATACCACCCAGTGTTTTCGATAGATCACGCTGTCGCCGGATTCATAACGGAGTTTGAGCGTATTTGCGCCCAAAAATTTTAAGATGGCGCTCATCCCTGCGGTAGGCTTGGGTGGAGCCGCCTCTTTTTTTGGCGCTGGAGCCGGTTCGCCAAAGCCCCGGCCCTGGGCAGGGAGCGGCAAACCCAGCCGTTTGCGAATGGCATTTTTCATGGCTTCTTTTTCCATGCCCTGGGCGTGCTCCTTGGTGCGGTTCCAATATTCCTCGATCATCTTGGCGGCATGGTTGGGATAGTGCACATGATTGAATGGAATTTTTCCAACGAAGGTTCGCACAATCACATGCCCGTAATCCATGATCTTGCCAAGCTGATCCACTTCGACTCCCACTGAAAGGATGGTACCGAGCGGAGACTCCTGCCGGCTGTCGTAAATGCCCACCACCTTTTCCAGCCACACTACCCGCTGGTTCGTCACAATATAATAATCATTCCCCCAATCGATCGCGAGCCAGACCATATATAAAACGATGGCCGTCAGAGACATGCCGCCGGCCAGTACAACGATCAGAAAATGGATCATGAAAAACCAGGCGTAGAAAAAGCCCAGCGGCACGATCAAGCTCAGCACTGGGAGCGCCAATTTCTGCCACAAAATGATCGGATGTTTGCGCGCCAGAAAATAGATCACCTCGTCTGAGCGCAGCCACTTGAATTTCAAACGGCGTGCCAGTTGGCGGCTGCGCACGGCGATCTCCAGATTATTCTTGATATGCGATGCGCGCTTGTATAATTTTTCAAAATCAACGCGTGAAAGCACCAGCAGCGTGCTGTCTGCCAGGGCAGTTACCGTGGCTGAACGGCGACGGTTCGCCACCAACGCCATCTCGCCAAAATAATCGTTCTTCACCAAGAGCGCTAGTTGGATCTCTTTTCGATCCTGCTTGCGGACGATCCTGACACTGCCCCCGTAGATCAAATAAAAGCCATCGGCTTTGCTGTCCTGCTCAAAGACCACCTCCCCCTTGGCGACTGCCCGTTCAGTCATCTCTTCAGCAAGGACCGCAAACTCATCATCCTTCAAGCCATAGAAGAGATGGATCTTTTTCAGAAATGCGACTCTGGCAGCGGTATCGATAGGCACGTTTTGATTCTATCAAATTTCACGCATAATGGCGCAGCCATACGCGGGAGTCTCTGTCAGCGCAGGCAACCGCCCTTCTAGCAACGCCTCCACCGCCTCCTCCAGGAAGAAGCGGGTGGCTTTGGGCTGTCGGAACCTCACATCATCCACGGCCCCGCGATAACGCA
>Ga0065707_10001734_pt1 | contig 13172 bp, 14 predicted proteins | sample SwiRhicommuniRL3_FD_59094 | JGI IMG/M metagenome (GOLD analysis project Ga0065707, IMG submission 59094) | Switchgrass rhizosphere bacterial communities from Rose Lake, Michigan, USA - RL3 v2 (version 2) | ecosystem: Host-associated > Plants > Roots > Rhizosphere > Soil | place: East Lansing... | reverse complement strand
CGTTGGTGTTCTAGAGACTGCCGAAATGGGCTCTCCGCGGATGGCTTGAATGATCGCGGACACCCCCGACTCAATACCGCCGGCAAAGTCTCGGTCACGAAATCGCGGAATGATGACTTCCTGAATAATTCGGTAAGCGACTGCGTCCGGCAACACACCTTCAAGGCCGTAGCCGACTTCAATGCGAATTTTGCGATCGTCATGCGCGACGATTAGCATCACTCCATTATCATTGCCTTTGTAGCCGATCTTCCAGGCTTCAGCGACTCGAATGCTAAAGTCTTCAAGGCTATCGCCTTCAAGCGTGGCAATCGTGAGGACCGCTACCTGATGGCCGGTGGCGTTTTCAAATTGGGCGAGCTTAGCCTCTAACTGACTAGATTGCTCCTGCGAAAGTAATCCGGCCGAGTCGTTGATCCGACCGCGCAACGGCGGAACTTCCAGGGCGAAGGCGACGCAACAAGGCAGGAAGAAAGCAGCAGCGCTGAACCATAAAGAACCTAGCAGCAGTGAAGTCATTCCGCAGCGCACTTTGCTGTGCGGGCCGCCAACAACCGCTCTAACGACCAAAGTTTGCGCCAAACTAAAACTTTACCTGGGGCGGCTTTTGCGCCGCTTCGTCGGCGCTGAAAGTCTCGCGAACCTTCAGTCCCAGTAGATATTGGGCTGTCAGGTTCGTTGGGAAGGAACGAACCTCGGTGTTGTAGGCCGTCACACTCTCGACGTAGCGTTTTCGCGCCACGGCAATGCGATTTTCCGTGCCTTCGAGCTGGGCTTGCAGGTCCCGATAATTTTGATTGGCCTTCAAATCGGGATACCGCTCGGCAACCACCAGGAGCCGGGAAAGAGCGCCGGAAAGATTGCGCTGGACATCTTCGAATTTCTTGAAGGTGGCTGGGTCATTGAGCACCTGAGCATCCAATTTAATTGACGTCGCTTGAGCACGCGCTTCGATCACCTTTTGCAGAGTTTCCTGTTCGAACTGAGAGGCGCCTTTTACCGTGGCCACCAGATTGGGTATCAGGTCCGCGCGCCGTTGATACTGATTCTGTACTTCCGCCCAAGCCCCTTTCACCTGCTCGTCCAAGCCCTGAAGACTGTTGTAGCCGCAGCCCGAAAGCGCCAGCAGCGTCACTAGAGCGATGGTCAGGTACGGAAATGATTTCATTCCAAGTTTGCCCATGAAGGCCCTCCGATGAGTTGAACCAATTTAAGGCTGCAGATTGCGAAGAGCAAGGGCTTAGGCATTAGGAACGACCGGACTAAGCCAAAAAGCGGAGTCCAAAAAAAACGGCCCACGCCTTACGGGTGGGCCGTTTTAAAAATGGCCTGAAAAGGAAAAAGGTCGCTATTCTGCGGCTCCGACTTTAGGGCGCCATTTATCGAAGCGTCTTTCCACCCGGGTGATCGCCTCGGTGCCGATCATGCCGGTCAGCGCGAATACGAGGACGCCGACAAAAACCTTGTCGGTCTGGAAAGTAGCGCCGGCCACCGTGATCATGAAACCGATTCCCGCGGTCGCGGCGTAGAGTTCTCCGACCATGACACCCACAATCGCTCTCCCAAGGCCGAGCCTTAGACCGGTAAGAATGAAGGGAACCGTCGAAGGCAGCACGACGGTTTTAAAGAGCATCCACTCCGAGGCGCCAAAGCTCCTGGCGGCAGTGAGGAGATTGACCGGTGTGGTCTTCACCCCGTCGCGCGTGTTGATCAATATCGGGAAGACAGCGCCGAGAAAGATGATACCGACCTTCGAGAGGATTCCGATGCCTAACCAGATGATCACCAATGGCAGGAGCGCGACGCGGGGGGTGGCGTTCATTGCGTTGACGAAAGGATCAAATATGTAGGCGGTTCTCTTATACCAGCCAATAGCGATGCCGAAAGGGACCGCAAAAGCAGCCGAAAGGAAGTAGCCCCAGAAAAGCTCAACGCCGCTGATGTAAAGGTCATTATAGATTTCACCCGAGATAAAGAGCTGAACAGCGGCTTTCCAGATAAGCGAAGGCGCGCTCATGAACATGGGATTGATCAGCTGCAGGATATTGCCGACCAGCTCCCAAATCACGAGAAAAATGAAAACAGAAGCCGTGCCGAGAATCTTCTTTTCCTGATTGAGATAGAATTTATAGAGGCGTGAGGCCTCCGCGACCCTAACATCTAGAAGCAGTTCTTGAGCGGATTGGTTTTGATCAGCCATGGCTGTATCCTTTCTGTTCTGTATTTATTTGTGACGCGTTTCTCGATAAGGCTCTGTTTCTGACGCTGAAGCGGGCAGTTCGGCGTTCTCGATCAGACCCTGCAGGATCTTGACGAATTTCGGCCCCGCGGCTTGCAGTTCCTGGAGATGGTGCAACGAAAGGCTTTCCAGGAATGCCTCGCCGTCGCGAGTCAGCTTGATCAGGACTTGCCGCCGATCGTCGGTGGCGCGTAATCGGCACAGCAACCCTCGATCGACAAGGCGATCGATGAGCTCGACGGTACTGTGATGCTGCAGCTGCATTCGTTCCGCTAATACACCGATAGTCGGTTTCAGTTTTTCGGGGAGGCCTCGAACGGCCAGGAGGAGCTGGTGTTGCTGGGGTTCGATGCCTGCCTGTCGCGCGACATTTTCGCTAAAACGAAGAAAACGGCGGATCTGGTAGCGCAGCTCCGCCATCGCTTTAAAATCAGGCAAATTGGCTTTCTTGGCCATAATTATATCGTTAAGCGACTATATCGTATATCGATATATTCTTACGACAGGATCCTGTCAAGGGCGGGATTAGGAATTTTGCCGGCCTGAGCGGTCTTTCTTTGTAGTTTTCTACTGCTGGCTACGCGCTACTGCGGGAAGAACGACCTGCTGTCGAGTCGGGCACTTTACCCCTTCAATGTCGCCTGTAGGTTGACTTTGGCCCGGATTTCCATTAGAAATTTTCTTTCCCGAGAAAATCCTATGAAATATGCGGTAATTAGAACCGGCGGTAAGCAATACCGCGTGTCCGAGGGCGAGGTTGTCAAGGTCGAGAAGCTCGAAGGCGAGGTTGGCACGAAAGTTACCTTGGCCGATGTGTTATTTGTCGGTGGTGAGGGCGACCCCATGATCGGCTCTCCGCTCGTGGCCAATGGCAAAGTTACCGGTGAGATCGTCGATCAGGGCCGCGCCAAAAAGATTATTGTCTTCAAGAAGAAGCGGCGGAAAAGCTACAGCCGGCAGCGCGGTCATCGGCAGTACCAGACGGCGCTCAAGATTACCGCGATCGAACCATAATTAGGGAGTATAGCAATGGCGCACAAAAAGGCCGGCGGCAGCTCACGCAACGGGCGCGACAGCCAGGGGCAAAGGCGAGGGGTTAAAGTTTTTGGCGGCGAGACGGTGCGCGCGGGAAACATTCTGGTGCGCCAACTCGGCACGCGCATCCACCCGGGTAAGAACGTCGGGATGGGCCGTGACTACACGCTATTCGCGCTGGTCGACGGCGTTGTGCGCTACGAGCGCAAGGACAAGGAAAGGAAGCGCGTCGCCGTGCTGCCGGCTCAGTGAAGTGAGCGCTCGCGACTGAAAAGCCCCTTCCGGGGCTTTTTTTTTGTCCTGCGTAAGGGGATGATGATGGGTGCAGTTATCAGCCGTCAGTTCTCAGAACGACCCGGACGGCAGATTGCGCTATTCTCTTGCTGACAACTGATCACTGAGAACTGCTTGGTATGAAATTCATTGACGAAACCAAGATCCATGTCATCGCCGGCGACGGCGGGCGGGGCTCTGTCAGCTTTCGTCGCGAAAAGTTCGTGCGCCGCGGTCCGCCCGACGGCGGCAACGGCGGTGCGGGAGGCGATGTTGTCGCGGAAGCTGATCCTCAACTAACGACGCTTTTGGATTTGCGCTATCAAAAATTGGTCAAGGGCGGACGTGGCGGCAATGGCGCGAGCAGCGACTGCCATGGCCGGCGCGGCGAAGATCGTGTGATCAAAGTCCCTGTTGGGACGATTATTAGGGATCAGGCGACGGGCGAGCTGCTGGCCGATTTGGAAAGGGCCGGGGAGCGGACGGTGATCGCCGCCGGCGGCCGCGGCGGGAAGGGTAACGCCCATTTTGGTTCTTCGACCAACCGAAGCCCGCGTTACGCACAACCGGGCGAACCCGGGCAGGAGCGGGAACTTGAGATCGAACTCAGACTGTTGGCGGACGTCGGCATCATCGGTTTGCCCAACGCCGGCAAGTCCACATTGATCGCGACCATCTCCGCGGTCAGACCGAAAATTGCCGATTATCCGTTCACGACACTGGTGCCAAATCTTGGCGTCGTCGGCTACGGCGAGGGCAAGAGTTTTGTCGTCGCGGACATACCGGGGCTCATCGAAGGCGCCCATGAAGGCCACGGTTTGGGGCACAAATTTTTGCGCCACGTGATGCGGACCAATTTGCTGATTCACCTGCTCGATGCCTCCAAGATCGACCCGCAGGATCCGCTGGCGGACTGGAAGACGGTCAATCGCGAGCTGGGTCTGTTCGATCCGGAGCTGGCCCAAAAACCGCAAATCGTGGTCGCCAATAAAATCGATTTGCCGGAGGGCAGGGAGAACGCGAAACTGCTGGCGCGCAAGCTGCCAAAAGAATTCAAGCCGCTGTACGCGATCTCCGGGTTCACCACCGAAGGGGTGCAAAAGTTAGTGCAATCTGTCGGAAGCAAGTTGGCAGGCATCAGACGAGACAGCGAGGCTCACCGTGACGCCGCTGGAGCATAAAAGGCAGATCTTGCGACGGGTGCGCCGGGTCGTCATCAAGATCGGCAGCCAGATCCTTTCGTCTAACGAGGGTATCGAAGAGTCGCGACTGCGCGCGCTGGTGCGCGCGCTGGCGGCGCTGCACGACCAAAAAAAGGAAATCGTCGTGGTAAGCTCCGGCGCCGTGGCCGCGGGCATGACCCGGCTCGGCCGCAAGCAGCGCCCCAAGTCCATTCCGGAAAAACAGGCGCTCGCCGCGGTCGGACAGATCAAACTCATGGCGCTCTACGAGCGGCACTTCTCCAAGTTCAACAAAAGTGTCGCGCAGGTCTTATTGACCCACGCCGATCTTGCCAATCGGCAGCGTTACATCAACGCCAAGCATACCTTTCAGATGTTGCTGGAATCATCGATCGTACCGATCGTCAATGAAAACGACACGGTCGCCGTTGAGGAAATGAAATTCGGCGATAACGATCATTTATCGGCGCTGGTGGCGACGCTTTTAGGAGCCGATCTCCTGGTGATTCTCAGCGATGTGGAGGGTGTTTTCGATCGCGACCCGCACGTGTTCAAAGACGCAGCGCTTATTCCATTGATCGGCGACATCAAGGCAGCGAAAACCGCAATTATCGGTACGAGCCAGAGTTTGTTAGGCACGGGAGGCATTGCTACCAAGGTTGCTGCCGGCGAAGAGGCGGCGGTGGCGGGCATTCCGACGATCATTGCGAGCGGTTTGAGCGCGCGCGCAATCGAGAGAGTTTTCGATGTCGAGGAACAGGTCGGCACTTTGATACTGCCCGATGAAAATCGCTTGACTCATCGCAAGCACTGGATCGCCTATAATTTGAAGCCCGCCGGCGACGTCGTCGTCGACGCCGGCGCACGCGAAGCGCTGGCGCAAAAAGGCAAAAGCCTGCTGCCCTCCGGATTGAAGGAAGTTCGCGGCGCCTTTGGCCCCGGCGAATGCGTGCGCTGTCTCGATTCCGAGGGGCGCGAGTTCGCCCGCGGGCTTGTCAATTACAGCGCGCATGAGTTGAATCAGATCAAAGGATTGCATACAAGCAAGATTGAAAAAGTCTTGGGATACAAAGCCTACGACGAGATCATCCACCGGGACGATCTCGTGGTATTGTGAAATTGACTATGGTGGTTCCATCACAATCCCTCAAAGATGAAGCGCTCGGTCTGGGGAAACGCGCCAAGGCGGCGGCGCGCCGATTGGCGCAGGTATCGACCGCTGACAAGAACCGAGTCTTGTCGCGGATGGCGGACCGGCTCGAGGCGCGGAGCTCTTTTTTGATCGCGGAGAATCTTAGGGACTTGGAGTCGGCCAAGGCCGCGGGAGTTTCGTCCGCGGTGCTGGACCGTATCGCGCTCGATGCCGGCAGGGTGAAAGGCATGGCGCAGGGGCTGCGCGATGTTGTCTCGTTGCCCGATCCGGTACGCGAAGTCGTCAAGATGTGGCGCCGCCCCAACGGCTTGCAAGTGGGGCGCATGCGCATCCCGCTCGGCGTCATCGGCATTATCTACGAAGCGCGCCCCAACGTGACCGCCGATGCCGCGGCGCTCTGTTTGAAATCAGGCAACGCCGCGATCCTGCGCGGCGGCAGTGAGGCGCACCATTCCAATCAGGCGATCGGCGCGGTGCTGCGCCAGGCGTGCGCCGAAACGTCGGTGCCCCAGGATGCCGTGCAGATGGTCGAAGTCAAAGATCACGCCTTTGTCAACGAGCTGCTGCAACTCGAATCGTACATCGATCTCATCATTCCGCGCGGCGGCGAGGATCTCATCCGCGCCGTGGTGGCGAATTCGAAAATCCCGGTGATCAAACACTACAAGGGTGTGTGTCACGTGTACGTCGATGTCGACGCGTCCTTGGAGACGGCGAAGCGCATTTGCTTCAACGCCAAAGTGCAGCGCCCGGCGGTATGCAACGCGATGGAAACCTTGCTCGTTCATGAAGCGATTGCGCCGAAGTTTTTGCCGCAGATGATCGCGGAATATCAAGCCGCTGGCGTGGAGATTCGCGGTTGCGACAAGACTCGCGCGATGGCGCCGGGAGTCAAGCAGGCTGCGGAAAGCGATTGGACGGAAGAATATCTCGATCTGATTCTCGCGGTGCGAGTCGTCAAAGACATGGACGACGCGATCGGCCACATCGAGCGCTATGGCTCGGAGCACACCGAGAGCATCGTGACGACGAATTACCAAAGGGCGCGCGAGTTTATCGATCGGGTCAACTCGTCGGCGGTGATGGTCAACGCGTCGACCCGGTTTAACGACGGCGGCGAGCTCGGCTTGGGCGCGGAGATCGGCATCAGCACGAGCAAGATCCACGCCTTCGGACCCATGGGCCTCGAAGAGCTGACCACGACGAAGTTCATCGTTTTTGGCGACGGGCAGATTCGCGAATGATCGGCTCGTCGATAGTGTCTGGATTCGCTCCAGACTTGAAAGCCGATGTCGCAAGGCGATTCACGGCCGCATGCGGTGCTGAAGAAGCCAAAGAATGCTTCGACGAGCTCAGCATGGACGGAATTTGCTTTGAGAACTCCGTCCCACCTCCGTTCGTCCTGAGCTTGTCGAAGGACTCCGAGAGAATTTCTCAACAGTCCGGTAATCACGCTTTACTTTGTTTACTTGTTTCCATGCCACCGGATGGCCGCCGCGCCCTATGAAGATCGGCCTGTTCGGCGGCACTTTCGACCCGATCCATTGGGGACATCTGCGCAGCGCCGAAGAAGTCAGTGAAACGTTTGACTTGGACCGCGTCTACTTTATTCCCGCCGCGCTGCCGCCGCACAAGCGCGGCCAAACGACGACGCCGGCGCGCGATCGTTTGCAGATGGTGCGTCTGGCGGTAGCGAAAAATCCCAAATTCACCGTGTCGACGGTTGAAATTTCCCGGGCCGGGGTTTCCTACTCGATCGATACGATCCGCGAGTTCGCCGCAACTCTGGAAAAACACGATTCTCTGTATTTCATCATTGGTCTCGACGCATTTCGCGAGATCGGCACCTGGAAAGATTTTGCCGAGATATTTTCGCTCTGTAATTTCATCGTCACGTCACGTCCCGGGAGCAAGGAAAAAGATCCGCTCAAGGGAACCGGCGTTGCCGTGAAAAAACTGTTTTGTTATGATTTCAAGAGCAAGAATTACCGCCATAAGAGCGGCACGCGAGTGTACTTCGATGAGCTTACCGACATTGCGATCTCAGCCTCGGAGATTCGCGCGCTGGTAAAGGAAGGAAAATCCATCCGCTATCTGGTGCCGTCGGACGTAGAAAAATATATCAAACGGCGCGCCCTTTATAACAACGGCCGGGCCGGACGGTGACGACTTTGGCAGAAATGAGTTCCTGGGATAAAGCTCTCCTCCTTACGCGTTTCGCGCTCGACAAGAAAGCCTGCGATCTGGTGGTTTTGGACGTTCATGAGCATACGTCCATCGCCGATTATTTCATTGTTTGCTCGGGGCGCTCCGACCGCCAGGTGCAGAGCATCGCGCAGGGGATCGAGGAAAACGCCGCGGAAGAGGGGTTCAAGCCTTTTGCAGTCGAAGGGGCGCAACGCGGCCATTGGGCCCTGATCGATTTTTCCGACGTCATCGTTCATGTGTTCTATGAACCCGTGCGCGAGTTCTACGACCTCGACGGTCTTTGGGGTCATGCGCCAAAAGCCAAGTTGCCCGAACCTGTGGCCAAGCTGGTCGGGCAGTTTCAGATCGGCAACGAACAGCTCTCCTGATTCCAAACATTTTTCTGGCTTGCGTTTCAAAGGCGCGGGCGCATAATTTAGGTCGCTAGCGAAAGGACGAACCTTTGAGCACGACGCCTGTGATTCTCGTCATCTTGGATGGTTTCGGCATCAATCCGAGAAAAGAAGGCAATGCAATCGCCAACGCTTCGACGCCGAACCTGGACGCTCTGTTAAAGAACTACCCGAACTCGCGCCTGTCGATGTCCGGCGTCGATGTTGGCTTGCCGGACGGGCAGATGGGCAATTCGGAGGTCGGCCACATGATTCTCGGCGCCGGCCGCATCGTCTATCAGGACCTCACGCTTATTCACAAAGACATCGACGAGGGGTTTTTTTATAGTAATTCGGTTCTCCTCGACGCGCTCCGTAGAACCAAGGCGAAAAGCAATCGACTGCATCTCCTGGGGCTTCTGGGCGACGGCGGCGTACACAGCCATCAACGCCATATGGAAGCGATTATCGAGATGGCGCGACGGGAGCAGGTCGGCGCGGTTTACCTTCACCTTTTCCTAGACGGGCGAGACACTCCGCCGAACAGCGCCGAGCAGTTCGTGCTCGATCTGGACGAGAAGCTCAAAGCCTACCCGAACGTTAAAATTGCCACGGTTACGGGTCGCTATTACGCCATGGACCGCGATAAACGCTGGGATCGGGTGGAAAGGGCGTACCGTTGTCTGACCCAAGGGATCGGCAACAAAGCGGCATCCGCATTGCGGGCGATCCGCGATAGTTACAAAGAAAAGATTACCGACGAATTTGTCTTGCCGACCGTGATTAACGGTGTCCCCGAGGGACCGATTCGAGACGGCGACGGCGTGATCTTTTTCAATTTCCGCGCCGATCGCGCGCGCGAGTTGACCCGGGCGCTGATCGACGAGGACTTCAAAGAATTTCCGCGCCAGCAGAGGCTCGATCTGGCGGCGTATACAACCATGACGCAGTACGACGGGACGTTCAAAGTCCCGGTCGCCTACGCGCCGAGGGAGATTCGCCGAATTCTCGGCGAAGTTACCAGCCAGGCGAATGTCCGGCAGTTGCGCATCGCCGAGACGGAAAAGTACGCGCACGTGACTTACTTCTTCAACGGCGGCGCAGAAGAAAAATTCCCCGGCGAAGAACGGATTCTGATTCCGTCGCCCAGGGACGTCGCTACCTACGATTTGAAGCCGGAGATGAGCGCGCGCGAAGTCACCGGGTCGCTCGTCAAATATGTGCGCGAGCAGGACGTCGGCTTGGTGATCGCCAACTACGCCAACGCCGATATGGTCGGGCATACCGGAAACTTCGAAGCGTCGGTTCGCGCCGTCGAGGTGATCGACGAATGCCTTGGCAAAGTCGTCGATGCCGCGATCGGCAAGCAGGGCAAAGTCGTGATCACCGCGGACCACGGCAACATCGAGCAATTGATCGATTACGACACCGGCATGCCGCACACGGCCCATACGACCAATCTCGTGCCGGTGATTTTAATCGACGAAGAACGGCAAAAATGCCGTCTTGCGCAGGGATCGGGTGTGGACATCGCGCCGACGCTCCTGCAATTATTGAATTTGCCGCAACCCAAGGAAATGACCGGCCGCTCGCTGATCGTGGACCGCTAGACTCAGCTGCCGCCATGGCCTTATTATTCGGCGGTCCATTAAATATCCGTTGTATTCGCAGCGCTTCGCGCCGGGTTTAACGGTATTTTCTAGAAGTCATCCACCATGGAATTCTCGCTTCGGCCTACGATTGCGGAACGTTTTGACTGGCTCGTCGACTGGCTTTATCCGCCGCGCTGCCGTGCTTGCGCTCAAACATTCAATGGCCGGGACGCGGAATATTTTTGCGCCGGCTGCTGGGGTAAAATCCGCCTCGTTGGTCATCCGATGTGCAACACCTGCGGCCGGCCCTTCCCCTACGCGAGCGGTAACGATCATATCTGCGGCGCCTGTTTGGACCGGCCGCCACACTTCGTCCGAGCGTGGTCGTGGGCCTGTTATCCGCGCGAAGAAGCCGAGGAGCATCCGCTGCGCCAGACCGTGCAAAAATTCAAATACGGACGCAAGGTCTCGCTCGGCAAACCGCTCGGCCGCCTGATGGCGCGCGGTTGCGGAGAATTCCTAAGAGAGTGCAATGCCGAGGTAATCATTCCGGTCCCTCTGCATCCCAAACGGCTGCGCTGGCGCGGTTTCAATCAGGCCCTGCTATTGGCGCGCCAAATGAGCAAAGCGTACGGCATCGCTGCCGACCCGTTCGCGCTCCAGCGCATTAAAGAAACTCCGCCGCAGACCCAACTCAATGAAGAAGAGCGCCGGCACAATGTACGCGGCGCCTTCGCTCTGGCGACGGGCCGATCCCTGGAAGCTAAAAAGGTCCTGTTGGTAGACGATGTGTACACCTCCGGTGCGACCGTGAACGAATGCAGCCGCACGTTGAAACGGAGCGGCGTGGCGCAGGTATTTGTCGCGACACTGGCCCGCGCGGTGTCCTAGCGCGGACTGGAACCTTTCGTTGGCTTATGACGACAGTCGACCGAGTTAGGTGGGATCGACAGCATGGTGAAACATCGGGCGCGCAAGCGCCGTCCGGTTTTCTGCAAGAGATCGTTGATGGCGATCATTGGAACCTCCGCCGTGGGAAAACGCTCGATATTGCCTCCGGCAAAGGACGTAACGCGTTGTTCCTTACCTCGCGAGGGTTCCAAGTGACCGCGATCGACATATCAGCAGTAGGGCTGGAACAAGGTCGCAAGCAAGCCGAGGCATTGTCGCTCTCGATCGCTTGGCAGGAAGCCGACCTGGAGAACATCGAGCTTGCGCCGGCGCAGTACGATCTAATTACCAATTTCAATTATTTACAGCGATCGCTGATCCCGCAAATCATCGGCGCATTGCGACCCGGCGGTCACGTGATTTTCGAAACTTATTTGATCGATCAGCAAGCCGTCGGACATCCGAAGAATCCGGAATATCTTCTCGGCCATGGCGAGTTGCTGAATCATTTCCGCGAGTTTCGAATTCTCCTCTATCGCGAGGGCAGATTTGCGGACGTCGCCGAACCGTCGTTTCGCGCCGGCCTGCTCGCGCAGAAAATCGGCTGAGATCCGGATGAATTGCAAAGTGAATAGAACCGACATGGCGCCCTGCGGAACCGGCGGTTACATCGATAGAACCGAGTATCGCCCGCAGTGCTATTCCTGCCGGCGGCCGCGCGGTTTTTGTTACTGCGGGCTCATCGAGGCGTTCGATTCGGAAACTCGTTTCGTCATACTGACCCAGCCGCGCGAGGCCAGGCATAGTTTCGGCACGGGCCGCATGGCGCATCTCGGCTTGCGCAATTCGCTGCTGATTGAAGGGGTGGATTTTTCCGCGGACGAGCGAATCCGCCGCGAGCTTTGCAATCCCAAGGGATTTCCCGTGTTGCTCTTTCCGGGCAAGGGTTCGATCAACCTTTCGCGGCAATCGCCGGAGGAGCGCTTGGCCTTGGTTCCCGCGGGTCGACAGTTGGTCGTCTTTGTCCTGGACGGCACCTGGAAGAGCGTGCGGAAGATGCTCCGTTTGAGCCAAAACCTGGCGAGTCTCCCGATGATCTGTTTCGAGCCGCAGTCGCCGTCAAGCTATCGAATCCGCCGTGAACCGAAGGCGCACTGCTACTCGACCGTTGAAGCCATCCATCATGTTCTGGACCTGTTCTCGCCGCGCGGGCGGTTCCAACCGGCTCATGACAATCTTCTTGCGGTCTTCCGTTGGGTCATCGATCGCCAACTCACCTATACCGCTGAGCCGTCCCCGCGCTTACTCGCTCAACGAAGTATCCGGGCGTCCGCGAAACTTCCGACATAATTTGCGCGCCGCCCCGGCGAGTTTGGAATCCGGGGAATTGGCGGCGGGGGGTAGGGTGCTAAGTTCGGCCGGATTGTAAATATCACAATATTTAAATATAATGATTGAAATGGATGCTGCCACGGAGTTTGTCCGTACGCTCAAAGCCCTGGCCGACCCGCTGCGTTTGCGCATTCTTGCGGCGGTCGCCGAAGAGGAGCTGACCGTGGGAGAGGTGCAGGACGTGGTCGAGTCGGTGCAATCGTCGGTCTCGCGCAACCTCGCGATTTTGCGCGAGGCAGGATTCGTCCAGGACCGCAAGGAGGGGACGAGCGTTTACTTCTCGGCGCGGCGGCAAATGCCGGAGCCGGCGCGGGAGCTGTTCCAGTCGCTTCATTCCCGGCTCGGCGATATTCCGGAAGTGAAAAAGGACAGGGCGCGGCTGGAGCAGGCCCGCCGCCGTCGCTTGCAGCGGTCGCAGAGCTATTTCGAGTCGCTCGCCGGCGATTGGGAACGGATTCGCAAGAGTTATTTCGACGACCGCGTCGCTTCGCTGGCCATCGAAAAATTACTGCCGCGCGATCTGACGATCGCCGATATCGGCTGCGGCACGGGGAGTCTGACGTTCGAACTGGCGCGGTTCGCGCGGAAAGTCATCGGCGTCGATCTCTCCCAGGAGATGCTGCGCCGCGCGCGCACTGTGGCCAAAGAGCGCGATGTTCGCAACGTCGAGTTTCACCAGGGCGACGCGCTTAAGCTGTCTCTTGAGTCGAACAGCGTCGATGCGGCCTTTTGCGTCATGGTCATGCACTTTCTGCCCGACCCTGGGCGCGCCATCGCCGGGCTTTGCCGCATTACGCGGCCCGGCGGTTCGGTCGTTTTGGTGGACCTGGTCGAACA
>Ga0065707_10082628_pt1 | contig 13182 bp, 20 predicted proteins | sample SwiRhicommuniRL3_FD_59094 | JGI IMG/M metagenome (GOLD analysis project Ga0065707, IMG submission 59094) | Switchgrass rhizosphere bacterial communities from Rose Lake, Michigan, USA - RL3 v2 (version 2) | ecosystem: Host-associated > Plants > Roots > Rhizosphere > Soil | place: East Lansing... | reverse complement strand
GCTGGCGGCGGACGTGGAGCGGCTGGAAGCCTTGGTCGAACTCCTGGGGCCGAAGGGGGCCCGGGCGACGGCGTTGTCGGAGGCGATGGGGCGCTTCCAGGATGCCGTCAACCCCTACCTGAAGCCCTTCGGATGGACGATTTCGTTCTCCGTGGAGCCGTGGCAGGTTTTTGCCAACAAGCGGCCGGTGGAGACGTATTCGAAGTCGGAGCGGTTCCGGATCGGGATCGCCCTACAGATGGGGATTGCGATGCTCTCGGGGCTGAAGTTCGCCGTCATCGACGAACTGGACATGCTGGATGTCGGCAACCGGAAGACCGTCTCCCAGATGCTGATGCAGGCGCCCCTGGATCAGATCATCTTCCTCGGCACGCGGGAGCCATCGCAGCCGTTGCCGAACGTGCCGGGGGCGCTGGCCTACCGGCTCGAGATGAAGGACGGGCGGTCCGTCGTCGCCGAGAAGAGTGCTGCGTGACGTACACCATCGAACGGAAAGGAACCCTGACATGGAAAGCATGAACCTCGTCGCCTTGGCTCCGAGTGATATGGAAGCCACCCAGTCAATGCTCACCGACTGGTGCACGCAGAAGCAGCGGGCCCTTCAGAAAGAGTTTGACGAACTGGACGAGCACCGGATGATCGCTGTGGCGAACGGGTGGAAGTTGTCCGGTATCACGTCATCACTCAACCGCACCGCTCGGCGGATCACCTACTACGAGAAGATGAAGGCCGCCGTCGAAGCCGGGTACGTCATCGTGCCGAACTTTCCGATTACGACGCTGGCGGTCAGGGTTGATCGGGGCCGTCAACCGGCCACTCAGAGCCATTCTTCGTGGAGCAACTTTCCTGCCGAGCCACAGATGCTTCCAGTCGGAAAGGGGCGTTACGTCGATGACGAGTTGTTCAGAGAGGATCTGAGCCACACCGAACCTGACGGGAAGGGGGGCACAAGAATCGTACCCCTGTTCAAGAGCGCAGGCTACGACGAGCCCGACTTCCCCTTCGCCGCCGTCAAGCCGGAGGTCATGGACGCCACAGCCCGGGCGATGGCGTTGAAGATATTCGACGTGATCGGGCTGGTGGAGAACCAGAGCGGTCGGGATCCGATCATCGTCGGCCAACTCCTCGATCCAAGGGGAAACCGCCGACGGTCGACATTCTTTATCGCGTGGTGGCTGAACACATCGGATCTGTGATGCCGACCATGTCCAAGGTCACCGGAGGCCGACACAAGCACGCGGATCGCCTGACGCCAGCCCAGTTCAGAAAAGCAGTCTGGGATCGGGATCAGAACCGGGATCGGGTCACCGGGGAGCCGGTGTCGAACATGGACACCTGCCTGGATCGCTTGGGCCAGATCTGCCATTTGCGAGGTCGTCGCGTCATGCCGGAGTGGGCGACGGATCCAAAGCGGGCGCTCCTCATGTCGGCCCGGAATCACATCCTCTCCGATGCGAGGGGCGGCAACCGGCTGAAGCTGACGGATCCGGAGACGGGGGAGCGGGCGGAGGATGCGTCGAAAAAAATCCGTTTCACGCTCTACGACTCCAAGGGATCCGTCATCTGGACGCGGGTTCGGTGAGGAAGTTCCTCCGCTACATGATCGCCGGTTCTCCAGAGGCATCACGCCAATGGCGCCAGCACGGTCGGAATTGGGCAGTGCTCGGCGAACTGGAGCGGTCGGAGTGGTGTCATGCTCTCGCCGATTACTGGATCCTCCCGGGCTGGCGCACGTTGTTCGTTGACCGGACGTACCTGCGGAAACCGCCGCCGATCAAAGGTCTTCGCTGAGTGCCGAAAGCCCATCGTCAAAAGACGCGTCGGCGGATCCTCCCGCACAATGCGATCCGCTGCGAGTCTCAGAAGCGGGGCTACCGAACGAGGCCGGAGGCGTTGGACGCCTGCGAGGAGATGATGGAGCGGGGGCTGGTGCGGCCGGGGTGTCACCTGACGCCGTATCCGTGCGACCAGTGCAGCGAGTTCCACATAACGAATCGGGTGATCGTGCCGCTGCGGCGGAACTGGTCGGACCTGCGAGGGAGACAGCCGAAGTGAAAACCGGAAAGTCCGAAAGCGTACCGCCGTTTTCGATCCTGGGGCTGAAGCCCGCCGACACGCCGGACTACATGACCGGGATGTGGGTCGCCTGCATCACCTGGGCGATTGGCGTGGAGGAGATCTTGGACGCCTTCAGATCCGACACCGGCAACGTCTGGAAGCCGTCGAATATTCCCTTGGAGCGGATGATCGATCAGGCGTCAGGGGCCGAAGAGGCGTTCATCAAGCAGTTCGTCGAGTGGGTCAACGTCAAAATCTGGGGGCCGATAGACGGAAGGGGCGGCGGTGCGGAATCCTAATCGTCCCCTGTTCCAGCCGCCAGAGAACGAGGGGTTGAAGGATCGCTGTCGCCGGTTCGCGCAGCAGATCGCCGACTACGAAGTGGACATCACGGATCGATCCCTCCTGGAACTGACGGAAATTAGGAAGACGCTGGAAGCGGCGGCCGAGGCGTTGCCCGCGTGACCGCCCAGGAGTTTCTCTCGCGTCTCCAGCGGGTCAAGAAGCAGGCCGGCGACAAAGGCTGGCTCGCGTCCTGCCCGTCACACGGAGAGGACAAAGATCCCTCCCTCAGCGTCCGCCAGGCCGACGGCAAGATCCTCCTGAACTGCTTCGCTGGCTGTTCGGCGGATGCGATCCTCTCGGCGATGAACCTGGACGCCTCGGATCTGTTCGACAAGGCGGACGATCCACCGAAGCGGACGATCAAGGCGGAGTACTCCTACCAGGACGAGGACGGCAAACTTCTCTTCCAAGCGATTCGGTTCAACCCCAAGGGGTTCTCGCAGCGCCGGCCGGACGGCAAAAACTGGATCTGGAACCTGCAGGGCGTTCGGCGCGTCGTCTACCGGCTCCCGGAACTCCTGGGGCAGAAGTCGATCCTCTTCGTCGAAGGGGAGAAGGACGCCGATGCCGCCTGGAAGCTCGGCATCCCGGCGACCACGTCGCCGATGGGAGCGGGGAACTGGGACGCCGCCTACGCCTCCCAGATTCACAAGCAGGGCGTCAAGCGGGTTGCGGTCATCCCGGACAACGATGCGTCTGGGAAGGCGCACGCAGGGGCTGTAGCGGCCTCTCTGCACGCCCTCAGCGTGGACGTGCTGATGGTGACGTTGCCGGGGGTGCCTGACAAGGGGGATCTGTCGGACTACCTTGGAGCAGGGCGGACCAAGGAGGAGTTGCTGGGACTCATCAAGGCGACTCCGCTGTGGGATCCTTCCCAACTTCCAACGGTCGTCGACACGCCGGTCCTGCCGCGGACCTTCACCGCCCTCGGGGAGCAGAAGTACTCGCTGGCGATTCAGCCGGAGGGGATCGTGCTGGAGGTCAACCGGTTGCGGCGCTCGAGCCAGGAGCTCGTCGGCGAACTGCTCGTCCGGGTCAACGGCTACTTCCCGAACGCGAAGACCTACGGGGAAGGGATCCTCCAAGTCGGCGACATGAACTTCTCTAGCACGCAGGCCAGAACCACCCGGGCGAAACTGCTGGCGGATCGGGCCGGGAACAAGGACGTGGACTGGTACGGGTTCCTGGAGGAGTTCGTGACCACGGTGATCGCCACGGAGCGGCGGGGGAAGCCAGCGGAGATCCTCGCCGACGTAGAAGAGGAAGACGAAAGCAGCGAGTCGTTCACCGTGGAGGGGTTTCCGCTCCTCAGCCAGCTTCCGCAGATCGTCTTCGGGGATTCATCGAGCGGGAAGTCCTACTTTGCGATGTGGCTCGCCGGCAAGTTGGCTGAGCAGGGGGTGAACGTCCTCTACATCGACTGGGAGTTCTCCAAGAACGAGCACAAGAAGCGGCTCGCCAGCCTGTTCCCGTTCATGCCGCGGAACCTGTTCTACGTCCGGTGCGAGCACTCGCTGAAGCAGGAAGTGGATCACATCGCCGACCTCGTCCAGAAGCACAAGATCGGTTTCGGCATCCTGGATTCGATCGGCTTCGCCGTCGACGGGCCAGCGGAGAGCCAGGAAGGGGCGGCCGGGTACTTCCGGTATCTCCGGCAGTTGCGGATCGGATCCCTGAGCATCGCCCACATTCCGAAGCAGAGCGACGACAAGCGGGAGGCGACGATCTTCGGGTCCGCCTTCTTCAAGGCCGGGGCAAGGTCGGCCTGGTTCATCGACCGAGCGAAAGAGAATCCCCAAGGGGAGATCCGCTTCGGTTTGTACCATCGGAAGAACAACGTGGGGGCGCTCCTGCAGCCGAAGGGGTTCAAGTTGATCTTCCGAGGGGAACGGACCCTCGTCGAGTCGATCAACCTGAAGGAAGTCGATGAGCTCGCCGCCGGCTATCCGCTCCTGGATCGGATGAAGGAAATTCTGATTCCGGCGCCGTTGACGATGAAGCAGTTGGCGGAGGAGTTGGACGTGACCGTACCGGCGGTGAAGACCGTGCTGGCGAGGCACCGGAGCCAGTTCATCAAGATCGGCAACAAGGTGTCGGTCGGAGCGTCAGGGGAACCGGACAACGCTGCCGAATTTTAGGTCTACATACTTGTTGACAGCACGCGCTACGCCTGTATCCTAGCAGTCAACAATGGCTGGATACACAAAACTCTTCAATTCCATTCTTGCCTCAACCATTTGGCGGGCTGACGACAAGGTTCGAATCGTCTGGATCACCCTGTTGGCGATGGCCGACAAGAACGGGATCGCCGAAGGATCGGTCCCCGGGTTGGCCGACTTCGCCAGGGTGTCCGTAGAGGACGCTCGGCGGGCGCTGTCGGTCTTGGCGGCGCCTGACGAAGACTCCAGGTCCAAGGAGTTCGAAGGGCGCCGTATCGAAGAAGTGGAAGGCGGTTGGCGCTTACTCAACCATTCCAAATACCGCTCCAAGATGGGGGCTGACGAGCGCCGGGAATACCTCAAGCAGAAGCAGCGGGAGTACCGGAAGCGCCGTCAACAGATGTCAACAAACGTCAACAATGTATCGGACGAGTAGACACTGTACACACATGCAGAAGCAGAAGCATAAGTACAGCTTCGCCGACTCGCTGTACGGAGAAGACGCGAGGGTCGCAAGCGCCCCTCGGGACGGAAAACGCGACATAAGGAAAAACCCCGCTGCTGGGTAGTACGCAGAGGCGGGGCGAATCTTTCATCGCGTGAGTTTTTCCGGGGGAGGCGCTTGTCGCCGACCAAGGGATCCTTGAGGGTAGGCAGGCAGATCGGATCGTACTTCGGAAAGGAATGCGCGACCATGATCGAAGTCATCGACGCGGACAGAGACGGTGAGGACTGGCGCTCGGCCGTCAATTCTGCGCTGGCGGATGGGAAAGGGGCGGTGTTTTACGAGATGGATTACCGCACTGCCAAGGTGCGCTATTCCGCGCTGTTTCCCAATGCGGAGTTCTGGTACATCGAACGGAACGGGGATCCGATCACGTTGATCGTGCCGAAGGGCACGCCTCGAGAAGCACTCCCCCATGAAGCGAAGGGCTACATCACGTTCAAGGGCCTCGGATGGGAAGATCACGATGCCTGACTACGTGGAGCTCTTGGGCGGGTTGACGGTCCCGGTGGACGCGTTCAACGTGGTGCACGAATTTGACCGGCGGGGGCTGATCCTCAAGCAGCAGGGGGAACTCCTGCGCATTTCGAACGCCGACGGGAGCAAGCCGGATCTGTCGGCGGGGGACGTGGAGCGGATCAAGCGTTGGAAGCCGCACATGCTCGCCTTGATGAACTACGTGGCGCCGGAGCGGACGTGGTAGAACCGTTTCGGTACCTCAGTGTTTGCAGTGGAATAGAGGCGGCCTCGGTCGCGTGGCATCCGCTCGGCTGGAAGCCGTGGGCGTTCGCCGAAGTCGAAGCGTTCCCGTCGGCGGTCCTGAAACACCATTACCCGGATGTGCCGAACCTCGGCGACATGACGAAGTTCAAGGAATGGCCTGATGCAGCTTTCGATCTTCTCGTCGGCGGAACTCCCTGTCAGTCGTTCTCCGTCGCCGGACTCCGTAAAGGATTGGCTGATCCGCGTGGTTCGCTCCTCCTCACCTACCTTGCCCTTGCTGACCGCTATCGCCCCCGCTGGCTGGTCTGGGAGAACGTCCCCGGTGTCCTGTCCGCAGACGACGGACGGGCATTTGGCTCCCTGCTCGGAGGGCTGGCAATCCTCGGGTATGGGTTCGCCTACCGGGTTCTTGACGCTCAGTACTTCGGCTTGGCCCAGCGACGGCAACGTGTGTTCGTTGTCGGCCATCTTGGAGACTGGCGACGTGCCGCGGCGGTTCTATTTGAGCGCGAGAGCCTGTCGGGGCATATTGCGCCGCGCCGAGAAACGGGGGAAGACGTTACCGGCACCCTTAGCAGCCGCGCTTCAGCAGGTGGCGGACTCGGAACAGATTTCGACCTCGACGGCGGCCTCACGGCCTTCGGCGGGAACAACACGTCCGGCGAAATAGACATCGCCACGGCCTGCAACGCCAAGACGCGGATCGACTTCGAAAGCAAAACCCTCATCGCGCACTCGCTCCGCGCAGACGGCTTCGACGCCTCAGAGGACGGTACAGGACGAGGGACACCGTTGATTCCGATTTCGTTTCGTACAAACCAGACTGGCGCACAAGGGCCGATACACAGCGAGAACGTCACTGACACACTGGCTCAGGATCATCCGCCTTGCATCGCATTTAGCGTGAAGGACCACGGCGCCGACGCGGGCGACCTCTCCCAGACACTCCGAGCCGGTGGACATGATCGGAGCCACGCCAGCGGCGGGGTGATGCCGGCGATCGCCTTCGATGCTCGACAGAGCGATGTCATCCAGTACGGCGAGAAGGCCGGACCATTGGACACGGACGGGTTCACTATCGGTGTATTGCATGATACCTTGAGCGATAAAGGTATCAGACATGCCAGCACACAGAAAACCAACGCCGGAACGCTACTGCGAGCACTGTCGGAAGAAGTTGGAGCGCAAGCCTTTACCGAATGGGGACTTGGAATACTTGATTCACTTCTCCCGTCGCAAGTTCTGCGATCGACGCTGCATGGCAGCGGCATTCGATGCTCGGCCGACTTCTCCCGAAGCTGGCTGGTCTACCACGCACTTTCACGCCCGGAAGCTCATTCCGAAGGGCTCGTGCAAGCGATGCGGGAAGCCGAACGCGAGGGACGTGCATCACAAGGATGGCGACCATCGGAACAACTCGGTCGAGAACTTGGAGCGTATCTGTCGGAGTTGTCACAACCGGGAGCACAGGCCGCGCGCTTTATGCGTGATCTGTGGCAAGCATCAGAAGGGCTTGGGTTACTGCGAGAAGCACTATCAGCGGTTCAAGAAGTGGGGCGATCCGCTCGCCGTGAAGGTGAACCAGCACGCGAGGGTATGCAAGTCAGACGATTGACATGCGAAGAATGTGAATTTTTACAGGGATTTCCGCGCAACTACACATTGATTCCCTACCGCGGCAAGCCTGCGAAGGACGGTCCACGCTACAAGTCCCTCGGGAATAGCATGGCGGTCCCCGTGATGTCCTGGATCGGCCGCCGAATCCAGATGATCGAAGAATTGTTCCCGGAGAAAGGATAACGATGGGTCAACAACCCCTCCCGAACGGCACAACGGCTCGAGTCCACGTCGAGTGGCTGATGGACGAGGTTGACGCCGTGGTATCGGAGTCGTTCCGGCGGATTCGGACCCAGCGCCGACTGAAGCCTGCCGAACGGGCGCATCTCTGGCGGGAGTTGGCCGGGGTAGTCGGGAAAGTAGAATCGCTCCGCTTGTGGCTCGATGCGGGAGCGCCGGAAATGAGCCGAAAAGGATAACTAAATGTCGAAGAAGCGCACGAAGAAGGTATCGAAGATGGATCGGAAGTTGACGAAGCCGGACAAGCGGCCGAAGGTGCGGCAGATCGCCAGCGGGAAGCGTCCGAAGGCAGGTAATAAAATAACCACTCCTGGACGCGTCACCACGTTCAAGCCGAACGGCGCGAGTTCGATGGAAGCGGCCCCGGAGCCTCAGCCCCTCAACCTCGGGCCGATCATCCTCCCATCGCCGGAGGATTCACAGCGGGTGCTCAAGGAGATCGCCGAACTGAACGACCAGGCGCTCCAAGCGAACAAGGTGTACGCGGACCTGAAGGATCGGACGAAGGCGGCGAAGGAGAAGTACGACGACCTCGCCGCCCGGGTGATCCTGAAGCTGCAGCGGTCGACGCACCAAAGCGATCTGCCCCTCTTCGACAAGGTAGAACGGGAAGGCGACCTCGCCAAGATGGAAGCGGCGGCGGCAGCGCCCGCGGCGGCTCCCTTGGACCTAGATGCGATGTCGGCGGCTGACGGAGGCCCCCAGGAGCCCGCTGAAGCGATTTCAGGGGCTGACGCTGCCACGGACATGCCGTCGCCGGAGATCGTCGCCCAGGAAGGCGCTGGCGAGGCGCAGGCAGGCGAGATCCCCGACGATCAAATTCCATTCTGATTTCAGCCCTTCAAAACGAATCACCCAAGTCGACGGCATCGCCCAGTGACGGCGCCGGCGGCTTGGGGGGCTTCGGCCCCTCCTTGGCCCTCCGGGCGTTCGCCGCTCGGACCGGCGCGATCTTCTTCAGGTTCGCCGCGGCGGTCGCCGCCAACTCCTCCTCGCTCGCCGGCGCGAACTTCTCGAGCAACTGGATAATCACCCAACGCATCGACAGCGGGGGGCGGTAGCTGGCGGCCTTGGCCTTGGCGCGGTCCCAGACATCCCCCGGAATGCCGTTCAGGTTGTAGGTGACGGTGTTATTCTCCTTCGTCCGCGCCATGCGTTGACCTCTCTTGAAAGCGTCGTTTGACGCGGTACATTTCCAGGGCGTCCCCGTCCGACCAGTCCAGCGGGCAGAGCATCCGGGGGGATCCGATGGCGTTCTCGTAATACCAGGCGCTGGCCCCTCGCCAGATGGCCGTCCCTCTCGCCACGTCCACCCAGGCATGATCACCGCTGGGGCGTCGAATGTATAGGAGCATTGTTATTCCTTTTGTGATCGATCCTGTAATGGATCCACTATCTGTTGCACCATCACGCGCAGGTGCACCACGGCGCCCGAACTCAGGCGTACTTCGTTTTTGTGAACGTGGAGGATCCGCCCCCGCTCGTACTTCTCCGGCCAGGACGCCCGGACGAGCCGAATGAGCTCGTCCAGGTCGATGATGGAATCAGGCATCCTGACCGCCTATGCGGGCGAGCAGTGCTCGGCCCTGTTCGATTGCGGCGTCCGCCTGTTGTGAGTTATTGCCGTCTCCCCAGTGCTTGTGCACCATCGCGCAATGCTCAAACAGAGCGGTAAGCACGTCGTGCAACTCGGGCGCTGCCGCTATCAGGCGAGCATTGGCCTGCTGTTCGCCGATCCCCTCGCCTTCGTGCACTTTGGCGAGCATGATCGATCCCGGCCACTGGCGATCTGTGTTGATGCAGATCTTCCCCTTGTAGAGCTCCCCAACGAGCCACGGGCCCGGGGTGTACTTCGGCCTGTCGGCGTCGAAGAAGCCAGGGACGCGGGCGCCGGCGGAAGTGAGTTCGCGGGCGCGGCTCACGATTGCACCACAAGGATCGCCGCGTTGACGTTCGTGCCAGCCTCGGCGAAGCTCCCCGGAGGCAGATCGATCCAGTCGGCCTTATCAGGGTCCAGCCCTTCGAAGAAGGCCCGCTGCCGCGGTCCGGCCGCACAGATGGCAACCAAGCGCCCCCCAGGCTTCAGGAACGTCAGCGCGTGCTGAATATGCTTGATGTCGGCGCCGTTGACGAACGGGGGATTCATCACGATCCGCGGATAGCAGCCCTTGAAATCGTTCACGGCCAGGAAATCGGCCTGCCGTACTTGCGTCTTGAATCCGGGCCACTTTTGGCTGAGGACCGAACAGAGAGACGGGTTGATTTCGTAGGCGAGAACCTCGGTATCGACGGCGTCGTGTACCGCCTGTATGAGATTCCCGGTGCCGGCCGACGGCTCGAGCACGCATTCCCCATCCTGCAGATCGGCGAGTTCGATCACGCGGCGTGCGAGTTCCATCGGTGTCGGAAAGAGTTGCGGCGCCGACACCACCTGTACGCCGGTCTTCAGGCTCTCCCGAAGGTTTTCGATGTGCTCCCGGACCGGATCGGCGGCTCGAGCGGCGTTCGATTCGATCAGCCGCTCGGTATGCTTGATCGTCGCCGACAGATCCTGCTCTGGCGGTTCCACGGGATCCGGGTTCGGTGAATCCTCCGGCGCCGGCGGCGTGCCGATCTTGGCGTCGGTCAGGAATACCGGTTTTCCGGAGTAGCCCCCGCCTCGGATTGTGAATCGCTGCCGATACGCGCCATGTTCAGCCGTGGCCGGGACCGTCCTTGTAAACTTCCAATCCTTGTACATTTTGGTGTACTCGGCGGCCGTCATCTCGATCGCCCCCTCGGCTTTGATGTTGACGAGCGGCGGCAGCTTCGTTGCCGCCTTGACCGTCTGGATCGCTGCGGCCGTCGGCGGCTCGTATTCGGAGACTTCCTCGATCCCCTTCACGCGGCAGTACCGCGCGTTCGTCGTCAGGCTCAGGATCTTTCCTTCCTTCCGATTGACTCGGATCACGGTGACCCACTCACGCCCGACTAGGACGCGCCCGCCAGGCACGATCAGGTACTCGGTTTTGTCGGTGATGATGCCGCCGGCCTCGCCGAGCATGGCCCGCTCATATTCCAGCCTCAGATCGTAGTGAGCGATCCAGCGGTCGCAATACGCGTTGGTCTGTTCCACCCAGGCCCGGAATTTGGCGATCACCTCGTCGACGGTCATCGACGGGCAATGCTGGTACCGCTTATCGTCCGGCGCCAGCACGTCATATGCGGAGTACCGGAGGGTCGTAGAGTTCGGCCCGTCGGTCTGAACTGTCGCCATGTACGGGCCCCCGGACAGCCTGCCGGCGATGACATTGCCCCGCTCCTGACGTGTCGGCAGGGATCCATCCTCGCGCAGCTTCCAGGCCGAATCACGGTCGACGAGTTCGAAGGCTTTCAGGCAGGCGGCAGCGTCGGCCTTTTGCCGCTCCCGCTTCCGCTTGTCTGCCTCGATCCCCTTGATCCGCCGGTGCCGCACACCCGGGAGTTCCTTGTACTTGGCGTGCTGGATCGCCCCCTTGGCGCGGCTCTGCCAGTACCTCGAGGTTTCCCACATCTTCAGCGCCCGCCTCATGCCGTTCTCGATTCGTTCGGCATCCTTCCGGGCGTGTCGCTCGGAGTGGTGGCCGACTAGGATCGGCTGGCCCAGCGGGATCCCGTCGGCGATCCGGTCAACCTCGGCGTGCGCCCGCTCGGCGTCCGTCGCTCGGCTGTCGCTGTAGTCTTCGAACCGCTCCGCCCGCTCCTCGGCGCGTTCGGCCAGGCTCGTATCCTCGTCTCCGATCTCGCCGGCGAGCTCCTCGAGCAGATCGGCGCGGTCCGGGGTCCACATGGGAGCCACGAAAAGCCCTTGCTTTGGCGCCCAGATGAAACCGGATCCCCTGACGCGGGCGTACGTCTCAGGGTCCAAGCGCGAACTGGCGTAGAGCCTTAGCTTGTTATCGTCCGGGCTGTACGTTGCTGTGAATGTTTCGCTCATAATCGTTGTTACCTCGGTTGTTATTGGAAGATGTACTCAATCAGTGAATGATCGAAGTAAACGCAGGGCTTGCCGTCGTAGATTCCTTTGTAATAGACAACGTGCCAGTCTCTCGACATCCGAAGGCCGCCCCGCTCGGCGCCGGTGTCGTAACCGAGTCCCCGCTCAAGCTCGGCGAGCTCCTCGGCGTTGACGTGTCGCCGGAACGTGCGCCGCGTGATCGGGCGCCCTGACTCCTGCATGGCGTTGATCAGTTCGCCGGTACTGTTGACGCAAGAAGTAACAAACCTCACGGTTCGATCCTTTCCCGCCCGCGTACCGCCTTGACGGGGTACGGGCAATTCTCCCGATACGTTTTCAACTGTTCCCGGGCTTCTTTCCAAGAGAGTTCGGTACACTCATGCTCCCAACCTTCGCCGGCGCCATAGTTGACGAAGATCCTCCAGATCGTTCGCGTCTTTCGCACATAAGGCATGGTCTAGTTCCTCTGGCGGCTGTCGTTTCGGCCGCTCGCGTTGAGGTTCGATCCTGCCAGGGCGTGATCGATCATCGTCTGGAGGTACTCCGGCTGAAACTCAGAAGAAATATGGACACCTCGGCCGATCTTCCTCATCTCCTCGGAGTACTGGCGGTACTGCGCGAGATGATCGGCCGCAATCGCCAGGATCGATAACAGTTCGTCGACGGTCATGCTGTGTACCTCTTGAGATAGTTCGCCGCTCGCTTCAGGAGCAACGGATTGTCTTTGAAGATGCCTAATCCGCGGTTGCAGTCGTGGCAGAGCAGGCCCCGAACGTGCCGCGCCTCGTGATCGTGATCGATGTGCAGTCGGCGGCCGTCCGGGCTCGGCCGTCGACATATCGCGCAAACTCCATTTTGTTGCTTCAGCTTTCGGTCGTAATCTTCAGGAGTGATCCCGAATAGCCGTTTGATCTTAGCCCTGCGTGCGACCGCCGACGAAAGATCGGGATTAGCCCGCCGGTGCGCCCGCCTTGCCTCATGCTCGCAGCGTTTACAGGCCGCGTGGAGCCGTCCTGTTACGTGCGGATCACGCTCCGTATAGACGTAGAAATCGGCTTCGGGCTTAGACAGATGGCAACGTGAACACGTTTTCATAGCCTGCCGATTCTACGTCTTTACAGTTCGTCTTAACAGGAGCAACAACCGCACGCCGGCGCATCCTCGCAACGCCCGCGGCTGTTTGTGAAGACTTCCGCGCCGCTTGAGAACCGCGTGTAACGGCTCCCGTAACCGCGGCTGTTACGACGGTAGACAGGCCGCCGAGCCTCGCGGTACGTGGTAGGAGCTCCCGCGACCAGTGCTCGAGCTTCTTCGGCGCGTTCAGCGGGAACCTCCCAGCCTTGCGCCGCTCGATTCCATCGGCCGCCCAGCGCCTTGATCTGTTCCTTGACGGGGTACGTGTTCCCGCTGATCAACGTGGTATTCATGCTGTCGCCTCCAGTTCTTCAGTGACATCCTCAGCCGGCACGTACCGATACCGTGGCCGACCGTTTTTCTTCTCCTCCTCGGTTCGTTCAATGGGAACCGCCACAAACCGCAGGAACGGCCGACCGGCGGCG
>Ga0065707_10000710_pt1 | contig 13184 bp, 11 predicted proteins | sample SwiRhicommuniRL3_FD_59094 | JGI IMG/M metagenome (GOLD analysis project Ga0065707, IMG submission 59094) | Switchgrass rhizosphere bacterial communities from Rose Lake, Michigan, USA - RL3 v2 (version 2) | ecosystem: Host-associated > Plants > Roots > Rhizosphere > Soil | place: East Lansing... | reverse complement strand
AAAAGAAAGTCATGAAAGTAGTCGCGCGTAAGGCCGTTCTCTGCGCGCACCCAGCCTTCTTCCGGCCTGTCGCTGGTAAAAAACCCGCGCGCGCTGGCGACGTAATAGCGGTCCTTACGCTTCGGCAGATTCGAAATGACATGGATGTCGAGATAGTCGATGCCTTTGCTGACATCTTCCCAGTTCCTGCCGCGATCGAAGCTGCGCACGATGCCGCCGTGTTCGAGGCACAGGTAAATCGTGTTGGCATCGTCCGGATGAATATGAATGTTACGCACATGGCCGTGGTGCGGCGCTTGCGGGTACCACCAGTTCTTGCGCACGGCCTGCGGCAACGCTTTCAACTCGGCGATTTCCTGCCAACTATCGCCGCCGTCTTCGCTGCGAAAGAGCGCGACCGGCTCAATTCCCGAATAGATGACTTGGTCGTTTGTTGGATCGACCGAAACCGAACGAATATCGCCGTCAAGCACTTTCGCCCAGCTTTTGCCGCCATCCGTAGTGCGGTAAAGGCCGTCGTGCGTGACGCCGACGAAGACTCGCTCCGGTGAGTCTTTGCAGCCATGGATGGAGTCGATGATGCCGTCTGCGAAATGGCGCGCGACTTCCTGCCAGCCGCCTTTCGTCGACCGCCAGATCATCAATCCGTGCTGTGTGCCAGCGTAAAGGCGTACGTTTTCGCTCATGGTTCTTCTCCTGGGTTCAAATCGTTCAAAAAGTTCAACCCGTTCAAACCCCCACCTCTTTCCTCCCCCGCGTCGCGGGGGAGGATCGAAGGAGGGGGCTTGATCGGAGCGCAGCGGTTGAACGGCTTGAACTTTTTGAACGCGTTCATCCGAACTACGGGAACAGCTCGCTTCTGCCCGTCGAGGGTTGGCGGTCCCAACGCTTTTCAAGGCTGCAGAAATAGTTCCACGCTCTTTGCGCGCGGCGCTCGAGCGCGATTTCACCCCCGAATGCGCGGCAGTCCTCGGGGCTGATGGTGCCAACCTCGCCCAGCGCCGCCGCCTGCATGAACTTCTTGGAGTCGTCTTCCAATACCAAAGCGGAGTAGAGAACCTCCTGCAGATTGAGACCGGCGACGACGATGCCGTGTCCGCGCAAAAGCGCGGCGCGTTTATCGCCGATCACCTTTAACAAAGCGTCGCCGCGCGCAGGATTCGTGATCAGCTGCGCTTCCGGGTAAAGCGGCACACCGTCGTTAAAGATAGCGCCTTGCAAAGTGACGGGTCTAAACTCGCGCTTGGCGATCGCAAAAAGGGTGGCGTGGGGCGTATGCAGGTGCGCGACAGCCAGGGCGTCCGGGCGAGCGCCGTGAAGTGCCGTGTGGATCGGCCATTCCACCGGCGGACCGACCGGGCCTTCCCGCTGCTTACCGCTGAGATCGCAGGGCACCATATCCTCCGGGCGGAAGCTGCCCTTGTCCGAGCCCATGCCAGGCGTGATGAATACTGTTTTCGTTTCCGGTTGATAGACGCTGACATGTCCGAACACGCCGATCATGCCCTGCATCGCAAAAATGCGCGTGCAGGTGGCGAGTTGTTCGCGTAGTTCAGTTTCCGAGGTCATCTCGTCGTTCTCCTTTGCACCGCTTCCAGTTCCTTTTTCACTTCCTCGACCAGTTGCAGATTGAGTAACCGCTCGGGCGCTATGTCTTCTTTGATCTGCAGCGGAATCTTGATGTCATATTCGAGGAAATTCTTGATGCCTTCGCTAGTCGGCAGTCCGGGTACTCCCGGAGCTAAAGCGCGCAGGTAGTTTTTCACGCCTTCGATGATCATCGAACGATTGGCGTTGCCGAGCTGAAGTTTTTTTATGCCGAGGTCGACGGATTCGTCCGGGCGCTCGCGCACGAACATGAGGCCGCGCAGAGTGCCCTTCAGCCAGCGTTTGATCTGCGCCGAATTGTCGCGAATCTTTCTTTCCGTGGTGACGAAGCCCTGAAACGGCATCGGGAACAGATCACCGAGAAAACCGAGGGAGGCGAGCCCTTCTTTTTGCGCGAATACGAGTCCTCCGGGATCCACGGTCGTCGCATGGGCCGCGCCCGTTTTGACCGCCATGACGCGCGTGTTGGTGTCGGCGCCCATCGAGATACGTATAATGTCCCGCCCTGCGACGCCGCCGCGCTCGGCAAACATGGTCATGATGCGGTCCTGGGTGTCGCCCGGGCTGCCGATGGCGATGCGCTTTCCTTTCAGATCGGCGGCGCTCTTGATGCTCGGATCGGCGACCAGATAAAAAGTCACCTTGTCCGCCTGAAACATGATGCCTTTGATCGGCGCTCCCTTGAGCGCGGCGCGCATGCCGCTGCCTCCGGCGCCGCTGTAGTCCACGTCGCCGCTGAGCATGGCCGCAATGGATAGCGGCCCCGAGATGACCAACGTTTCGTTGTCGAGGCCTTCGTCCTTGTAAAAGCCTTTGGCATCGGCGACGTGGATAGACAAGTAATTCAGATTCGCCTGGGGAATCGCCGTGCGGATTTTTTCGGCACGGACTGCGTTTACATCGAATATCGAAATGATGATGGTAAAAACTAGATAGGGGAGCAGTCCTCCTATTAGTCTTTTCTCGTTCAGATCTCCTCCCCCTTGATGGGGGAGGACAAAGGTAGGGGTGCCCGTCAATTTTATTGATGTGCGTAGCACCCCCATCCTGACCTTCCCCCGTCGAGGGGGAAGAAATAATTTCAAGAACGCGAGCCGGGACAATTTTTTGGTCCTTACGAGAAATACCGATAGATCAGCCGCTTTGGATGAATGATCGCCAGCCAGAGCGCGCGCATCTTGCCGGCGACGCCGCAGCGCGGCGTGAAAAGATCCTTGAGCATCAAGCCGAGCGGAATTTTGTGCTTGGGAAATTTTTCCGCGCCGACGGCGCGGACGCCGTATTTTTCTTTGCCGTCTTTCAGTATGTAAACCACGCTGCCGCCGCCCGCTTCCTTGTCACCGTAAATGTAACCGCCGACGGCTAGTGCTTGTTTCCTGGCTTTGTCGGCAATGTCCTCCGCTAAGCCGAAATCCAGCGCGTTTGTGGGGCAGGCCTGGACACAAAAGGGTTGTTTGTCTTCGCTGATCCGGTCACTGCACATGGTGCACTTGCTGGCCTTGCCGGTGATGTCGTTCTTGGTGATGACTTCCCAGGGGCAGGCGTGGATGCAGTATTCGCAGCCGATGCAAACGTCTTTGTTGATGACCACCGGGCCTTCTTCAAACTTGGTGATAGCTTCTACGGGACACACGGCGGCGCAGGCGGCGAAAGTGCAATGCATGCAGCTATTGCGCGCCCAAATTGGCGCCATGCCTTCGAGCACCGGCGGCTCGATGGTGATCCAATTGGTCGCGGATAATTCATAAAGGCTCGTGCGGTCATGCTCGTTCCAGTCTTTGCAAGCCTGCACGCAGTGGCGGCAGCCGATGCATTTGGTCGCGTCGAACAGAATACTGCGTGGCTTCCCATCTAGAAGGCGCCCGGTGGGTACGAGATTGCCGTATTGTTGAGTCAGAGTGTCTGTCGGATTCTTGGCCATCAGGATCCTTTCGCGCAACTTGCAAAATCTATGAGCGTGGGTTTATCACTTACCTTTTGTGGGCGTCAACCGAATGCTTTTCGACATCCGTGCGCAAGGGATAAATGATCGAAGGCCACGAGGGACCGTTGGCGCGCTCTTGTTTTTCACTTTCGTCGGGTAGAATTTACGGGCTTGAACGGCCCCGGGAGGTTGCGCATGTCTTCAGGAACATGGCGTGGAACGGTTGGTGTTGTGAAGCCGACTTACGGTTCGGGCTCGCTGGTGGAGTTTATTCGGCTCCTGCCGGAGGGTGTCGGCTGCATCCCCATGTATGCCGGGATCAGAGAGCATTCAGAGCAGGGCTATCTTGGTGCGCTCGAAACTTATAACGCCAAGGTTGCCGAGCTTGCGGAAATCGGCGTCGATCTGATCCATCCCGAAGGCGGGCCGCCATTCATGGTGCGCGGCCATAAGGCCGAGCAGGAAATAGTCAGTGGTTGGGAAGCAAAGTACAAGATTCCAATCTTCACTTCCGGCATGTCGCAGTCCGAAGCGCTGCGCGCTTTGCGGATCAAGAAATTCGTCGGCTGCACGTACTTTAACGACCAGAAACTCAATTCGCTCTTCGCGCGATACTTCAGCGATGCAGGGTTCGAAGTCTTGGGCATGGAAGGAATGAATACGACGCCCTACGAAGCCGACAAAATCTCCAGCGACACCATCTACCAGCACCTCAAGTCTTCATTCAACAAACACCCTGCGGCACAGGGCATTTATCTGCTCGGCTCCGGCGCGTGGCAGGTGAAGGACATTGTCGCAGTGGAAACCGATTTAGGTATCCCGGTCGTCCACCCGGTGGCCGCGCGGGTTTGGTGTGTGCAGAAAAGACTGCAGATCAAAAATCCGATCAGGAACGCGAGCAGGTTGCTGGAGGAATTACCTTAGCTAAATTGCGGTTTCCTGAGTTGGATCGGCCATTCTCATTGGCTCTTATTGAAAGTGGTTCAGTCCAACTGGCTCCACTCAGAAAATTCTTCCAAACCCAATTTCTCGAGCGTGTCCTTGAAAGGCCGACCCGTTCGCTCGTGTCTTCCGGACAGTTTGTAATAATCCCAGATCATGTCCGGCAGCCACTTGGCGATCGTAAAGCCTTTGTATTTCCCGTCGGGAATCGGCTCGAGAAATCGCGGCCCGACATCCTGCCAGTCGAAGTCGGCGATCCAGCCGCGCTGGCTGCCGAAGAGGCTTTGCAGGATCATGCTGCGGTGGCCGGCCGCAAGGGCTTCGTCCATCGAAAAATTCCAACCGGTAATGGCGTTGAAGGCATCGACGATGCTGTTGAGGCCGTCTTTTTTGTGGCTCTCCTGGGCGAACCAGCAGCCGCCGAAGATGCCGGTGAATTGCCTGTACTGCTCCGAAAGCACGTGGGACCAAACCCAGCCTTCGGGACTGTCCATTTCGAGCGGACCCCAAATTTCCTTGCCGCGTAAATCCGGCGGCGGATTTTTCGAACCGCCGCCCTGCGGTTTCATGCCGCCGCTGGCGACGAGCTCGCGCAGCATTTGTCCGAGCAGCGGGCGCCATTCGTGCATCGCCGGCGTGCCGCCTTTGGTGTGCACGGCCCATTTGGGCGCGTCGCCGCCGAGCGCCTCTGCGAGTTGCTTCGGTCCTTCTGCAAGCAAATCACCGAGCCAGCCTTCGCGGCGCGCCGCCATATCCAAGAGTTTGTCGACCGCTTCGACGTTGCCCCATTCGAGCTTTAGGCCGTTGGTCCGGTCCGGTCCGAGTAGTCCCTTTTCCCAGGCCTCAAAGGCGACCCCGGCGCCGCAGGAGAAGTGACTGCACTCGATGCCGAGATTATTAATCTTCTCGGCGAGGTACAGCACGGCGTTGCCCTTGATGCCGAGATTGAAAAACGTGTCGAGCCATTCGCCGCCGGCGTTGAAGTGGACCACGGTGCCTTTGAATTCGCCTTCGCCGAGCTTGGCGTCCCACGGGCACATGCGCGCGCATTGAAAGCACGGGCGGAGCACAACGTCGTTGTCGGCGAAACCGGCGATGTGCGCCGGTTGCAGATCGGTGCTGCGCCAGTTCAAGTTATTCAGCGCTCCCCAGGCATCGCCGTGGCCGTACTTGGTTTTCTTTTTTTTGACGTCGTGTTGCTGCAAGACATTGCGCCAGCGCAAACCGGCATCGGCGAGTTTCGCTTTGTCGCGATAGCTTGGCCTGAGCGTGCCCGAGACAACGATCGCCTTGAGTCTCTTCGAGCCGAGCACTGCGCCGCCGCTGTGCGCGGCGAAATGATTGTAATCATTAGCGAGCATGGCGGCGCGGTTCATATGTTCGCCGGCGGGGCCGATGCACAGTACTCTGGCGTCGCGATTGCCGACGATTTCACGCAAGCGATCCTCGGTGTCGCGGGTGCCGAGGCCCCAGACTGGCGCTGCGTCGCGCAATTCGGGCCGGCCGTCTTTGATGTAGAGATAGACCGGTTTTGGCGCCGCGCCATTGAGAATAATGCCGTCGTAGCCCGCGGCTTTGAGATACGTTCCCCAATAACCGCTGGTCGCGCCGCGCCCGAGGGTCGTATTCGTGAGCGGGCTCAAGTAGACCGCCGTCATCTTGGTGCCGCCGGGCGTAAAACCATTACCCGTCAACGGACCGGTCATCATGACGACGCTATTCTCCGGACCGAACGGTGTCGCGTTGAGCGACAACTCGTTCATCAAGATGTATAACGCCAGCGCCTGGCCACCGATGAATTTTTTGAGAATCGGCTCTTCCGGGAGATTTTCGTCTATTAGCGCGCCCGTGGTGAGATCGACACGGAGAATCTTGCCCATGTAACCGCCGGGCAGGGGCGTGGTGCGAGTTGAGGGGAATAGATTCATCTTTGTCGCTGCCTCTCTGGGAGTCAAGAGTTCAAATCGTTCAAAATGTTCAAGCCGTTCAAAACGTCAAATGCGGTCCAAAGGTTCAAGGTTCAAAAGTTCACCGTGAGCCGAAGATCGACCGGAGTTCTTCGCCGGCCGGTCCGTATTCTTTGGCCAGGCGAGGATCGCTGGCGAAGAGTTTTACGTTGCGCAGCGAAAAAACTTGCGGATCGATGTCGCGGCGGCTGGGGATCCGGCCCTGATCGCGCAGCATGCGCTGGCCTTCGACGGACAGAATGAAACTGATCAACAGTTTTCCGGCGCCGGGATGGGGCGCGCCTTTCATCAATGCGATCGGGTGCACATAGGTTATCTCCGGTTCGTCGAAAACGTATTGCACCGGGCCGCCTTGTCCCTTGATGCGCGCGGCGATGTGCGCGTAGGTGTTGGTGACGGCGTGAAACTCCCCCGCGGCCAATAATTGCGCCGTAATGTTATGACCGTCGCGCACCCCCGGCTGCTGCGCAGCGAGAGCTTTGAGAAAATTTCGCGCCTTCTCTTTGCCCCAGCGCCGCTGAAGATTGACGTACCACTCCGGGTCCTGCAGGTTGACGCCGATGCGGCCCTTCCAGCGCGGCGCCAGCAGGTCTTCGTATTTTTTCGGCGCCTCGTTCGGGCGCACGAGCTGGCTGTTATAGGCCATCGAGTTCAACAGCGAATGCACGCTGACCCAGTGGCCGTCCGGGTCTTTAAAGCCGTCATCGTAGGACGAGGCCTCGAGCGGCACGAATCTTTGCGTCAGCCCCGATTCCTTCAGCAGCTGGACTTGAAATCCCGCCGAGGTGACGACATCGACGGCGAAACGCCCCGCCTTGGCTTCGGTGTTGGCGCGCTGCAGCACGCGCTCGCTGGTGCCGCGGTAAAAAGCTGGCTTGATCAACGGATATTTTTTCTTAAAGGCGTCGATCAGGGTGACAATTTGCTCATTGTTGAGTGAGCTGTAGAGCACGACCTCGCCTTCGGTTTTGGCGGAGTCCTCGAGCGTCGCGGCGCGCGCCGTCGTCTTTTGAACGAAGGCGACCGATAGGGCCGATAGAACGACTAGGACAAATCGGAACTTCACACCCCGACCTCCAGATCACACATGGCCGACGAAGAGATCGTCCATGGGCAGCATTTTTTTCATCAACCCCTGCTCGATCTGATAGCGATTGAGCGCGGCGAGGGAGCGCTTTTCGTTCGCGCCGATTTTGTAGGCGTAGGGGTCTTCGCCGAGCACGTCGCGCTCTTTGGCGTAGCCGGCGATCTCGTCGGGCTCCATATACGGAGCAGCGGTCTCTCTCGCTTCCATGAAAGCGCGCGTGAGCTTTGCCGGTAAATCGGGATAGCGCCGGGCGATTTCCTTGCGAATCGAGACGATATGCATGATCGGGTTGATGCCGGTTGTCTTCGTATAATCGATAATCTCCTGGTTATTTTCAAAGAGCGGCTTCACGCCGGAATAGGCGGCCATCATCCTGGGCGTTTCACCGCCGCCGAATAAGCCGAGATAGCCGGAATCGCCCGGCACAACGGCGCCATGCAGCTCGCCCTCGTGAAGCATTTGAGAAAGCACGATTTTCTCCCCGCCGAAGGGCGGTGGCGGTTCGATGCGCTGCACTTTGACCGGCAGCTCGTGGCCGATAAAGATTTCCCGTCCGGAAACAAACCATTGCATGTCGGTTGTTTTGATTTCGTGGGCGTCGAGCAGATAGCCACGCGCCCAGACCACGGCGGTGGCGCCGTAGCGAAAGCAGCCGAATTTTTTTCCTTTCAGCTCGGAAGGGTGCTTAAGGCGATCGGCACAGTGATAGATATTGCGCTGGCGCGGGCCGCGCTCGAAGAACACCGGTAGGGCGAGGAGCTCCTGGCCTTTTTCAATGGCGCGGAACAGGCTCGCCGCCGAGCACTCGCCGACATCCCACTGGCCGTGCAGGTATTTGTAGTGGCGCTCCCCCGAGGTGGTGAAGTTCGGATCGATGGCGAGTTCGTAATCTTCGACACCGACTTTGCCGTCGATCAGCGCGCGGCAGCGCGGATGATCGGGCAAGCCCAAGGTAATTTTCGGTTTGTTTGACATCGTAACTTCCTTCCGTAGCATGAGGAGCCGTTCCAGACATTCAAATCGTTCAAAATGTTCAAGTGTTCAATCCCCACCTGTTTCCTCCCCCACGACCGTGGGGGAGGAGGTAAGGAGGGGGCTTGAACGGAGCGCAGCGGTTGAACGTTTTGAACGATTTGAACAAAAGTTCTATTATCGCGCGCCGCCGAATATCTCCCTATAACGGTTGCCGATCGCCTGGTATCGTTTCCCGATATCAAAAATATCCGGTGTGCGTACGTCCTGGCCATCGAGAAGTTGGCCTTCCGGTGATTTGACCTTGGCGTGCGCCGGCATACGATTGGTGGTCACGACGATTTTCTGGCCCTCTTCGGAAAGCAGATAATCGATGAACAGCGCACCGGTGTAGGGCCGCGGCGCGTTGGCGCTCATGAAGACCAGGCTGGGGCTCAGAAAAAAAGGCTGGATCGGCGCAAACGCAAGCGGCGCTCCCTGCCGGCTCAGCGTGAGAACGGAATTAAGATTGGTCTCCACCGCGAGATCAAATTCGCCGGCCGCAACCAATTGCGTCATGAGCCGGCGTCCCCGCTGGTGCGCGATGCTCTGCTCGTTCAGCCGCTTCATAAAACGCAAGCCGGCTTCCTCGCCGAGATATTGCAGCATGGTGCCGAACCACACGTAGGACTGATTATCCATCGTGAGCTTGCCTTTCCAACGCGGCTTTAACAAATCTTCGACTGCGCGCGGCGCATCTTCTTTCTTCACCTGACGCGTATTGTACGCGCTCACCATGACGTTGGTCATATAGGCCGTCCACAAGCCGTTTTTATCTTTGAATCCGTCCCGGTAAAATTCACTTTCAGGCGAGCGATAGCGGGCGGCGATCCTTTTGTCCATCAGACCCAACACGCCAAGTTGACCGCTCAAAACAACGTCAGAAACGGGTTTGCCGGCGCGCGCTTCCGTCTCGAGCCGAGTGATGATGGAGGCGCCGGAGAAATGCACGCTGGTCGCCTTGGCGCCGGGATAGCGCTTCATGAATCCGTCGGTGAGTGGCTTCATCGCGGAGACGTCCATATTGGCATAGATGACCGCTTCGCCCTCGCTCTTGGCCGTCTCGTACAGCCGCTGTTGGCGCTCTTGCCCTGACAGTTTTTCCAATGCGGCGAGTTTCGCTTCCGCTGCGCTTTGCGCGTCCGATTCGACGTGCCACAGTAAGGGTAAAAAAACGGCCAACGCGGCAAGAAATTGTCGCACCCGCAACACGATGACGATTCTCATGACATTCCGGAACATCACAGATATCCTTTCTCCCGAAAATATTTCTTCGCCCCGGAATGGAGCGGAATATTCAACTGCCCGGCTTCGCCGCCGCGGCAAAATTCAAGCATCGTCATCGGCCGTTTATCAAAATGATCCACTGGAATCTGCTTATGGCAAAGATCGATGGCTTTGGCCATGCCGTAGGCGATTTCGGAGGGGAGGCCGGCATGGCAAAAAAATGTCCAGCCGCTGAAATCGACACAGCGGAGGTCCCGCTCGAGGTTGGGATAGTGCTTCCGCGTCAGCATGGCGCTGGGAAATCCAAGCCTCGACATGTGGCGCGCCGCACCGTCGTTGACCGGCAAGAAGCGCATACCCGAGTTGAGCGCCGTGGTTCCCCAGCTTTTGACGCCTTCATCGAACACCGCGTCGGCTTTGCGGAATTGGATATGATCCTTGCGCTCCTTGCTGCTCGGCGACGCCGCTTCCATGACTTTGCCGCCCCAACTTTCGATTTGCTTGAAGCTCATTCCGTACGCTTTGAGGACTTCTTCGATGGCATAAACCGTCGTTTGCAGCCTGCCGCGCCGTCGCGTCGAGATGCGCAGCGGATATTTTTGCCGCTTCACGTCTTCGAGAGATTCGATGCCGGTGTCTTTGCGCACGGCGAAGATCAACCGGTCCCAGGTCGGAAACACGCCGATGGCGCGCAGTGGAATCCTTTTCCTGTAAAAACCGCGGCCCAGGTAGGCCATCGCCGAGAGCCCGACCGGGTTGCCGAAGCCGAAGTCCAAACGTTTTTTGTCGATGAGCATGGCTGGGCCGGTGCCGCCGAGCTCGGAGTCGCGCCAGCCCATGGCGACGTCGAGTCGGGATCGGCGCGGCAATTCCACGTGATTGAAAAATGTCAGGGCGACGATGTTGGCGATATCGACTCGTTTCGAAGTTGCACCGATGGAAATTTTGACGGGTTGGTTCATAAGCCCCTTTACAATATTTTTCGAGCGACGAATCGGTCCTTCACCTTGCTCAAATGCCACGGTTGAAATGAATACACGCCCCGCCGTTTGGTAAGGGATTAGTTCAGACCGACTGACGAGCCCGTCTGCCGCCGGGCCGGGGGAAATGCAGTTCCAAATAATTACCCTCGGAGTCGAACATGTAAATGGTGTTGCCGCTGTCGCGCTCGACTTTGCGGTGATATTTGCCCAGGTCCTTGGCGGTCTTGAGCGCCTCCTCGTAATCTTCCCAGGCCATGTCGAACGCCTGGTGCGTGATGCCGTCTTCGTCGAGCGCATCGCGCTCGATCGCCTTCGGCCTTTCGAAAAGGACAACGTCGTCATCGCCGCAGCGAAATCGGTCGAGTTTCTGCGCTACACCGTGGACCGGAAATGAATCCGGATTGTTCGGATTGCCGCCGACGCGGCCGAGGTACTCCATTCCCAGAACGTTGGCGTAGAAATCCTTTGCACGATCAAGATTATCCACGGGTATGCCCATGTGATAGACCTTTTTCAATTTCATAAGTTTTTCCTCCTGCGGTTCGCGGGCGTGATTTTCTGCCTAAGCCCACGCCCTGTCAAGCGCGGCCGGAGAGTTTTTAGATTTGATTCCACAGGTTGTTCTGCTTATGATCCGCGAGTATGGCGCAAACATTTTTTAAAGTCTTGGCGCCTCAGGAGGCGCTGCGATTATTGCTTGGCGTCGAGCCCGTTGAGACGGAGCGTACCGCTTCGGTCAAAGGACGCGCTCGGGTATTGGCCGAGGATCTTTATTCGGCGGTCGACCTGCCGCATTTCCATCGCGCGGCGATGGACGGCTACGCCGTCAAATCAAAGGATACGTTCGGCGCGAGTCAAAGTTTGCCTGCCTACTTGAAACTTGCGGGCGTCGTGGAGATGGGCAAAGAGGCCGCGCAACCGCTGGCCGCCGGCGAAGCCATGCGCATCTCAACCGGCGGCATGATGCCGCCGAAAAGCGATGCTGTTGTGATGGTCGAGTATACGGATGAAACCAAGGGCGGCCTTGTCGAAGTTCATCGAGGCGTGTCGCCATGGCAAAACGTTATTCAGATCGGCGACGACATCAAACGAGGAGAATTGGTTTTTCAGCGCGGCCGGCGATTGCGCGCTCATGACCTGGGCGCGTTGACCGGCGTCGGCATATCGTCCATCCCGGTATACCGGCGCCCGCGCGTCGCGTTGATCTCGACCGGAGACGAGATTGTCGACGCGGACACCGTGCCTGCTCCCGGCCAGGTGCGCAACATCAACCAACATTCTCTGGCCGGTTTGATCGAAGAGTGCGGCGGTGAATTGCGCGATTGGGGCGTTGTTCGCGACGATCGCGCCGCGCTTAGCCAGGCAATCGGCGCAGCCCTTGAATGGGGCGATCTGGTTCTGCTTTCGGGCGGCAGTTCCATGGGCGCGAAAGATATCGCCCTCGAAACGATTTTGTCTTTTCCCGATTCTGAATTTATCTTTCACGGTATTTCCATCGCGCCGGGCAAGCCGACGATCTTTGCCAAGGCATGCGGCAAGCCGATTCTCGGACTCCCCGGTTACCCCGTATCCGCTCTGGTGATTTTTGATCTTTTCGCGGCAACGATGATCCGCCGTCTCGGCGGCGAAAGCATCGAAGCGCTTGGACGTTTCGCAAGGACCGTCAAAGCTAAATTGAAGACCAACATCGCCTCGCAAATCGGCCGGGAAGACTACGTTCGTGTGACCCTGGAAGGCGAATCGAAGCAGTTGATTGCAGTGCCGCTACCGAGCAAGTCCGGCGCGATTTTCACGTTAGTGAAAGCGGACGGCATGGTGCGAATCGACATGAATCAAGACGGGTTGGAACAGGGCGAAGATGTGGAAGTGATTCTTTTTTAGTCTCGGATCGCGGGTTTCGTGTTCCCGCTCGGAAAGAAAAACGCGAGGCTCGAAACTCGAAACACGAGATTGGCAAACGCCATGGCGCGGAAACGTTACCTCAAGAAAACCCCGCTCACCGAAGCACGGGAGCTGTTCCTTTCAACTGTCGATCCCAGCAGGCTCGGCGCCGAAGAGATTACCGTCGAAGAAGCACTTGATCGCATTACGGCGCAACCCATTTTCGCAAAAATTTCTTCGCCGCANTATCACGCGTCGGCAATGGACGGCATTTGCGTGCGCGCCGAAGACACCTTNGGCGCCACGGAGTTTATTGGCAAGAAATTTAGCCTCGGCGGCGATTCGCCCGGTGCGGGCGTATTCCAATACGTCGATACCGGAAATGCGCTGCCGACCTGGGCCAATGCCGTAGTTATGATCGAAAAAGTGCATCAAATCGACGAACGGACCGTGGAAATCTTCGAGTCGGTGGCGCCGTGGAACCACGTACGCTTGGTCGGCGAGGACGTGGTCGCAACGGAGCTGTTGCTACCGCGCTCCCATCGGCTGCGCCC
>Ga0065707_10082629_pt1 | contig 13186 bp, 4 predicted proteins | sample SwiRhicommuniRL3_FD_59094 | JGI IMG/M metagenome (GOLD analysis project Ga0065707, IMG submission 59094) | Switchgrass rhizosphere bacterial communities from Rose Lake, Michigan, USA - RL3 v2 (version 2) | ecosystem: Host-associated > Plants > Roots > Rhizosphere > Soil | place: East Lansing, MI... | reverse complement strand
GGAGCAGCAGCGGCTGGGGTAGCAGCTGGTGTAGTGGCTGGCTTCTTAGCAGCTCCTAACAAGTTAAGGGCAGTGCTGAATAATGACTTTGCGACTCCAAGGAAAGCACTTCTTAACTCAGTATCGTTCAAGAGGGAGTTGAAAAGCTTGGTAATTAAACCAGAGTTCCAGATGGCTTTGATTAAGGCTGGACCTTGGACAAGAGCGGTTTGAAGGGCACCCTTAATAAGGCCACCAAGTTGAGCCTTGATAGCAGGGTCGGTGGTTAAAGTGGACCAGACTTCTCCAATGATACCGGAAGAGGCAAAGGCGGAAATCAAGTTACCAATGGCAGAGTCTGCTCTTTTGTTGAGAATTTCAAGTTCTTCATCAGATTCAATTAATTCTCTCTTTTGAGTAAGATGTTGTAATTCACTTAAGATTTCGAGGATTTCAGTGGTGTCTGATCTTTTCACAAAAGTCAATTCAGAACCAGTGGATGTTCCAACTGGTGCGGCGGAAACGAAAGCGGATGTGGCCAAGATGGCAAAGAGAGTAGATTGTGAAAACTTCATTGTGTATCTGGAGCTTAGGATAGAAAGCTGAGTGGAAAGTGGTTGTTGTGGATGATGATATAAAAAAAACTCTTCCCAACTGAACGAGATTCTCGACTTATTTATAATAATAACTTCGAGAACTGGCCAAGTCCCAGTCATCGTGATGAATTTCAGACATATAGAACTCTTAACTCTGTTAGGAAGGAACAGAAATGTTTCTCCATTTGCGAGGAGTCAAAGAATATTGTTGCAAAATAAAATGGCTACAAATTTCCGCGTTAGGAAAACTAATTAAAAAAGTGCTGCTCTCACATTTCCTAATTAGGAATTTCTCACCAATTGTCTGTCTGGGGTAAAAAGGCTCGAGATAACTAAAGTTTATAGCTCCCATTGCTTGTGAAAGTACTATGGGAAACAATAATGTGTAGAGAGGATGGGCTGAAATAAGTTAACTTCAGTTGGTGGTGCTGTTGTGTGTTTATGCTAGCTAACTTAACCAAGAACAGCTCAAAGCTCGTTAGAGCGCGCTATAGCTAGAGTGCTAGAAAAGCAGAAGAGAAACACTCATGGATTCTGTAGCGGTCCTACATCAGATCAGAACTATTACCTAAAATGGCTTTATGGGTTGAAGATTCAAGATGCAATGTCCATCACCGCAGTTATTAAAAATTTCATTTCGAATATTTTCTCCACCGCCCTTTGCTTCACCTCCTTGTAGATGTGTAGCTGCAGTTATGGATGTAAGGATCCTCAAGAGCTGGGTCAGTAGGATGTTAACTGACAATCAGAGAAGGAATAATAAAAAAGAAAATATATAGAATATATAACAGAATAGTCATAAGAGACTATATAACAGAATATACAGAACACAATAGACATATAAGAATAGACATATAAGAATAGACATATAAGAATAGATATATAAGAATAGACATATCAGTATACATACCGAAATAAACTAAACAATTGGGGTTTATTTGCACACAGAGATTTTAATATTTCTCTATTGTTGTGAAAAGATGTCCTTTAGAAGGGTCTATTATATGGTACTGAAACAAGAGGGTTAGATACCTATTGTCCTCTTAAATCACCAATTGGTGTAGACTTATACTCCTCCTGGATGGGGAACTTCGCTGCGGCATGGATGTTTTACTCACCAGGATTTTGCAGTCTAATATTTTCCTAATGAGGAAGGAAATGAATTCCTATTTGGTGCCACTTTATAACGAGTAATTCTACTATTACACAACCAGTATATCGAAATATTGTGTATAAAAGAACAGATGTAGAGACTGTTACATCTAGTGAGTAGGGTTATAAGTTGACCAGCTTCGTCGAGCCTGAAGAGTCGAGCTCTGTCGTTGTGGGGGCCACAATTTCACAGACCCTTCAGCTAGTAGGGGCTATACGCTGACGCCTCGTTATATTAGGAGATTCTCCAAATGAGGATGCTACCTGGACTACCAGAAGCCCTAAAGTTGCAGATCAACTCGTATAACTGAAACTGAAACCCTATAGTTGCAGATTAACTCGTATATTCATGTACTGTATTCGTACGGTGCTCGTGTAGTCCTGCCTCTGCGAAACTGCTCCGCTTCTCCAACTACCGTATTAGCCAAATTACCCCCTGCCATTAACCCACTCTACAAGACAATCAATTTCCTAATGGAATTAAATCAAACGTCGGCCAAGAGTATTAGATTGACAGACTCACGCAAAGGTGCTGATACCCGGGAATAGCTACTTTTCTAGAAAATCTAAATTAACAAGGCTAAAGAGATAGAACAACGATATCTACAACCTTTTCCTTATATTAACCAATATTTGTCTGAGTAATACTCTAAAACCAGTGATTCATTCAACTAGCCTTTGTTCTCTATCTTGAAGTAGATAAGTAGGCAGTACTGTCCTTCCTTCATTTATACAGATTTTCCTGTTAGCATTTTTAATTGAAAAGGTATTACTTAAACAGAAGACTTCTTTCTGCAGATTGGTTGGACAAATTACTGTTACAGTTACTGCGTAGCAGAAAGTATTTACTAAAAAACCACTAGCAGATTCAAGTGCCATTTACTTCATACTCTGGGCAGAAAAAGCACTAGTAAAGTATTAATTAATTCAACTAATGAAGTATTATCTAATTCAACTACTGATAATTCTCAGTATTGATCATTGACAGAATTATTAGTACAATGCACTAACTATTGATTTACTACCTAGAAAGCGCTTGCTAATTCAAAGAAATACATACTGACAAGTCCAGCAACATACCAAGTGATCTATTTCATGTTCTTTCATCTAATTGATGAGATTACGTTAGAGATTGAAGTCATAAATCTGTGTGCTCTTAAATTTTACGAGTCGTAAGGCTTTCTAAGAACGCACCGTGGTATAGGTATTATCTATATACTGACGATACATATAGGTTGATTCTACCGTTATCAGAAACTCTAGGAAACGTGTTGCATTTTTACCTCCTTTGTATGAGCTGCTTTCTGATTTCTCAATTCGCTGAGGATAGCGAAGTTGAGTTGGCAAGTCTTATTGCCAAATCGACAGCAGTCGGATGCTTTGCTCAACTCGTGGAGTATCTCGCGCTGGTAACTAGCAATTGCAAGCAAATCCATCAAAAAAACTGCATGGCACGAAACCTGAAACATCCAATCAATTCAGATAAAAAAGGGAAGTAATTAAAAGGATCAATTTTACTACATTCTTTCATCAATCCTATAGTCACAAAGGAGCATTGCGACTTAGTAACGATCTATCTGCTTCTAGAGGACTTCTGGTGATTTTCCCGCTATGGAATCATACAGTCTCATCGAAGAGTCCTGCTACATGATCACCTCACAACACCAAATTCCTCGACACATTTAGTTCTCTCATACTACTGGAAATTTCCAATTTCCTAATATGGAGCTATGACTTTACTTTGTGTTGGTGAACTTCGTTCATTTAAGGTCTCTACATCCATTTCAACCCTCAGTTTTTTACAAATATATGAAGAGTAGATTCTACTATTTGCTCTGTATTGCGACGTTGTGGCTTGTAATTACCTCAGTTTTACAAGAGGTTCGAAAAATAGGTTTGAAATGGTAAAATTTTGCAGCCAAAACTCTCAAAATGTTGGTATTTTCCATGGATTAGAACTCTAGATGGATAAAAATATAATATCTGGCAGAGGTAATGTATGATCTCTATATTTCAGGGACCTATTGTAGTATCAACATAGATTCGCAAAGACGCTTCGTATAACCTATATTGAAGAAAAAAATCCAATTAGCAAAGCCCGGGGTCACATATTCTGAGTTATTATTATAAAACACAGTACATTAGCTAACTTCCAAACCTTGGGATATTTTCCAACACACACAATATTGACTTGAGAATATACATTAAAGCTTAGAGTTAAATCGTGCTGAACATTGGAGCTAAAAGAAAATCATGTTTTCTCACATTAGTACTTAGAAATAAATCATATTTTCTGCAACATGTAGATCAAATTTAAAGAGGATTACTCTTGATCAAATCTAACACCATTTAGTTATTACTACGATTTATTGAAGCTAACACGAACTATATGAACTCAGGAATCGTAACCTCGGTAACCAGATAGAGTTGAATCGTAAACATTTACGGATTAGTCTTGAGGAACTTCATATTAACCAAACACCCTGATTAGCTTTTTGTTTATTTTCAATTCACTAAGCTACATCGATTACATAAACCGACTAGAGTCTCTATATCTCTATATTAGTTCATGTTGTTATTAATCTCTAAATAACCTATCTCAGTATTAGTAGCCTTGGCCGTTGTCCATACTTAATGGAGACGATGATGCGGCTCATCCCAATTTTATTTTTATCATCCAATAGATCTAAAACCATTCAAAATGACCAATTGGACCCGCGTGTTAAATCGAAAGAATCGCATGGTTAAAGAAGTGTAATTTGTGGACGTATTGCTTGTAAATGTGCTGTAGAGGAAAATAGTCAAGACTGTAAGAAAATTGTCAAGACTATAGGAGAAAATAGTCAAGGCGTGTTCTTGACCGTAGATCTACACACACGTTGGAGGAGGTTTTGGAGGGGCAAGAGATTGTTGATTCAAGACATAAGAGACCAGAAAACGGTCCTGCTCACTTAAAGAATACGTCAATCCTCTATTCATTCAAACCCATTCAAATACCCTCTATGAACGCGCCCTCGTTCCTCACATGCTCGGAAACTGTTGATCTTCCGATTACAGGCGCGATGGATTTCTTTTTTTGTTGAAAATTTCCTATAAGTTCAAAGCCCATTCCACCTCAACAAATCCCTTCCACCCTTTATTCATCACAATGTCAGTTGTAGAGGCTACTAGTTCTGCAGTCAGCAGTTCAACGGTGACTAAGAAAGGCAATGTTTCATCATTCGCCAATCTTGAGGGTCCTTCAAGTAACTTGACTACTATCGACACGTATGGTAGAGAGTTCAATGTCCCCGATTACACAATTAAGGATATCTTATCAGCAATTCCAAAACATTGTTACGAAAGATCTTTGATCAAGTCTCTTGGTTACGTTGTGCGTGATATTGTTGCAATGGTTGTGATTGGATACATTGGAATGACTATCATTCCACAAGTTAACATCGCCGGGCATGAAACTCTCACCACTTTCGTTAGAGGTGCCCTTTGGAGTTTCCACTCGTACCTTCTTGGATTGTTTGGTTTTGGATTGTGGATTTTGGCTCATGAATGTGGACACGGTGCCTTTTCTGACTATACCAACGTCAACGATTTTATTGGATGGGTTCTTCACTCGTATCTTATTGTGCCATACTTTTCCTGGAAGTTTTCCCACTCCAAACATCACAAGGCTACTGGCCATTTAACTAAGGATATGGTTTTCATTCCTTACACCAAGGAAGAGTTTGTTGAAAAGCACGGTGTTTCCAAGATCTCTGAAATCTTTGAGGAAGCTCCAATTTGGACTTTGACAGTTTTGATTTTGCAACAAATTGGTGGTTTACAACTTTATTTAGCTACAAATGCTACTGGACAAAATTACAAAGGCTACTCCAAGATCGGTAAGTCCCATTACGCTCCTTCGTCGCCAGTTTTCGAAAAGAACCAATGGTGGTACATTATTTTGTCTGATATTGGGATTATTTTGACTTTCACCGGTGTTTACCAATGGTACAAGCACTACGGATTCTTGAACATGTTTGTTAACTGGTTTATGCCTTGGATTTGGGTCAACCACTGGTTGGCATTTGTTACTTTCTTGCAACACACTGATCCTTCCATGCCTCACTACAGAGCCAGCGAATGGACTTTTGCTAGAGGTGCTGCTGCTACCATTGATAGAGACTACGGTTTCATTGGTCAACACATTTTCCACGATATTATTGAAACCCATGTCTTGCATCATTACGTTTCCAGAATTCCATTCTACAACGCCAGAGAAGCTACTGCCGCTATCAAGAAGGTTATGGGCGAACATTATAGATACGATGGGGAAAACATGTGGGTTTCCTTATGGAAATGTATGCGTGCATGTCAGTACGTTGACGATGACCAGGTTGATGGAGTTTTGATGTTTAGAAACGTCAATAAAATCGGAGTCACTCCAAAAGATTAGTTCTAGAAAGAATATAGATAAATTCATTATATATCATACGACTCAGTTAGAGTTATATAAATAGCCTTATTACAGAATATAAATAGCCTCATTACAGGAAATATTAGAATAACTTCTTTAGAGAGTTTCTTTAGAAAATATCGTACAACTACACTCATATAGCTTCTTCCAATAGTAGAAGACCAATTATTACAAGTTACGATCCAAATAAAAAGTCAAATAACTCATTAAATATACGACAATGGTTGTTTTCCTCGTTGCTCCTACTAATCTTGCTCTTGCTATTGCTCTTGTTATATCTAACCTATTAGTGGGCGTTTATGGTCAGATTATTGGACTGCCTAACTCTCAGGTTTGCGGATGGAAAAATTGAACTGAAAAATTCAAGTTGAAAAATTTGGATCATCTGTAACACCGAATAGCCATGTCTACATTTCTCCGTGGAGTCATAAATACTGCCAGGGTCAGTGGATGGAGACCTGTGTCCGTGCCTTCTATGAAGGTGGTGGGCCGTCCAAGTCTGCTTACTCGTCAGTTTCACAGTGCTAGAATCAACATGGCTGAACTTCCAACAACTTATGAAGAAGAAAAAGTCCACATTGATGAAATCATTAGTACTTTAAGTGAAGCCGATATGGCGCAGTCTTCTAGATTGAGAAATATCGGGATCTCCGCCCATATTGACTCTGGAAAGACTACCTTCACCGAAAGAGTCTTGTTTTATACTGGTAGAATCAATGCGATCCATGAAGTCAGAGGCCGTGACTCGGTAGGTGCCAAGATGGATCATATGGATTTGGAAAGAGAAAAGGGGATCACCATCCAGTCGGCTGCTACGTATTGTTCCTGGGATAAGGATGACACTAACTACCATTTCAACTTGATTGATACTCCGGGCCATATTGATTTCACTATCGAGGTCGAAAGAGCTTTGAGAGTTTTGGATGGTGCAGTTTTGGTCGTTTGTGCTGTGTCGGGTGTCCAGTCGCAGACTGTGACTGTTGATCGTCAAATGCGTCGTTACAATGTTCCTAGAATCACCTTCGTCAACAAGATGGACCGTATGGGAGCCGATCCTTTTAAAGCCATTGAACAAATCAACTTAAAGTTGAAGACTCCTGCAGCTGCTATCCAAGTTCCAATTGGTGCTGAAGCCGACTTGAAGGGGGTAGTCAACATTATTGACCGTATTGCCCTCTACAACGAAGGGGACCAGGGTGAAATCCTTAGAGCAGACACCAACATCCCTGAAGAATTACAAGATTTGGTTGAAGAAAAGAGAGCGTTGTTGATCGAGACCTTGGCTGACGTGGATGACGAAATGGCCGATCTTTATTTGGATGGTCAGGAACCTACTGTAGAACAGATCAAGAGTGCTATCAGAAGATCTACTATTGCCAGAAAGTTCACTCCTGTTTTGATGGGTTCGGCTTTGGCTAACAAGGGTATTCAGCCCGTGTTAGACTCTGTTGTCGACTATTTGCCCCAACCAAATGAAATCTTGAACACTGGTTTGGACGTTTCCAACGGTGAAGAAAAACCAGTCAACTTGATTCCTTCGTCGACTGCACCATTTGTCGGTTTAGCTTTCAAATTAGAAGAAGGTCCTTATGGACAATTGACCTATATCAGAGTTTACCAGGGTAAGTTGAAGAAAGGAAATTACATCACGCATCTCAAATCTGGTAAGAAGGTCAAGATCGCCAGATTGGTGAGAATGCACTCCAACGATATGGAAGATGTTAACGAAGTCGGTGCTGGTGAAATCTGTGCTACTTTTGGTATTGACTGTGCCTCCGGAGACACTTTCATCTCGTCCTCTAGTGAACAGAAGATCGCAATGTCGTCGATGTTTGTACCTGAAGCAGTTATTTCACTTTCCATTTCTCCTAAATCTAAGGACAATGGTGCGTTTTCCAAAGCAATGAACCGTTTCCAAAAAGAAGATCCTACTTTTAGAGTAAAGTTCGACAATGAGTCCAAGGAAACCATTATTTCTGGAATGGGTGAATTACATTTGGAAATCTACGTCGAGAGAATCAAGCGTGAATACGGTGTCGAGTGTGTCACCGGTAAGCCACAAGTTTCCTACCGTGAATCGATCACTAGTGGAACCAAGTTCGACTTTACCCACAAGAAACAAAGTGGTGGTGCTGGTCAATTCGGTCGTGTTATCGGTGATTTCTCTCCAATCGAGGGAGAAAACAAGTACACCCATCACGTTGTTGGTGGTAAGATTCCTGAGAAGTTCTTGGTGGCCTGTGGTAAGGGATTCGAAGATTGTTTGGAGAAGGGTCCTTTGATCGGACATCGTGTTTTAGGATGTCACATGCACATCAACGATGGTACGACCCATATGGTTGATTCTTCGGAATTGTCGTTTAGAGCTGCTACTCACGGTGCTTTCAAAGAAGCATTTTTGAACGCTCAACCCGTCATCTTGGAACCTATCATGAGTGTTGAAATCAATGCACCAAACGAATTCCAAGGTCCAGTTGTAGGATTGGTCAACAAATTGGGAGGTATGATTTTGGAGACCGTAAACTCCCAAGATGAGTTTACCGTTACTGCCGAATGTTCGTTAAACTCGATGTTTGGTTTCTCCACCTCGTTGAGAGCTTGTACCCAAGGAAAGGGAGAATTCTCGCTTGAGTTCCAGAAATACGCCCAATGTTCTCCACAATTACAAAGAGAATTGGTTGCTGAATACCAAAAGGCCCTTGCGGCAAAGAAATAGATTTGTTAATAGTCTTGTATATATTGTATAAAGTATTGTGGTTATCTACAATTTGCACTGAGAAGTAAATTTGCGTGAAATCAGCACTTAGAGAGAATAATGGAAGTAAGTAGCAATGTTAGTACTTACCTAGAGGAGACTTAAAGCTATCAAGTAGCCATTTAAAATACCGTTCACACCCCCCAGTTCTTAACTTTATTTATTTTAATTATCCACTAGACCATCACAGACGAAATTGTAAGTGAGAGGTTGATTTGACGCTATTTCTACACTACGTCACAGACGATGTCTACATATGATTCAAGATTTGTCATTTATTCATGTCTAAGTAAGCAGATACTACCAGTAAGCAGATAGTTGAATTGATAATTCGTTCCACTTCATCACTACAACCAGATCAGAGTAGCGACAGCTAAATGATCATCGAAATTTCAACATTTTTGTTCAGAAAGTTTTCTTTGTTATATATTATGAAGGGACATTCAAAAAAACCTAACTACGTTACCCAGAACTAACAATACACATATAAGATGATAAGGGAACATTAACCAGAATTTTTCTTAATGGGTGGGGGATGATTATGCCTTAGCAAGAGCTTTCTTGACGGCGAATCTTCTTTGTTTCTTCAAGACCAAGACTTGGAATCTTTCAAAGTCTGATAATTCAGATCTTCTTTGTTTGGAAGCCAATTTCTTAGCCCAAGTAGAGGCAGCCCATTTAGAGTCGATTTCGGCAGCGGCCCACTTCTTAGTGACAGTAGAAGTTCTAGCACCTCTGGTCATGTTTGGTAAGACGATTGGGGTCAAAACAACCTTAGCTAAAGCAATAGATTGTCTTTGGAATTTTGGACCATCAACCAAAACTCTCTTTTGATCAATAATTTCAACAATAGTGGCCAAATCCTTGTTGTTAATTAAGACAACACGACCTAATTCAACAAGTCTCCAGTTGGCGGCTTTAACAGTAGTGTATGAGGACATCCTTGGTTATTTGATATTATAAGATCTTTCAAAAGGATTCTTTAAAAGTTTGGAATTGAAAAATTCAAATTTTTCCTCCTAGTCATTATGGAAAAAATTTGAGCGTTGCGGTCTGGATCTTTAGTGAGGGTGTGTATGTAAAAATGCAACTGAGTAGTGCGAAGGAAAATAACATACAGAAGAAGTGAGCACTAGGGCAGAAGCCCTAGATGTCACAACGTCTCACCAAGTCTGGGTTCATAATTAATATGACAGTACATTACAGTAGTCTCATATTAAGACTACATGGTATAGTATTAGTAACTACTCGACAGTGCTCAAGTAGTTACTAGTCTCAACAAATTGTCATAGATCTTTGAACCTCTATATATATATATATCGATAATCACATTCGTCTATTAGGTCTGAGTATTTACAGGTTATACATATCTACAGGTTATACATATCGTTTGCTCATCTCTGCAGGTCCATCTCAAAGTATATAAAGAGTGAAATATACTACAATTAAGTTCTTTACTAACTATACATAATTTACAAGTATGTACTAATTTATATGATGACGAATAATTTGCGTTCTAGAGTGAATATCTGAGACATGCCTAGTTTCGTAAAGGATATATCATGCCATGCGACCAACCTAATGTCTGATTTTTTGTACTAACAATTTAGGAACTAAACAAGACTGTACCAACTTTTGAAAGCACAATTCTAATTAGTATGACAGAAATGTTATAGATTCGTTTGAGCATTTTGATTGCACTTTTCAGTGGTCACTGGATATGTATTAATGTTTCTGAGACTACCGTTTCTAGGACTACTGTTTCTGAGACTACTGTTTCTAGGACCAATGTTTATAGATACTAAAGGATCCAGGACTATTGTATTAAGGTATTCACGTAACCAGGCTCCCTAACAATACTTGTAGAAATTAATTCTCATCAATTAATTCCATCTCTCTATTCTTGTCTCATCGATGTCTTCTTTCTCTTCATTCTTTCTTGTCGGATGGAATAAAATGAGAAGACATAGTTAAGCTATACGATCTCTTTCTAAACATTGTAGTCCAAACTTGTTAGATGGTAACTAGTAGCTACTAGTTATGCCTATATCTCTATATTTACAGTCTACTCTTAGTTGCTCATATAACTCTATCTTTCACAATGTCTTGAATCACTCTATAGTATTGCGGTATGGATCTTTGCATCCTACCTGCAGTACCGACGGCTGATGTTTTTCCAATAATTTTCTATGAGTCAAACTTGCAACACTTAAGTTTATGTTGTTATCTGGATTGGGGAAAAGAATAATTGCCATGTCCTCTATAAACCCAAGTGCTTCGGCTAGCACAAGTGCTGCCAAAAAAGTGGTCCAGCCAGAATGGTTTGCTCCAAAAGCATCGACAAAGCCATCAACCCTCCAACTTTATAACTCGTTGACACGCTCCAAGACCGAGTTTGTTCCCATAAAACCCGGCCATATTACGTGGTACTGTTGTGGACCTACTGTATATGACCATTCACATTTGGGTCATGCCAGAAATTACGTTTCCACCGATATCTGTAGAAGAATTTTGCAGGAATACTTTGGCTACAACATCAAATTCATTCAAAACGTTACTGACATTGACGACAAGATTATTATTGCAGCTCGTCAAGATTATTTATACAGAGAGAAAATATCTTCAGTCTACACGTCTGTTACTCCTGAATTGACTGACCTTTCCAAACAATACTTGGCTGAATATATAAAGTCCAACTTAGCAGAATTCTCCAAAGATATCGAGACTGACTTTTTGCCATGGATCGCCTCGTTAGATGTTGCAGAATTGTCTAAAGAAACTCCTAAACTCCCCATGTACATCAAGGCTGCAACTGACGCCCATTCCGCCATCTACTCAGCAACTGCCTACGACTACTTCATTACCAATATCCGTGAGGTAGCAATGCCTTCTTTAGATAAAAAGTTTGGAAACAGTGTCAATGACCCTTCAATTTTTAGAAAATTGCCTTCTTTCTGGGAGCAAAAGTTCGATATTGACATGGCCAGGCTTAATGTTTTACCTTCAACCATCACTACACGTGTCTCGGAATACATTCCTGATATCATTGCATTTGTTGAAAAAATTGTTTCCAATGGCTTTGCCTATTCCACAACTGATGGATCGGTGTATTTCGATACCGTCAAGTTCGAACATGACTCCAACCACGCCTATGCCAAACTTCAACCTTGGAACAAAGGTAACTTATCATTGATCAACGATGGTGAAGGTTCATTATCCACCGGACAAACCAAGAAAAACTCTGCCGACTTTGCTCTTTGGAAGGGGTCAAAGCCAGGTGAACCATCGTGGCCCTCGCCTTGGGGTGATGGTAGACCGGGATGGCACATTGAATGTTCTGTGATGGCTTCCGATATTACTGGCGAAACCATGGATATCCACTCTGGAGGAATCGATTTATGTTTCCCACATCACGACAACGAATTGGCCCAATCTGAAGCCTATTTTGACAACAAACAATGGGTCAATTATTTTTTGCATAACGGTCATTTGCACATCCAAGGTCAAAAGATGTCCAAATCTCTCAAGAACTTTATCACCATAGAAGAGGCATTGTCAGATTTTACCCCAAGACAATTGAGATTAGTTTTTGCAATGAGTGCTTGGGACAAACCTCTCGATTTCAAAGATTCGTTAATCGCAGAAGTCAGAGCCTATGAATCCACTTTATCGAAGTTTTTTACCACAGTCCGTGCTTTAAACAACGACTACAAACACACATTGTCTGAAGGTGGATATGTCTCCAAAAAGTTGAGCACTGTTGAAAAACAATTGTATCAAGATTTGGCTACAGCCCAGGATGAGGTTGATGTTGCATTCAAAGACAACTTGTCTTCTCCACAAGCCCTTAGAGTATTGCAGGAATTGATTTCCAAGACAAACAACTACATCCAACAATCATCCACTGGAGAAGTTGAATTACGCATTGAAGTTTTACTTCAAATCACCAAGTGGATTGTCAAGATTCTTAGAATCGTCGGGTTTGAAGCGAGATCTGATAGCTTGGGTTGGGTTGATGCTAGTGAAGGTGCAAACTCAGCATCTTCTACCGAAGATATTGCCTTACCATTTGTTAAGGCCTTTTCTCAATTCCGTGATACCATCCGTACATTAGCCATCAACAAGTCTGAAATTCCCGAGTTCTTGAAATCCACTGATTCTATAAGATCTGAATTGATCAACTTGGGAGTCTCCTTAGACGATAGACCAAATGGTTCTGCTTTAGTGAAGTTTTTAAATTATCAAGAAAAA
>Ga0065707_10000775_pt1 | contig 13193 bp, 14 predicted proteins | sample SwiRhicommuniRL3_FD_59094 | JGI IMG/M metagenome (GOLD analysis project Ga0065707, IMG submission 59094) | Switchgrass rhizosphere bacterial communities from Rose Lake, Michigan, USA - RL3 v2 (version 2) | ecosystem: Host-associated > Plants > Roots > Rhizosphere > Soil | place: East Lansing... | reverse complement strand
ATTCGGGTTCGGTGGAACTGATAAGGCCAGAACTACGATATTGCAACCCGTTCGTTGTATGAAAAATGCAAATCCACTACAATTTTACCTTTAGAGCTGATTGAAAAACTTATCTGTTAGACTAGCTATTATTTAATTAATAATTTTGAAAACTGAAAAGAATTCAAGATATGTGTTAGCCTATTGTACTTTATCTGGATTTTTAGCATCAATTGTAATATCTGGATTGTTATTTAGCTTGGATTTCATTTCAAAGACTCCTCCTGGTACTTTTTTTGCAGTAATAGGATCATCTCTGGGATTTTATGATTCTAATACATCACCATATGTTGGTCTCATGTTACATTTCGCTACTGGTACGGTAGCTGGTAATTTGCTTGGTCAAGGTGGAATATTCTGGAATAGATTGATTCCATTTGGTCTTAGACGTGGTACAATTTTAGGAGTCATAACTGGAGTATCGCTTTGGTTAGTTTTGTTTTTACCATTGACAACCTATATTATTCAACCGAAATTAGATATGTTCAACTTTTCTGCTCCAAATCAATATATCTTTATAATAGCTCAGCATTTTCAAGGGCTAAACGCCGTTGTAGTAATAGGATCGTTTTTTTTCCATATTATTTATGGAATAATCTTAGGATTAATCGCAGGAAGACTTATCGAATTAAAACACTGATTGTAGTAAATTTTTTAAATGATAGGACCGTGGTGAATCAATGAAGGATCTTAGGAATATTCTCTGTATTTTGAATTAGTAACGAATACTTTGTAATATTATTTTAAACTTCACAATAAAGTATATTAAAAAGTTGTAAAAATTATTCCAGTTCAGTGGGACTGATAATACTAGAATTCTAATTTTGGAACCTGCTCTGAATACAAGTACTGATATCCTGTCGAGAGAATATTTAGTTCGTATCTGATGAGTTACTGTTACCGGTACCATTGATTTGTACTAGGGATTCTACTTCTGACTCGCCTTTTACGCTGAGAGCCTTTATCTCTCCGATATTCTGTGCATAGTATTTGTTTTCAACAATGTCAGGTTCAAGTGGTGAAAAATCCTTGGTCTTAAGTACGTTTGGGAAAGTGCCATATGGAACCGTAATCTTTTCATCTAGACTAAGAATTGTGCCTTTATCTTCAGCAACACCTTTTAAGAATTCTTGGTTATACGTATCGTCAACCTTAGGATCCGCCTCCATTACTATCCCAGCCTTGGCGCCTTTCACACCTGCTTCCCAGGATCCTTCGTGGCTTCCCTTGTTACTAAGATCGGTAGTATATTCACCCATATACCAGACATTTCCTTGGTCATCCTGCGCGAACCAATCATTTGTCGTTTCTTCATGCTCTTCATTCACGTACGCATCATCATGAACTATGCGTGTGGTTATACCCATGATTTCCTTTGTATCGTTGGTAACTACAAACACATCACGTGTTGGTTCATCCTCGTTTTTACCTTCATAAATCATTGTGGTACCTGGTTTTAAAGGAAAATACTTGTTATTAATTTCTAAAGGATTACTAAAATTGGATGTGTCAAATGCAGGAGTTTGTGCTTGCACTTCTGATGCGGCAACTACATAATTAACACCAATACCTGTTTGTTGTTGACAGTAGCAACCCAGACTAGATACAATCAAAACGCTAACAATCACTGTGATAAACGCCACAAAAGTCAAAATTAACTTATTTTTCATTGGATGAAGGTAAATTGCATCATTATTAAGAAATTTGATACAAATATATCAGTAAGTTACCGTTTATGAGAGGAGAGGCTATTAATCACTTACACTCTTGTACCAATACATTATAAATAAAGGGATTGATTTGAAAACAACTAATTGTATCTTTCCAAAAGAATTTATCATATGGATATTCACTACGTTACTACTCGTTACACTTTCTGGGTGGCTTCATTTAAATGGATAAATCAGATGACACTGTTGACAAAGTGTTATGTTTCATACAGGATAATCCCGGATGCCATTTACGTCGAATTAAAAGGGAAATAGGTATTTCAATGGGAACAGTTCAATATCATTTACACAAATTGGAAAAAATGGGAAGGGTAACATCTACTAGGCGTGGATTGTATAAATATTACTTTCCTGCTGGTCTTTTCAGAGAGAACCAAAAAGAAATACTTGAGGTTTTGACTCATGAAACTGCACGAAAAATTCTTATGTTTATAATAGAACAAAAAAGTCCAACTCAAACAGATATTGTCAATAGTGTAAGGATATCCGCTAGATCTATCAGCTGGCATGTTGGTAGGCTCATTGCTCTCAAAATGATTAGAGAGATCAAAGATGGAAAATACAAGAGATATCAGTTACAGGATGATGCCAAGGATATCCTAACACTCCTTAGGAGCTACTATCCTAGCGTTTGGGACAAGTGGAGTATGAGAGTTGTAGAAATGTTTCTATCATTATCTAGTAGCAGGGAGTTGAAATAAGTGATTATCTTATGCTAACATTGTTGACCGTTCTCTTCTCATTTATTTCTCAAATTGACTCATTTGAAGGATTAGAAAAGGCAATAGCACTAGGTATTACAGTAATTTCCCTCTTATTATTAGCTCTTTCCGTCACTGCCTATAGAAAAACTCATCTTAGGATAACAATATATGCTATAATTATATTTGCTCTTTTTGCTATACAGCAATTTATAGATTATTTAGACGATATTTTTGTTGAGGTGGATATTCCGATAACTGATGTAGTAATTTCCTCTCTAACGCTCACAATTTTGGCTGTATTCTTCCTAGCAATTGTTCGAACAAAAATTAATTAAGGTAGAGATATTGATTGCTACCAAAAAACAGAACAAAACAGTTTCGGTGGGATTCGGACAGAGATAACCAAATACTATACTACCAAATAAAAAAGCCTACACCTATTACGAGTTCACATAACCCTATATTAAAAAGGACTTGTATATAGTAGACAATGAAAATTGGATTAATATCCGATACTCATGATAACATTCAGAATATACTGAAAGCCGTCAGAGAATTTAATGATAATCATGTTGATGTTGTAATCCATGCGGGCGATTTTGTAAGTCCAATCGCTGTTGAGTCTCTTGCAGGTGTCAAACTTGTTGGCGTATTGGGAAACAATGACACAGATATTCCAGGACTAACATCAACTTTTAACAGAATACATGGAGAACTGAAAGGAGAGATTTTTGAATCAGTATATGATGGAATGAAGTTCGCTGTTTATCACGGTACTAACGTTGCAAAAAAAGACCAGTTAATCAAATCTGGAAAGTATGATGTTTTTATTTATGGACATACGCATAGAAAAGATAATAGATATATTGGAACTACAAGAGTTATCAATCCAGGCACGGCTAAAGGATGGTTTTTTGGACTTTTCGCGACTATAGCTGTATTTGATACCTCTAGTAGAAACTTAGTGTTTATCAATTTATGATATCTTCATATAGAATCCTAGAATTGCGGCTTCGGCGGGATTCGGACAGTGCATGTAGTTGGGTCCTGCTACTTGTTATTTAATTTTTTCATATGACTGTGGATTTTAAGATAATGATAATTTTTAATCGGTTTTAACATTGGGATGAAATTTCTAACCTCAACAAAGATTGAAAATAATAAACTAGTAACGTTTGAAGGTAAAGGAAAATATATTAACCTAAACTAGTTAATCTACTACAATTCCGGCATTTAAAACCCACACCTTAGAATTAATGGCTCCAATAATGGAGACATTGCCGTCATTTTCTACATTTAGTATGCTGGTGTTCTTTAAACTGGTGTAGATATCTATAAGGTGGACGGAGTCGCACAGGATTTGGATTAACGATTTTGACCAGAATTTAATGTACCCTCAACTATATTGGACAACAGACCAGTAATTCCTCCTGGACCGAATAGTATTATCGGTATCAACAATGTTCAATTATTGCAATAAATCGTTCCACTCTATGTCAGCCAAAAAAAAGAAATCTAATTAGTATTTATATTTAATGTAGTTGAACAACATAGACCGCCCGCATAATATTGATTCTAGTAGAATGGTGTAAAATATTTTCAATTTATCCTTATCAAACGCTGCTTGAATCTAAGGATCTTCATGTTCTTCCTTTATGCTTTGACCGAGTTGTCTTCTTCGTATTAATGCTACTGATCCGATAGTAAGTGATCGTTCCATAAGCAAATTTTAATACGCTATACTACTCTACATGATTTCAACAAAAAATTGGTTTGAAAAGAATGAAGTGTGCAAGTTTGACGTACAATAGCAGTATTGAGGCGCTTAGACAACTAATGCTATCTAAAGATAAAGATATAGTAAAAATTTCCCCAAAAGGCTATGCGCTGAGTAACGGATTAGATTACTGTTATGTGGGAGTAAAATCCAATGAAGGGAGTAACTACTTAGTACAAGCATATGGTAACGAGGCAAGAGAATTATATGCAGAGGCCATCATGATAGTCAGTAATGCTCGGGNCGCTCGACTAAGTGTCTGCCGAGAATAGGATGGTTAGTATCGTAGATGACGATCGAGATATCACCTTTCTTTTCGAAGAGGCTTTAAAGAGTATTTCAAGGATTACAATATTTACTTTTACAGATCCTATATTGGCACTGGAGCATTTTCAAGTTAACGAGTATGCTTACGTACTTGTAATATCTGATTATAAAATGCCTGGATTGAACGGCATGGAATTCTTAAAAAAGATAAAAGATTCGAATCATTTTGTGAGAACCATATTGATGACTGCATTTCAAATAGAGGATAAGGTTTTTAATGAAAATACCAAAAAGAAAATCATAAACGCATTTCTTCAAAAACCAATAGGTATACACGATCTTGTTAAAGAGGTCGATACCCAGTTAGATGCTTACGAAATGCAAAAGAAATTTCCTTCCTAACGTTTAACTATTTTATAATTTAGTGTGCATTGAAATATAACGTACTATCGGAAACATATGCTGGTGGGATCTCTTGCCGATGGGCTTCATGGATGAGTGCTCACCCACCAGTATTTTTACCTACTAAAATCATATAAGATATTTACTGGTAATCCCTTATCTATTGCGGCTTGCGTCCCTTACTAACGAAGTTACTTACAAACTGATTTTGNTCTTCTAGCNTTTAACCCTTAATAGGAATTTTGCATGTTGTCTTGTAGGATGCCGTTTGGAGNGAAAACCGACAACTCAAGGATACCTAGATTACGCCAACGAAAGACACTANTGATAATTGCAGCAATTATTATTGCAGCAACTATATTCGTTTTAGTATTCTTTTTTATGTACAAAAATAACGAATTGGAAAATACAAATACAAACTACCTGCCACCTAATTGTTATTCGTTGAATGGGGCAATAATATGCCCGAATAAGTAATCCAATTCTTTATAGTTCTTACTTCAAATAGTTTGTCGTCAAGAGAAATAGCATCAATAAACCGTGTTAGCCTTCTGAAGTATGATTTCCTTCGTATACGGAGATCTTATTGAATATTCAAACAGGATATATGGATCGGCTTCTGTTTCCTTTTGCAGTTCTAATGGTTTCATTCTTACTTATTTTACCTACCGAGTCCACTTAGAGAACTACTAGACGTTCGGGTTCGGTGGGAACCATGTGGAATTTCACACTAATCCAGTCAAAAGAAGCGGGAAAGGGATAATGCCTTTTGGTGTCTATTTGGGCGGCGAAAAAGTCTAGAAAAATTAGAATATGATCAATAGGTGCGAATTAATCCATATGTAAGGATATTAATCGCGACAATTGACAGAGGATCAACTTGAAATATGATAAATTGCAAAGTAACTAAATGTCACATATTAGACAAGTATTGGTTACCATTGAAACAGGAGATGCTACTGATGCCGATGCTAACGGACCAGTGTATCTGGGTCTGGGTGCACGTGAATTTAGATTGGACAAAGAAGGTGACCAATTTAAGCGTGCTACAACCGACACATTTCTTTTAGGGAATGGTACCTTAGGTACACCTGATGTTCTGAATCCAAATGAAAACGACCCCGCGACCCCAGTAAGAATTGAACACGAAGACATTGAGAATAATCCATACAGCGTATACATTGCTTACGAATCTGATAAGAAGTGGTTAATAAGACGAGCACAGGTAAGAGCTATAGCTCCAGCGGACTTTGATAGAAAATTTGTAATCTCATCTGGTATCACTGCGCCTGGTGTTTGGTTAGGAGACAAATATGGAAAGCGCCTTTATTTTATATGATTCAAGATTTCTAATGAACATCAGAATCAAAAATTTTTTTTTTTTTGAAAATAATTATTTCTGAACCCGCATATTTTATTCGTGTTTGGTGGGAACCATGTGGAATTCTACACTAGTCCAATCAAAAAGAAGCGGAAAGGGATAGTGCGTTTTCGTGTTTATTCTATGTGATTTCACAGTTTCCGGATGCTTTGTCTTCTTCTTCATTGAAATCTGTCACAGTATCAACTCCACTCCCACACTTGAACTTGTCTGCACCGCCACCACCAGTTAATTCATCATCACCTTGAGCAGCGTTTATTTTGTCATTTCCTCCAGCACTTAACCCCGAGTCAATTCTATTATCTCCAAAATTAATGTCATTTCCTTTACCACTTTTTATAACATCATCTCCACCATCACCATCACCTTCATCGTTATCTCCGATATTGGTATCATCTCCTGTTCCACTGTTTATAACATCATCTCCGCCATCACCACCACCAAATCGGTTATCTCCGATATTGGTATCATCTCCTGTTCCACTGTTTATAACATCATCTCCGCCATCACCATTACCATTGAAGTTATTGAAGTTATCTCCGATATTGGTATCATCTCCTGTTCCGCTGTTTATAACATCATCTCCGCCATCACCATTACCATTAAGATTATCTCCTCTATTCAAATCACTCCCCTCTCCACTGTTTATAACATCATCTCCACCATTACCAACACCAAAGAAGTTATCCCCAGTATTTTGATCATCTTCTGCTCCACTGTTTATAACATCATCTCCACCATCACCATCACCAAGTTCGTTATCTCCAACATTGACATCGAACCCATCTCCACTGTTTATAACATCATCTCCACCATCACCAGCACCCACTTCGTTATCTCCAATATTTTTATCGACGAACCCATCTCCACTGTTTATAACATCATCTCCACCATCACCATTACCAAGGAAGTTATCTCCTCTATTCACATCATTATCGTCTCCACTGTTTATAACATCATCTCCACCGTCACCATCACCAAAGAAGTTATCTCCAGTATTGATATCAAATCCATCCCCACTGTCTATATTATCATCTCCACCATTACCACCACCAAACTCGTTATCTCCAATATTTTCATCATTCCCATCCCCACTGTCTATATTATCATCTCCACCATCACCATCGCCTTCATCCTTATCTCCAGTATTCCTGTCATTTCCTCCCTTACTATCGATACGATCATCTCCACCCTTTCCCTCAATATCATCATCATTATCCGAACCTTCTAGGTTGTCATCACCATCGGTTCCAGTGACAGTGTCGGCAAGAACTTGATTTAATAATTGTCCGGGAAAGAGTGTTAGTGTAGTCGGTATCAGAGCACCTATTAGCAGGATACAAGCAATAAAAATTGCGGATATCTTGACTTTAGAGGCAAATTTCCTCTTTGACACTGATTTATTACCAATAATTTTCAAGGCAGTGAGTTATTTTATGCAATATATATAAGGATATCTAATACGATCGACACTCAGAATTAATATTATGAAGTATGTTATTGAGTCATTTGGTGACAGGATAAATCCTTTTAATCCTGCATATATTTACTAATTATGGTAACAATAAATCGGGTTCGGTGGAACTGATAATGCTAGCACTCTAATTGATGAACCCGCAATGGATAGATCTTAATAATTGAATTCAAAGATACTTCATTGGGGTACCGATACCATTAGGATAATAGCTTCAGAGCAGAAACCACGTGATTTCCAACGTCGTCCCAAGTCTTACTCAATTTGAATTTTTGTTCGTGAACAGGTGCTAGTTGAAGCCACTTGTCATATCCCTTAACCGCTATCAATGCCTTCTGGGCAAATAATTCGTGATTTCCTATCTGCACTAGTTCCACATTGTTGAGAGACGCCTCCTGGAATCTTTCCTCAAAAACTGGAAGTTTCCAGGCTACTATTGATAGTCCTGCGGAAAGCGCTTCAGTTATTGCCATACTAAATCCTTCGTACATTGAAGGAAAAAGGAAAACTTTTGCCCTTCTATAGAAAAGGGCCTTGTTCTCATCAGAAACTATGCTCATATGATCTATACCAATATCGCGTAACCGTGACAAATCGTTTGAAGAAGCACGTCCTATCATGACAAGTTTGCTTGTAGGATTTTTCTTTTTTATAATAGTCCAAATTTTTTCTATTCCATAGAATTTTTCAAACCTTCCTACGCAAACAAAATCAAGGTCTTTTTTCCCCTCACTAGGCATCGATAAAGCGTCTGAACTTGAACAACCAACAACTACTATCTTCTTGGTATAGCCAATCTTCAATATATCATGCAGTTGACACGAAGAAGCGTTGCTGACGGTTATAATACTATCACTATTATTTAGCATTATTTTGGTAAAGAGGTCAAGTAAACTACAATATTTCCTACGGAGCGTTCCACCTTGGTTGTGCCCAACAAAAAATGGCTCATAATGATGGAATATTGTTACTATTCTTGTACCCGGTCTGAATAAACGCAATAGGATCCACATCCATATAGCGGCTTCTCCATATGTATCTAAGATTGCGATCTTAGGGTTGGTAAAAAGTCCCCCCAAAAGAGCACGGATGTCGAGTATGTGCGGAAATACTCTTCCCTTTGATTCCCGACCGTTGCTAACTTTTTTTATATTGAAAACCTCACTTTTTTCAAGATATTCGGTGACCTTTTTTATCCAGACGAGACCCCCAAGGAATCGAACGCTAAGTGGATATCCAAAAATCAGAAGTACCGGAATTTTTTGCTCAATCAATCGATTTCAACAAATTTAGCCATAAAGTATAATATAGTGATGAAAGGATAAATGCTTTTAACCTTGTATCTGTTTACTAATTTTGGTAACAATAATATTCGGGTTCGGTGGTACTAATAATGTGATAAAGGGAATAAAAATGGCGTTGGCTTAAGGGAGCTCATATATAGTGTTTAGATTTTGATTTATCGGCTTGGTACTAGGGTCTACACTAACAAATGAGTTTACTCGTATGTGATGTTCGATGGTAATGTGATGGGCTCCAATTTATAAGATAATACTTCTTAACCTAACCTGATTCTATTTTACGAATCCCATCAAGAATTCTAGAATGATCAGCATCTACATCAGTAGTAATATACAAAAGATGTTCACCTAAGGGCATAGTTATTCTCTTTATTTTATCATATTCTGCTAACACGAAATGACCCTTTCCTATTTTGTTCGCAAGCTGACTTCTTGTTTTCCATGCATTTACAGCCATTTCAAGAGATTTCCTACTTTCATCTGGTGTTAACAGATTGGTAACCCCAGGCTTATGGTCAGAAAACATTATCTTCCCACTTGAATCGCATATCGTCACCATCCTAATTTTTGGATCAAGGTTCATTATATCAGAATGGGTTTTCTGAAAATTCATATACATAATATAATACTAATTCTTATAAAGTTTTAAATTCAAACTTTAAATTTGGTTAGTCAAGTTACTATTTATCACNAACAAACGTATGTTCACCTGATTACATACTCGATACCAAATTCATCCCAAATCATCTTTTGAACTGAGATAGACAATGACTCAATTATTAGATTAAATTTTATTGGATATNCCTCACAATAACTTACGTATTGAGCAATATCCTATAATCTTTAAAACGTGATAATACAGTTATCCAGTTTGTGCCCAAGTAAATATATTGATATGTTATAGTACTGATCAGATTCATAATTTCTCATACACCTAAACATTTTAAGATTTAAGCACGAAAAATGGCAATTCACAATAATTTTTAACTATTACCCAAGATTATCTATAGTAAAGATGTAAAAAGTAACTCGGATTATCGATTCTAAATAATATAGATTGGTGTACCGTCGTAACGTTTGACGATTCTCCTGCAATACTATTCATAAAAAACATTATGGCAATAAAGGTCAGGAAAACAATGATAAGAAGAAAAATCCTTACTTTAAAGTCCTTGAATTTATTTTTCTTTTTTGGATGGTCATCAGACTTATCTCCGGATTTTCTGTAAGTGATTCTCTTAAATGATCTTGATTTAGTTTTAGCTTTTTTAGAATTTAGTAACGGAGTTTTCTTTACAGTTGATCCATCCACGGGACTCTTTTTTATTTCATATAAAATAACCTGCGTTCCATCCTTTGATATGTTATTAAACATGGAGAGAGCTTGACGATAGTCTTCAAATTCTTCACTAGAAAAATTAGATTCTAATATCCAATTTGTTACTAAATTTGCTGATTCATCATCGCTTTCCAAATGCTTCCGTAGCGATATAGCGTGTAGATAATATAAAATTCTTGCCGTCTATGTTCTGACACAAAATCTTAACTATTAGATGAGATTAGAAAGAAACCCAAGTTTCATAATAACTTAAGTGGTAAAAGTACAGATTTGAAGCCTTTTTTATGTTTATGTTGGACTTACTTTATGAGTTTTGTGTGGATACTAAATACAGTATCATAACAGGTGTTAAACAACAATATATTGAATTAAATCTCAAGATTAAATTCCCACCCCACATGAATTATGAATAGAATAGACACTATGATTGATTTAAAGTAGGGTATATTTTAACACAGTACCATTTGCCAGAATATGATGGATTAGTAACAAGTTTTATATCACGATACGTTGTAATATTTACAAGAAATATATTGAAAATATGTAAATTTTATTCGGGTTCGGTGGAACTGATAACGCTAGAATTACGATTTAGGAACATTCTAATGATTGATCAAATCTTAAGTTATAAACAACGCAGCTCGTAAAGAGATAAGGGCATAGTTATGAGAATCCCATTTTGACTATAGTGACAGATCATAAGCTATTCAAAAGTTTAGCTAATTTTTAGCGAAATCTTGTGACTAAATTCTGGTATTAGTTTCTTTCTAATTAACGTTGAAAAGACAAATAAGAAAAAAAATGTGGGTATAATTGCCCTATTTTACAGNACTAATCTGTCCTCNTATTTCTCCGTTAGGATTTTCCTCGGTGTGAACATTCACGTAAGTTTCACCACGTTCCATGGCCTTGATTAGGTCGATCACAGCGAGTCCCTGCATATCCCCTTCCAAGGTAGAATTTGTGATAGTTCCATTGGCTAGACTACCTGATATTTCACTTGTTGGACTATCGGCCTTAAACAAGGTAACTACCACTTCTCCATTCTCACCTTTGGGCGCACTGTGAATATGTGCTGCAGTAACCTTATCCATGCCAGTGACGTTCACATCATATTTTACTGATTCCTCTCCCATCACAGTAAATGACGCAACACCAGTAGCAGTAGTATCTACTGGAGGTACTTCTTCTCCTCCTGAAAGCGCTGCGGTAAAACCTTCTGTCTGTTCTGTCTGTGCAATTGCCAAGTTTATGTATGCCACTGAAAATATAGATATTGCAATAGCAAGTCCTAGCACCAGTATTTTTGGTTTATACATTGCAAACTGATAATACTCCAACACATTTAAATGAAACTGCTCGGGACTTCCGAACGTAATATGCATTACATCGTGCCCTGCGTTAGAATTAATACTTGTAAGAAAAATGAAGCTTTCTCATTGGTCATTATTACAAAAGGTACATATTATGTTACTAGTCATGGTAAAGTTTAGGTCGGGTTCGGTGGGATTCGGACAGTACATGTAGTAGGATCCTGTATCATAATATTTTAGCTTTGTTCCTAGGAACTTTTCTCAAAATCGATAGTTCAGTGATTAATTAAATAGNAGGNTCTAATTGGGATTTGAACCGTGTCTTCGTGATGCGGAGTCAAATTTCATGCGACTTGAAGTTATGGCATTAGTCAANTCAAGAAACATTAGTTAATTTTGTGGCATCGAGTCGAGTCATTATCTGCTTGATTTATGGATTATCTGGTTACNTGATTATGAGAGNTAATCCACAGTTGCTGCAAAATTTAGGTTTGTTGCGATAAACAATCNCACATCTGGGNCATTTTAAGATTTTCGACCCNTCTAGTAATGTAAGACGGAGACTTTTTATCTCTACAATCAGTGTATCAAAATCTTCTTCAGTTAAAGTTTCGATTCCATCGACTTTGGTTTTTATAGCAGTCTTTGTCTCCTGACCTAATAAATTAAGGCGAGGTTTGGTGACCGTCCCTAATTTTGACTCTGCTTTCTGCAATCTTCTCCTTGCAAAAGTGGCTACCATGAGTGCAAAGATTCCGACTCCCGATATCATCATGAATATCGCTATTATCCGTCCTACTGCCGTAACTGGATAATAATCACCGTATCCTACTGTCGCTAGTGTAACCACAGCCCACCAAATAGCCTCACCAAATTGGGTAATATTTGCGCCAGGATGTCCATGTTCTGCTAGAAATACTCCAAAACCACCAACAAATAAGATGGAGAAGGCAGCAGCTGCCAAAATAACAACACTCATTTTTGTATTTTCCAATGTATACAGATTACTTGTTGACATATGTAACAGAACCAGCAAGAAAAATGATTTAAACTTTACACAAAATCTACTATAGATATATGCAACAGTCAAGTTGAGTAGTTTGCTCAGTTTGAATCCAACAAACAAACTGCTTTTAATTCCTTGGTGATATAAGAAGACTTGGGCATTGTAGAGGNNTCATGNAATATGGCTCATGTCTGTTATTTCTATATCCATTGTAGGAACATTTGCAATTATCTATATCATTAAACACTTTACGGATTATTTTGATAATATTACAGAAATTAGAAAAAAACAATCTTTCTTTCTTTGCTTCCATTAGTTCTGCTNNNNGTGTAAAAATCTCCACTGCATTAATACATAATTTTGTTACTAATTATGGTAAAGTTTAGGTCGGGTTCGGTGGAACTCATAATGCTAGCGTTCTAATTTATGAACCCTTCTTTTTGGGGTTGGTCGGATTTGA